>Ga0111538_10001040_pt1 | contig 38628 bp, 30 predicted proteins | sample SoiMethybrSBSTD1_FD_79669 | JGI IMG/M metagenome (GOLD analysis project Ga0111538, IMG submission 79669) | Bulk soil microbial communities from a Populus tree surrounding site in Tennessee, USA - Soil MetaG P. TD hybrid SBSTD1 (version 2)... | ecosystem: Environmental > Terrestrial > Soil >...
CCGAGCAACCTGTTCGTCGCCAGCTTCATCGGCGAGCCGCCGATGAACATCTTCGACGCAGCCCTGGCAGCGGAAGGCAACGCCACTGCCATCAGCGGCCTGGGTCCCAACGGCCAGCCGGCGTTCCGTCTGAAGGCGCCGGTTGCCGAGGCGGGGAATGGCAAGCGCGTGCGCCTCGGCATCCGCCCGCATCTGATCGAGATCGGGACCAACGGGTCCGCCGATGCCACCGGGCGCGTCATCACCAATCATTGGCTGGGCGACCAGAGTCACATCTGCTTCGAGATCGGCGGCTGTTCCGTGGTCGGCGTGACCGACCGGCCGATCGAGGCGCAGGCGGGCGATGCGCTGCCTGTCCGTTTCCCACTCGGCGCCGTTCACCTGTTCGACGCAGAGTCCGGCCGTGCCTTGGCCCATGGCCTTGGACAGCGGAGCCAGTGACGATGGCGCGCGACCTCATCCTCGCGATCGATGCCGGCACGTCGGTCATCAAGGTGCTGGCCTTCGACCTTGACGGCAACGAGGTTGCGGCGGCATCCCGGCCCAACGCCTATCGCACCAGCCCGGGCGGCGCGGTCGACCAGGACATGGCCCGTACCTGGCACGACACCATTGCGGTGCTGCACGAACTGACCGAAAGCAACGCCGGCGTTGCCAGCCGCGCGGCCGCGCTCGCCGTGACGGGGCAGGGCGACGGCACGTGGCTGGTGGACAAGGCGGGCGAGCCGGTGGCGCCCGCCTGGCTGTGGCTGGATTCGCGCGCCGCCGGCCTGGTCGAGGAAAAGGCCGCCAGCGGTGTGCGGCACCGCATGTACGAGCATACCGGCTGCGGCCTCAACGCCTGCAACCAGTCTTCGCAGCTCGCCTGGATGGAGCGGCACACGCCGGAGGTGCTGGATCGCGCCGTGACGGCGCAGCATTGCAAGGACTGGCTCTATTTCGGTCTCACCGGACAGCGCGCGACCGACGTGACGGAAGGCGTCTTCACCTTCGGCGATTTTCGCACCCGCCGTTACGTTCCCGAGATCCTGGACTGGATGGACATCGCCAAACGCCGACACCTGCTGCCCGATCTGGTCGATGGCACGCGCACGACGCACGCGCTCACCTCGGCAGCGGCGGCAGCGACCGGCCTGCCGACCGGGCTGCCGGTCTCGCTGGGCAGCGTCGATGTCGCCTGCTCCTCGCTCGGTGCCGGCCTCTATGAACCAGGCCGCAATGTCGGCTGTTCGATCGTCGGCTCGACCGGCATGAACATGCGCTTCGTGCCGAACGCAAAGGATATGACGCTGGCGCCGGAGCCGGGTGGCTACACCATGGCCTTTCCGGTCGATGGCGCGATCGCGCAGATGCAATCCACCATGGCCGCCACCATCAATATCGACTGGATCGTCGAGATCGGCCGCGATGCCGCCCGGGCCTTGGGCCACGAGGTCGATCGCAAGGATGCGCTGAAGGCGCTGGATGCGCGCGTGCTCGATGCCAATCCGAACCTCGAGATCTATCACCCCTATATCCTCGAAGCCGGCGAGCGCGGGCCCTTCACCAACGCGAATGCGCGCGCGCAATTCATCGGCCTCACGCACCGGACCAACTTCATCGACCTGGTGCGCGCGGTCTATGACGGGCTGGTGCTGGCGGCGCGCGATTGCTACGCCGCGATGGGCCCGCTGCCGGAAGAGATCCGCATCGCAGGCGGTGCTGCGCGCTCCAAGGCGCTGAAGGTGCTGCTGGCGAGCGCGCTCGGCGTGCCGGTGCGCGAAAGCGTGCGCGAGGAATCGGGCGCGGCCGGCGCCGCCATGATGGCGGCCATCGCCATCGGTGCCATCCCCGACATGGCGAGCGCCGTCGACAAGTGGGTGACGCCCAGCCTGCGCGGCATCGTCCAGCTCGATCCGGCCTTGAAAGCCCGCTACGACCAATTGTTCCCCATTTATGTAAAAGCGCGCCAGGCGATGCCGCCGGTCTGGGCCGACCTCGCCGCCGCGCGCAACAGGATTCATTGATGAACAAGTTCAAGATTGCCGTGATCGGCGACCAGTTCATGAAGGCCAGCGCCTTCACCGACGCCCTCGCCAAGGTGCCCGGCCTCGATGCCGACGTGCGCACCATGGAGTTGCCCTGGCCGGACCAGCCGATGCGCCATGGTTATGTCGATGGCGGCCTGCCGGGCCTGCGCGAATATCTCGGCGAGCCGGACGAGATCGTGCGCTTCGTCGACGGCGCTGAGATCCTGATCAATCACCTGGCGCCGATCAATGGCGACATCCTGGACCGCTTGCCGGCCTTGAAGCTGATCGCGGTGTCGCGCGGCGGGCCGGTCAATATCGACGTTGCCGCCTGCAAGGCGCGCAAGGTGAAGCTGGTGAATACGCCCGGTCGCAATTCCTCCGCGGTCGCCGAATTCACCATCGCCGCCATCCTCGCCGAGACACGCCTGATCCGCGCCGGCCACGAATCCCTGCGGCAGGGCATCTGGCGCGGCGATCTCTATCGCTTCGACAAGATCGATGCCGAACTGTCGGAGATGATTGTCGGCCTGATCGGCTACGGCCATATCGGCACCAAGGTGGTGCGCCTGCTGAAGCCGTTCGGCTGCCGGATCCTGGTCTGCGACCCCTATGTCCCGCTCTCCGCCGAGGATCGCGCCGACGGGGTGGAGCAGGTCGATCTCGACGCGCTGCTGACGCAAAGCGACGTGGTCAGCCTCCACGCCCGCGTGACGGAGGAGACCAAGGGCTTCCTCGCCGCGCCGCAATTCGCGCGCATGAAAAAGGGGGCCTATTTCATCAATACCGCGCGCGGGCCGATGGTGAATTACGACGACCTCTACCAGGCGCTGAAATCGCGCCATGTGCGCGGCGCGATGCTGGAGACCTTCTGGTTGGAGCCGCCGCCACCGGATTCGCCCTTGCTGAAGCTTGACAACGTCACGCTGACGCCGCACATCGCTGGCGCTTCCACCACCACCGTGCGCATCGCCGCCCGCATGATCGCCGAGGAGATCAGGCGTCATGGCGCTGGCGAGCCGCCGCTCAATCCTTGCTGAGGACCCGATGAACAAACAGGAACTGGAACTGCGTAAAGGGATCATCGCCGCCTGCCGGGCCATGAACGCGCTCGGCATCAACCAGGGCACGTCAGGCAATATCAGCGCGCGCCATGGCGGCGACATGCTGATCACGCCCTCCGGCGTGCCGTACGAAGATCTGAAGCCCGGCGACATCGCCGTGATGCCGATCGACGGCGAATACGGCTCCTGGAAAGGTCCGCTCAGCCCATCCTCGGAGTGGCGTTTCCACCTCGACATCATGCGCTCCCGCCCGGATGTCGGCTCGGTCGTCCATACCCACAGCACCTACGCGACGACACTCGCGATCTGCGGCAAGGAGATTCCGGCCATCCATTACATGGTGGCGGCCGCCGGCGGGCCGAACATCCGCGTCGCGCCCTACGCGACCTATGGCACGGAAGATTTGTCCAAGCATGCGCTGAAGGCGCTCGAGGGCCGCACCTGCTGCCTGCTGCGCAATCACGGCGTGATCGCGACGGGATCGAACGTGAAGCGCGCGCTTTGGCTGGCGGTAGAGATCGAGACCATCGCCAAGCAATATTACCTGTCGCTCGCGGTCGGCGACGCCCAAATCCTGCCCGACGACGAAATCACCCGCGTGGTCGAGAAGTTCAAGAATTACGGTCCGAAAGCGAAGCCGGCCGCATTGAAGAAAGCTGCGGCGAAGTCCAAGCCGGCGGCGAAGAAGTCGGCCAAGCACAAGAAATAGAGGATGAGGTGTCGTCATTCGCTCCCCTGTCATCCCGGGCAGTCGCCTCACGCGAACGCGTGAGGCGACGTGATCCGAGACCCATGCGGCCTCGGCGGGTGAAGATCGGGAGCGTTTGGGCGCCGTGCGCCGACTCCATGGCGCGCGCGGGACGATCGCATGGGTCCCGGCTCGCGCCGCCTTTCGGCGGCTTGGCCGGGATGACAGGGTGGGGCGCTGGTGGACGAAAATGATACCCGTGACCACCTATGATCTCCTCGTCATCGGCGGCGGCGTCAATGGCGCGGGCATCGCGCGCGATGCGGCGGGGCGAGGACTCTCTGTCCTGTTGTGCGAGAAGGACGATCTGGCGCAGGGGACATCTTCGCGCAGCGGCAAGCTGGTCCATGGCGGGTTACGCTACCTGGAATATTACGAGTTCCGCCTGGTGCGCGAGGCGCTGATCGAGCGCGAGGTGTTGCTGGAGGCCGCGCCGCACATCATCTGGCCCATGCGCTTCGTGCTGCCGCACAGTCCCGAGCAGCGGCCGGCCTGGCTGGTGCGCCTCGGTCTTTTTCTCTACGACCATCTCGGCGGCCGCAAGAAGCTGTCCGCAACCCGCGCCATCGACCTCAAAAGCGATCCGGTCGGTGCGCCGATCAAGGAGTCCTTTGCCAAGGCGTTCGAATACTCCGATTGCTGGGTCGACGATTCGCGGCTGGTCGTCCTCAACGCTCTCGATGCCCAGGCACGTGGCGCCGAAATTCTGACCCGCACCGCTGTCATCTCGGCCAAACGCGAGGGTGATGCCTGGAGCGTCGACCTGGCCGATGCCGCCGGCCAGCGCCGCCAGGTCCGCGCGCGCTGCATCGTCAATGCCGCCGGCCCGTGGGTGGAGGAGGTGCTGGGCGGCATCGACGGTTCGTCCAGCAAGCGGCGCGTCCGCCTGGTGAAAGGCAGCCACATCGTCACGCGCAAATTCTGGCAGGGCGACCAGGCCTATCTGCTGCAGAACCACGACAAGCGCGTGATCTTCGTCAACCCCTACGAGGGCGATCTCGCGCTCATTGGCACCACCGACATCCCGGTAGAGGGCAAGCCAGAGGACGCACGCATCGATGAGGAGGAGATCGGCTATCTGCTGGCGGTCCTGGCGCGCTATTTCGCGCACCCGCCCACCCGCGCCGACATCGTGCACAGCTTCTCCGGCGTGCGCCCGCTCTACGACGACAATGCGGAGAACCCGTCGGCGGTGACGCGCGATTACATCTTCGACATCGATCCGAAGCTGCCCAACGCCACGCCGCCCATCCTCTCGATCTTCGGCGGCAAGATCACGACCTATCGCAAGCTGGCGGAACACGCCCTCGACAAGCTGTCGCCCTTCTTCCCGGCCATGGCGAAGGCCTGGACGGCCCGCGCCCCGCTGCCCGGTGGCGATATGCCGGCAGCCGATTTCGGTGCCTGGCTCGCCGGATTCCGCAAGCAATTCCCGTGGCTGCCGGAGAAGTTCGCTCATCACTATGGCCGGCTCTATGGCACGCGCGCCGCATTGCTGCTGGAGGGCGCCAAGAATCTCGGCGATCTTGGCCGGCATTTCGGCGCCCTGTTTTACGAGCGGGAGGCGCGCTTCCTTCTCGACACCGAATGGGCGCGCAGCGCGGAAGACATTCTCGACCGCCGCACCAAGCACGGCCTCCATCTGAGCGCCGCCGAGCGCGCCGCTTTCGAGCGCTGGCTGCTGGGTTTGAACGCAACCGCCGCGCCGGCGCCGCTGCGCGCCGCCCCATGAATCCGCTCTTTCTCGGCATCGATATCGGCACCAGCGGCGTGCGCGCCTGCGCGATCGACGGCGGCGAGCGCGTCGTCGGTGCGGCTTCGGTCGCTCTGCCGCCGCCGCGCCAGGATGGCGCCGCCATCGACCAGGAGCCGGAATTCTGGTGGCGCGCGACCTGCGACGCGATCCGAACGCTCGGGAAATCGATCGATCTCGGCCGGGTCTGGCGCATCGCAATCGACGGCACTTCGGGCACGCTGCTGCTGACGGATGCCGCCGGCCGCCCTTGCTCGCCGGGCCTGATGTATAACGACGCGCGCGCCACGCGCGAGGCCGCGCGCATCAAGGCTGCGGCACCGGCCGAAAGCGGCGCCCATGGCCCAAGCGCCGCGCTGGCGAAATTGCTCTACCTGCTGGGCACGAGCATCCGTACGCAGGCGCGTCATGCACTGCACCAGGCCGACTGGATAGCGGGCCGTCTCGCCAACCGCTTCGGCGTGAGCGACGAGAACAACGCGTTGAAGCTTGGCTACGACCCGGTCACGCGCTCCTGGCCCGGCTGGCTGGATGCGCTGGAGGTGCCGCGCGATCTCCTGCCGGAGGTCCTGGTGCCGGGCAGCGCCATGGGCGCGATCAATCCGAAAATCGCTGCGACGCTCGGCCTGCCGCAGACCGCCATCATCTGCGTCGGCACCACGGACGGCGTCGCTTCCTTCATCGCGACCCGCGCTGCGGCGCCGGGCGATGCCGTCACGTCCCTCGGCACCACCCTGGTGCTGAAGCTGCTGTCGGACAGGCCGATCTTCGCGCCGGGGCAGGGGGTCTATTCGCACCGCCTCGGCGATCGCTGGCTGGCCGGCGGCGCGTCCAACAGCGGCGGCGCGGCACTGCTGGCGCATTTCAGCGCGGACAAGATGGCGGCGCTGACGCCGCTCATCGATCCCGCGCGCCCGACCGGCCTCGATTACTACCCGCTGCCAAAGCCCGGCGAGCGCTTCCCGATTTCCGATCCGGCGATGCCACCACGCGTCACGCCGCGTCCTGCCGACGATGCGCAATTCTTCCAGGGCCTGCTGGAGGGGGTTGCCGCGATCGAGGCGCTGGCTTATCAGGGGCTCCGGGACCTTGGAGCACCGGCCTTGCAACGAGTCATCAGCATCGGCGGCGGCGCGCGCAACGCCGCCTGGACGGCCATCCGCCAGCGCACGCTCGGCGTGCCGGTCAGCGTGGCCGAGGAGACCGAGGCCAGCTTCGGCGCCGCTTTGCTCGCGCTGCATGGCGGTCCGTCATGAGTCCCTTCGCCACCGCAACCGTCGCAGGCCTCGGCGCAATTGCCGATCGCTTCGACCACGTGCTGCTCGACCAATGGGGCACCCTGCACGAAGGCAAGGCGGTATTCTCCGAAGCGCGCGATTGCGTCCGCGCCTTGCGCGCGGCCGGCAAGCGCGTGCTGATCCTCTCGAACTCCGGCCGCCGGTCCGACGACAATGCGGAGCGTCTGGCCGATCTCGGCCTTCCGCCCAGCGAGCATGACGGCGTCCTCACCTCCGGCGAGGTGGCCTGGCACGGCCTGCACGACCGCTCGGCGCCGCCCTTCAACCAGCTTGGCCGGCATGCGCTGCTGATCGCGCGCGGCAACGCGCTCTCGATGATCGAAGGGCTCGATTTCGTCGCCGTCACCAATCCGACGCGTGCCGATTTCATCTGGCTCGCCGGCCTCGACGACCTCAGTACCAATCCCGAGGATTGGCGGGAGGAGCTGGAAGCATTCGCCGCGCGCGGCCTGCCGATGCTGTGCGCCAATCCCGATCTCACCATGTTCACGTCGCGCGGCCTGCTGCCGGCGCCCGGCGCCCTGGCGCGGCTCTATGCCGAGCTGGGCGGCACTGTGCATTATGTCGGCAAGCCGCATCCCGCGATCTTTGCCGCGGCGCTGCGGAAATTGGGCAACGCAAAGCCGGAGCGGGTGTTGGTGGTTGGCGATTCCCTCGATCACGATATCGAAGGCGGGCGGCGGGCCGGCATGCTGACGGCGCTGATCACGTCGGGCGTGCACGCCAAGGCACTGGCCGGCGCGCGCGATATGAGCGCGGCAATTCGCGATCTGGCGGGCGATCCGATGCGGGTGCCCCAGTGGGCGATCCCGCGATTGATCTGGTGAGGACGGAACGATGACGCCGCCGGCGGAACTCCAGGCACTGCGCGACGTCTCCGCCCGTGTCGGCCGCGACATCACCCTGGTGCAGGGCGCCGGCGGCAACACGTCGCTGAAGCAGGACGGCGTGCTGTGGGTCAAGGCCTCCGGCGCCTGGCTGGCTGAAGCGGAGCAACGCGACATTTTCGTGCCCGTCGATCTGCCCGGAGCCTTGCGCGCACTCAAGGGCGGCATCGAGAAAATGCCGGTCGCCGACCCGGCCGCGACATTGCGGCCTTCGATCGAGACCTCGTTGCACGCCTTGCTGCCGCATCGCGTGGTGCTGCATGTCCATGCCGTCAACACCATCGCCTGGGCCGCCTGCATCGGTGAGGAGCACGAGATGGCGCTGCGTCTGCAGGGCCTGGCGTGGGCGCGCGTGCCTTATCGCAGGCCAGGCCTGCCCTTGAGCCAGGTGGTGGCGGAAGCGACCGCAGAGCAGAAGCCCGATGTGCTGATCCTCGGCAATCACGGCCTGCTGGTGGGCGCAGAGGATTGCGCCGCCGCGGAGGCCTTGGTGCACGAAGTCGAACGGCGGCTGCATCTGTCTGCGCGGCCTGCGCCGGCCGGCAACCGCTCCGCGCTCGAAGCCGCCTGCCGTGGCACCGACTATCGCCCCGCGACGGACGAGGCGTGCCATCGCCTCGCCACCGATGCGCGAAGCCTCGCCATCGTGACCGCCGGCTCGCTCTATCCCGATCATGTCGTGTTCCTGGGCCCGGCCATGCGCGCATTGGCGGAGGGTGAGCGCATTGCCGATATCCTCGCTGCGAACGAAGCCGCGAACCTGCCGCCTCTGGTCGCGCTGCTGGTTCCCGGCGCCGGCGCGATCGTTCGTTCGGACATTCAGCCGGGCGCGGAAGCGATGCTGATCTGCCTGGCACTGGTGGCCGAGCGCTTGCCGGCGGATGCCGAGATCAGCTACCTGCCGGCAGAGGAGGAGTTGGCGCTGCTCGACTGGGATGCGGAGAAGTATCGCAAGGCCTTGGCCACCGGACGGGCGTCCTAACACGACGTATTTGTGACCGGCTTTCGCAAAAAGCGTCGCATGCTAGAATGCCGCCTCGTCGAGATCGGGGAGCAAAATGGTTCGCAGGCTCGCGCCAAGCTACGACAAACCTTTCGACTGCCACGAGATTCCGATCGTCGAGGCCACGCCCGAGACGCTGAAGGGCTATGGCGTGCTGGTCGACGATTTTGCCACCGCCAAGATCGAGATCGTGCGCTGGCCGGCGCAAGGCTGGCGACCGGTCGATCCTGACACCGGCGATGAAGGCGGCACCACCGAAGGCCAGTTCTCCTTCTATTGGAAGGGCGAGGTTCTCTACGGCCAGAACGAAGCGGTGAATGACAGCTATCTGATCGGCTGGACCCGCGATCCGAAGCAGGCGTCGGAACAGATCGAACGGCCGGATCGCTCGCGAATCCTGGTCTGGCACGCCAACTATCATCCCGATGGCGGCCAGCTTTTCTTTCCGAAGGAGCGCAGCCCGTTCATCGTGCCGCTCGCCTTGCCCGGCGACGACCTGACGCCCGACAAATTCGTCGGCTTCTATTGCGACGGCAGCCGGGGCCTCTATTTCCATCCCGGCGTCTGGCACACGCCGGCATTGCCGTTCTCGTCGACGATGGTGTTCGACGACCGGCAGGGCCGCGTGCATGCGCGGGTGAGCTGCCACTTCGTCGAAGAGTTCGGCAAGTATCTCTCGGTCCCGCTGCGCGCGCCTTAGAGGCCGGCCAGGCGTTCGCGCCGTCGTTCCTGGAGCTGGGCATAATACCTTGCCAGGGATGGGGCGATCTCGATCGCGCGCTTGATCAGGACTTGGCTGTCCGCGTCCCACAACGGCCCGTTCGTGCTCAGTTTATGCTGGAGATCGCGCAACTCCCGCAGCGCTTGCGGCCTCTCCGCCAGTTCCGGCGCAATAGTGTGGACCGTGATCGCCTCGTGCTTACCTTTGACGCGGATCGTTTCCAACGGTACCAGTGGCAGGCGGTCGCCGATCTGCCGGGCGGTCTCCGGCCCGACTACGATCGAGACGCCCAGTTCCTTGGATGTCGATTCCAGGCGCGAGGCCAAGTTGACGGAATCGCCCAACGCCGAATAGTCGAACCGCTGCTCGGAACCCATGTTGCCGACCACGCATCGCCCGGTATTGAGCCCGACCCCGATGGCGATGCGGGGCAAGCCCTCCGCCGACAGCTCTTGGTTCAGCGCCGCGATGGCCTCGATCATGGCAAGGGCCGCGCGCGCGGCCTTCAGCGCGTGTTCCGGCTCCTCCAGCGGCGCATTCCAGAATGCCATGATGCAGTCGCCGATATACTTGTCGATCGCGCCTTTCTCCGCCAGCACGCAGTTGGAGAGCGGCGTCAGGATGCGGTTGACGAGCTGCGTCAATCGCTCCGGATCGGCCTGCATGCCTTCGGAGATGGTGGTGAAGCCACGCACATCGCAGAACAGGATGGTCAACTCCTTCACCTCGCCACCGAGCTTCAGCAGGTCCGGGTTGCTCTGCAGCCGCTCCACCATCTCCGGGGCGAGGTAATGGCCGAACATGGTCACGATCCGCTGCCGCCGCGCCCGCTCCTCGAGATAACCGAGGGCCGTCCGTCCCACCGACATCAGCACCAGCGCGGTCACCGGAACGACCGGCGGCAGCCATAAGCGACCGAACTGCAGCAGCGCGAAAGAAAAGAGGAGAATGATGACAAGCCCAGCTGCTGACCACAGAGCCGCGCGCCATGGATGAAACTGGCGCAGCAGATAGCCGGTTGTGATTGCGATCAGGAGGGCCAGTAAGATGGTGAGCGGGACGGGTGCTGGTTGGATCCAAAGGCCATGACGAAGATTGTCGAGAATGGTCGCATGGATCTCGGCTCCGAATGTCCAACCTTCGCCGCGGCTTGTGTAGCTGGTGGGAAATGCATCGGCGCTGCCGATCGCAACGTCCGCCTGGGTATCCTGACCGAAACCCACGAACACGACTTTGCCCTTGAACGGGTTGTTCGGAAGGTAGGTCTTCCAGTCGGAGGCCTGATAGTAGGAGAAGGTCGGGTAGCTCCGGCGGGGTCCAAAATACTGGATGAGCGCATCCCTGGGTGCTTCCGCCGACTGCTGCAGCAACGCCTGTAACGCCACCTTGGCAAGGGCGTCAGGCTCAGGCGGTAGCCGCCGCGCAACTCCATCCTCCAAAGGAATCTTGGCGAGGCCGGGATGGGCTCCGCTTTCGAGCAGGCCCGGGATGGGGAGGATGTGTCCAGTGCCTTCGACGTTCTCGTTCGATATGTCCGCCACATCTGCCGCGAGCACGACGTCCGGCCCCATGGCACGCGCGAGCACTGCATCGGCTGACGGATCAGGCGCCGGCTCGGCGAAGACCAGATCGAGCACGATGCCGCGCGCGCCTGCGGCCCGCAGCTGGTCGACCAGGCGGGCGTGGAAGTCGCGAGGCCACGGCCATTGCCGTTGATATTCCGCGAAGCTCGGCTCGTCGATCGCGACCACCACGGAGCTCAGCTCCGGTTTCGGCGGCGCGAGCGTGGACAGAAGATCGAACGACCGCAGCTCCAGCTGCCGCCATTGCGTGGTCAGCGACAGAATGACCGCTAGGATGACCGCGCCGACTCCAAGCCCCAGAGTCTGAAGCCAGCTCGCGCGCTCCGCATTGGGTCGCTTGCCCGTCAATTCACCCACGTCGGCTCAAAATCGGACATGGCCGCTCAAGATTACCGTGCGGCCGGGGGCGGGGATATCCTCGGCCAGGTCGAAATCCTCGTCGAGCAGGTTGATGGCATCGAGCGAGAAATTGAGCCGCTTGTCCCAGGGCTGCCATTCGATCGAGAAATTGGTGATGGGAACGGCGTCCAGCTCGTCGCCGTCGACGGCGCCCAGCCGTTCGCCGATCACCGTCTCGCTCAAGGTGACGGTGATTTGCGCCGGATGCACCCAGCTGATGCCCGCATTCGCCAGCCAGTCGGGCACCAGCGGCAGCCTGCCGTCGCCGGGGCCGTCGGTGATCTCGGAATCGAAGCCGCTCGCATTGGCGAAGGCGCCGAAGCCATGGCCGAACCAGACGTTGGTGCCGGCACTCACGCGCTCGATCCTGCCATCCTCCGCTGTCAGGGGCGCGAGCCTGTCCACCAGGCTGGTGTCGAATGCCTTCACGTCCTGATGCTCCAGCTCGATGAAGGTGAACAGATGCTCGTTCCACTCCGCGTCCCAACGGGCAACCACGCTCTTCACCTCGCCGCCTTCATCGGTCGGCGTGTCGCCCGGCGTCAGGCCGACCACTGTGACCGGTGCCAGCGAGGTCAGGAAACCCTGGTCCGACCGCTCCTGATAGGCAAGGCGCAGCCATTGCCCCTCGGCCGGCAGCCAGGCGATGCCGGCATAGGGCTCAAATCTGGTCTTATCGACATTGAACCCGTTCTCGACATGCGCGACGGTGAAGCCGCCTTGCAGCATCAGGCTGTCGGCGATGGTGGTGGAGACGTCGAAGAAGGCATTGCCCTGCAGCGGCGTTGAATCGAGATCGTTTTCCAACGTCCCGAACAGGGCGCCGAGCAGGATGAACTCCTCGCGCTGGCTGACATCGCGGTCGGTGCTTTGGCCTTCGACGCCATAGCGGAAGGTGACGCCGCCCAGATCGACATTGTGCGACAGCCCGACGTACAGCTTTTCGTCCCGAGTGTCGATATCGTTGAAATCGAACGTGCTGAAGCCGAAAGCAAGATCGTGATCGACACCGGCGTCCGTATTGCCATAGGCGACCACCGCGTTCATCAGGTTGCGCGCGCCGAATGAATGGCTGTAGCCGATGCCAGCCTGATAGGTCGTCTGGTGCCCGTCATCGTCGGTCGTGCTGGGCAGCGTCACGTCCGGAATATCATCTTCCGCGTGCGCGAACTGTCCCCACGCCACCAGCCGGTCGGTCAGCGTCAGCTCCGCGCCCAGAAACAGGTTGGCGCTGTCCACCTCGTCCAGTGCGCCGAGCGTGTCGCCGTCGGCCTCGTTGCGTGCATAGTTGGCGAAGAACGCCACCGGGATCGGGCCGTTCATGAAGCCCTGCGCCGTGCCGTCGGCGCTCCAGGCCGCTTCGCCTTCATCGTCGAAGGTGACGCTGCCGCCGGCTTCATTGTCCAGGAACGGCCGGCGATAGAGGTCGGTGAAACGGTTGCGGGCCGCGACCGACAGCGGCTCGAGCAGCAGGCCCTGGATCAGCGCCGGCTGGCTGGTGGAGAACTCGATCCTCTGCTGGTTGATCGCGATCGGCGCGCGCGAGGCGGTCACCTGATAGAACTGGCTGCCGGCGTCGAACGGGCTGAACAGCAGATCGCCATAGAGCCGGCTCCAGTCGGTGAGGCCCAACGTATCGAACGCCGCTGTCATGTAGGAGCCGGCCGACTGCGTAGCCGCGAATGGATTGTAGATGCCGCCGCGCGCGCGATAGCGCTCGAACGCCTTGCGGGCATTCACGATTGCATCGTCGATTTCCGCGCGATCGAGGGCGATCACGGTGCGGACCAGCGGCGCGATCGGATCGGCCGGGTCCAGCTGCTCTGCTGCGTCGATCGACTGATACGCCTGCGCCAGGTCGCCGGCCTCGTATTGCTGGATGGCGAGGCCCAGCGTTGACTGCGCCATCAGCGGATTGGCGGCGACTGCGTTCAGGAAGTCGTCCCGCGCCGCCGGTAGGTCGCCGCGCTGGATATGCACGCGCCCCTTGGCGAGCAGCGCGACGTAGAAGGACGGATCGAGCGCCAGGGCCTGGTCGGCCATCGCATCCGCTTCGTCGAGATTGTTGGTGTCGACCAGCACGATCGAATAATTGGCGTGCGGCAGCGGGTCTTCGGGATCGAGGGCGATGGCGTGTTCGAATGCATCGCGTGCGCCGGCCTCGTCGCCGTCGTTATACAGCACGAGGCCGAGCTCGTTATAGAGGTCGGCATCGCCGGGCGCCGCCGCGATCGCGCGGTTGAGCGCGTTTTTCGCCGCCGGCGCGTTCCAATCGTAGTCCGACGCGATGTTGGCCTGCACGCGCAGCGTCTCCGGGCTGTCCGGATCGATCTCTATGGCGCGGGTGGTCCATTGCCGCGCTTCCGCTTCGTGCCCCAGCAGGACCTCGATCTGCGCCGCGAACAGCGCCAGATCGACGTTCTTCGGGTAGCGCGGCTGCGTCTCCTTGATGATTGCGAGGGCCTGCTCCAGATCGCCGGACATAGCGCTGAGCCAGGCGCGCGACATGGCGCGTATCGGCCCGTCGGGATAGGAATCGAGCTTGGCGCTGGCCTGGCGTGCTTCGTCAGGCCGGCGGCCCAGCAGCAGCGCCATATAGCGGCCGAACTCGGCCAGATACTGATCATCGCCGCTGAGGCCCGGGATGGCCGCGGCGAATTTGGCTTCGGCGCCAGACCAGTCGCTGCGCTGGCCGGCCAGCAATCCTTCGACCAACGCCAGGCGTGCCTCTTCTTCCGCGCTCAGCGACCCAGCCCCGCGTGCCGCCGTCACCGCCTGCTCGGCGGTGGCGCGACCGTCGAACGCCAGACTGATTTGTGCCAGATCGATCCAGTCGGCTTTCGTGCGCGCGTCCGCTGGCTTGGCCAAGATTTCCGCCCGCCGTGCGCGAGCCTCGGTGCCCGACGGCGCCGTCGCCAGCCCGCGCATCGGTGCGAGCGACGAGAAGATATCGCGGGCGGCGACGTGATAGAGCACCTGCTCTCGACCAGGCGCCTGCGTCAGGAAAATCTTGGACGGCGCCTTGCCGATCGCGGCGATGGCGGCTTCGCCCGGCCCGACGCTGACACTGCCCTGGGCATTCTGCAACTGCACCACGCCAGCCAGCACGATCAGCCGCGTGCTCTTGTCCGGCAGCACTTCCAGCGTCCAGTCGGTGCCGCGGATCGCCGCGGTTGCCGCCGGCGTTTCGATGTCGACGCCGGTGCCGCCGGTCGTGGCGCGGGCCCAGACGCGCCCGGAATCCAGCTGCAGTTCCGCCGTTCCGCCTTCCGGCAACGCCTTCACCGTCAGCTCGGAATTGCGGTGCACGCGGATCATGGTCTCGTCGGCGAAGCGCAAGGCGAGGGTGCCGGCCGGCCCGGTGCGCAGGGCATCGCCGGCCAGCAGATCCTGGGTGGCCTCTGCGATCCGCCAGTCGGCTTCGTTGACGAAGCGCAAGCCTTCATCGCCGTTGACCGTGACGATCTCGCCGGCAATCGGGGCGGGACGGGGCTCGACCGCCAGGGCCGGCAGCGCGCCGACGGTCGAAAGAGTGGCGATCGAAAGACCGGCGATCATCGCGCAGCGTGACACCGCGTCCGCTCGGCCAATGAAACGGTGCCCCCTTGCCATGACTCCCCCCGCACATGCGCCGAATCGCCACAGACTGATCGGTCTCAATAGGCGAACAGGGAGGCAAAATCAAACCGCCCGCGAATGCGCGTGACCGCTCGGAAACCGCTCCCTAGCGCCGCCCGCCGACCTCGTCGATGTGATAGAGCATATCGGCCGGGTCCTCGAAGACGCGATAGGCGCCGCTGCGCTCCAGCTCCTCGCTGCCATAGCCCCCGCTGAGCAGGCCGATTCCGAGCGCGCCGCAGCGCCGGGCCGCCAGCATGTCCCAGATGCTGTCGCCCACTACGCACGACGCTCTGATATCGATCTTGAGCCGTCCCGCCGCCTCGAGAAACAGGTCCGGGTCGGGCTTGGCATATTTCACCAGGTCGCGGGTGACGATCGGCACGCGGTCGAAATCGACACCCAGATTCTCGAGCACCGGCCGCGCGGTCTCCATCCGCCCGCTGGTGGCGATGGCCCATGGAATCTTCGCATCGGTCAGATAGGCCAGCAGCTCCTTCGCCCCCGGCAGAGGCGGGATCTTGCGCGCGCGCTTCAGGTAGGATTCGGCATGCAGGCGGCGCAGCCGGTTGACGCGCTCCTCGCTGATATCGAGCCCGGTCTCGCGCAGCAGCATATTGGTAAACAACCCGCCGCTCATGCCGATCTTGCGGTGCACACGCCAGACCGACAGCTCGATGCCCTCTTCATCCAGCGCGTCGCGCCAGGCCAGAACGTGCTCGTACACACTATCCACCAGCGTGCCGTCGAGGTCGAACAGGAATGATGTTTGCAGTCGTGGCATGGCTCAACACTCCCTCATTAGAATCATTTAAGCTAATTGTGCCGAGACATTATCGATACCAACTTGTCTGTATAAAAGACGGTCCTACACATTCACGTGCCGTTAATGCAACGAACATTATAGCCAAGACCTTACGCATTGGGATATGCACGTCCTAGCTGCGCGAACTCGCCAGCAGCGGAGTATTCTTTGCACGATAATTCGGAAGCCATCAGGACGATGGGGCGACGGGACGCACGCGAACGGATTTTAGAGGCAGCGTATGCCCTGTTCGCGCATCAAGGCACGCGCTCGGTTGGCGTGGACGCCATTATCGAGCGGTCCGGCGTCGCCAAGATGACGCTCTATCGTCATTTCAAATCAAAGCAAGACCTCGTGCTCGCGTTCCTGGATCGGCGCGAAACGCTGTGGACCGAGGATTGGCTGATCCGCGAGGTCAGCACCCGTGCCAGCGCTCCGCGAGAGCGGCTCCTGGCCATCTTCGACGCGTATCACGATTGGTTCCAGACCCCAGATTTCGAAGGGTGCTCGTTCGTCAATGTGCTGCTGGAATACCAGTCCGACAGTCCACTGCGCATCGCGGCGGCGGGCCATCTGGCGAAGGTGCGCGCCTTCGTGCGCGATCTGGCGACCCAGGCGGATATCAAGGATGCGGCGGTCTTTTGCGGCGTCTGGCATGTGCTCATGAACGGCTGCACGATCGCGGCCGCAGAGGGCGACCGCCAGGCCGCCTTGAATGTCAAGCGCGCCGCCAAGGTCGTCCTCGACCATTGGGCCGAGGGGTAGGGCGTCTTGGCAGCGTTTTTCTCTCGTCATCACCGGGCCGACACGCAGTGTCGCGACCCGGCGATGACGAAGGAGAGCTAGGTGGGCTGCCCGAATTTGAATGCCGTCACCTGCCGATAGGTCTCGCCCGGCTGGAGCACGACCGGTGAGAAATGCCGGTGGTTGATGGAATCGGGGAAGCGCTGCGGCTCCAGGCACAGGCCGCGATAGGGCAGATGCGGCTCGCCTTCGTACGCATCGTCCGACGGCGGAATCCGGATGCCTTCGTAGAACTGCAAGCCGGGCTCCGTGGTGGAAAGATCCGTCGCCAGATCGCCGCTGGGCGAGACGAGACGGGCCGCTACCGGCAGGTCCGAAGCCTTGGCGTGCGGCAGCCAGCCCTGGTTCAGGACGAAATTGAAGTCATAGCCTGACGGCGTTTCGGCGCGGATAGGCCGCTGCGTGCGGAAATCGTAGACCGTGTCGGCCACCTTGGCGATCTCGCCGGTGGGTACGAGATATCGGTCGACTGGCGTGTAAAAATCCGCCGCTACCATCATGCGATGATCGCGCACGTCGCTGCCAGGCTGCAGCGTGAAATAAGAATGGTGGCCGAGATTGGCGACGGTCGGCGCATCGGTGGTCGCGGTCAGCTCGATGGTCAGGGTGCCCGGGCCTTCGATCGCATAGGTGCAGCGTGCGGTCAGCGTCCCGGGATAGCCTTCATCGCCGTCCGGTGACGTCAACTCCAGCGTCACGGAATTGTCCGTGCTGCCGGCGAGCCGCCAGACGCGCTTGGAAAATCCGTTCGGCCCGCCATGCAACTGGACGTGGTCGCCCTCGTTGATGGACAGCTTGTAGTATTTGCCGTCGAGCGCGAAGCCGCTGTCGATCCGGTTGATGCAGCGGCCGACCGTCGCGCCGAGATAGGCCCCGCCTTTGACATAGCCCTCTAGCGACCGATAACCGAGCACGACGCGCCGCCTCTTGCCGCCGACCGGCACGATCAGGTCACGCAGGATCGCGCCAAAGGTCAGGATGGCGGCCTCCGTGCCGTCGGCACCCTTGAGGCGGATTTCCTGCACAGTCTGGCCGCCGAAACGGCCGAATTCAGAGATCGACATGGCTGATTGGTCCCGTTGCTTTTCCGTCATTTTGACAGGTTTGGAGGCTTGACTCACGGCCGCTCCGCGGCCACTGATAAAACATATAATACTACAAATACAAACCCCGGATCGCCGGGGCCTGGGAGGGCCCGAAGTGCAGGTCAAACGCAAGCCGTCGCGCATGTTTTCGCAGCGCAGCATCCATGGCCGCATCGCACACGAGATCGGCCTGCAGATCCTGCGCGGCGACCTCGCGCCCGGCGAGGTCCTGCCCAGCGAGATCGACCTCGGCGTCGGGTTCGGGGTCAGCCGGACGGTCCTGCGCGAGGCGATCAAGGTGCTGGCCGCCAAGGGCCTGGTCGAATCTCGCACCAAGATCGGCACCCGCGTCAAGGCGCGCGATCAATGGAACATGCTCGACCCCGATGTCCTTTCCTGGAGCCTCGCCTCCCACGACGCGGAAGAGTATGCCCTCGCGGTCTCGGAAATGCGCCGGGTGGTGGAGCCGGCCGGCGCCGCACTCGCGGCACAGCGCGCGACGCCGGAGCAGATCGCCCGCATCCGCGGCACCTTCGAAGCGATGGAAGCAGCGGGGGAGAAGACCGAGGAAAGCGTCGATCACGATCTGCGCTTTCATCTCTCCATTCTGGAGGCGACCGGCAATCCATTCCTGGTCTCCATGGGCCATGTGATTGAATCCGCGATCGCCTTCAACATCAAATTGTCCGTGCAATTCCCGAGCTTGCGGGTCCAGTCGGTGCCGCTGCATCGCGCCGTGCTGGAGCGGATCGAGAAGGGCGACCCGCGCGGCGCCCAGGCGGCGATGGTCAAGCTGCTGCAGGAAGCGCAAATGGATATCGAGCAAATTCTGGCCCGCAGCCGGGGCGGACGCGCAGCGCGCGCGGCCTCCACCCGGCGGCTGCGCCGGGCACACAGATAGGAGTACGACGATGGCTGATGGGACTGACGCCAAGAAGCAACTGCGATCGCGACATTGGTATGGCGGCGCCAACAAGGACGCCTTCATGCACCGGAGCTGGATCAAGAACCAGGGCCATCCGGACCAGATGTTCGACGGGCGGCCCGTCATCGGCATCTGCAACACCTGGTCCGATCTCAACCCCTGCAACGCCCATTTCAAGGAACTGGCGGAGGTGGTGAAGCGCGGCGTCTATGAGGCCGGCGGCTTCCCCGTGGAGTTCCCGGCCATGTCGCTGGGCGAGACGACGCTGCGCCCGACCGCCATGCTGTTCCGCAACCTCGCCAGCATGGAGGTCGAGGAATCGATCCGCGCCAACCCGATCGACGGTGTCGTGCTGCTGGTCGGCTGCGACAAGACCACGCCCGCTCTGCTGATGGGCGCGGCGAGCTGCGATCTGCCGACCATCGCGCTCAGCGGCGGGCCGATGCTGAACGGCAAGTTCCGCGGCTGCGACGTCGGCTCCGGCACCTCGGTCTGGCAGTTCAGCGAGGCGGTGAAGGCGGGCGAGATGACGCTCGCCGATTTCATGAGCGCGGAATCGGGCATGTCGCGTTCGCCCGGCCACTGCATGACCATGGGCACGGCTTCGACCATGGCCAGCATGGTAGAATCGCTCGGCATCGGCTTGCCGGAGAACGCGGCCTATCCCGCGGTCGACTCCCGCCGCAAGCGCCTGGCACACCTGGTCGGCAACCGCGCGGTCCAGATCGTGAAAGAGGACCTGCGCATCTCCAAGGTGCTGACGCGCGAAGCGTTCCAGAACGCGATCCGCACCAACGGCGCGATCGGCGGGTCGACCAACGCGGTGGTGCATCTGCTCGCCATCGCAGGCCGCCTCGGCCTCGATCTCTCGCTCGATGATTGGGACACCTGGGGCAAGGAGGTGCCGACCATCGTCGATTTGATGCCGTCCGGTCGCTTCCTGATGGAGGATTTCTGCTATGCCGGCGGCCTGCCCGTGGTGCTGAAGGCGCTGGGCGAGCGTGGGCTGCTCAACAAGGGCCAAATCACCATCAACGGCAAGACCATCTGGGACAACGTCAAGGACGCGCAGAACTATAATCCGGAAGTCATTCGCGCCTGGGACAAGCCGCTGACCGCGCATGGCGGCATTGCGGTGCTGCGCGGCAACCTCGCGCCCAACGGCGCGATCCTGAAACCGTCGGCGGCAACGCCGGCGTTGATGCAGCATCGCGGCCGCGCGGTCGTGTTCGAGGACATCAACGACTACAAGAAGAAGATCGCCGATCCCAACCTCGACATCGACGAGACTTGCGTGATGGTGCTGAAGAATTGCGGACCCAAGGGCTATCCCGGCATGGCCGAGGTCGGCAACATGGGCCTGCCCGCCAAGGTGCTGAAGAAGGGCATCACGGACATGGTCCGCATCTCCGACGCGCGCATGAGCGGCACGGCCTACGGCACCGTCGTGCTGCATACGTCGCCCGAAGCGGCGGCCGGTGGGCCGCTGGCGCTGGTGAAGGATGGCGACATGATCGTGCTCGATGTCGCCGGCCGGAAGCTGCATCTCGAAGTCAGCGACGCAGAGCTGGCGCAGCGCCGGGTGCAATGGAAAGCGCCCAAGCCTCCGATGGAGAGCGGCTATCAGAAGCTCTATGTCGATCACGTGCTGCAGGCCGACAAAGGCGCCGACCTCGACTTCCTGGTCGGCAGCCGCGGCGCCGGCATCCCGCCGGAATCGCACTGACGTTCAATAAAAGACCATCCGAAGCAACAATAGAAACCAATCTGAAGAGGAGGAAAGGATGCGTATCAGTTTGAAGAAGGCCCTCTTGTCTGTGGCCGCGACGGCATTGGTCATGAGCGCGGCGGCGGCCCAAGCCGAGACGTCCGGCAAGAAGATCGCACTCAGCAACAACTACGCCGGCAATTCCTGGCGCCAGTCGATGCTGAAGAGCTGGGACAAGGTGACGAAGAAGGCGGTAGCCGACGGCGTGGTCGCGGAAGCGACGCCCTTCACCACGTCCGAGAACCAGGTGACCGAGCAGGCCGCGCAGATCCAGAACCTGATCCTGCAGGGCTATGACGCCATCGTCATCAATTCCGCGTCGCCGGACGCTCTCAACGGCGCGGTGAAAGAGGCCTGCGATGCCGGCATCATCGTCGTCTCCTTCGACGGCATCGTGACCGAGCCGTGCGCATGGCGCGTCGCCGTCGATTTCAAGGCGATGGGCAAGTCGGAAATGGACTATCTCAAGGACAAGATGCCGAGCGGCGGCAACATCCTAGAGATTCGCGGCCTGGCTGGCGTATTCGTCGATGACGCCATCCATTCCGGCATTGAGGAAGGGGTCAAGGAGAACCCGCAGTTCAAGGTCGTCGGATCGGTCCATGGCGACTGGACCCAGACCGTGGCGCAGAAGGCGGTGGCGGGCATCCTGCCCTCGCTGCCGGACGACATCGCCGCGGTGGTGACTCAGGGCGGCGACGGTTATGGCGCCGCGCAGGCCTTCAAGGCGGCCGGCCGGAAAACCCCGCTCATCATCATGGGCAACCGCCAGGACGAGATGGCGTGGTGGAAGGAACAGAAGGATGCCAGCGGCTACGAGACCATGTCGGTCTCGATCGCGCCCGGCGTCTCGACGCTCGCTTTCTGGGTGGCGCAGCAGATCCTGGACGGCAAGGAGGTGCCGAAGGATCTGACCGTGCCGTTCCTGCGCATCGACCAGGATAACCTCGAAGCCAATCTCGCCAACACCGAGCAGGGTGGCGTCGCCAACGTGGAATACACGCTGGAGGACGCGCAGAAGGTGATCGCGGGAAAGTAACGCGTCGATTGATACTCGTTTGACTCTGGGACCATGCTTCAGGCCACCGAAAAGATCGTCAGCCTCTCCGGCATGACGAAGAGCTTCGGCGCGGTTCGCGCGCTCGCCAATGTCGACCTCGCGGTCGGCGTTGGCGAGTGCCTGGGGCTGGTCGGCCATAACGGCGCAGGCAAGTCGACTCTCATTAATCTGCTTGCCGGAACGCTGCCGCCGGATGCGGGCGAGATCCGCGTCAACGATATCGCGCAGGCCGCCGACTACGGCGTGCGCCGCGCCAATGCGCAGGGCATCCGCTGCGTGTTCCAGGAGCTGTCGCTCTGCCCCAACCTCAGCGTCGCGGAGAATACCCGCGTCTATCACAAGAGCCTGCGCGGCTGGGGCTGGCGCCGCGGTGCCGCCGATCTGGTGCGGCAAAGACTGGATGAGATCTTTCCCGGCCACGGCATCTCGCCCCACGCGACCGTCGGCGATCTCGCGATCGGCCAGCGCCAGATGGTGGAGATCGCGCGCGCGTTCACCGTGACCGACAATCCGACGCGCCTGGTGGTGCTGGACGAGCCGACCTCATCGCTCGACGCAGTGGCGGGGGCGCAGTTGCTGCGCTACGTGCGCAAATTCGTCACCGAGGGCGGGTCGTGCCTGCTGACCTCGCATCTGCTCGGCGACATCCTCGATTACTGCGACCGCATCGTGGTCATGAAGGATGGCGGCGTGGTGGCCGATCGGCCGGCTATCGAGTTCGACCGCGCCAGCCTGGTCGCCGCCATGGGTAATGTGGTGAGCGAGGCGCGCATCAAGGCCCATGAGCGCGCGACGGCGCAACGTGGCGAAGCGTCCGTGGTGGTGCGCGCCGTTCCGAAGCAGCAAGCGGACCAGACCGCCTTGGTCGCGCATAAGGGCGAGATCATCGGCCTTGCCGGGCTCGCCGGCCACGGCCAGACTCGCCTGCTGCTGCACATCTACGACGCGGCGGACCGCAGTGCCGATATGATCGTCGCGGGGCCGGTGGCCCTCATCGCCGGAGACCGGCAGAATGACGGCGTGCTCCATCTCTGGTCGATCGCGCGCAACATTTCCGTGCGCTCCCTGCACACGCTTGCGAAAACGGGGTTGATCGATAGCGCAGCGGAAAGCGCCCTGGCCAACCAATGGCGCGAGCGCATCCGTATCAGGACGCCGAGCGTCGACAACAACATCCTCTCGCTCTCCGGCGGCAACCAGCAGAAGGTCTTGTTCGCCCGCGCCCTCGGCTCCGACGCCGGCATCATCCTGATGGACGATCCGATGCGCGGCGTCGATGTCGGCACCAAGCTCGAGGTCTACGAACTGATCCGCGCCGAGGCGGAAGCGGGTCGCACCTTCATCTGGTACACCACCGAGATCGAAGAGCTGAACAATTGCGACCACGTCTATGTCATGCGCGATGGCCAGATCGTCGCGGACATCGCGCGCGGCGACCTGACCGAGGAAAAGGTGCTGCAGGCCTCGTTCCGCGAAGGAGGGCAGGCATGACCGACGCCGCCCTGCCAAGCTCCGCGCGCAACGGCAGCGCCTTCTACCGCGATCCCAGGCTGCTGCGCCGGGCCTTGCCGGCCGTGTCGCTGGCGGCGGTCCTGATCGCGATCTTCCTCATCAACGACCGCGCCATGAGCTATCGCGGCCTTGATCTGATGCTGAAATACGCGGTGCCGATTGCCTTCGCCACCATCGCGCAGATGTTCATCCTGACTGTCAACGATCTCGACCTCTCGACCGGCGCCTTTGTCGGGCTGGTCGCCTGCATCGCGGGCATCTGGCTGGTCGACCAGCCTGTGCTCTGCATCCTGCTGCTGGCGGCCTGCGTCGCGGCTTATGCCGCCATCGGCGCGCTGATCCATGTGCGGCGCCTGCCCAGCATCGTGGTCACGCTCGGCATGTCCTTCGTCTGGCTGGGCCTTGCCGTCATCCTGATGCCGACGCCCGCCGGCACGGTGCCGCAATGGCTGAAGGACATGATGAACTGGAAGTCGCCGCTGGTCCCGTTCCCGATCATTGCGTGCGCCCTGCTGGCGCTGGTGGTGCATGTCGGCCTGATGGAATCCTCGTATGGCGCGATCCTGCGCGGGGCGGGGGGCAATGCCACCGCCATCGACCGCGCCGGCTGGTCGCTCCTGAAAATCCGCATGCTGATGTATGCGCTGGCTGGCTTGTTTAACGTGTTGGCCGGCCTGGCGCTGATCGGCCTCACCACATCGCCCGACGCTCACATCGCCGACCGCTACACGCTGCTGTCGATCGCCGGGGTGATTTTAGGCGGCGGCGAATTCGTGGGAGGGCGGGTCTCGCCCATCGGCGCGGTCATCGGCGCCGTGACTCTGACCTTGACCGGCTCGTTCCTCATTTTCATGCGCATCTCGCCCGACTGGCAGATCGGCGCGCAGGGCGCCGTGCTCATCGTCGTCCTGGCGTTGCGCGCCCTCATCAAGCTGCGGGAGGCGAAATGAAAGCCGTCGCCACCCGTCTCGGCAACCAGCCCTGGCTGCTCTCGTTCGTGGGCGCGCTCGCAGTCTGGCTGGCCACCATCCTCTTCACCGAAGGGAAGGGGGGTGGCGAGGTCCTGACCGCCGCCTTGTCCTTCTCGACCTTCACCGTGATCGTCGGGATCGGCCAGATGTTCGTCATCACCACCGGCCCCGGCAATGTCGATCTCTCCATCCCGTCCACCATCGCGCTCGCCGGCGGCGTCGCGATGAAGATCATGGATGGGCAGGACAGCTTGATCTGGCTCGGCCTGCTGGCCTGCATCGGGGCCGGGCTCGCGGTCGGCGCCTTCAACTACGCCCTTATCCGCATCCTCAGGATCCCGCCCATCATCGCGACCTTGTCGTCGAGCCTGATCGTGATGTCGGTCGCGATATCCTACGGCCGCGGCTTGCAGATCAAGCCGCCGCCCAGCTTCGCCGATTTCACCACCGAGCAGATCGCCGGTGTGCCGGTTCTTTCCATCTGCGCCATCCTGTTCGCGATCCTGATGGGTGTGATCCTGCAGCGCACCATCTATGGCCGTGCCACCCTCGCCATCGGGCAGAACATGCGCGCCGCGCACCTGGCCGGCGTGAAGGTCGAGCGCACCCGCTGCATCACGTACCTCATGAGCGCGGCCTTCGCCGGCCTGTGCGGCGCGCTGCTGGCCGGCTTCTCCGGCGGCAATGCGCTCAACATGGGCGAGGAATACCTGCTGGCGACCATCGCCGTGGTGGTGATCGGCGGCACCTCGGTCGCCGGCGGCCGCGCCAACGTGCCCGGCATCTGGGGCGCCGCTTTGTTCCTGTATCTGCTGGTCACGATGCTCAACACCTACGGCGCCAGCGCGGGGGTGCGGCTGGTGCTCACGGGTCTTATAATCATCGCCATGATCACGCTGGCCGGCGGCGACAAGCCGAGCCGCTGAAGGGGAGGGAAACACATGCCTGCAAATGACGGCCTCTACGAGATTTTCGACAAGCGCTTCCGCTCGCTCATGATCGGGATCGCGCATCTGGACAAGCTGGCGGACGGCTGCGTGTGGGCCGAGGGTCCCGTCTGGTTCGCCGATGGCGGCTATCTGCTGTGGAGCGACATTCCCAACAACCGCATGCTGCGCTGGATGCCCGAAACCGGCGTCAGCACCTATCGCGCGGAGTCCAACAACAGCAACGGCAACACCCGCGACCGGCAGGGCCGGCTTGTCACCTGCGAGCATCTCACGCGCCGCGTGACGCGGACCGAGCCCGACGGATCGATCACCGTCATTGCCGACAAGCACAAGGGCAAGCGCCTTAATTCGCCGAACGATGTGGTGGTGAAGTCCGACAACAGCATCTGGTTCACCGATCCCTGCTACGGGATCCTGACCGAGTTCGAGGGCAGCCGGTCGGAGCAGGAGCAGGGCGGCTGCTACGTCTATCGCGTCGACCCGGCGACCGGGGAGATCGCGACGGTGGTCGAGGATTTCGTGCGGCCCAACGGCCTCGCCTTTTCGCCCGACGAGAAGGTCCTCTACATCGCGGATTCCGCCGCCTCGCACGATCCGGCGGCGCCGCACCATATCCGCGCCTTCGATGTGGTCGACGGGCGCAAGCTGACCAACAGCCGGGTGTTCTGCGATATCAAGACCGGGATTCCCGACGGGTTCCGGATCGACGTGAACGGCAACCTCTGGACCAGCACCAATGCGGGCGTCGAGTGCTACGCGCCCGACGGCACCCTGCTGGGCCGGATCAACGTGCCGGAAATCGTGGCCAACGTGACCTTCGGCGGCAAACGGCGGAATCGCCTTTTTATCGCAGCGACAACGTCGCTGTACGCCATATATGTTAACACGACCGGCGCCCAGGTACCGTAGAGAGGCGCCGTGAGGAGAGCGAGATGAACCAGATCATCGGCGGCACCACCATCCGCCTGCACCAGGACGATAACGTCGTGGTGGCGGCCCAGAACATCGGCGCCGGCGCCACCATCCCCGGCGAGGGCGTGGTGACCGCGAGCGCCGTGCCCTCCGGCCACAAGATCGCGACCCGCGCGATTCCCGCCGGCGACTACGTGCGCAAATACAACCAGATCATCGGCATCGCCACGGCGGACATTGCGCCTGGCCAGCACGTTCACGTGCAGAATTGCGCCATGAGTGATTTCGAGCGCGACTACGCCTTCAGCACCGATATGCGCCCGACCGACTACTTCAAGGATCGCGCCACCTTTAAAGGAATCGTGCGCGAGGATGGCCGCGTCGCCACCCGCAATTTCATCGGCGTGCTGACCACGGTGAACTGCTCCGCCACCGTCGCCAAGCGCGTCGCCGCTGCCTTCGAGAATGGCGGGCTCGATGAATATCCGAATGTCGATGGCGTGGTTGCCCTAGTGCACGGTACCGGCTGCGGCATGGCGACCAAGGGCGAAGGCTTCGATGTCCTGCAGCGCGTGCTGTGGGGCTATCTGCGCCATCCGAACTTCGCGGGCGTGCTCTTGATCGGCCTGGGCTGCGAGGCGGCGCAGATCCGCTTCCTGCTGGAAGCCTACGGCATCAAGGCGACCGACACCTTCCAGTACATGACGATCCAGAGCACCGGCGGCACCCGCGCCACCATCGAGGAAGGCGTCAAGCGCGTCAAAGCCATGCTGCCCAAGGCCAACGAGGTGAAGCGCGAGACGGTGTCGGCCGAGCATCTGTCGCTCTGCCTGCAATGCGGTGGCTCTGACGGCTATTCCGGTATCACCGCCAACCCGGCCCTCGGCGCTGCGGCCGATCTGCTGGTGCGGCACGGCGGCACCGCGATCCTCTCCGAGACGCCGGAAGTCTATGGCGCCGAGCACCTGCTGACCCGCCGCGCTGTCAGCCAGCAGGTGGGCGAGAAGCTGCTCGATCGCATCAAATGGTGGGAGGATTACACCAGCCGCAACGGCGGCGAGATGAACAACAACCCGTCCCCCGGCAACAAGGATGGCGGCCTTACCACCATCCTCGAGAAGTCCCTGGGCGCGGCGGCCAAGGGCGGCACGACGAACCTCGTCGACGTCTATAAGTACGCCGAGCCCATTTCCGCGAAGGGCTTCGTGTTCATGGATTCGCCGGGCTACGACCCGGTCTCCGCGACCGGGCAGGTGGCGAGCGGCGGCAACATCATCTGCTTCACGACGGGACGCGGCTCGGTGTTCGGCTTCAAGCCGGTGCCCAGCATCAAGCTCGCCACCAACACCGCCATGTATCAGAAGATGTCGGAAGACATGGATGTCGATTGCGGCGAGGTGCTGAGCAAAGGCGTGGCCGTGCCGGAAATGGGCCAGCGCATTTTCGATCTCATCCTGCGCGTGGCTTCGGGCGAGAAATCCAAGAGCGAAGAGCTCGGCTTCGGCGACAACGAATTCACGCCGTGGCAAATCGGCGCGACAATGTAGTCATGGAACTCAATCTTTCTCTCAAAGATACGCTCCCGGACGACGGCACCGCCGGAACCCTGATCGGTCGCGCCTGGGTGCCGGGCAATCCCGGCGGGCCTAGTGTCGTGCTGGCCAAGGCGGACGGGCTCTACGATCTGACGCGCAGCTTTCCGACGTTGTCGGCGCTGCTGAACGAGAAGAATTCAACCGAAGCGGCGCAGCAGGCGGGCAGGGATGCCAAGCGCCTCTGCACCCTTGAGGAATGCCTCGCCAACTCACCCTCTGATCGGCGCGCGGCCAACACGCCGCATCTGCTGGCGCCCGCCGACCTGCAATCGCTGAAGGCCTGCGGCGTCACTTTCGTGCTCAGCATGCTGGAGCGGGTGATCGAGGAACGTGCCAAGGGCGATCCGAAGGCGGCGGAAAGCATCCGCGGCTCGATCAATGATGAGATCGGCGGCAACCTCGCGCGCGTGAAGCCCGGTTCGGCCGAGGCCGAGAAGCTGAAGCAGGCGCTGATCCAGCGCGGCCTGTGGTCCCAATATCTCGAGGTCGGCATCGGCCCCTACGCCGAAGTGTTCACCAAGTCGCAGCCGATGTCCGGCGTTGGCACCGGCGCGGATATCGGCATCCATCCCGAATCCAGCTGGAACAACCCGGAGCCGGAGGTCGTTCTGGCGGTCAATGCATCCGGAACCATCGTCGGAGCGACGCTCGGCAACGATGTGAATTTGCGGGATTTTGAGGGGCGCAGCGCCCTCCTGCTCGGCCGTGCCAAGGACAACAACGCGTCCTGCGCTCTCGGTCCCTTCATCCGGCTGTTCGATAGCACCTTCGCGCTCGATGACCTGCGCAGCATGGTGATCACGGTGCGGGTCGACGGCCCCGACCAGTTCGTGCTCGAGGATTCCTCCTCGATGGCAAAGATCAGCCGCGACGTCACGGACCTTGCTTCGCAGACCCTGAGCAAGAACCACCAATACCCGGACGGCTTCATGCTGTTCTGCGGCACGATGTTCGCGCCTGTGAAGGACCGCGGCGCCCCGGGTCTCGGCTTTACGCACAAGGTCGGCGACATCGTCACCATCGCGACGCCCAAGCTGGGCGCGCTCACCAACCGGGTGAAGCATTGCGGCGACGTGGCGTCCTGGACCTTCGGGACCGGGGCCCTGATGAAAAATCTCGCGCAGCGCGGGCTGCTGCGCTGACCCAGGAAAAGGACTGATTCGAGCATGAGCGGGCGGTTGAACGGCAAGAAGATATTGGTCACGGCGGCGGCGCAGGGCATCGGCCGCGCGATTGCAGAGCGCTTCGCCCTCGAAGGGGCGGACGTCATCGCCACCGACATCAACATGGAGGTGCTGGGCACCCTGAAGGCCGCGACGGTGACTACGCGCCGGCTGGACGTGCTGGACCTCGCCGCGGTGACCGCGGCGGAGAAGGAGATCGGCGCCATCGACGTGCTGGTCAATTGCGCCGGCTTCGTCCATCACGGCACGATCCTGGATTGCGAGGAGAAGGATTTCGACTTCTCCACCAACCTCAACGTGCGCGCCGCTTATCGCACGATCCGCGCCTTCCTGCCCGGCATGCTGGCACGCAAGAACGGCAATATCGTCAACATCGCCTCGATCGCCTCCTCGGTCATCGGGGTGCCGAACCGGTTCATCTACGGCACCACCAAGGCCGGGCTGATCGGGCTTTCCAAGGCGGTGGCGGTCGATTTCGTCACGCAAGGCATTCGCTGCAACGCCATCTGCCCCGGCACGGTGGAGACGCCCTCGCTGGAGCAGCGCATGGCGGCGCGCGGCGACGTAGCCGAAGCGCGCAAGGCCTTCATCGCGCGCCAGCCGATGGGCCGCCTGGGCAAGGCGGAGGAGATTGCCGCCCTGGCGCTCTACCTGGCGTCGGATGAATCGGCCTTCGTCACCGGCCAGGAATTCGTCATCGACGGCGGCTGGACCGCCGCCTGAGTTTCATTGAGAGGATCTGATATGGCAAAGCCAGAGCGCGTTGGTTTGATCGGCGTCGGCCTGATGGGCCACGGCATCGGCAAGAACATCCTGGCCAAGGGCTATCAGCTGTCCGTCCTGGCGAACCGCAACCGCGGCCCGGTCGAGGATCTGGTGGGCAAGGGCGCCAAGGAGCTGAAGAGCCCGCGCGATATCGCCGCGGCCAGCGACCTCGTCTTCACCGTGGTCGGCAATTCGACCCAGCTTGAGGACATCGTGTTCCGCGAAGACGGCATTCTGGCCGGTGTGCACAAGGGCATGATCCTGGCCGACTGCACCACCGCCATGCCGGATTCGACCGTGAAGATCGCCAAGGCGATCCAGGGCAAGGGCGGCCGCTTCGTCGACACCCCGATGACCCGCACGCCGAAGGAGGCGGAGGCCGGCAAGCTCGGCCTGATGACCGGCGGCGACCCGGCCACCCTGGTGGAGATCAGGCCCGTGCTCGAATGCTTCTCCGACCTCATCGTCCATTGCGGCGATATCGGCGCCGGCCACAAGGTGAAGCTGGTCAACAATATGCTGAGCCTCGGCTATGGCATGGTGACGGCCGAGGCGCTGCTCGCCGCCAAGAAGGGCGGCATCGACCTCAAGGCCCTGCGTGAGATTGTCAGCGGCGGCGGCGCCAACAGCGTGATGTTCCAGCGCTTGGCGGCTTACGCGATCGAGGGCGACAACACCCAGCTCCGCTTCGCCATCGCCAACGCGTCCAAGGACGTGCGCTATTTCGTCCATATGTGCGAAAGCCTGCCGGCCGCGACGCCGGTCGCTCAGGCCATTCACCAGGCGTACGCCATGGCCAACAACATGGGCCACGGCGAGCAATACGTGCCGACCATGGTGGATGTGCTCGGCAAGTGGAACGACAAGGGGAAGTGACCGCGCGTTTCACTTCCCCTTGAGGTCAACGCCTCACGCGATTACGTGGTCGCCGCCATGGCGTTCGGCCATCAGCGCTTTGACATCGCCAATGAACTTCGTCTTGTCGACGTTCCTGCCGGGGCAATCGTGCGTCGTCTTTGGATCTTCCTTGTGCAGTTTCAGCGTCTCTGGATCCAGGCCAAGCACCGCGGATAGGGTCGCCACCGCGGCGATGGCGTTGTTGCGCACCTTGTCGCCACGATCCGTAAGAAAGGCTTCCGTCGCGAAATCGCCCAGCATCTCGATGCCGAGTGCCACCTTGTTGAAGGATGGCGAATGTGTTCCCGACAAGGTCAGTGGCGTGAATACCCAGATCTGCCTGTCGTCGACAAACAGATGAGGTCCCGCGGACCATTTCTGCGTGTCGCGATAAAATCCCTCGAGATTTTTGATGTGCTGCTGGGTGAGGCCGTTTGGCCTTTGAGCCAGGCTGGGCGAAGCCGTATTGTGCAACACGATGAAAGACGGCCGCCATTGCGTCCAATGCAGCGCATGGCAGTAGCTGTCGAACCCGTCGGCGGAGAAGCTGCTTCCGACAATGCCCTTCCAATTGCCCATCTTGTCCTCCTCTGAATGGTTGACATGGGCCGCATTGGTTTGCTGGTCTGCTGCTCGCTTGCGCGCCTCTTCCCGGCCCGAATATGAAGGGCGCCGCGATCTGGCATACACATCGACTTGGAATTTGAGCAGGCGCTCGAAACATCCGAGCGTCCGTAATAGTGGAACGGATGCGCGCTAATGACCAGTTAAATTCTGGCTATCTCACCTGAAAATTGAACTGGCGGCCCGGCTCTCCCTAGCCGGGATATTTCTCCGCATTCGCCAGATCGATGATCTGCCGGACGCCAAGCCGGGCGTCACCGACCGGCGGCCGCATGGGAGAGAAAACGCGCATCATCCGACGGTATCCATCCAATGTCGGCATATGAGCGTTCAGGTTGCGGCCTTGAAATCGGTCGAAGCGGCCCATCTCTTCGATGAAAAAACGGGCGATGTCGCGGTACTCGCTTTCGGTCTCGTCGTCAAATCCCGAGAAGCGGACACCTCTGCCCAGCGGCCCCGCCTCGGCCTCCACCTGCTGCTTTTCTTCGACAGTCAGTTTCTTGTAGGCCCGCTCGATCGTGGACCACATATCGAGGATCTCGCCCACTTCGGCAGCTGGTTTGCCTTCGTCTTCATGGTCGCGGAAAACTCCCTGCATTTTCCATTTGAGCTCCTTGAGATTCCCGCTGGAAATCGCGGAGCTGATGAAATCGGGATCGACCGCGCCCTTCACGTTCAGTGCCTTGTGGATGTCACAAAGCATCGCGATGATCAGTTTCTCTCCATCGCTCAGGTTCATTTCGCCCCCCCCCAATAGCTGAACGCGCCAGCACGTTCGGCAACTGCCGCGCAGGCGGCGCGCAGGGTCATATCAAAGCAATGTAGCTGAATGATGCTTGAATGTAGATAGGATGAGATGCGGGCCTAGCGATCCTATCGCTTGGCGCCTACTTCTTCACGATCCATTCATGCGCCGGGTCGTTCTTGAACACCCAGCGCCGGTTGGGGCCGGCCATCACGTTGAGATAGTAGAGATCGTAGCCATGCGGCGCGCCGACTGGGTGATAGCCGCGCGGCACCATCACGCAATCGCCGTCTTCCACTGCCATGGTCTCGTCGATCGAGCGGTCGTCGGTATAGACCCGCTGGAATGCGAAGCCCTGCGGCGGATTGAGGCGGTGGTAATAGGTCTCTTCCAGGAAACTCTCTTCCGGCAGCGCGTCGCGGTCGTGCTTGTGCGGCGGATAGGAGGACCAGTTGCCGCCCGGCGTCACCACCTCGACCACCAGCAAGCTCTCAGCCGCCGCGGTGTCGGGCAGGATGTTGTAGACCAGCCGCCGGTTGGTGCCCTTGCCGCGCTCCTCGAACCCGACTTCCTCCGGCGGGATGATGCGCGCCGGAAATTTCTTTCCGCCCGGCGCAGTGCAAATCCCGACCTCGATATCGGTCAGCGCTTTCAGCGTGCAGCCCGTGCCGGCCGGCAGATAGACCGACCAGCCGGGACCTTCGAATACGTTCTTGCGCCCGCCGATCTCGACCGCCGGCCGGCCTTCGATGGTCGCGCTCGCCTTGCCCGACAGCAGCACCAGGCAGCTTTCGCGGCCCTGCACATTCCAGTTCAGATCCTGGCCCTTGGCGCGGCGATAGACCTGGAAGCCGACATATTTCCAGCCGGCGCTTTCCGGCGTCACCGACAGCGCCAGACCCTCGGCGTTCGCCTTCTTCCCTTTGACCAGCAGGTTCGCCATCGCACGTCTCCTCAGGCCAGCTTGGCGTCTTTGGCGTAGCGCCGCAAGTTGGCGCAGCCGAGCTTGGCGTATTTCAGCGGGTTGGCCTTTTCCGGATCCTGCTCGGCTTCTACCACCAGCCAGCCGGAATAGCCGGGCAGCTCCTTGAAGAACGCCGGGTAGTTCACCATGCCGTCGCCCGGCACCGTGAAGCAGCCTTCCACCACGGCATCCAGGAAGCTCCAATCCTTCTCGCGCGCCGTCGCCAGCACATCCTTGCGCACGTCCTTGCAATGCACGTGGGCGATGCGGGTGCGATATTTCTTGGCGAGCGCCACCGGATCCGCGCCGCCGAACGTCGCATGGCCGGTATCGAGCAGCAGCTTCACCGCCGGCCCGGTCGCTTCCATGAACGCGTCGATATCCTCGCCGCTCTGCACCACCGTACCCATATGGTGATGATAGGCGAGGGCGACGCCTTCTTTCGCCACGGCCTCCGCGACCTCCGTCACGCGCTGCCCGAACTCGCGCCACTCCGCCGCCTTCAGTTTCGGCCGCTGGCCGAGCTTCTTGCTGCGGTCGCCGTGGATGGCGTTGGAGGTCTCGGCGAAAATCAGGATGTTGGAGCCGAGCGCTTTCAACAGATCGAGGTGCGCGCGCAGATGCTTGATCTCTTCCTTGGCGTCGTGCAGCAGCAGCTCGCAGGAATACCAGCCGGAGACGAGGTCAAGCCCCGCCTTGCTCAGCACCGCTTTCAGCGCCTTGGCTTCGCGCGGAAATTTGTGCCCGAGCTCGATGCCTTCATAGCCGGCTTCCTTGGCCTCGCTGAGGCAGGTCTCGAGCGGTGTCTTGCCGCCCAGCTCGCGCAGGTCGTCATTCGACCAGCCAATCGGGTTGACGCCGAAACGAACGCTCATGTCTTGCTCAATCTCCAACGCGTTGCAATGTGGTGGACTTCTCGTAAGCCTTGCGGGCCGCGCGCACTTTCGGCCGCTCGGACACTTCCGGCACCGCCACGTCCCACCAGAAGCCGCCGGCCTCGGTGGTCTTGTAGGGGTCGGTCTCGATCACGATGACTGACGTGCGATCCGATTTGCGCGCCCGTCCCATCGCCGCTTCCAGCTCCGCCGTGCTCGCGACCTTCTCCGCCTTGGCGCCCATGCTCCTGGCGTGGGCGGCGAAATCGATCTCCGGCAGTGTTTCATGCTTGGCGTGCTGCAGCAGGTTGTTGAAGCTCTCGCCGCCGGTTGCGCGCTGCAGCCGGTTGATGCAGCCGAAGCCGCGATTGTCCAGCAGCACGATGATCAGCTTCTGGCCCATCATCACCGAGGTGGCGATCTCCGAGTTCATCATCAGGTACGAGCCGTCGCCCACCATCACCACGATCTCGCGGTCGGGTTGCGCCATCTTGACGCCCAGCCCGCCGGCAATCTCGTATCCCATACAGGAGAAACCGTATTCCAGGTGATAGCCGCCTGGTGCGCCGGATTGCCACAGCTTGTGCAGTTCGCCCGGCAAGCCGCCGGAGGCGCAGACCACGATATCGCTCGGCTTGCCCGCGCGCTGCACCGCGCCGATCACCTGGCCGTCGGACGGCAGGCCGCGATTGGGCGCAGCCGTCGCCGCCGCATGCTCCGCCGCCCAGATCTTGCGAACCGATGACGCCTGGGTCCGCCACGCGCCCGGCGCAGTCCAGGCGCCCAGCGCCTTGTCGATCGCCGCCAGCCCGGCGCGCGCGTCGGTGACCAGCGGGATGCCGCCATGCTTGCCGGCGTCGAACACCTGGCTATTCAGGTTGATGATCTTGCGCTCTGGATTGCGGAACAGGGCGCGCGAGCCGGTGGTGAAATCCTGCAGCCGCGTGCCGATCGCAAGCACCAGGTCCGCCTCCTGCGCCAGTGCGTTGGCGGCGCTGCTGCCGGTGACGCCGATCGATCCCATGTTCTGCTTGTGCTGGATCGAGAGCGCTGATTTGCCGGCCTGCGTCTCGGCGACCGGAATGCCGCGCTTCTCCGCGAAATCGGCCAGCGCCTTTTCCGCTTCTGAGAACAGCACACCGCCGCCCGACACGATGAACGGCTTCTTCGCGCGCTTGATGTGCGAGACGGCGTGCGCCAGCTCGTCGCGATCCGGCTCGATGCGGCGCTGCGCCCACAGATGCGGCTCGAAGAACGCCTCGGGATAGTCGTAGGCCTCGGTCTGCACGTCCTGGCACATGCCGAGCGTCACCGGCCCGCATTCCGCCGGATCGGTCAGCACATGAAGCGCGCGGGGCAGGGCGGTCACGATCTGCTCGGGCCGCAGGATGCGGTCGAAATAGCGCGACACCGGCCGGAAGCAATCGTTCGCCGAAACCGTGCCGTCGCCGAAATCCTCGACCTGCTGCAACACCGGATCTGGCCGGCGATTGGCGAAGATATCGCCGGGCAGCAGCAGCACAGGCAGCCGGTCGACATGCGCGAGCGCGGCCGCCGTCACCATGTTGGTGGCGCCGGGCCCGATCGAGGTAGTGCAGGCCATCATCTGCCGCCGCCGCGCTGCCTTGGCGAAGGCAATGGCGGCATGCGCCATCGCCTGCTCGTTGTGCGCGCGATAGGTCGGCAGCGTATCCCGCGCGTGATACAGCGCCTCGCCCAGCCCCGCGACATTGCCATGCCCGAAGATCGCCCACACCCCGGCGAACAACGGCACTTCCTTGCCGTCGCGCGTACTGCGCTGATTGGCGAGGTAACGCACCACAGCCTGCGCCATGGTCAGGCGGACGGTTTTCATCGCGAAACTCCCAGTAGCGATGTCCTAGTTATACTCCCCCTCTCCCCTCGCGGGAGAGGGTTGCGCAGGCTTAGCGAGCGTAGCGAGCTTAGCCGGAGCTGGGTGAGGGGGCGCGCCGTCAGGCGCACAGCGCGCAAGCGCTTACTCACAAAACGATGTAGCCAGTGTGGCGCTCTCGCGAGCGCGCGCGGCTCTCGCCGCGCTACCCCCCATCCAGCTACGCCTAGGCTCGCTCTGCTCGCCAAGGCTACGCATCCTTCCCCCGCAAGGGGGGAAGGGAGGAAGGCTGGGCAAGGCGAGAAAGTCTGCATTTCTGATGCTTGTATCAAGCCGCCGCCGAATTGGCGCGCTTGGCCTTCTTCCAGGCGTCGGTCAGGCGCGAGAAGCGCTTGGCCATCTCGGCGATCGCGCCGGCATCGTTGATCGTCCCGCGCAGCCAGGCATCGGCCGGTTCGGCGAAGATAGTGCGCCCGACGGCGAACCCTTTCACGATCGGGTCGCTGGCTGCCGCCTGGAAGGCTTCTTCCAGCACGTCCTCGCTGGCTTCCAGCCCCAGCAGCACGACGCCGCGGCAGAACGGGTCGCGCGACCGGATTTCATCGCCGATATACTGCCAGGCCGTGCGGGTCGCCTGCGGCTCCAGCTTCCACCAATCGGGCCGGATGCCGAGATCGTACAGGCGGCGCAACACCATGGCTGTGGTTTCGTCCGCCAAAGCGCCATGCTTGCGGGAGATGATCTCCACCAGCAATTCGCGCCCCGCCGTCCGCGCCGCATCGTGGAGCGTCAGCAGCCGCTCCTCCTGCTCCAGGCGCAAGGCCTCGGGATCGTTCGGATGATAGAAGCACAGGCACTTGATGACGTGGGTCAGCGGCCATTCGGCAAGGTGCGAGCCGAGATCATCGGTCTCGAACCTGAGGGGCCGTGAACCCGGTCGCTCGACCGGGCGCGCGATCCAGAGGTCATGATCGGCCGCGCGGAATAGCGCCTCGCGCCCATAGGTGCCGTCCAGCAGCATGCCGAAGCCGGGCTGCCCATCGGCCACCTTGGTGGCGGCCGCCACCGCCAGCGCCTTGAATTCCTCGATGCGCGACCGCGGCGCGCCGGCCTTGTCGGCCAGCTCTTCGAGTTGCGCGCGGTGATCGATCGCGAGCGCCATCAGGATAGGCCAATGGCCGCGCCGCGTGGTCGCCCAGTGGATGTGGTTGAGGTCGGCATCGTGGCGCAATGCGCGATGCTTGCTGCCATGCTTCAGGAAATATTGCAGCTCGGTCCAGGTCGGGATCTCCGGCGAGCAGAGCAGGCGCGACACCGCGAAGGCGCCGCAGGCATTGGCCCAGGTAGCGCAGGTCTCCAGCGCCTCGCCGGTGAGCCAGCCGCGCAGGAAGCCCGACATGAAGGCATCGCCCGCGCCCAGCACGTTATAGACCTCGATCGGGAAGCCCGAGCCGACGATCCCCTGGTCGACATCGTCGGGGATCGCATCGGGAAACACCGTGCAGCCCTTGGGCCCGCGCTTCAACACGATGGTGGCGCCGCTCCTGACACGGATGTTGCGCAACGCCGTCAGCACATCCTCCGCACCGCCGGCGATCTTCACCTCTTCCTCGGTCCCGACGATCAGGTCGCAATCGGAGAGGATCGGCTGCAGATGCTGCGACACGCGGTCGGAGGCGATGTAGCGGGACTCCCCCGCGCCATGCCCGGCGAGGCCCCACAGGTTCGGCCTATAGTCTATGTCGAACACGATCTTGGCGCCGCTCTCGCGTGCGATCCGCATCGCCTTGCGCTGCGCCGCCGCGGTATTCGGTGTGGAGAAATGCGTGCCCGTCACCACAACGGCGCGCGTGCGCTTGAACAAGGCGGGGTCGACGTCGCTTTCGTCCAGCGCCATGTCCGCGCAATCGGTGCGGTAGAAGATCAAGGGGAAGCTGTCCGAATCCCTGACGCCCAGGATGACGAGCGCGGTCAGCCGCTTGGGGTCGGTGATAATGCCATCGGTCGCAACGCCCTCGCGCGCCATCTGCTCGCGGATGTAGCGGCCCATATGCTCATCGCCGACGCGCGTCAGGACCGCGGATTTGAGGCCGAGGCGCGCCGCGCCGATCGCGATGTTGGAGGGGCAGCCGCCGACCGACTTGGCGAAGGTGCCCATGTCTTCCAGCCGCCCGCCGATCTGCTGGCCGTAGAGGTCGACCGAGGACCGCCCGATGGTAATGACGTCAAGGTCTTGGGCCATATGGCTTTCCCGCCCAGTGACGGAGAGCGTTCATTCGCCTCCCGCTTTCGGTGCAGCGAAAAAAGGCGCACCGTTCTGACGCGCTGCTTGACGTTCGCGCTTGCCCTAATGAAACAAACATTCTATTTTCTGTCAATAACGGAATGAACGGTATTTTGCAGGAGGTACATCATGCGGATCGGGCTCTTAGGCGCAGGCCGGATCGGCCAGATTCACGCGCGTTCCGCCGCCGGGCACAAGTCCGCGAAGCTGATCGCCGTCACCGATGTCGACGCCAAAGCTGCTGCCGCGATCGCCGCCGAGACGGGCGCGGCAGTCGCCAAGGGTATCCCCGACATCATCGCCGACAAGAATATCGACGCGGTGCTGATCTGCACGCCGACCGACACGCATGCCGACCTGATTGAGCAGGCGGCGAAAGCGGGCAAGGCGATCTTCTGCGAAAAGCCGGTCGATCTCTCGGCCGAGCGCGTGCGCGCCTGCCTCAAGGTGGTGGCCGACACCAAGGCCAAGCTGATGATCGGCTTCAACCGCCGCTTCGATCCCAGCTTCGCGACTTTGCAGAAGCGGCTCGCGGCGGGCGAGGTGGGCAAGCCGGAGATCGTGACCATCCTGTCGCGCGATCCCGCGCCGCCGCCGGTTTCCTACATCACACGCTCCGGCGGGCTGTTCCGCGACATGATGATCCACGACCTCGACATGGCGCGCTTCCTGTTGGGCGAGGAACCGGTGGAAGTCTCTGCCATGGCCGCGTGCCTGGTCGACCCCGCGATCGGCCAGGCCGGCGACATCGACACCGCCGTCGTTACGCTGAAGACCAGGAGCGGGCGCCTCGCGCAGATCTCGAATTCGCGCCGCGCCACCTACGGCTACGACCAGCGCATCGAAGTACACGGCAGCGGCGGCCTGCTGCGCGCCGACAACCAGTATGCCACCACCGTGCAGAAGGCGACCGGGGACGGCTTCTCCTCCGATCCCGTGCTGAACTTCTTCCTGGAGCGCTACACCCC
>Ga0111538_10001041_pt1 | contig 38619 bp, 35 predicted proteins | sample SoiMethybrSBSTD1_FD_79669 | JGI IMG/M metagenome (GOLD analysis project Ga0111538, IMG submission 79669) | Bulk soil microbial communities from a Populus tree surrounding site in Tennessee, USA - Soil MetaG P. TD hybrid SBSTD1 (version 2)... | ecosystem: Environmental > Terrestrial > Soil >...
CACCGGCGGCGGTGATCAGCGCCATCGTGGCCGCCCGCCACGAGCGCCTCACAGCGTGGGCGATCGCTGTGCGGCTGCAAGTCCCGCGCTCCACGGTCGCGGCGATTCTCGCGCGACTCGGTTTGAATCAGCTGGCCGCGCTCGAGCCGGCCGCGCCCGTCACCCGCTACGAGCGGGCGCGGCCCGGCGAGCTCGTGCATCTCGACATCAAGCCGCTGGGTCGCATCGTCCGGGTCGGGCATCGCATTCACGGCGATCGGCGGACGCATGTGCATGGCGCCGGCTGGGAGTACGTTCATGTCGCCGTCGACGATTACAGTTGCGCGGCCTATGTGGAGGTGTTAGGCGAGCAGACCGGCGCCACGACGGCCGGCTTTCTTCGTCGCACGATTCGCTGGTTTGCGCGGCGCGGCGTGGTTATCGAACGGGTCCTCACCGACAACGGCAGCGCGTATATCAGTCGGCGCTTCCAGCAATGCGCCGTCCGCGCCGGCGTGAAACTGTCCCGTACGCGGTTCTATCGTCCGCAGACCAATGGGAAGGCCGAACGATTCATTCAAACGGTCCTGCGTGAGTGGGCCTATGTTCGGCCGTACTCCAGCTCGTGGCGACGCACTCATGCGCTCCGGCCCTGGCTGCGGCATTACAACCTTGAACGGCCACATGCCGCTCTCGGGTATCAACCGCCGTGCGTCCGCTTTCCAAGGCTCGCGCAATGATCAACCTTGTCAGAAACCACAGCTAGCTCCTATCCCCGCCTGAACTTGACGCTTTGTGAAACAGTTCACACAATCGGATCGTGTCCCGTCTCCTCGTCACGCTTCTCCTCCTCCTGCCTTTGTTTTCGGCACCCGCAGCTCAGGAGTCGGCCGAATGGGTCGCTCGTCAGGTCCGCGATCGGAGCGCCGGCCGCGACTCGCGCGCCGAGCTCCGCATGCGCCTCTTCGACAGTCACGGTCGCGTCCGCGAACGCGCGTTGACGATGCTGCGCATGCGCGGCGAGAAGGAGAAAGGCGACCGCGCGCTCATCCGCTTTACCTATCCGAACGACATTCGCAACACGGCCTTTCTCGTCTGGGAACACCCTGACACGGACGACGAGCGGTTCCTTTATCTGCCCGCGCTGGGACGCGTGCGCCGCATCTCCGGTCAGGAAAAGGATGAAAGCTTCGTCGGCAGCGACCTGAGCTACGAAGACATCGGCGGCCGCGACATCTCCGATTACACCTACGCCTTCACAGCCGACGACACCTCCTGGCTGGCGCCGGACGGTTCGAAACGTCCGGCCTGGCTGCTCGAGTCACGTGCCAAGGACAAGAATGCCGAGCTGCCGCGCTCGGTCAGCTTCGTGCTGAAGGACAGCTTCGTCATCAGCGCTGCCGACATCTTCAATCGCCGCAACGAGCGCGTGAAGCATTTCGAGGTGCGTAAGCTCGAACGTGTCGAAGGGATCTGGACCGTGTTGGACCTCGTGATGAGCAACGAGCGCGACAACACCCGCACCGAGCTCACCACGTCGTCCATCGACTACAACGTCGGCCTGACCGACAACGATTTCTCCCGCCGCCAGCTCGAGGCTCCGGCTCGATGACGTCCCGCCTCGCGGATTTCGTCTACCGCTTCCGTCTGCCCCTCTGCGCGATTATCGCCATCGGCTTCGTCGCCCTGCTGCCGCTGACGAACATTACGGAGATCGACAACGACATCAGCATGTGGATCGGCAAGGACGATCCGGTCTACCGCACCTACGAGAGGTTCCGCCAGGAATTCGGCGGGCAGCGGACGCTGATGATCGCATTGCGTTCGCCGCGGCTGTTCACAGCTGAGGGGCTGCAGTTCGTCCGCCAGGTGACCGACGACATCGAACGGGTCGAGCTCGTCGAGCGGGTGAACAGCCTGGCAACCGCCAACATCGTGGCGAGTATTCCATCGACACTGGTTCCTTCCTCCTCAAGGGGGAAGCCACCAGCTGCGGACGACCCGGACGATGACGGCGGGATCGAGGTGCAGCCGCTCCTCGACGACATCATCGACGACACGGCGGCTGCACGGGCGCGCGACCGGGTGCTCGACGATCCGCTGCTGCGCGGCGATGTGGTGTCCGAGGACGGGACGGTGACCGCGATCGTCGTCACCTTCGACGAGGATCGGATAGACGAGGTCCGCGGGCGTGTCATCGACGAGATACACCAGCTGATCGACCCGCGCCTGCCACCCGGCATGCGGGCGTACTACAACGGCAGCCTCGAAATCAGCGAAACCTACAACCGGGTGACGCGCGCCAACCTGGTACGCCTGACGCCACCCATCATCCTGCTGACCATCGGCGCGCTGTTCGTGATGTTCCGCTCGTGGCGCCTCGTGCTGCTGGTCATGGTCGCCGTCGTCACGAGCTTTGTCTGGACGATGGGCCTGTACGTGCTGATGGGATTCACGTACAACATCCTCGCCAGCATGATGCCGCCGTTGATCATGATTCTGGCGATCGCCGACGACGTCCATATCGTCCAGCACTTCACCGAGGCGGCGCGCGCCAGCGGCAGCACGGAGCGGGCGTTCGAGTCCTCTGTCCGTCACCTGTTTGCGCCATTGCTCGGGGCGAGCGCAACGACCGCGCTCGGCCTCGCCTCGCTGGCGACGAGCAACGTCGTCGCCGTCCGTGCATTTGGTATCGGCGCGGGCGTCGGCGTGATGGTGGACTTTGTCATGTCGCTCGTCCTCGTGCCGACGCTGCTGACGCTGATCGAGACGCCGCCGGCCGCGGCGCCGCAGGAACGGTACTTCGTCGGGCCGATGCAGCGTGTCGCCCGGTTCTCGATGCGCTATGCGAAGCCGGTCGTCGTCGTGACATCGCTGCTGATGGGTGTGGGCGCGCTTGGCATGCGCTGGCTGCACGTCGATACGAACCACATCAACTTCTTCGCCAAGGATCACCCCCTCCATCAGTCGGCGGAACTGATCGATCAGCGGCTGTCCGGCATCTACAGCTTCAACATCCTGCTCGAGGGTGAGCCCGACTCGATGAAGTCCCCTGCAGCGATGCGGAGGATGGAGGAGCTTCGTGTCCGTCTGCAGCAGCTCCCGTTCGTGCGCAAGGTGACGTCGGTCGCCGACTATGTCAAGCGGATCAATCGGGAACTGAACGGCGGCGCCGCGTCGCAGGCTGTCGTTCCTGCCAGCGGCGATGCGATCGCGCAGGAGTTGTTTGTCTTCGCTCTCTCCGACGAGGGCCGCCGGGAACTGGATCGTGTCGTTGCCAGCGACTTCTCGCGCGCCCAGATCTCCGTCCGCCTCGCATCGATGAGCTCCGATCTCGTGTTCGAGCAGATCAACCGCGCGGAACAGGAGGCCGCGGCGGTCTTCGCCGGCAGCGGCATCACGCCGACCGTCACCGGCTCAGGCCGGATTTTCGCCACGCTCGACCACTACATCGTCGTCTCGCAGTTGAGCAGCTTTGCCACCGCGTTTCTCACCGTGTTCGGCGTCATCTTCGTCGTCTTCCGATCGGCACGGTTCGGCGTGCTCGCGATCATTGCCAACGCCCTGCCGGTGTGTGCGGTGCTCGGGCTGATGGGATGGCTGGGCATTTCGCTGAACGTGGCAACCGTGATGGTTGCCAGCGTCGCCCTGGGCATCGTTGACGACGACACCATTCACTTCATCGGGCGGTTCAGGCGCGACGTGGCCAACGGGCAAGGCACCGAAGACGCGATTGAAGCAGCGACCATGCATGAAGGGCGAGCGTCGCTGACGACGGCCATTATCAACAGCGTCGGCTACGGAATCATGGTCGTGTCGGCGTACAAGCCGACGGCGTGGTTCGGCGGCCTGCTGGCGCTGACCATGGCCGTCGCGTTTCTCGCCGAAGTCCTCGTCGTCCCGGCAGTCATCACGCTGTTCCCGCGCGTCTTTGGCGCTCCGGCGGTCGCACGGCTCGGTTCGGCGGCGTGAGGCTGGTCGCCGCGGCGGCCGTAGCCGTCCTCCTCCACGCACAACCTGCCGTCGCGCAGTTCACGGGTCACGTCTCGGTCATCTTCGATGCGCTGCCGGATCTCGACGACGCCGAGGGACGCCAGTCCGTGACGGAACTGCGCGCCCGCGTCTTTGCCGAGCGCCACGACGAGATCGGCGCACATCTGCGCATTCACGTCGGCGGTTACGTCGACGGCCTGATCGCGGATCGCGAGAGTAGTGGCGGAATGGGGACGACGACAGACGCGATCGTTCGGCCGACGGACGTCTATGTCGATCTGGTCACGACGCGCGTCGAAGTACGCGCCGGCGCGTCGCGCGTGGTGTGGGGACGGCTCGACGAATTCCAGCCGACCGACGTCGTCAACCCCATCGACCTTGCACGTTTTCTGATGGAGGGTCGCAGCGAGGCCAGGTTGTTTGTGGGGCTGATTCGCGGCCGTGTGTTCCTGCCGAAGTCAACGGTCGTCGAAGGGATTGTCGTTCCGGCATTTCGCCGTGGACGCTTCGATCAGCTCGATGAGGGCTCCTCGCCATTCAACCTGACTCGAACGCTCATCAGGACCGTCCGCGACGAACCGGCGTTCGGTTCTGAAAGCCTGCAGGGTGGCGTCCGTCTGACCTCGACCAGCGGACGTGTGGACTGGAGCCTGTCCGCGTTCCGGGGTTTACGTCCGTTCCCGACGTCGACGCTGACCGTGGATGGCGCTCCGCTGATCCGCGAATCGTTTCCCCGATTCACGATGCTGGGCGGTGACTTCGAGACCGTCCATGGGCAGTGGGGCGTCAGGGGGGAGGTGGCAGCGTTTGTCGACGACGAACTGCAGTCGTTGCGCGCCGTTCGCGGTGTGCGCGGCCATTCGGTCAATGCCGGCGTCGGAGTGGACCGCCGCGCGGGCGACTATCGAATCGCCGCGAACGCGCTCTGGCTGTGGGGCGCTGTCGATCGCGACGATCCGGCGGCGCGGCCATTCGTTGGCGACGAGGAGGTCGAGCGCACAGACGTGTCGCTCGTCCTTGCCGCCGACCGGTCGTTTGCGCGCGAGACGCGGACGCTGCGAGTGTTCGGCGTCTACGACCCGGTGGACGCGACGATGTTCACCCGGGTCATCGGCGCGGTGAGCTTGCGCGACAATTGGTGGATCGAAGGCTCCGCAGGTGTGTTCACCGGTACATCCATCGACGTCATCGGACGGCTCACGCGCCGTGACTTTGCCTACGCGCGGCTGAAGGTGTTCTTCTGAAAGCCGTTCCAGTCTTCGCGTTCAACCCGGGGCCGATCACGGGCGACGGCAACTGGACATGGCTGATTCCTGGACGCGTCCCGACGCTGATCGATGCCGGAATCGGCGAACCGCGTCACCTCGACGCGCTGAGCGAGGCGCTGGCAGGGACTCGGCTCGCGCAGGTCCTCGTCACCCACGCGCACGTCGATCACGCCTCAGGCGCTCCGGCGCTTGGCGCACGATTCGGCGTCACCCGCTTCTGCAAAATGCCGTGGCCTGATCGCGACGCGAAGTGGGTGGTCGACTGGCAGCCGCTTCACCACGCTGAGATCGTTCACGCTGGCGATACCGATCTCGTCGTCATCCACACGCCCGGCCATGCTCCGGATCATGTGTGCTTCTGGGACGAGTCGTCGCGAACCCTGCTCGGCGGCGATCTCGCCATCAAGGGGACGACGGTGTGGATTCCGGCGAGCCACGGGGGCAATCTTGCTGCCTATCTGGCGTCGCTCGAACGTGTACTGGCACTCGAGCCAGCGCGCATCCTGCCGGCGCACGGAAACGTCATCGAGGATCCTGCCGCCGTGCTGCGCGCCTACATCGATCACCGCCGGGAACGTGAGAACCAGATCATCGACGCGCTGCGGGCCGGGGAGACGTCAGCGGAAGCAATCGTCAGGCGCGTATATCAGGGCCTGCGGGAATCGCTCGTGCCTCTCGCGCGGGAGAGCGTCATCGCGCATCTGTTGAAGCTGCAGCAGGAAGGACGCGCCCGGATGGCGCAGGATGCGTGGACTATGATTGACGCATGAACGCCGTTGTCGATTACATCAATCTCCACCGCGATCGCTACGTCGATGAGCTGAAAGACTACCTGTCTATTCCGAGCGTCAGCGCGCTGCCGCAGCACGCGAGCGACGTCCGCCGCGCGGCTGAGTGGACCGCCGACGCGCTTCGCACAGCGGGTATGCAGAACGTCCGGCTGATGGACACGCCGGGCAACCCGGTCGTCTACGGCGACTGGCTCAACGCACCGGGCAAGCCGACGATTCTCTTCTACGGCCATTACGACGTGCAGCCGGTGGACCCGGTCGATCTGTGGACCTCACCGCCGTTCGAGGCGACGGTACGCGACGGCGAGCTCTACGCCCGCGGCGCCGCCGACGACAAGGGGCAGATCTTCATGCACATCAAGGCGATCGAGGCGCACTTGAAGCAGGGCGGGACCCTGCCGTGCAATCTGAAGTACTTCGTCGAGGGCGAGGAGGAAGTCGGCAGTGTGCATCTCGACGACTTCGTCCGCGATCACAAGGAAGAACTGGCGGCTGACGTCGTCGTGATCTCCGACACGCCGATGTTCGATCGCGGTATTCCGTCGATCTGCTACGGACTGCGCGGGCTCGCCTATTTTCAGCTCGATCTTCGCGGCACGAAGAGCGACCTGCATTCGGGCGCATTCGGCGGGGCCGTGGCCAACCCGGCGATCGTCCTCAGCCAGGTGCTGGCGCAGATGAAGGATCGCGGCGGACGGATCAAGATCCCGGGCTTCTACGACGACGTCCGGCCGCTCAGCGACGCGGAGCGGGCGGAATGGAAGAAGCTGCCGTTCAACGAGACGAGATATCGAAAGGAGCTCGGTGCGCCGAAGCTGTTTGGCGAGTCGGGCTACACGACGCTCGAACGCGTGTGGGCGCGGCCGACGTTCGAGGTAAATGGCCTGCTGTCCGGATTCACCGGCGAAGGGGCGAAGACGGTGCTGCCGGCCACCGCGATGGCCAAGGTCAGCATGCGGCTCGTGCCCGATCAGGATCCGGACAAGATCGCGACCCTGTTCGAAGACTACGTTCGCAAGGTCTGCCCGAAGACGGTCGAGCTGAAGGTGACGCGCATGCACGGCGGCAAACCGTGGATGGCGGAATTCGACAACAAGTACGTCCGCGCGGCGGGACGGGCGATCGAACTCGGATTCGGGAAGACGCCGGTCTTCAACCGCGAGGGGGGATCGATTCCGGTGGTGGCGACGTTTCAGCGTGAGCTGGGCATTCCGTCGGTGTTGTTCGGCGTCGGCCTGCCTGATGAAAACGCGCACGCGCCGGACGAAAAGCTCGATCTCGGGAACTTCCACAACGGGATCATTGCCGCGGCGTATTTGTACGGGGAGATCGCGAACGCTGGTGGGTAACGGCGGTGGGTCGTGGCCGTGCCACGACTCACCGAAGCGCACACGCCACGACGCCAGTCTTACAGCGAGATGCCGCCCTTGGCAGGCCGTGATGCCGGCTGCTGCCGTCGGGGCGTGCCCGGCTGCTGTCTGAGCTTCTCTTCGGGAATCCGCGTCAGCGTTTCCTCGTAGGTCTTGCCCTCGGCGCCACCCATCGTCCATTCGCCAACGAGCTTTTCCGAGTCGACCTTGTAGACGACAACGGCAGGCGTGCCGCCGAAATAACTGACCGAGAGCGTCCCATTCTGCAGGATACCGACGCCCATCACCTCGACGTCGTCGGCCAGCGTCCACCGGACCAGATACGTATTCTTGACGGCGGCGATTTGGACGATTCCACGATAGTGGTCTCCGTCCGGATTCGTGCCTTCGCACAAATACACACCCGTCGGGTCGCCTGCCTTCGGCGCAGGCGCTGACTGTTCGGAGGCGGCGGTCCCTCCCAGGACGGCTAACAGTGCCGCAGCGATAACGAGCGTTCGGACCATCGTTCCTCCTCGGGGGCCGGTGACAGCAAAGAATGGGCCGGAACGCTGTTCAGTTACAAGCCCTGAAATCAATTGAGTGACGCGACACGGCGTCTCAGGGTTTTTACATGTTCCCAGATTTGTTCATGTTCTTCCCTGGATTCCTTGTCCAGTTCGCTCATGCTGGAAAGCTTCAAATACGTTTGCAGGTCGCGCAGCGCGCCGCTGACGTCGTTCAGATGGTAGGCGAGCAGTCCGCGGTCGCGCAGCTCGCTCAATGCCGACGGCGTCATCGCCAGCAGCAATTCCGTCACATCGCGCGCCTGCGGGAAGGAGCGCATGTGCACGTAGATGCGCTTCAAATTGATCAACATGCGCACGATGATCTGCAGTCGGGTCGTCGGCGCCAGGAGCGACTTGCTGAACGCCACTTCGCTCCCGACCTGGCGCTGCAGCAGCAGCCGGCAATCGCGCTCCGACAGCAGTGCGCCGCCGTGGAATGGGTCGATGATCAGACCGCTGCTGCCGCGACTGCCGATCTCCGGACAGCGTACGAGAAAATGCCCGGGGAAGTTCACGCCGTCGATGTGCAGTCCCGCACGCCGCGCGACCTCGATGTAGACGACGCACAGGGTGATCGGGATGCCCGTTCGACGATCGAGTACTTCGTTCAGGCAGCTGTTGCGCGGATCTTCGTACTTTTCGCGGTTGCCGACGAAGCGCAGCTCGTCGAACAGGCACTCGTTGACCGCCTTGATGCACGCCAGGCGAGAGCTGTCGGAATCGCGCTCGACATGCCGCTGAACGGCCCGTCGCGCGAGCTCGCCCATGGCGTCGAGCTTCGCCAGGTAGGCTTCGATGTCGAGCCGCGGGTACTCGATGCCCGCGATCAGCAGTGCCGCCGGCGCCAGGCTCGTCCCCGACGAGTTGACGGCGGTCTGCAGCGCGCTGGCAAGGTCCTTACGCACCGACCTGTGTCTCCGTGCCGGTTTCAATGAGGCGCTCGATCATCGGGATGGTCAGCGACTTCAACCCGTCGACGATCAGTTCGGCGCCGGCGAGTTCGGACGCCGGGTAACTGTTGGTGACGCCGACGCAGCGTAAGCCGGCACCCCGCGCCGATTCCAGTCCCCACCGCGAATCCTCGATCGCCACGCACCGCCTGGCGACGAGCGTCTCACCGGTCTGTTCGCGCAGCCGCCCGACCGCCAGCAGATAAGGCGCCGGCGATGGCTTGCTCTGCGGCGTGTCGCCGGAACCGACGATGACGCGGAACAGCGGCCGCAGACCGGTGGCGTCGAGGACCTCTTCGATCTCGTGACGCAGCGCGCCGGACGCGACGGCAATCGGTACCGCCAGTGCGGCCGCGCGGATAAAGTCTGCCGCGCCCGGAAAGAGCACCTCACCGGCCTGCAGCATCTGCTGCAGATGAACGCCCTTGCGCGCGACGAGTTCCGCAATGTGCCGCTCGCTCATGCCGACGCCGCGGTCGCGCGCGAGCGCGGCAAAGACGCCGACGTCGTCGAAGCCGAGATAGCGCGAGTAGTATTCCTGCGCCGTGATCGCGAGATGCTCCTCGGCGAGCGTCTGCTGGAATGCGCGAAGGTGCAGCGGTTCGCTGTTGGCAATGACGCCGTCGAAGTCGAAGATGATCGCCTGCAGGGCGCCGCTCATGTGCTGGGCGCCTTTTCTCCTGGCGGCGCCTTCTCGCCTGCGCGGATCGGGACCTTCAGCCGGTTCGATGGCGGCGGATAGGGACACTCGTACGACTTGTTATAGGCGCAGGTCGGGTTGTAGGCGTAGTTGAAGTCGATCGTGTAAAACCCGGTCGGCGTCGGCTCGATGTCGAGATAGCGGCCCGCCTTGTAGGTTTCGTTGCCGGTGGTCACGTCGGCGAAGGGAACGAACAGCGCGCGGACCGCCTCGCCAGCCGGCGCCAACGCTCCCAGACTCAACTGCTGACCGTTCAATGTGAACTGCAGCGTGCCGACGATCTGCATCTTCCGCAACGTGCCGGTTGACGTCGGCAGTTCCACCACCGGCCGCGTTGCCGGATCGTTGAGTTGCAGCTGTGCCGGTACTTCGTAGGCTGCATCGGGCGGGAAGTAGCGGAGCGGCAGCAGTTCAGCGTGCCTTTCTTTCGGGATCGGATCGTCCGATTCGCTCCAGGCTTTGTCACGCTCGGCGCGCCACACCTGAATCTTCTGGACGTAAGCCGAGTCGTCCGGTGGCGGGGGGCTCGACGTGCAGCCGACGAGGCCGATGACGCCGATGAAGAGGATCCGCGAAACCCGTGCAAGCACTGATTAAAGGATATACCCACCCCTTTGAATGGCCGCATCGGCCAGCGTGCGGCGCAGTGCCACAGTGTTGACCGGCGTCCACTTGAGCAGCCGTCGCAGCGCTGCCAGCAGAGTGCGCAGCGTGTCCCCGTCCGCCATCGCCGCCAGCGCGCTCTTTGCTGCATTCTCCAGACGCTGAGCCGCATCGTTGACGAAGACGCGAGCGGCGGCCTCGTGAAGTGCCGCCTCGCGACCTCCATCGGCAGCGGCCTGCCGAGCCCGCAGCACCGCACTTTCGGCGGCATAGGCCTCGCAGACGATGTCGGCCGCGTAGCTGAGGACCTCCTGCTCGTCGGTCAGTTTGTCGCCGTAGGTCTGCATGGCCGTGCCCAGTACCATCAACACGACCTTCTTGAACGAGGCGATGGCTTTTATCTCGTCGCCGAGCGCCGCAGAATCGCCGAGGGTGGCGGTCGGCGACGACGGCGTCAGCAATTCGTCCTGCAACTGCCTGGCGGCCGGGATCAGCGCGAGGTCACCCTTGACGGCGCGGCGAACGAGCATTCCGGTGATCAGCATCCGGTTGATCTCGTTCGTGCCTTCGAAGATGCGGTTGACCCGCGCATCGCGGTAATAGCGCTCGGCGCTGTAATCCTTCACGAATCCATTGCCGCCATGAATCTGCACGTTTTCGTCGAGGACGTAATCGAGCACCTCGGTGCCGACGACCTTGACGATTGACGCCTCGACGGCGAACTCCTCGAAGACGCGCGCGATCGCAGCGCCATCGTGGGCCCCGGCGGCAAGAGCGTCGTCGATGAAGCCCGTCGTCCGGTAGGCAAGGCTCTCGACCGCATAGGTGCGGGCGATCATCTCGCCCAGCTTGTGCTTGATGGCTCCGAAAGTGGCGATTGGCTGGCCGAACTGACGGCGCTGAGTGGCGTACTTGACCGAGTCGGTGACGAGCCCGCGGCAGCCGCCGCCGCACATCGCGCCGAGGCTGAAGCGGCCGTAGTTCAGGGTGTTGAGGGCAACCTTGTGGCCCTTGCCGATTTCACCGAGCACGTTCTCTGCCGGTACGCGCGCGTCCTGCAGAATGATCGGCGTGGTGGATGAGCCGTGCAGGCCCATCTTGTGCTCTTCTTTTCCTGAACTGACTCCTGGAAAGCCGCGCTCGACCAGAAACGCCGTGAACTGCTCGCCGTCCACTTTCGCAAAGACGACGATCAGATCGGCGAAGCCACCGTTGGTGATCCACATCTTCTCGCCGTTCAACAGCCAGCTGCCGTCCGGCTGCTTCGTCGCACGGGTCTTGGCGGCCAGCGCGTCGGAGCCAGATCCCGATTCGCTGAGCGCATAGGCGCCGATGATCTCGCCGGCGAGCAGTCGCGGCAGGTATTTCTCTTTCTGCGCCGCGGTGCCGAACATGACGAGCGGCAGGATGCACAGATTGGCCTGGCCGCCGAACGCGGTCGCGAACGAGGCAGCACGGGCGAGCCGTTCGACGACGACGAGAGAGGAGGCTTTGTCGAGATCGAGCCCGCCGTACTGCTCCGGAACGGCGATGCCGAACAGGCCAAGATCGGCGGCGCGCCGGAGGAGAGAGCGGGCGAGCTCCCAATCCTTCGCCTCGAGGCGCTCGGTGACGGGCAGCAGTTCGTGATCGACGAACTCCTGCGCCGTCTGCGCCATCAGCTTGTGCTCGTCAGTCAGCTTCTCGGGCGTGAACACCTCGCCCGGCGTGCCTTCCTCGAGCAGCCACGCGCCGCCTTTCCGGATCTGAGTGGATGTAGTCATATTCATTCGTTCGAACGCTTATTCATAGACGTTCGAACACCCCTGCTGCTCCCATCCCTCCGCCGACGCACATCGTGACGAGGCCGTAGCGTGCATTGCGGCGACGCATTTCGTAGAGCAGCGTTGTCGTCAGCTTGGCGCCCGTGCAGCCAAGTGGGTGACCAAGCGCAATGGCACCGCCATTCACGTTCAGCTTGTCGGGGTCGATCGGCAGCTCACGCAGGCACGCCAGCACCTGCGCCGCAAAGGCTTCGTTCAATTCCACGAGATCGATGTCGTCCAGCGTCAGGCCGGCGGACTTCAGCACCTTGCGAATAGCGGGCACCGGTCCGATGCCGAATCGTTCCGGCTCCACGCCGGCCGTCGCGTAGGAGACGAAGCGTGCCAGCGGCGCCAGCCCTCGCGCCTTCGCAAACTCCGCCGATGTGACGAGCACGGCGGCGGCACCGTCGCTGGTCTGTGAAGTATTGCCGGCGGTCACAGTCCCGGTGGCGTGGAACGCCGGCTTGAGTTTCGCGAGCGCAGCGGCAGACGTGTCACGGCGGGGTCCTTCGTCCTGCGCAAACGTCACGTCGTGAATGGCGGTCCCGTTCGCGACTTTGAACGCGATGGGAGTGATTTCATCTGTGAACCGACCGCCGTCGATTGCTGCGATCGCGCGCTGGTGGCTGCGCAAGGCGAATGCGTCCTGTTCGTCGCGGGAGATGTTTCCCTCGCGTGCGTGATTCTCGGCGACGAGTCCCGTGCTGAGATACACGTCAGGGTAGCTGTCGACCAGCGACGGGTTCGGCGAGATCTTGTTGCCGCCCATCGGCACCATGCTCATCGACTCGGTACCGCCGGCGACGATCGCTTCGGCAAAGCCGCACATGATGCGCTCGGCGGCGAAGGCAATCGCCTGCAGGCCCGACGAGCAGAAACGATTGATCGTGACCGCCGACGCTTCGACCGGAATACCGGCGCGCAGGCTCGCGATCCTGGCGACGTTGAGCCCCTGTTCGGCCTCGGGCATGGCACAGCCGACGATGACGTCGCTGATCTCCCTGGCATCGACGCCCGGAGCGCGTCGCAGCGTTTCAGCGATGACCGTTGCCGCCATGTCGTCTGGCCGCACAGTTCGCAGCGTACCTGCTGGCGCCTTGCCGACCGCTGTCCGCGTTGCCGAAACGATTACTGCGTCCTGCATGTGAAATCCGCCAGGAGATCCTCGAGTGCGTCGCCCACTTCGCTCGCCTGGCCCTCGAAGAGATGTGTTGCCCGATCGATCACCACGAGCTCCTTCGGTTCCGCAAGCTGTGCATAGAACTCGCGCACAGCGCGCAGCGGAATCAGCTCGTCACGCTCGCCGTGAATCAGGAATGTCGCCTTTGTGGACCGCTTCACTACGCTGTAATCGTACCGATCCACAGGCGGCGCGATACCGATCAGCGTACACACGCGATCGTCGGTCGCACCACAGGTCATCGCGATGTACGAGCCGAAGGAAAAGCCGGCGGCCCAGAGTTCCGTGTTCGGGTAGCGGGCGGAAAAATAATCAAGCGCCGCCTTGTAGTCGTCCTTTTCTCCCGGTCCTTCGTCCCAGGTGCCGGCGCTGCGTCCGACGCCACGGAAGTTGAATCGCAGCACGGCGCAACCGATACGCGTCAGCGCCTTTGCGCCCTGAAACACCACTTTCGTGTGCATCGTCCCGCCGTGCGTCGGTAGCGGATGCGCAAACACGACGGCAGCCCGCGGCGGGCCTTCCGGCAGGTCGACGAGAACCTCGAGAGGCCCCGTCGGGCCGTCGATCTCGCGAACGGTCTCAGCCAACCCTCGTCTCCAGCTTCGTGGCTTCCGCCTTCAGGCGGAAGGACGGATCAGGCCCATTGCGGTCCACAAAGGGTCCGACCGCATCTGAAAAGACGTCCGGACGCGTGATCAACCCAAGATGTCCGGTGTTCGGAATCGTCGCCCTCTGTGCGTGCGGCCACATGCGGAGGTATTGCTCCGTCAGACGCACAGGAACGACGTCGTCGAGCGCCGCGTCGCCGGTCACGACCAGCGTTGGAACCTTGACCGCACGCAATTCGCGGTCGAGCTGCACGGAGTCCAGCAGTTGCACACGCTGCGCCATGCGAGTGGGAGAGAGCATATGAGTCAGCACATTCAGACCATGGCGGGCGGCTGCTGCCATACCCGGTAGGACGCCTGGAACAGCGGCGGAGATCTCCTTGTACAGCCGGAGCGAGCCGACAAAGAACAGCGGGGACAGGAGCCTCGGCCGGCGCAAGTAGAAGCGCACCCGGGCGTCGGGCTTCCACTGGGGAGGTAGCGCCGAGACGAGCACGAGGCCCTTCGTCCGTTGCGGATAACGTGCGGCAAAGGCCGCCGCCACGAGCCCGCCGTAGGAGACGCCGGCGACCACGGCCGAATGGAGTTGTGCCAGTTCCATCGCCTCGACGATCTGTTCGACGTAGCAGTCGAATCCCCGGGAGCGGTCGAAGCTGCCGCCACACGTCGGCTCGTCGGCGAGAGAGAAGGTAACCACGCGGCAACGCCTGGCGAGCGCGTCCACCGCGGGCTTCATCCACTCCCAGCGTCCCTGGATACCAGGCACGATCACCAGCGGCGCCCCGGCGCCGACGTCGACGATGTTCAACTGCCAGCTCCCTTCCGCCTTCAGGCGGAAGTTACTAGTTCCGCAGCGGCTTACCCGTTTTCAATGTGTGCGCCATCCGCTCCTGTGTCTTGCGTTCCGCGACCAGGCTCAGGAAAGCCTCACGTTCCAGGTCGAGCAGATGCTGCTCGCCGACCACACTCGGGTGTGGCAACGCCCCGCCCGCCATGATCGTCGCCAGTTTGCGGCCGATCAGCGCGTCGTGATCGCTGATCCTGCCGGCCCGGTGCGCGAGGTGAACGCCGAGTTTCAACGGTGCGGCGACGGCATCGCCACCAACCCGAATTGCCTTTCGCGGCACTGGAGGTTGGTATCCCTCCCTGACGCGCTGCAGCGCGCGTGATTTCGCGTCGAAGAGCAGGCGTTCCCGATTCATGGTGAACGCGTCTGTCGACTGCAGATAGCCGAGACGCTGGGCGTCGGGCGCGCTCGTCGATGTTTTGGCAAAGGCGATCGTTTCGAACGCGCGCTGAACAGGCGGCAGCAGATCTCCGGCGGCGGCGCGGACCTGCTCGGCCGCACGGGCAACCATCTCCTTCGTTCCGCCGCCAGCCGGAATGAGGCCAACGCCTACTTCCACCAGTCCGATGTACGCCTCCGCGGCAGCCTGGACACGGTCGGCGTGAAGGACGATTTCGCAACCTCCTCCAAGCGCGAGACCGGCCGGAGCCACCACCACCGGCACGTCCGCGTAGCGGAGCGCCATCGTCGACTGCTGGAAGGCGCGCACCATCAGATCGATCTCATCCCAGTTCTCTTCCTGTGCTTCGAGCAGGACAAGCATCAGATTCGCGCCCGCTGAGAAGTGAAGGGCGTCGTTGCCAACGACAAGGGCGGCAAAATTCTTCGCTGCTTCACGCACGCCCTCCTGCAGCATCTGAATCGTGTCGCCGCCGATGGCGTTCATCTTCGAGTGGAACTCGACGGCCAGCACGCCGTCGCCAAGGTCGACCAGGCTGGCGCCGGCATTTTTCCGAACGACGGATGACCGCTCTTTTGCCGATCGGAGGATCTGCAGGTCTGGCGCGGCCGGCGGGACCTCGCCCTCGCGGATCCGGTTGCGCCCCGACCCGATGGCGTCCTGCCACAACTCAGGGACGCCGGCAGCCAGTACTTCGGGCGCGGCCTCGCCTGCGGCATCGATCACCTGCTGGAGGCCGATCGCGTCGGCGATTTCAAACGGACCGAGTTCCCAGCCGAATCCCCACCGCATGACGCGGTCCACATCGTCCGGGGAACGGGCGATCGACGGCGTGACACGAGCCGTGTAGACGAGCGACGCGGCGAGCGTGTCGCGCAACAGTCTGCCGGCCTTGTCTTTGCTGTTGAACAGGGCGCGGATCCGTTCACCGACGTCGGCGATCGACTTTCCGGCCTCGACTGATGCGAGTTTCGGCGACTGCCGGGGACGGTATTCGAGCGTGTGCGTGTCGAGCGTGAGGATTTCAGACTCGCCGCGCTCGTTCTTGATGCGTTTGTAGAAGCCCTGTCCCGCCTTCTCGCCCGTCAAGCCCCGCTCGATCATGCGACGCACGAAATCGGGCAGCGTAAACACGGCGCGGGCATGTGGATCGTCCAGCCGCTCGTGCAGGTTCTCAATCACATGGCCGAGGATGTCCACGCCAGCCAGATCGAGCGTGCGGAAGGTGGCGCTGCCCGGCCGGCCGATAGCCGGCCCGGTAATCGCGTCGATCTCCTCGATCGTGAACTCGTCGTCGGCAACCTTCTCCAGCAGCTGCGTCAGACCATAGAGCGCGATGTGGTTGCCGATGAAGTTGGGCGAATCCTTGGCAATGACCACGCCTTTGCCGAGGCGGTGATCGGCAAACAGGCCGACCGCGTCGATGACCGTCGGCCTGGTCTCGGCAGTGGGGATGATTTCGAGCAGCCGCAGGTAGCGAGGCGGGTTGAAGAAATGCGTGCCGAGCCAGTGCTGGCGAAAATCATCGCTGCGGCCCTCCGCCAGCGCGGCGATCGGGATGCCCGACGTGTTCGAGCTGACGATCGATCCCGGTCGGCGCGCGGCATCGACTTTTTCGAGCAGGGTCCGTTTGACGTCGAGACGTTCGACGACTGCCTCCAGGATCCAGTCGGCGTCGCGCAGGCGGGGCCAGCCTTCGTCGAAGCTGCCGGTCGTTATCAAGGTCCAGGCGTCAGGAGTGAAGAAGGGATCCGGCTTCAGCGTCCGCGCGCGCTGCAGTCCCTGCGCCGCTGCTTCAGGCGTGACGTCCAGCAGCAGCGAGGGAACGCCGGCATTGGCGAAATGCGCGGCAATTTGTGCACCCATGACACCGGCGCCGAGGACCGCCACCGAACGAACCACGCGATCAGTGTATCGATGGTCGGCGCGAGAATGCATCTATTCGATCGGTGCGCGTTCGATCGGTCGCGTCAGACATGTCGGGCCCCCGGCGCCTTTCACGCTGATTTCAGTCCCGACGTATTCGATGACCTCCGCACCGGCGCTCTCGAGCGCCGAATGTGTCTGCGGATTTCCGGCCACGATCACGCATCGACGCGGCGCCAGCGCCAGGACGTTGCACCCCATCGACGCGAACTCATCGTCCGGCACTTCGATCAGCCGATAGCCGCGACCGAGCAGGAGTTTTCTGAACGGGACCGGCAGCAACGGCGAATACACCACGGCCAGATCGCGGTCGACGGGGCTGACGAGCGACATCAGATGCATGACGTCGCGTTCGCCTCTCCAGTGCGGTAACGGCACATCGACGACCTCAATCGCGCTGCCGAACATCGATCGAAGTTGCGCGATGCCGGCGGCGTTGGTCCGGTAGCCGCGCCCGACGACGAGCGTCCGCGTGTCGAGCCAGACGACGTCGCCGCCCTCGAGGAGACCGGGCGGTTCGATTCGGCCCTGGATCGCGATCGGTCCGAACGATCGGAAGGCCCGTTCCTGCGCGGTCGGCTCGGCCTGGCGTGCGCGCTTGCCCATGCTGCTGAGGACGATGCCGCGGGGGCTGACCATCGACGCGTCCCTCGCGTAAATCGAATCCAGCGTGGTGGTGGCATCGCGCGGCAGGAAATGGACGTCGGTCCCCGAGGAGCGGAGGATGTCGAGAAACCGGTCGTATTCGTCGATCGCCGCCGCGTAATCCGGGGCGGCGGTGAAATTGAGGCTTTGCCACTGCTCGCCGATGGTTTGCTGGTCGCCGAAGGCGTCGCGCGCGTGTTTCACCAAGACGCTGACCAGCCGTCCCACCTCCGACAGCGCGGCGAAGCGCGAATCTATTTCCATCGGACGAGAATCGTTTCGCGATCGAACAACGCAATCGCCGCACGCAGGACGAGGAGATTGCCTACTGTCAGCGCGACGCCCACGGCGAGCAGGATCGGCGCAGTCAGGACGACTCCCGCGGCGAACTGCGCGACCTGCAGCACGCCGACAGGAATGATGATGATGATGGCGCCGAGCTGTTGAGCGCTCCGCGGGTCGTTCACGCGCGACGAGGCGCACACCGCCAGCTGCAGGCCGAGCAGCGCAGCCAGCGGTCCGATCAGAAAGACGAGCGCGAGCGACCGGATAGTCAGCAGCGCCTTCCAGACGGCGGGCTCAGCGAAGATGCCGACCAGGGCCAGATAGACGGCAAAGCACGCGGTCGTGAGGGCGACTCCCGGCAGGGCGGCGCCGATCACCTTTGCCGCCAGCAGTTCACCGGTCCTGAGCGGTGTCGCCAGGAGCGGCTCGAGCGTCCGCGCCTGTTTTTCGCCGATGACGCTGTGCGCGGCCACCGACATCCCGCCGGTGACGGTCGTCAGGCCGACCAGCAATGCGAGCGTCTGCTGAAAAATGAACGCCTGAATCGCCGCCTCTGGATTGAGGCCCCGAATACTCGGTTCGGTGCGATAGAACAGTTCGGCGATCTCGACGTCGCTCGAGTCCGACAGTCGTTCGCCGGCGAAGTAGGGAATGATGACGGCGATGACGAAGGGATAGAGAATGGCCGCACCTCCGGTCAGCAGCGCCGGGATAAAGATTCCCGGACTCTGCCGCAGTTCGGCCAGGTCCTTCACCAGCAGCGCGGCAATCCGTTTCATCGCGGTTCTTCTCTCACGAGACGCAGATAGACCTCTTCGAGCGTCGGCTCGTCCGGCACGACCGACAGCACGTCGGCGCCGGCCTCTACCAGCGCCCGCACGATTCTGGGCGTCGCGGCCGCGTCGCCGTCGAGCGCCAGCGATATCGTGTGGCCCTCGATCCTGAGGTGACGCCCTCCGGCCGCCTGCACCGTGCGCTCGTACTGAGCCGCCGGTGCTGCAAGCGAGATCGTCAGCCGCGTGCCGAACAGCCGCGCACGGAGGGCAGCCGGTGTGCCGACGGCAATCAGCCGCGTCCGCAGCACCGCCACGCGATCGGCCACCCGATCGACTTCATCGAGATTGTGTGTCGAGATCACCACCGTTCGCTGCTCGCTGCGGAGCCGCAGAATCAGCGCCCGCGTCTCGTGCGCGCTTTCAGGATCGAGACCGGCGGTCGGCTCGTCGAGCAGCACGACCGGCGGATTGTGGATGAGCGTGCGCGCGAGGGCGACGCGCTGCTTCAGCCCCTTCGACAGCTGCGCGGCGCGATCGTGTGCGCGATCGGCGATGCCGAACAGATCGAGCGCCGTGCGCACCGCCTGCCGCTCGGCGGTGACGCCCTGCAGCCGCGCGTAGGTCATCAGGTTGTCGTAGACCGTCAATCGATCCCACAGTCCGGGCGCTTCGGTCAGAAAGCCGATGCGGCCGCGAAGGTGCGATGCATCAATCGACATCAGCTCGCCGGCAACGTGCACGGTGCCGGCCGACGGTGCGATCAATCCCGCCAGCATCCGTAGTGTCGTTGTTTTGCCGGCGCCGTTGGGGCCGAGCAGGGCAAAGATTTCACCAGCCGGCAGCTCGAACGACAGATCGTCGACGGCGACGCGTGCATCGAAGCGGCGCGTCAGGTGTGACGCGGTCAGCACCCTATCGCTGCTCAGGATCGAACTCGTAGCAGCCGGGCGTGACAAGCAAGCGGCCCTGCCGGTTGAAGAACATGCTGGCGGGGCTCATCAGTCCCGCGGCACGGAATTGAACAGTGCGAACCTTGTCGCCTGTGTCGTCGAACACGTAGGTGAACGGCACCGCCAGCGACAGCCACAGCTCGCCACGCGCACTGACGGCCGCCGCACGAATGACCGGCGTGACCACTGGAATGTCGCGATCGTCCACGCGGCGACTCGGCCACCGGGTCGGTTGTCTGTCGAGCAGTTCGTCCATCTCACGGCCCTGGACGACACGTTCAAATACCAGCGTTCCCTTGTCGTCGTACTTCCGAAACGCCGGCCGCCCGGTGATGAACACGTAATAGAAGCCGCCGGTCGGATCGATGAGCGGAATACCCGAGTTCATCGCGACATGAAGCTGTCTGTCCGATTCGAATCCGGTCGGCCGCAGCGTGCCGATGCTTCGTCGTGCATAGCCGTTGAGCGAGTATTCGGTGAAGAGGCCGCCGCTCTCGGGATGACTGATGAGCAGCGACTCGCCGGTGTACTGAATGGACGCTACACCATTCAGGACGAACCCGTTGAAAACGACATGTGCGGCTGCCGGGCCGGGCAGGAAGAATCCGACGCTGCGCTCACCGATGGCTGAGAACGTCTGAATGCGCGGCTGGCGTGCCGGCATGTCGGCGACGACGAACCGGCCGTCGGGTGCCATGTCGAACCCGGTCGGCTGAAGAATGCGACCGGACTCCGGCCCGATGTTGACGATCTTCACAGCCGCCCGCCGATCCGAGTCGATCGAATGCACGGCGTGGCCGCGGCGGTCGAAGACGTAGAACACACCATTCGCTGCCTGCTGAAAATTCGCAGGCTCCTCGAACGTGCCGACGATGTGTGGCGGCAGACCGCCAACGGAACGGAGCACTTCGACGCGCAGCGCTGCCGATGGAATGGCCGTAATCGCCACCAGCGCTGCAGCCGTGACCAGAATTCGGGACGTCACACGAATACCGGATGGCCGGTCGGACGCTAATACGCGGCCAGCGTCCTGATCGCCTTGAGGACGTCCGCCGACCCCGGAAGGATTACCTCCTCGAGGACCGGTGCGTACGCCACTGGACAATCGAGCGCCGCGACTCTCTTCACCGGCGCGTCAAGGTACTCGAACAGTTCATCCGAAATCCGCGCCGCGATCTCCGCCCCGAAGCCGCACGTCAGCTGATCCTCGTGCGCGATGATCACTCGGTTCGTTCGCTGCGTGAACGACGCGATCGTTTCCCAGTCGTACGGAATGATCGACCGCAGATCGACGACGGCGACGCTGAGACCGTCCTTCTCGGCCTGTTGCGCCGCGAGCAGGGAGCGCTGCACCAATGCTCCCCACGTGAAGACGACGACATCAGTGCCCTCGCGTGCGACCGCAGCCTTGCCGAACGGAATCATGTAATCGTCGCCGGGGTACGGCGACTTGTTGTACGTCTGCCGGTAGAGGTGCTTGTGCTCGCAGAACAGGACCGGATCATCGCAGCGGATCGCCGTCCGCAGCAGTCCGGCCGCATCGGCCGCGGTCGAGGGCAGCACGATCCTGATGCCGGGCGTGTGCGCGAAGATGGCGACGCCTGACTGGCTGTGGTACGGGGCGCCGCCGCGCAGGTAGCCGCCGATCGGAACGCGAATCACCACTGGACACGACCACCAGTTGCCGGACCGGTAGCGCATCATCGACAACTCGTCCCTGATTTGCATGAATGCCGGCCAGATGTAGTCGAAGAACTGGATTTCGACGACAGGCTTGAGCCCGCGCAGTGCCATGCCGACGGCCCGGCCGACGATGTTCGCTTCGGCGAGCGGAGAGTTGAACACGCGTTCGCTGCCGTACAGGCGCTGCAGGCCATGCGTGACCTTGAAGACGCCGCCTTTGCCGGCGACCTGTGCCAGCGCCTCTTCGTGCGAGGCATCGGCGACGTCCTCGCCGAAGACGACGATTCGCGGCTCGCGCGCCATTTCGTCCTTCAGCGTCCTGTTGATGGCGCTGACCATCGTGTCCGGAGCGCCCTCGCTGCGCGCGGCGGTTGCAAACGCGGCGGAGGTCGGGTCGACGTCGGGCGAGAAGACGAAGTCGGCGGCTGTCTCCGGTGCCGGCATCGGTGCATTCAGCGCCGACTCGGCCGCCTCGTTCACTTCCTGATCCACCGATTCGGCGATCGCGGCGAGATCCGCGTCGGTCGCCAGCCCCTGGTGTGTGAGGAACTGCCGCATGCGCAGCAGCGGATCGCGCCGCGCTTCCGCCTCCCGTTCTGCCGGCGTCTTGTACAGCTTCTCGTCGTCCGATAAGGAGTGCGAGTACGGGCGCACGACAGTTGCGTGGACGAGCACGGGCCCATAACCGCCGCGCAGGTGCGCCACCGCCTCGCGCATCGTGCGATAGCTCGCCAGGTAATCGGTGCCGTCGCATCGATACACGCGGAGCCCGACAAAGCTCTCGACGATCCGCGAGATGTCGCCGCCGGCCGTCTGCACGTCAACCGGCACGGAGATCGCGTAGCCGTTGTCTTCGACCAGGAACAGCACGGGCAACTTGCGCACGCACGCCGTGCTCAGCGATTCCCAGAATTCCCCTTCGCTCGTGGCGCCGTCGCCGATCGAAACATAGGTGATTTCGTCTGTCTGAAAGCGCTGTTCGCGGTCGGGGATCGACTCGACGCGTTCGTAGATGCGGCGCGCATCCGCAGAGCCGACCGCGTGAAGGCACTGCGTGCCGGTGCAGCTGCTCTGCGACGGGATGTGCAGCGCGCGGTGTCCCCAGTGCGACGGCATCTGCCGTCCGCCGTTGGCCGGATCGTCCTTCGAGCCGACGGACGCAAGAAACATCTCACGCGGCGTCATGCCCAGCGTCAGGCACAGCGCACGATCGCGGTAATACGGAAAGAACCAGTCATAACCCGGCTTCAGATGGCGGCCGGCCGCGACCAGGACCGCTTCGTGACCGGCGCCGCTGATCTGGAAGAACGCCTTCGACTGGTTCTTGAGCTGAATCTCCTTGTCGTCGACACGCCGCGACAGGAGCATCAGCCGGTAGGCTGACAGCAGGTCATCCCTGGTGAGTCCTTCGTGATCCCGGCGCGCTTTGGCCGCCGTAGCGCGTGTGTCCGCGCCGTTGGCCAGGGTCGACCCCTTCATCGCTGGCCGATTATGGCATTAACAGACGGCACCCTGAAGGGGTGCCCTACGGTTCCAGGTCGCCGAGCCAGTCCGCGCGGATCGGACTGAACACGTCCAGCTCGAACGTGTCGTCCAACGCCTCCGCCTGATGCGGCGTCTGCGCGGGAATGTGCAGGACCTCGCCCTCCCGCACGACGATCTCTTCACCGCCGACGACAAATCGCAGTGCGCCCTGCAGGATGTAGGTCATCTGCTCGCTCTCGTGCGAGTGCATCGGGACCAGCGCGCCGCGTTTCAGGTAAATCTGCGCGAGCATTTCGCGGTCGCCGGCGACGATCTTCTGCGAGACCATCTCGGTGACCTTGTCGAGCGCAATTTCGTCCCAGCGATGGAGGCGGGGAGGCATGCGCTACGGGAATGCAAAATGCAAAATGCAAAATGCAAAACGATTTTGAATTTTGAATTTTGCATTTTGCATTTTGCATTTCTTTTCAGTGCACCCGCCGGTCGACGTCGCCGCGGCCACCCGAATACACATCGAACTTCTTGCGCATGCGGTTGATGCGCCATTTGACGAAACGGTACTGGATTTCGGCCTTGAGGTTGATTCGCGGTTTCTTCAGGTACAAGTATCCGGCTGCCAGACCGCCGAGGTGCGTGGTGTGGGCGACGCCGCCTCCGCCACTGCTGAGCGATGACAGCAGGGCAATCCCGCCCATGATGGCCACGAAGATCCGGGCCGGCACCGGAAAAACGAAATATAGATAGATGGGCCGGTGCGGGAAATACAACGCGTAGGCGAGCAGCACGCCGTAGATCGCCCCGGACGCGCCGACCGTCAGCGAGGTGTACAACGGGTCGAAGACCGCCAACGGCACGAACGACAGGATGACGGTCGTGACAGCGGCGCCGACGCCACATACGAAGTAGTACTTCAGGAAAAACCGGGTGCCCCACATCCGCTCGAGCTCGACGCCGAACATCCAGAGCGCCAGCATGTTGAACAGGATGTGGCCGAAGCCGCCGTGCGCGAACATGTAGGTGAGCAGCCGCCACAGCTCACCTCCGGCGAGCACTGCCTTGGGCTGCATCCCGAGCCATACGTGAATGCCGGAAACAAACCATCCCAACACGAACACGGCGACGTTCGCGAGGATGAGCGCCTTGATGGCTGGTGTGATCCCGCCAGGCCCGAACGAAAACGACAAACCCGACGGTGCCGGGTAACGGCCTCGCATCGATCCAGTCTCGTCTAACTTGGGCCTACGGAGCAACATCCGTGCCCGCACTCTCGACAGTTGCAACGTCGGAAGCGCGAGGCGAAGTATGCGCCGTACGCGCGGGCAGCGGCAACGCCAGTGCCGCCGCCATGAGTGGGGTGAACGACATCAGCATCAGCGTCCGCTCGATGCCCAGGCGATCGGCGACCGTACCGACAAGCGGCGCCGCCAGCCCGCCCATACCCCACGCAAACCCCATCATCAACGAGGAAACCGTCGCCGCACTGATCGGCGCGATCGTCTGGGCGAAGGTGACATTGACCGGCAGCGTCGACTGCAGCAGGAAGCCGCCAACGGCGATCATCGCGACCACGACCCAGCCCGATGCCAGCGGAGCGAACGCGAGAAAGGGTACTGCACAGACGAGCGACAGCATGATGACGCGTCGCGGGCCGAATCGATCCGCGACCGGACCGCCGAAAAAGCCGCCCGCCCCGACGGCGCACAGATAAATCGACGCGGCAGTGCCCGCCTGCGCAATGCTCATTCCGCGTCGGGTCAGCATGACCGGGACGAAGGTCGAGAAACTGGTGGCGGTGAGCGTCCGCAGGACGACGATCAGATAAAGCAGGGACAACGGCCTGGCGTACGGGCGCAGAGCGCGCAGCCCGCCGCCGTCGCTGCCCGACTCGTGCAGACGTTCGACCGGGGGCACGCGTCTCATCAGGACGCCCGCCAATATCGCCAGTCCGGGCACGATCAGCCACGGCGTTTCGCGGAGTCCGAATCGCTGGACGAATGGGGCAAATACCAATGGCGCCATCGCCTGTCCAAGCGTTCCGCTGGTGATGTGAAATGACATGGCGAAGCCGCGGTGTCGCCCTGCGAAACGGTGCACGAGCGCGGCCGCGGGAGGATGGAAGGCCGCTCCGCCGAGACCGCCGAGGATGAGTACGGTGGCCAGCACCCACGCGCTCGGCGCCAGACCGATGAGGGGAAGCAGCGCGACCGCAACGACCGGACCCGCCAGGAGCAGCAGCCGTGGATTGGATCGGTCCGCGACATGGCCGAAGCCGAGCTGAGCCACCGAATTGGCCAGCTGAAAGCACATCTGCAGGGTCCCGGCTCCGGCCAGCGACAGGTTCAGATCGGTGATGAGCAGCGGCAGCAGCGGCGTCAGGATGTTGCCGTACCCGTCAACGAGAAAGTGCGTACTGGCAAGCACCAGGACGGTGCCGTGCAGTCCGAACGGCCGGAACGATTTCATCGGCGACGCCGGAACCGCCGCAGCATCATGTCGACGCTCTCGTTGAACTCCCGAATGCGGAGCGCCCAGGCGGCAGCAGCGAGCACGCCGATCGCCACCACAATGGTGGCGCCGAGACGGAATATCTCCCACGCCAGACCTCGCGCTGCGATTGCCGTCGCCAGATAGCGGTCGGCGGCGATTGCCGCCGCTCCCATCGCGATCGACGCCAGGCCGATGCGTGTGGCACTGCTGGCCAATCGCCGGCCGTTGAGTCCGCCGATGCTGGCGCGGAGGAGCGTGAACAGGACCGTTGCATTGAAGAGTGCGGCGATCGACGTGCCGAACGCGAGACCGGCGTAGCCCATGACGCGCACCAGTGCGTAATTCAGACCCGCATTCACGAGAACAGCGATGACGCTGACGACCACCGGCACGCGGTTGCGGCCGAGCGCGTAAAACACGGGTGACGCGATGCGGACGATCGAATATCCGACGAGGCCGATCGAGTAATACTGGAGCGCGGTTGCCGTGGCCAGCGTGTCGTAGCCGCTGAATCGGCCATGCTCGAAGATGACGCGGACGATTGGAACGGCGAGCACGACCAGGCCGATGGTGGCGGGGACGTTCAGCATCAGCATCAGCGAGATGCTTCGCGTGATGGTGTCGCGCACTGCTGTCAGGTTCTTCTCCGCCGCCTGTCGTGACACGGCCGGCAGCGTCGCCGTCGCAATCGACACGCCGAACAGCCCGATCGGCAGGTACATCAGCCGGAACGCATAGTTCAGCCAGGAGACTGCGCCCTGCCCCTCGCCCGTCGCGAGCTGGTTGTTGACGACAAGGTTCACCTGCGTGGCGGCCATGCCGATGGTGCCAGGCCCCATCAACAGCAGCACCCGGCGCAGACCCTCGTCGCGCCAATCGACTGTCGGCCGGTATCGAAACCCTTCGCGGTACAGCGTTGGCCACTGCAGCGCCAGTTGCGCGATGCCGCCGAGCGTGGTGCCAATCGCAATCGCGGTGATCGGCGCAACACCAAGTTGTGCCAGCACCGGGACGAGCGCAAACGCGCTCAGGATTGTCATCACGTTGAACATCGCCGGCGACAGCGCAGGGATGAAGTAGTGATGCAGCGAGTTCAGCATCCCCATCAACGCCGCGGCGAGCGCGATGAACAGCAACGACGGCAGCATGATCCGCGCCAGGCTGATCGTGAGCGCCATCTTTTCCGGATTCGACGTGTACGCCTCATTCGCGAGCAGACGCACCAGCGGGTCGGTGAAGACGAGGCCAAGGATGACGAGGACACCGACGATGACAATCAACGCATTGACGACGTTGTTGCCGACGCGCAGCGCCTCGTTCTTCCCGCGCGTCGTCAGGTAGCTGGTAAAGGTCGGGACGAAGGCCGCGCTCATCGCCCCTTCCGCAAAGAGATCGCGCAGCAGGTTGGGGATGCGGAACGCGACGTAGTACGCGTCCATCGCGATGGTTGCGGAGGCACCGAAGAAGGAGGCGAGGACCTGATCGCGGACCAGCCCGAGAATCCGGCTGGCCATCGTCGCCGCGCCGGCAGAGGCGGCGAAGCGCGCGACGTGAGATGCAGGCGCGCTATCGGCGGCCACCGTGGCGGGCGGTTCAGCCGCCAAGTTTGCGGCGCACCGTTTCGTTGACCGCCCGGCCGTCGGCATTCTTGCCGGCAAGCTTCGGCATCACGGCCTTCATCACCCTGCCCATGTCCTTCGGCGAGCTGGCGCCGGTCTCCGCGATTGCCGCCGAGACGGCCGCTTCAATCTCCTCGGCGCCGGCCGCCGGCGGCAGATAGTGTTCGAGGATGGCGATCTCGCGCGTTTCCTTGTCCACCAGGTCGGTGCGGCCGCCCTTGGTGAACTGCTCGATCGAGTCGCGGCGCTGCTTCACCAGCGAGGCGACGACCTGCAGCACCTCGCCGTCCTCCAGGTCGCGTCCCTTCTCGACGCCCTTGTTCATGACGGCCGCCTTCAGCATCCGCAGCGCGGACAGCCGGGGCGCATCCTTGGCTTTCATTGCCGCGGTCAGATCCGCGGCGATCTGGTCGTTAAGTGCCATTGCTAATGATCCTGGTCAGAATCCCCGTAGGTGATGTGCCAGCCCTCGGTTTCATCGTAAAACCCTTTTGGAACCTGGACAGCATTGACCTTCACGCTGACCTCGAGCGTCGACTTCACGTTGAAGTACCCGTTGCGCCGGAGCACGCGGCGAAATGACCCGTTCATCACGTATGCGCGCACCTTGTCAGAGTCCTCCGCGCGCGCCGCACGATCGACCCAGCGCAGCAACGTTTTCAAGCCCGACACATCGTCGGGATCGACGAGGAAATCGACGAGCAGCGTCACGCGGCCGAGCGGCTCGTGGCGGTGACGATAGACGGCGTAGCCGTGCACGTGTCCCTGCCGCTTCAAGGCGACGATGTGATAGCGCACGTGTGGAGGCTCGACATAGCGCCAATTCAAGTACGCCGCATCGCGGCGAACAGCAAGGTCGAACTTCGCTGCGAGCGATTCCCACAAGACGGTAAACGCGCGATCGAAACGGCGAATCGGCTCGCATTCGGCGCGCAGCGGCCGCGACCTGGCGGCAATCTGGACGAACGGCCATGTCACACCGGAAATCAGCCGGTTCACCGGCGTCGGCAGGTGAGGCAGACGCACCGCGCGGCGCGTCAGCGGCTTGACGAGACAGGGCACCACGTGCGCCGGCGGCCAGTGCAGCCGGTTGAGCAGTTCGCGCGCCTCCGCCGACGCGCCAAGGACGAGCACGGCGCCGCTGTTTCGATCCCACGCGCGGACGAGCGCTTCGCCCAGCCCCTGTCGATCGCGTTCGGGCGCGACGACGGTGTCGGCGCCCCAGGCGCCTTCCACTTCGAGACCTTTCAGCGACACGCGGACAGGGAGGGTCGGGTACTGACCAACGACTGTTGGTCCTTCGCGCGCCACCCAGATCCACGGCTGGCCGGAGGGATTGTACGGATTGCGCCGATGCTGCCAATCCCAGCGCAGACGGGTCGCTTCCGCGGCGTCGGCGCCCTGCATCCGGCGGTAGAGCAGGTCGACACCTCGACGATCTTCAGGACGGAAGCGATCGATCTCAGACATCGTTCGAAACGTTCGAAACGTTCGACGCGTTCGAAAGGTTCGACGCGTTCGAAACGTTCGCGTGCGGAGAACGATTCGAACGATCCGAACGTGCCGAACGGCTCGAACGATTTTATCGCTGGTTCGGTTGCTGCGGCGGCGGCGGCGGCGGAGTGATCTCGCCCGGACGTGACGTGCCAGGCAACGTCTGCAGCGTCGTCGCCGGACGTTGCGGCTGCTGCACGGGAGCCTGCACGGGTATCGCGACGTCCTGACCGTTGGGAACGATTCCCGGTCGAATCACCACGGGCGCAGCCGTGGTCGGTGTCCCCGAGGTGACGGAGAACGGGCTGCCGGGCGGCCGCACTGGAACCGCCACGCGCGCGTCAGCGTCGTTGTCGTCGCGCGAATCGTCGAATGCCCGCGGTGTCGGGTTGCTGAAGGTCACCGGCGCCTGCGTGCGCGGAGCGCTGCTCGTCGCCAGAATCACGATGCCGCCGAAGCTCGAGGCACCGCGCGATTCGGCGTCGCGTTGCGTGACCACATAGCCCGCAACCGAACGCAACAGGATTTCCAACGCCTGCCGCTCTGTCACGCCATTCAGTTCGAGGGTGACGGGGGCGCCGCCGACCCGCTCCGCGTTGACGATCCTCGTGCCGCCAACCCGCTGCCACTCGACGAGAATCGTTCGCAGCGGCGCGTTCTGCGCGTTCAGATTGACGCGCCCGTTCTCGAACTGGAGGCTGACCGATTGTCCTGAGGCTGAGCTGACCAGCCCGAACAGCAGTGCTGCGCACGCGAGGGTGATGCGGGTGCTCATTTCGTGGACCCCGATTTTAGCATTGACGCATGTGTTCGACGACCGTCCGGATGATCTCGTCCAGCCCTGTTTTCGGCTCGAACCCGATCAGACTTTGAATTTTTGTGATGTCCGGCACACGCCTGGGCATGTCTTCGAACCCGGCCTCGTAGGCGATGTCGTAGGGTACGTACTCGATCGCTGATTTGCTGCACGTCAGCGTTTTGACGCGCTCGGCGAGATCCCGGATGGTCACCTCGCCGGTATTGCCGATGTTGAACACCTCGCCGATCGCTTTTGGCTCGCGCGCCAGCCGGACCAGCGCGTCGACCACGTCGCCGACGTGGGTGAAACTGCGCGACTGCGTGCCATCACCGAACACCGTGATCGGCTGGTCGGCCAAGGCCTGACGAACGAACGTCGGCAGCACCATGCCGTACTGCCCGGTCTGACGCGGACCCACCGTATTGAATAGACGCACGATGACGACGGGAAGCTTCTTTTCCTTCCAGTAGGCGAGCGCCAGGAATTCGTCGATCAATTTGCTGCAGGCGTAAGCCCATCGATGCTTGACCGTCGGGCCGAGGACCAGGTCCGCCGATTCCCGGAACGGCACCGCCGTGCTCTTGCCGTACACCTCGGAGGTGGAGGCGATGAACACGAGCTTCTTCTTCTTGTTGGCGTGCTTCAGCACGACTTCGGTACCGTGGACGTTCGTCTCCAATGTGTGTACGGGCTGCTCGACAATCAGCTTGACCCCCACAGCGGCGGCCAGATGAAAGACGACATCGCTGCGGTCGACCATTTCGGCCAGCAGCGGCTCGTTGGTGACCGAGTCGACCACGTACGAAAACCCGGTGTTGGCTTTCAAGTGCGAAATATTGTCGATGGATCCGGTGGAGAGGTTGTCGATGACGAGGACCTCGTGGCCTTCGCCGAGGAGGCGTTCCGCCAGATGCGATCCGACAAAACCGGCGCCGCCGGTGATGAGCGCTCTCACGCCGGTACGTTCCGCCTTTCTGCCGTGGTGACCGCGGCCGTCACGATGCCGATGTCAGCGTCGGACAAACCCGGATGAAGTGGCAGTGACAGCAGTTCGCGCGCCGCCTGCGCGGCGACCGGGCAGTCAGATCCCCGGTACGATTCGAATGCTGGTTGTTCGTGGAGTGGCACTGGATAGTGGATGAGCGTCTCGATGCCGGCCGCCGAGAGCGACTGCTGCAACGCCTGCCGCACAGAGGCGCGGACCGGGAACAGATGATAGACGTGGCCGGGATCGCGTTCGACGATTGTGCGCAGACCCTGAGGCAGGCCTCGCCGGTAGGCGGCGGCCAGCTGGCGGCGCCGGCGCGTCCAGCGTTCGAGCAGCGGCAACCGGGCGCGCAGCACCGCCGCCTGCATCTCGTCGAGACGGCTGTTGACGCCTGCCTCGGCATGAACGTAGCGGGTCGTCTGGCCGCCATTGCGCAGCCGCTTGATCCGTTCGGCGACGGCCTGGTCATTCGTGATCACCGCGCCGCCGTCACCGAGAGCGCCGAGATTTTTCGTTGGATAAAAGCTGAACGCCCCGCCGATGCCGAACGTGCCGACCGCCTTTCCACCGCAGGTGGCGAGATGCGCCTGGCAGCAGTCTTCGACGATAGCCAGATTGTGACGCGCGGCGATCGCCGCGATCGCCGTCATGTCGGCGGCCTGGCCGTAGAGATGCACCGGCACCACCGCACGGGTGCGCGGTGTCACTGCGGAGGCGCACGCCTCCGCATCCATGGTCAACGTCCTGTCGTCGAGGTCGACGATCACCGGCCGCGCGCCGGTGGCGAGAACGGCCAGCGCCGTGTACGCAGCGGTGATCGCCGGCACGATCACCTCGTCGCCCGGGCCGATGCCCGCCGCGCGCAGGAGCAGGGCAATCGCGTCGGTGCCCGTCCCGACACCGACGGCGAAGCGGGCAGCGCTCGCCTGGGCGAATTCCGCTTCGAAGGCTTCCACTTCCGGTCCCAGCACGAACCACGCGCGAGCGACGACCCGCGCGATGGCGGCGCGAACGGCAGATTCGTCGTCCTCGCGCAGGTGCAAGTCGAGGAACGGAACGGTCGGGGCTGTATTCACAGAGCAGAAGCGGCAGCGGATTCCGGTACGTACTTGGCGAAGTTCGCGCGGTAGAAGTCGATCGTCCGGCGCAGGCCGTCAGACAACGGCGTCACCGGCGTCCACCCGAGCGTCTGGCGGATTTTCGTCGAGTCAGCGTAGAAGTCGCCGATGTCGATCGCCTTCTTCTCGGGCGGCCACTCGACGAAGCGGGAGCGGCCCGAGCCGGCGATGCGGAGCAGCATCTGGACGAGGTCGCGGTGCGCGATCGGCTCCCCTCCGCCGACGTTCAAGATCTGTCCGTTGCACGCTTCGCTGGCGCCGGCGCGCAGGAATGCATCAGCGGCGTCGTCGACGTAGACGAAATCGCGGCGTTGTGAACCGTCGCCGTAGATCTGGATCTCGCGATCTTCGATGGCCAGGCGGATGAACCAGCCGATGAATCCCTGACGGTTGTGCTTCAGCAGCTGTCGCGGGCCGTAGACGTTCGTCAGGCGAAGAGAACAGGCGCGGATGCCGAAGACGTTGTTGTAGAGCAGGTGGTAGTACTCGCCCGCCGCCTTGTTGATGCCGTTGACGTCCGACGGCCGCACCAGGTGTGACTCGGAGACGGGAAGGCTGTCGGGTTTGCCGTACACCTGACGGGTGCCGGCGAACACGATCTTCGCCGCCGGGTTGAAATTGCGGCAGGCCTCGAGGATCGACAGCTGCGCGCGGCAGTTGATCTCCAGATCGGTGTACGGATCGCGCATGCTGTCGATGTGGCTGACCTGGCCGGCGAGGTTGAAGATCACGTCCTGCCCGCGTACCAGATAGCTCATCGTCGACTGCTGCCGCACGTCGGCGATGTTGACGCGAAGGCGATCTTCGACGCCACAGACGTTGAAGAGATTGCCGCCGTAGTCGTCGATCAGCGAATCGACGATCAGGACGCGCGCACCGAGATCGACAAGCTGCCACGCGAGATTGCTGCCGATGAAACCGAGACCGCCCGTGATCATCACCGGGCGATCGCGATAGAAGCCGCCGTAATCGGTCGCGCGGACGTCCGCGGCTGCGGTCACGTCGCGATTCTAGCAGACCGCTTCTGGCGGAACTTGTCGACGATCATCAGCTCCAGCCAGATCTGGGCGATGTGCGCGTAGGTACCGATGATTCGGCCCGGCGTGAAGAACTGTGACTGGCCCCACTTGCGCGCGTAGTGATGCACCGAGACTTCGCGGAACTCCGCGCCGGCGCGCTGCGCGTTCTTCACCAGCTCGACGCAGATTGAACCGCTGTTGGCGTGCAGCTCCATCTGCTCGAGCACCCGCCGCCGGATCAGACGGAAGTCGCAGTCGACGTCGTTGATCGGCAGCCAGAACATCCACCGCATCAGGAACCGGTGCAGGTTGCCGACGTGCACCCGGTAGGCCGGATCCTGCCGCGTCATCTTGATGCCATTGACGAAGTCGGTGTCGTCGGTGAGCAGCATCAGCAGCACCGGCAGCTCGCGCACGTCGTACTGCCCGTCGCCGTCGGTGTAGAAGACGACGTCCTTGGTGGCGGCGCTGAAACCGCTGCGTAGTGCCGCACCATAGCCGCGATTCTGCGGATGGGTGATCACCTTCAGATGCGGCACCCGCGATTCGAGCGCGCGCAGCACCTCGGCGCTGTTGTCCGCGGAGCCGTCGTTGACGACGATGATTTCGTAGTCGTCGGTCAGCCCCTGCAGCTGGCGCGCGGCCTCCTCGACGAGATCGCCAATCGTCCGGCTGTCGTTGTAACAGGGAAAGAAGACCGAGATGGACGGAGACGGCATCAAGTGTTTGGATGGGTGATTAACGATTTGTGATTGTGGACCAGATTCTCACATCACCAATCACTAATCACAATTACCAATCATCAGTGCCCCGGCCCCTGCAGCCGCAGCGCCGACACCTGCTCCGATACGAGACCGACCAGGAAGACCATGACCGCGAACAACAGCAGGATGACGGCTCCGTTGGGGATGCGTCCGGCCGCGATGTAGTTGGCGACGCCGTAGATGGCGCCGCCGGCAAAGGCGATGGCGCTGATTGGCGCGAAGATCCGCAGCGGGCTGAAGATGGTGATGACCCTCAGCAGAATGAGCAGGAACTTCGTCCCGTCGCGTGCGACCCGCATCTTCGATTGACCGGTGCGCGTGCCGGCGTCGACCGGCTCGAAGGCAACGTTGTAGCCGGCCCTGATACAGGCCAACGTGGTGGTCGTCGGCGTCGAGAAGCCGTTGGGGAGCAGGTGCAGGAATTCCCTCAGGACGGACGTGCGAATGCCCCGAAAGCCTGACGTGAGGTCGGGAATCGGTCGTCCGGTCAGATAGCTGGCCAGCCAGTTCAACACCGCGTTGCCGGCGCGCCGCGTCAGCGTCGCCTGTGTCTCCGCGCTGCGGGCGCCGACGACGAGATCGAATTCTCCCAGCCGTGCGGCAATCCGCCGCGCATCGTCGGCATGATGCTGACCATCGCCGTCGACGATGAGAACGAACTCGCCGGTGGCATGGCGCGCGCCGGTCTTCACTGCGGCGCCGTTGCCCTTGTTGTATGGATGCCGAATGACGCGCGCGCCCGCCTCGCGTGCCCGATTTCCTGTCTCGTCCACCGACCCATCGTCGACCACGATGATCTCGAGCCAGGCCGCGGCTTGCTGCAAACGCACGACGACCGCGGTGATCGACGGTGCTTCGTCTTTGGCCGGGATGACGATCGAGATGGCCGATGGGTCAGCCACGCACGGCTCGCATTGAGTCAGGTCGCAAAGCGGAAGTTGATGATATCCCCGTCCTGGACCGTGTATTCCTTGCCCTCGAGCCGAACCTCGCCGTGCTCGCGGCAGGCGGCCATCGACCCGCGTGTCGTCAGCGCGTCGTAAGAAACCACTTCGGCGCGGATGAACCCGCGTTGAATGTCGCTGTGGATTTCGCCGGCGGCGAGCTGCGCCGCGGTTCCGCGCGCGATCGACCAGGCGCGGCACTCGTCTTCGCCGACGGTAAAGAACGACATGTAGCCGAGCAGGTCGTAGGTCGTGCGGATGACGCGATCGAGGCCCGACTCGCTCAGGCCGAGGTCCGACAGGAACGCCTGCTGATCGCTTCCTTCGAGCTGCGCGATCTCGAGCTCGATTCTTGTGCACAGCGCGACGGCGCGCGTTGCCGCATGAGCGAGGAACGCCGTCAGGCCGGTCTTCGCGGCGGCGCGTGCCACGTCGGATCCGACGTCGGCAATATCGGCTTCGTCCAGATTGATCACGAGCAGCAGCGGCTTGGCAGACAGGAACTGAAAGCCGCGCAGCCGCTTCAGATCGTCGCCGGCAAGCTGCAGCGCCCGCAGCGGTGTGCCCTGTTCGAGCGCGTTCTTGCAGCGCTGCACGATGTCGCGCTCCTTCTCCAGCTCCGCCGTGCGTCCTTTCTTCAGATCCTTTTCGATGCGCTCAAGCCGTCGTTCGGCAACGGCGAGGTCGGCGAGCAGCAGCTCGTCCTCCATCGCTTGTGCGTCGCGCGCCGGATCGATCGAGCCGGAGGGATGCGGCACCGCTTCATCGCGAAACGCGCGCACGACGTGCACGAGCGCGTCGGCGTTCTTGTAGCCGGCGACATCGACGAGCGCCTGGGCGCCGTCGCGTGCGGGCGCAATCAGATCGGTGAATTCGACTGTCGCGGGCACGCGTTTGCGCGGGTTGTACATCGCGGTCAACCGGTCGAGGCGTTCGTCAGGCACTCTGGAGATGCCGATCGCCACGTCGCCTTTGCCGCGCGGCGCGTCTTTCGCGCTCGTCATCAGCTGAAACAGGGTCGATTTTCCGCTCGAGGGGAACCCGATGAGGGCCGCACGAAGCACCGAGCCAGCCTACTACGCCCCGTTGGGGTCAGGTGAGCCCCAACCTCCAGCGGGCTGGGTAAAAACGATCATCCAGCGAAAATAGACGCCATCGAAGCAAGGGCGAAACAAAGACGTAACCCATACAGGATCAGCATCTTGCGGTTGACACGCGCACGACAGCTCATTACTATCCGTGTGGATTTTAGTGGACTCAAGTGGACCAAAAGGGGCTGCGAGGCAGCTCAGCTACCCGGATCGACGAAAAAGGGCGGCTGAAGGTGCCAACGATGTTTCGGGGGGTCATTCACGACCAGCATGGCGCCGACGTCTTCGTGACGAGCGTGACCGGCGAGTCGGTCCGCATCTATCCGATGCCCGTCTGGCTGGAGATCGAGCGGAAGCTCTCGAACATGCCGGCGAACCACCCGTCGCGCCTCAAGTTTCTCGACCGCGTCAACTACTACGGACAGGTCGGCGAGCTCGACAGCCAGGGACGCGTCGCCATCCCGTCGCATTTGCGCGACAGCGCTTCGATTGTTGGCGACGTTCGCGTGTTCGGACGAATCGACTACATCGACGTCTGGAACGCCGAGCGGTTCGCGCAGAAGCTGCAACGCGAAGCATGGACCGACGACGACGCGCTGCGGTTGTCGGAGCATGGAATTTGAGTCAGCCGGTCAGCCGCTGACTCACACGCCGGTGATGGTCGCTGAGGTGCTCGAGCACCTCGCGCCTGATCGCGGCGGGCTTTTCATCGACTGCACGATCGGCCTTGGCGGGCACGCGCGCGCGCTCCTCGCGGCCGGGGCGTCGCGGCTCCTCGGGCTGGACCGCGATCCGGTGGCGCTCGCTCGCTCGCGTGACGCTCTGGCCGCGTTCGGCGATCGCGTGGAGCTGGTGCACAGCGACTACCGCGAGCTGCCGAACGTGCTGGATGCGCGCGGCATCGCGACGGTCGACGGCGTGGTGGCGGATCTGGGTGTGTCGTCGATGCAGTTGGACGCACCGGACCGGGGATTCAGTTTCAGGCGCGACGAAGTGCTGGACATGCGCATGGATACCTCCCAGGGCAGTACCGCAGCGGAGATGCTGACAGCGGTGGACGAGCAGACGCTCGCAGACGTGATTTACAGGTTCGGCGAAGAGCGACACGCACGGCGTGTGGCACGAGCGATTCTGGCGGCGCGATCCCAGGCGCCGTTGACGACGACCGGGCGGCTGGCTGAGGTCGTTCGCCGGGCGATTCCGCGCAAGGGCTATTCGCGGATCGATCCGGCGACGCGGACGTTTCAGGCGATTCGCATCTGGGTGAACCGCGAGCTCGAGAGCCTCGATGCCTTTCTCGGTCATGCGGTCGGGCGACTGAACGTCGGCGGGCGGATGGCGGTCATCACCTTCCACTCGCTCGAGGATCGAATCGTCAAGCACACCTTTCGCGCGCTGCAGGCGGAGGGGCGCGTGACGATTCGGACGAAGCGGCCGGCAGTGCCCAGCGCCGCGGAAGTCGACGACAACCCGCGGGCGCGCAGCGCCAAGCTGCGCGCGGTCGAGCGGGCCGGACGGACATCACAAAACGGGGAATCGGCATGAGTGACGAATCGTTCGAGTGGGCCATCAAGAAAGACGTTCGTAACAACCCGATCGTCCGCGAAGTGGACCGCGAGCGTCATCGTGACATGTGGCGGTCGGTCGGCTTCAGCCTCATCGTGGTGATCGTGCTGGTCTTTACGGCATGGCAGCAGTTCGAGCTGCAGCAGTACGGATACCAGACGGAGAAGACGCAGAAAGCGCTGGCGGAAGAGGGCGTCATCCGCCGCAGGCTGAAACTCGAAATCGAGTCTCTCCAGGCACTCGGCGAAGTTGAACGGACGGCGACGACCACGCTGCACATGGTGACGCCAGGGCCGGACGATTCCGCTGTGATCGAGCGCCTCGTCGAAACATCCGCGCCGCCGAAGTCGGTCGTCGCGCAGCGCTAGCACAGGCGAAACGGCGGTGGCTGACCAGCTCAACGTTCCGTGGCGCCCGATGCTGCGACGCCGTCTCGCGGTGGTGACCGGTGTCCTCGTCCTCTGGTCCGTCGGCATCGAGGCCCGCCTCATCTACCTGCAGATCTTCGAGCACGAAGACTTGCTCCTGCGGGCGGAAACGCAGTATTCGCGCCAGATTGACGCCGAACCAAAACGCGGTGACATCCTCGATCGCGACGGCAACGCGCTTGCCTACAGCATCGAGGCCGACAGCATCTTTGCGGTGCCGGCGAACATCGAGGATCCGGAAAAGACGGCCGATGCCTTGTGCAAGGCACTCAACTGCGGCCGCGGCGAACGCGAGACGTACTGGAAAAGCCTCACCAAACGGAGTCCCAAGGGTCGGTTGATGGGGTTCGTGTGGGTGAAGCGCTGGGTCTCCGCCGAGCAGGCGGCGCGTGTGGCGGCGCTCGACCTCAAAGGGATCTCCATGCAGCGGGAGCCGCGGCGTTACTATCCGAAGCGTGAGCTGGCGGCGCAGCTGCTCGGGTATGTCGGCGACGGCAACAAGGGATTGGACGGGCTCGAACACACCTACGACGCACTGATCGGCGGCAAAGCCGGAACAGCCCTGGTGCAGGTCGACGCCAAAGGCCGCCCATACAGCAGCGTCGAAACGGCCCCGGTCGCCGGGGCCTCGCTCGAGCTGACGATCAGCAGTTACATTCAGTACGTCGCTGAGCGGGAGCTGCGCGACGGTGTGCTCCGAACCGGAGCCAGGGCCGGCACGGTCATCGTCATGGATCCATTTACAGGCGAGCTTCTTGCGGTCGCCAGCTATCCGACGTTCAATCCGAATCCGAACGCGTTTAAAGACTCAGATCTTGAAAACCGGAAGAACCACGCGGTCCTCGACCAGTACGAACCGGGCTCCACGTTCAAGCTGGTCACCGCCAGCGCGGCGATCGAAGAGAACGTCGTCAAGCCCACCGATCTCATCGACACCAACCCGGGGGTCATCCGCTTTGGCGCGCGCGTGATCGATGAAGCCAAGGGACACAACTATGGGACGCTGACCGTCGAGGAGGTCATCGTCAAGTCCAGTAATGTCGGCGCCATCAAGATCGGCCTCAAGGTCGGCAAGGATCGCCTCTCCGAATACGTGAAGCGGTTCGGATTCGGCACTCGCATCTCGCCGCACGATTTCTTCCGCAAGGAAAGTCCGGGACTCGTTTTCCCCGCAGCGAAGCTCTCGCCTAGTCTGCTGGCGTCGGTCTCGATGGGCTACAACGTCTCGGTCACACCGCTGCAGATGGCCGCCGCCGTCAGCTCCGTTGCAAATGGCGGTGAGCTCATCGAGCCGCGCGTGGTGCGATCCATCGTCCACGACGGCGTCCGCGAGATCTTTCCCAAGAAAGTCCTGCAGCGCACCGTCAGCAGCGGCACTGCCAGGCAGCTGACCTCAATCATGGAGGGCGTCGTCGAGCGCGGCACGGCGAAGGCGGCGCAGATTCCGGGGTTCACGATCGCCGGAAAGACGGGCACCGCAGCGAAGGCGGTTCCGGGCGGCTATTCGTCG
>Ga0111538_10001042_pt1 | contig 38611 bp, 33 predicted proteins | sample SoiMethybrSBSTD1_FD_79669 | JGI IMG/M metagenome (GOLD analysis project Ga0111538, IMG submission 79669) | Bulk soil microbial communities from a Populus tree surrounding site in Tennessee, USA - Soil MetaG P. TD hybrid SBSTD1 (version 2)... | ecosystem: Environmental > Terrestrial > Soil >...
AAGCTGCTGCTGTATGCCGGCGCGATCGAGCTCGCCGGCGCCGTGCGCGGGCGCAAGACCGGACGCCATGCCACCTCCGACTGGATGGAGATCGAGCAGCAGCGCGGCATTTCCATCAGCGCCGCAGCGCTCGAGTTCGAGCTGAAGGGCCACCACGTCACGCTGCTCGACACGCCCGGCCACCAGGACTTCAGCGAAGATACCTACCGGACCCTGCTCGCCGTCGACAGCGTCGTCATGGTCCTCGACGCCGCCAAGGGCATCGAGGCGCAGACGCTGAAGCTGTTCGACGTCTGCCGCACCCGGCGTCTTCCTGTCCTGACCTTCATCAACAAGCTCGATCAGCCGTCGAAGGATCCGTTCGAGCTGATGGACGAAATCGAGCGCGTCCTCGGGGTCGCGGCGGCACCGATGAACTGGCCGCTCGGCGATGGCGTCGACTTCCGCGGCGTCTACGACCTGGAAACCCACGCGCTCATGCTCTACGAACGTCAGAAGGGCGGGACACGAAACGAACCGGTGGCGGTGACCAATCCCGGTGACCCTCGCGTCGGCGAAATGGTCGGCGAGCGTCGTCAGCGCGAGTTGATCGAAGCGGTCGAGATCATTTCCGGCGCCGGCACCCGGTACGACGAGGCCGCATACCGAGCGGAGCGGCAGACGCCGGTATTCTTCGGCAGCGCCCTGAACGACTTCGGGGTTGAACCCTTCCTCAACGCGCTGCTGTCGCTGGCGCCAAGCCCGGCGCCGCGTCTCGACGAAACGGCGGCGCTCGTCGAACCGACCGACGCCGACCTCTCCGGATTCGTATTCAAAATCCAGGCGAACATGAATCCGCGGCATCGCGATCGTGTCGCCTTCTTCCGCATCTGCTCCGGACGGCTGACGAAGGACATGGCCGTCACCCACGAGCGGCTCGGCTCTACGCTGCGGCTATCGCGGGTCTATCGCTTTTTCGGTCGCGATCGCGAAACCGTTCCCGAAGCCTACGCCGGCGACGTGGTCGGACTCGTGAACCCTGGGCAGCTGGCGATCGGCGACACGTTGTACGCGGGTCAGCACGTGCGCTTTCCGCCGATTCCGCAATTCCCTGCGGAACGGTTCGCGGCCCTGCGCCCGGGCGACGTGCGGCACAAGCGCTTCGACGAAGCGGTGCATCAGCTCGCGGAAGAGGGTCTGCTGCAGGTATTCATGCCGAAGTCCGGATTCCGCCATCCGATTGTCGGAGTCGTCGGCGCGCTGCAGTTCGACGTGATCGCGGCTCGGCTGCAGTCGGAGTACGGCATTCAGTGCAGCGTCGAACCGCTGCCGTATACGGCCGCGAGATGGCCGGTGGCCGCGGACGGACAGCCGGCCACAAACCTGGCGTTGCCGCTGTCGGGAGTGCAGGAAGTGAAGGACCGACGCGAACGCGACGTTGTCCTGTTCGCGTCGGACTGGGAACTGCGCTACTGCGCCGACCGGAATCCCGGCGTGGAATTCAAAGCGTCGATGTAGCTTGTCGTCTTAACCACGAAGACCGCGAAGAAATCCAGATCCTTCGCGAACTTCGCGGTTACGGGTCAGCTACTGTTGCGCGGCCGGATTATTAGCGTTCGCGCCGTTGCCGTCGCGATTCGCCGCGCCGCCGAAGATGCGCCGGCCATCCGCCGTCGTGATCGTCGCCTGGCCGACGTTCATCGACTCGGGGTTCTTGGCGCGGACGCCGCTCACGCTCACCGTCTCGCCGACCTTCAGCGTGTCCTTGCGCCAGCCCTGGCGGAACAGCGCATTCGGCGGACCACCCTCGACCTTGTAGACGATGGTCTTGCCGCCTTCCTTCGTCTCCACGTGGGTGTAGATGTGCGGATTGGCCCAATCGATCTTTTTGATCGTGCCGGTGAACTTGATCGGCTTGTTCAGGTCGAACTCGGCAGAAACCGAATGGTGTGCCGACGCGGGCAGCGCGACTGCGATGACTGCGGCCACGAATAAGGCCGAAAGCGTCCGTTTCATCCTCTCCTCCAGCGACGGGTCATCCGATCCGTCGTATTCCTTTTCTGCTTATGTATTAGTCGACGTTCTCGGGCCGCTTCCACGGCGTGATCGCGCCCGTAAAGAGGTTGTCGAGGTTGTTCTCCTCGCACGAATATTCCATCAGCACGTCTGGCGCCGGCTTGATCCGCCACGTGCGGACGTTCATCCAGTCCTGTTTATATGTCTTCGGGTCATGGACGGTGACGGTGTGTTCCATCGTGTTCGAGTCGAGACGGCGGAACGTATTCGTCAGCTTCAACTGCTTGCTGTGCGGGTGCCCGGCCGTGTCCAGCTTCGTATAGCCGTTGAAGTTCGTCGTCTCGATGATGAGCGTGTCACCGTCCCAGCGGCCTTTCGAGTAACCGTTCCATGCCTCCGGGATGTCATCCGGCCACTTGAAGTCAGCGCGCAACGGTACCCAATGGTGCCACGTGTTCTGCTCGAACAGAAACGCGAGATTGTCCTGGTTGTGGACGATCTGGACACCGTGTGGTGAGTTGATGTTGCGGGACATGCCGAAGGGCAGACAGCTGCCGGCGTAATCGCCGTTCTTGACAGGGTCATATTCCTTCCACTCCTTCAAGCCCCAGTCCGTGAACGGCAGGTCGAAGGTGCGTGGCATCGTGCCGCCTGTGGCTCTCGGCCTGGCATCGGGCAGCGACTCGCCCATCCGATCGAACTTCAACGGCTGGCGGGTCGCCGGGTCAACGACACCACGTCCCATGTCCGGCGTGTAGGGATTCGCCCACAGCCCGCTCAGATCCGGCTTGCCATCCGCCAGGCGCGGAACAGGACCCGCGGGCGCTTGTGCGGCTCCGCCGCGGCCGCGACCGCCACCACCGCGAGCCGGTGTTTGCTGGCCACCCTGCTGCGCTGGTGCCGCGCCGTCACCCTGTCCGCGCTGCGCGAGCGCGCCCGGCGCCCACAGCGCCGCGGTAAATATGCCGGCCGCTACGACGACCGCTCTCACCCCGATTCCCATCTGATTCCTCCGGCAGCCGCCATTCTAGGGCAATTTCGGAGATACGAAGATTTTCGTATTGACACTACGAAGATTGTCGTAGACAATCGCCGCCATGACCTTGCGGCGCAAGCCAACGGACGCTGAACTCGCAATCCTGCGTGTGCTGTGGGCGCGGGGCCCGAGCACCGTCCGCGATGTCGCCGTTCAGATGGGCCGCGAGGGCTCGTACACAACCGTCCTCAAGCTGCTGCAAATCATGGCGGACAAAGGGCTGGTGCGGCGCAACGAGGCGTCGCGCACGCACGTCTACGAAGCCGCCCGGACCGAGGATGAGACGCAGCGGCAGCTCATTGGCGACCTGCTCCACCGGGCGTTCGACGGCGCGGCTGGCAAGCTCGTGCTGCGCGCACTCGAAGACGGCAAGGTGACGAAGGCCGAACTCGCCGAGATTCGCAGACTGCTGAACAGGCGCACCGGAGAAGGGGAATGACCGGCTGGGTCGACATTGCGGGTTGGACGCTCGTGCACTTCCTGTGGCAGGGAACCGTGCTCGCCCTGCTGCTCGCCTTCGCCCTGCGCGTCGTGCGCTCCAACCGCTCGCAGGCCCGTTATGCGATTGCCTGCGCCGCTCTCGCCGCCATGCTGGCCGCACCGATAGTCACGGCGCTCGTTGTGAGCGGCGCTCCGCGGACACGACTGCTCAGCGACTCCGTGCACGCGCTTCGCTCGCCGGAAGGCGCGCTCGTCGGCGTCGCATTCACACCTCTGTGGACCACTGCCGCCACGGGTGAGGCGACACCCGCCGTGACGGAGTTCGCGCTGCCGCTCGCCTTCAACACCGACACGCTCTTTACGGCTCTCGTAACGCTGTGGCTTTCCGGCGTCCTCGTCCTGCTGACACGTCTCGCCGCCGGCTGCTGGCGTGTTCGCCGATTGCAGATCGCGGCACGCTTCGAACCGCCCTCGCGATTTCAACCTATTGCCGATCGCATCGCCGCTCGCCTTCGTCTGCCGCGGCGGTTTTCGGTCGTGGATTCTGTCGCTATCGCCACACCGACGGTGATTGGCTGGCTCCGTCCGGTTGTGATGCTTCCGGTTGCCGCGTTGAGCGGCCTCTCTCCCCGTCAGGTCGAAGCGATTCTGGCGCACGAGCTCGCGCACGTCCGCCGCCACGATTTCGCGATCAATCTGCTGCAGACGCTGGCGGAAACCGTCCTCTTCTATCACCCCGCCGTCTGGTGGGTGTCAGCGCGCATCCGCGCCGAGCGCGAAAACTGTTGCGACGATGTTGCCGTCGCGGTCTGCGGCGATGCCGCTGAGTACGCGGCCGCGCTGACGGAACTCGCCTCCTGGAGCGTTGCGCATGCGCCGCTGGCGATGGCGGCGACGCGCGGCCCGCTGCTCACACGCGTGCGGCGCCTGTTGCACCTGCAAGAGCCGGTCGAACGTACATCCCGTCGGACAACTTTCGCCGTTGCGATTGTGCTGACCACATTGATCGGTGTTGGCGTCGTCGGCGCGATCCTCAAGGCGCAGCCATTGAGTGCTGACAACAATCGCCGATTCGGGCCCCCACAGATCAACGAGCTGCTTGGCTTTGACCTGTTTCCCGGTCCTGTGCAGCTGCCCGCCGACGATCCGATCCGCACATCAGCGTGGGGAGCGACGGTCGGCAACGACATCAGAGAGTTCACGTTCATTGGCTTTACCGCGCGCAGCTTGATCCGGCAGGCGTATGACCTTGGCGAGATGCCGATCATCGGCGCACCGCGCTGGATGGATAGCGAGACGTTCGACGTCCACGCACCAGCGGATCTGACCATCGTCAACGGCGTCGCCGACGCAGAGCAGGTTCGCAACGCCCTGCAGCGGATGTTCGAAGGCACCCTCGGTCTGACGACGCACGTTGAGACGCGTAACTTTCCAGCGTACGCGATGGTGCTCGCCAATGCGGACGGACGATTGGGCGCCTCGCTGACGCGATCGACGATTCAGTGTTTCGACGGCAGCCCGGAAGTTCGGCCGAATCCCGACGCCCCGAACCTGGGACCGACGCTGCGCGAGCGGCATGCCGCGCTTCGGTTGTGCGGCATCGACAACAACTTTTTCGGACTGACCGGCGCCCGGGTCACGATGCCGCAGCTCGCACAGGAATTCCACCGGTCGCACTACCCGCTGGCGCCCGATCGGGAAATCATCGATCGCACCGGACTGACGGGCACCTACGACTTCGAACTGCGCTTTGGGATTCTGCCGCTGGCGGCGATTGGCCACGCGAACTATCGGATCGGAAGAGTGCTCTACCCGTTTGGCATCCGTTCCGTGTTTACAGCGTTACCTGAACAACTGGGGCTGAAGCTCGTTGACACAACCATCTCGCACGACGTCCTCGTCATCGACCACATCGATCGTCCGCACTGACTCGTAGGGCGCCCGTTTAACGGCGCCGTTCGGGAGCCACTCATGAAGCGTCTATTTCGTGTGTCCGGCGATAGCTTTGTTCTGGTGGCGCGCATGGACACACGCGAATCGCCGGTGTTGCGCTGACAGTCGTCCGCGCCGACGGCAAACTGGGTCCGCAGATACAGCGTTCCGCCGTTGACTGTGCGGCGTTGGCGCCGCGGCCCGGCCGCGGACCGGTTGCAGGCCGCGGCGGTCCTGCGCCCGGTCGCATCGGCGCCGCGGATCGCAGCGGTGGCCTTCCGCCGCCAGATGGGCGCGATGGACCGCCACCGACCGGAGTCGAGCCGCCGCCAATCGATCCAAACGGACCGTCTTTGTTCGCGGCATTACAGGAACAGCTCGGATTGAAACTGGAGGTCGAGCGTGGACCAGTCGAAGTGCTGGTCATCGAACGACTCGAGCCTCCCAGCGAAAACTGACTGAACTCCCAACGTCCAACCGCCAAGGCGGTGGGAGTTGGAGGTTGGAAGTTATGGCGACTTGGTCGTCCTCCGCGAGGGCGCCGTGTCAACCCGCGATGGGCGCGACCCCGTCCCGGACCGCGATCGTTTCAGTGTCTCCCAGAACGATCCACGCCCTTCCGGCGTGTCGTACCGGACTTCGAGCGTATTACCATCGCCGTCGCTGAAGGTCACGACCTTTACCTTCAGCCCGTCGAGTGGCCATTTGTAATTCGGGTCATCAGGAAACAGACGCACAGCCTTGACGACGTTCACCTGGTGCTCCAGGCGGGTCGCCGTACCCGGCGTCGTTGCGCCAATCTGAAGTTCCGCTTCCTCGATCCACGTCGACGCCGCAACGGTTCGCCCTTTGCCGTCAATGACTTTCTTGACGACGCGTAGCGTCGCCTCGTTGGTGGGGCGAACGGTCAGTTCGACGGTGCGAACCGACGTCGCGTTCGGGCCCCACACCGACTTGTCGAAGTCACTCGTCAGTTTCAGTTCGTCGGCCGCTGACTTCCAGGTGCCGGCAAGTGAGGGCGGCGTTGCCGATGCTTGAGCGTGTTGTTGCGACTGCTCGTTCTGTGGAACCGGGGCGGGGCTCGTCTGTGCCGTCGCGCCTGCCGCAGAGAGCAGAAAAACGGCTGCTGCCGTAATCAGCTGAGTGCGCATGGGTCCTCCGTGACCACAAGGCGACCGTTGGTCGGTCTCTCTATATCTAGCAATAGCATGCACGTCGAAATTGTCAATCGAGTGGATCCTGGAGGCCGGTCCGGTCCGGCGGGGGGACGAGGTCTGTTTGCCACCCGCCATTCACCGCAGGACAAACCGCTGCGCTCGTCTATTCGTCACGATTTCCGCGGTGTAGAGGTTTCCTTTCGAATCCGCCGCCATGTGGTGAACGATGTCGAACTCCCCCGGCTTCGCGCCGCGCATGCCGAGCGATCCGATCGGCGTCAGCGTCGCCCGATCGAAGATGACGATGCGCATCGGCCCGGAGTCGACGACGTAGAGAAACTGCTGTTTCGGATCGTTCGAGAATGCAAACCCCGCCGGCACTGGCGCCACCTCCGTATCGCTCGGCAGCGTCACCTGTCGCATGAACTTGCCTTCGAGCGTGAACGTCTGCAGCCGGCGGTAGGTGCGATCGGCGACGTAGACGATGTTGTCCCGGGAAACCTTGACGGCGTGCACGAGGCCGAACTGCATCGGCGGTTCCGTGCCCGGCGGCGCCGACTGCGCCGGGTTGGCCGTCAGCGTCGGCGGCGGTGTGTTGCCGAAGGCGCCCCAGGCGCGCTTGAAGCGTCCGCTCTCCGCGTCGAACACGACGATGCGCTGATTGCCGTAACCGTCGGCGACGAACAGTTCGTTGGTCGGGGTGTGGACGAACAGGTCCGCCGGCTGGTGGAGGTTTGCCGTGTCGGCATTTCCGGTGCTCTTCCCCCGCGCGCCGATCTGCCGGACGAATTTTCCGGCCGACGTGAACTTCAGAATCATGTCGTCCGTCCGCCCCTCGGCCGTCGGCTTCGGCCAGCCGCCGTTGCCGCCGATCCAGACGAAACCCTTGTCGTCCACGTAGATGCCATGCTCCCGATCCGGCCAGTCATAGCCGTTGCCGGGCCCGCCCCAGCTGCTCAGCATCTTGCCGGCAGTGTCGAATTCAAGGACCGGCGGCGCGGCGTTCGCACGCCGGTCGGCAGGAATCGACGCCGGGCGATGCAGCACCCAGATGTGATCGCCGGGGCCGACGGCGATCGACGAGACTTCGCCCAGAACCCAGTTGTTCGGAATCGTCGGCCAATTCGAATCGACCTGGAAAGACGGCGGCCGCAGCGTCGATCCGGCCTGCTGCGCACCCGGCACAGCGAGAAACAGGGTTACGAGCAGCGTCGTAATGGGCAGAACAGCGATCGTCGGTGACGGGAGGGCACTCAGCATGGCGCGCATTGTACGTACAATCACCATCGCCCTTGGAGAGGTGAAATGAAGAACGCAGCGTTGGCCGCGATCGTTGCTGTGATGGCCTGCTCAGTCTCGATTGCGGCACAGTGGCCGAAGTATCAGGACGCCGGTGTGCCGCGCGACGCGCAGGGGCGCGTGCGCATGGACGCGCCGCCGCCGCGCACGGCGGACGGCAAACCGGACCTTTCTGGCGTATGGCTGCGCGCTGATACCGAACCGCTCCCTTCGGAGATCGCAGGCATCGTCGGCGATCGCACCGCCGAAGGCGGACGCAGCGGCCGTCCCCCGGGCATTCCGATCGAACCGGCGGTTGCGCCGTTCCCACCGGATCCCAAATCGCCGCCGGTGGCGACCTTCTTCGAACTTGGCGCCAACATCCAGGGCGGCCTCCCGTACACGCCCTGGGCGGCGGAAATCCGAAAGCAGCGTCAGGCTTCGGACGCGAAGGACAATCCCGACGCCAACTGCATGCCGATGGGCATCACGCAGTTCCACATGCAGCCGCAGCCGCGGAAGATCGTGCAGACGCCGAAGCTGACGCTCATCATCTATGAAGCGAACTACGGTCTGCGAACGATTTACACCGATGGCCGCACGCTGCCGAAGCAGGGCGACCCGCAGCCGTTCTGGTACGGCTACTCCGTCGGCCGCTGGGACGGCGACACGTTCGTCGTCGAGACCAATAACGTGCGCGGCGCGGAGGACGGACCGTTCGACGGCTGGCTCGACGTCCGCGGCAGCCCATACAGCGAGCAGGCGAAGTTCACGGAACGTTACCGCCGCCCCATCTTCGGCAAGCTGGAGATCGACGTCACGGTTGAAGATGCGAAGGCGTATACGAAGCCGTTCACCGTGCGCATCAACCAGCGCATATCGGTCGACGAAGAGCCGATCGAATTCATTTGTAACGAGAACCAGCAGTTCCGCCGGCGCGTGAAGATTGACTGACCGGTCGATCGATTAACCGGCGCTCGCCGGTAAGATTCACGCTGATCGACGCCTGGCCGTAACATAGCAAGCGTGGAAACCGCCGCCCTTCCGGCGCGTTACCGGATACTCAGCACCATCGGCCGTGGAGGCATGGGGGAAGTTTCTCTCGCCGAGGATCTGCTGCTCCACCGCCAGCTGGCATTGAAGTTTCTGGTCTCGAATGATGGCGGTGCGGTCGATCAACTGCTTTCCGAAGCGCGAGCGGCGGCAGCTCTCGATCACCCATTCATCTGCGCGATCTTCGAAGTCACGAGGCTGAACGGCCGGCCGTGCATTGCGATGGAGTACGTCCGCGGGGAAACGCTCGAGCGGCGGCTGCGGCGAGGGCCGCTGCCGATCGGCGAGGCACTCCGTCTCGTCGAGGAGATCGCAGAGGCGCTCGACGCCGCGCACAGGCGACGGGTTATCCATCGTGATCTGAAGCCGGCGAACGTGATGCTGACCGAAGACGGTCACATCAAGGTGATGGACTTCGGCGTCGCCGCTCGCCTGGCCGGTGACGACTTGACCAGTCGACGAGCGTATCGGGCCGATGACTCCGACGAACAGGTCCGTGGCACGCCTGCCTACATGGCGCCCGAGCAGGTTCGCGGCGAGCTGATCGATCGGCGTTCCGACATCTTTTCGTTCGGAATCCTCGTCTACCAGATGCTGTCGGGTGTCAATCCGTTCGCACGAATCGGCATCGAGGCGACACTGGCGGCAATCCTCGGCGAGCCCGCCGCCGAACTCCACGTCCAGTCGGCGGCAATCCCGCCGGCGTTGGGCATGGTCATCGCGAAGATGCTCGCGAAAGACCCGGCGGCGAGGCAGCAGTCCTTCGGCGAGGTCCGCCGCGACCTGCGACGGGTGACGGCAACGCTGACCGCGCCACTGGCCGCGTCCTCCGTCGTCATCGAGCAGATTCCCGCGGACGGCAGTACGCGTCTGATCGGCCGAGAGGCCGAGCGAGCCCAATTGCTGCAGATGGTCCGACAGGGAGCAGCCGGCACCGGCATGTTGCTGCTGCTGACGGGCGAAGCTGGAATCGGCAAGACCCGGCTCGCTGAAGAAGCGCTGGTGCGCGCGCGCCGCGAGGGATGTCAGACGCTCGTCGGCCGATGTTACGAACAGGATGGCAGCCCGCCGCTCGTTCCGTATATCGAAGTGCTCGAGAGCGCATCGCGCCTGATGCCGGCGGCGGAGTTCCGCGCGGCCATGCGGCCCTGTGCAGCAGAACTCGTCCGGCTCCTTCCGGAACTGCACCGTCTCTTCCCCGATCTGGGCCCACCCCTCGAGCTGCCACCGGAACTTCGTCAGCGCTTCCTGTTTACGAACGTCCGCGACTTCCTCGCCCGAGCCAGCCAGTTCGCGCCGCTGGTGATCGCGCTCGACGATCTGCAGTGGGCGGACGACTCGACTTTGCAGTTGACCCACTATCTCGCACAGCAGATCAGCGCGCTGCCCATCGTCATCATCGCGGCCTATCGCGAAATCGATGTGCCCGCCGCCGCCGGCAAGGGCACGCTCCAGAATCTCTTCGACCGCGTTCGCGGCCAGGCACGTGAGTCGTTCGGCCCGACGGCTGCCGGCGCCACGTTCGCGCCGCTCGTAGCCCAGAGGCAGGCGCGGGCGCTGACGTTGCGTCCGCTGACCGAAGGCGAGGTCACGAGCGTGCTCGCCGCTCTCGCGCCGCACAAGCCGGCACCGGCGGTCGCCCGCAGATTTTTCGAACAGACGGGCGGGAATCCGTTCTTTCTTACCGAGCTGTTTCGTCATCTCAGGGAAGAGGGCCGATTGTTCGACGCCGCAGATCGCTGGCGGCGTGACGTGGAGTTCGATGACGTCGCCGTGCCGGACGCGGTGAGGATGGTCATCGAACGACGTATCCAGCGGGTGTCGCGCGAGACCCAAACCGTGCTCAGAGCGGCCGCCGTCATTGGTCGCCAGTTCGAGCTGGATATCCTCGAAGCGATCGTCGACGCTGACGAGGACGCTCTGTTGACTGCCCTTGAAGAAGCAGAAACAGCGCACCTGATCAAGGGACCGTCGGGACGGCAGGACGTGACCTGGCGATTCACGCACCAGCTGATTCAGCAGACGCTGGCGCAGGCGACGCCGTCGATCCGTCTGCAGCGATTGCACCTGCGCATCGGACAGGTTCTCGAACGGCTGCACTCGTCGGCCCGGCCGTACACCGCCGAAATCGCACATCACCTGTATGCCGCCGGGCGCGCCGCCGATCCAGCGAGGACCGCGCGCGCCCTGACGCACGCCGGGACAGCCGCCAACTCGATGTATGCGACCGACGAGGCGATCCGGCATTATCGCCGTGCGCTCGAAGTCATCGCCGAAGCAGACGGAAACGGGCAGCTGCGACTGGACGTCCAGGAGCGGCTTGCAGATCTGCTTGCCCTGTATGGCGATCCGCGCGCAGCAGACGGGCACTATCGGCAGCTCGATGCGATCTACAGCCAGCGGCAGCCGCAGGCCGATCTGGCGCGCATCGCGCGAAAGATCGGCACGTTGCAATGGCACGGCGGCGATCGGACCGGAGCGGCGGCGAATTATGACCGCGCGCTGCAGGCGCTGAGCGGGGCGGCGCCCTCCGTCGAGGCGGCGCATCTCTATCAGGACCTCGGCCTGGCCGCATTCCGGCGCGGCGACAACCATCAGGCGATTGAGTGGGCGGAACGTTCCGTGAAGGCTGCCGAGCAGACGCTCGCGGATGCTTCACCCGACGAGCGCAGGGAGGCGACGCGCGCAATCGCCCACGCCACGAACACCATCGGCGTGGCCATGGCGCGCCTCGGTGAGCTCGATTCCGCACGCGAGCACATCGAACGAAGCGTCGCCGCCGCCAGCGAGCTGGGTCTGCTCGATGTCGCCTGCCGGGCCTACGCCAACCTCGGGGTGCTGTACAGCACGGTTGAACCGCAGCGGGCGATCGACGTGTCGCTGACCGGCCTCGAGCTGGCGTCGAAGATCGGCGCCGCATCGCTGCAGTCGTACATCTACGCCAATCTGGCCACGGCCTACTGTGCGCTGACCGACCGCTGCGAAGCCGAAGGATTGCAGGCCGCTCACGCCGCTGCCGACCTCGATCGTCAGCTCGGCCAGCTCGATCACCTGGCGGTCCCACTGATCGTGATCGCGCAGATTCACCAGTGCCGCGGCGAGCTGACGGAAGCGGAGCAACACTACACGGAGGCGCTGACGCTGGCGGAAAAAATGGGCGAGGCGCAGCTCATCCTGCCCTGTTACGACGGCCTGGCGACGATTCACCTCGATCGCGGGGACCGGACAATGGCGGCGACCTACATGGAGCGGGCCCGGGAGCTCAGTGAGAAAACCGGCGTCGATCCTGATACCCTGCTGCTCTTGCCGTTCCTCTCTTGAGAGCGGAGATGAGGGAAAGGACCACACAGTCATGACCGAGGTTGCGTCGACCAGGATCGAGGCTGGAGTAGCCGCGCCGGACTTTGCCGTTCCCGCAATCCACGAAGATCGGATGATTTCGCTTGCGGAGTACCGTGGTCGGGCGCCGTTGCTGCTCGGTTTGTTCCCGGGGCTGTATTGCCCCTTCTGCCGGCGCGCCCTGACGCAGATGGCAGGGGCGTCCGAGAAGCTGAAGCCGCAAGGGATTGAATCGCTCGCCGTCGTCGGCACCGAGCTGGAGAATGCGCGGCTCTATTTCAAATTTCGGCCGACGACGCTTCCGCTCGCCGCCGATCCGCAACTCACCACACATCGTCTGTACGGGGTGCCGAAGCCCGGTGTGACGCCAGAGCTGATGCAGATGATCGAAGAGGTACGGATCAACCCGAGCGGAGAATTGCCGGAACCGATGCCGCCGATGGCAGCGGCGCAGGCGCTGACCGCTCTCGACGGGTACGTACCGACGGCAACGGATCAGCGCGACGCCGAGTTGAACTTCACGCAGATGAAGGGACAGTTTCTGATCGATCGGGACGGAATCGTGCGCTGGTTCAACATCGAGTGCGGCCGCGAGGGGCTCGCGGGTCTCGGGAAGTTCCCGACGCACGACGAATTGCTGACAGCGGCACGAATCGTTTCCGAGTAATCAGTTCAGAAGGTCAGCGCGTCACCCGCTTTCCTTCAGAGTCCCATTCCTCGACCGGTCCGAATTCCGCCAGCACGCTCCTGATCTTGGTGGCATCGCCGACGGCGACGATCACCAGGTCATCGAGCGGCACGTACTTCTGTGCAACCCGCTGCACATCGGCCGCCGTCACCGCCGCGATTTTCTCAGGATATGTGTCCCAGTAATCAGCCGGGAAACCGTACTCCTTGATCTGAGTTGCGTTCGAGAGCGCCGTCGCCTGGTTCTCGGTGCTCAACGCAAAGCTCGCCACGAGCGCCCGCTTCGCGTTCTCCAGCTCGTCGGCTGGCACCGGCTGATTGCGGATCGTGGCGAACTCCTTCAGCAGTTCGCGCAGCGCGTCGCCGGTCACTTCTGTCCGCACCGACGTTTGCGACGAGAAGTGGTTGAAATACCGCGAGGCGGAAAAGCCGCTGCTGATGCCGTAGGTGTACCCCTTAGCCTCGCGAATGTTCCGGAACAGCCGTGACGCCGGGCCACCGCCAAGCACGCGATTGAGGACCTGGACGGGGATGTAATCGGGACTCAGACGATCGATGGCGTGGTTGCCGACATAGAACGCCGTCTGCACGGAGTTCGGCCGGTGGACGAGGACGATCCGGCGTCCCTTGGTGGCACCCGGCAGCGGCAGGTCTGGTGGCTTGGAGCCGGCGCCTTTCCAGTCGGCAAGCAGCGCCTCGAGCTTTGGTGCGATCTCTTTCGCGCTGATGTCGCCGAGGACTGTGATCCGGCCGCCTTCCGGGCGGTAGGTCTGCTGATAGTAGGCAACGAGCATTTCCCGCGTGAGCTTGCGGACGCCGTCCGCCGACGGCAACACGAACGAGCGGCGATCGCCCGGATACATCGCCTCGGCGAAGCGTTCCGTGGCAAGAAAGTCAGGTTGCGAGCGAACGAGCTGCAGCTGACTGAGCTGCTGGTTCTTCCACTTGTCCAGCTCGTCCTGCGGGAATGTGGGGTTGAACAGGAGGTCCGACGCCAGCGCCAGTACCGCATCGAGGTTCTCGGTCAGCGTCGAAAAGCGCACGGTGGCATAACGGTCGCCAACGCCGAAGAAGATGGTTCCACCAAGCGCGGCCAGCGACTCGGCGATCGTTTTCGCGTCCCGCGTCTTCGTGCCGAGGCGCATCAGCGCCGTGGTGGCGCTGCTGATCGGCACCCCTTCCGGATCGTTGAGGCTCGACGCGGGAACGGCGATTTCGACCTGAATAGTCGGCGAGCGGTGCTCTTCGAGTACGAGCAGCTCCATGCCGTTCTTCAACCGGCTCTCGATGGGCCGGGGGAACTTCACCTTGAGGATCTCGTTCGAGATGGGCGTCTTGTTCTTCAGCTGCACGCCAGTGAAGTCGGTCGGCTGCTGTGAGCGCGGCGATTCCTGCGCGATGAGCAGCGATGACGCCAGCATCAGCGAAGTGAGGATTGCGAGCGATGTGCGTGTCATGTCCCCTCCTTATCGCGTCTGCGTGGGCGTCGGCGGCTGCGGTGCGGCCGCGCCAGGAAGCGTGTGCATCACGATGCGGTTGTCGGTACGCAGGTAGGTGCGGGCGACGCGTTGCACATCAGCGGCCGTCACCGCGGCCATGCGAGCCGGCCAGGTGTTGCTGCGGTTCGGATCGTTGTACAGCACTGCATCGTCCGCCAGCGATACCGCGCGGCTCAGGGCGCTTTCCCGCAGGCCCACCGCGGAACGCCGCGCCGACGTGCGCACGCGCTGGAGCTCCTGCTCCGTGACCGGGGCCGTCGGTGCCGCTGCCAGCACCTCCGAAATGGCCGTCTCGGCTTCCTTGATGTCCTTGCCGGCGCGAACCGAGCAGGTGACGTTGAAGAGCGACGGTCCCATGCGCGCGCCGCTGCCCGCTCCGGTGCCCGTGCACAGCTCTTTTTCCTTCACGATCGCCTGGTAGAGACGCGAGCTCTCGCCGCCACCAAGAATCTGGCCGAGCGCCGACAGTGCCGGGTAGTCCGCGTGCGAGGCGGGAGGAATCTTGTAACCCATGGCGAGCTGCGGCAGCCGCGCCAGCGGATCGACCATCGACTCGCGCCGCTCCGCCTTGATGCCGGGCTCAGCGAGATCCACCGGCTTCGGACTCGGCTGCCGCGGGATGGCCCCGAAGTACTTTTCAACCTTCGCCAGCGTGGTCTTGGTATCGAGATCGCCGACCAGGGCCAGCACCGCATTGTTCGGCGCGTAGTAGGTCCTGAAGAAACTCGCCACGTCTTCGACGCCGGCGGCGTTGAGATCCTCCATGGAACCGATCACCGAATGCTTGTAGGCGAAGTTGTCGAACGCCATCTCGTTGAAGCGTTCCTGGCTCTTGCCGTACGGCTGGTTGTCGAGGCGAAGGCGCCGCTCTTCCTGGACTGCCTGGCGCTGGTTGTCGAGGTTCTCTTTTGTGATCGCCAACGACTTCATGCGATCGGACTCGAGGAACAGGCCCATGTCGAGCTGGTTCTTCGGCAGGATTTCGTAATACAGCGTCCGGTCGGTGCTGGTCGTGCCGTTCATCGACCCGCCGTAGTTGAACACGAGGAAGAAATGCTCGCCCGCGCCGACGTTGTCGGAGCCCTTGAACATCATGTGTTCGAACAGATGCGCGAAGCCGGTGCGGCCCGCGCGCTCGTCCTTCGAGCCGACCGCGTAGCTGACAGCGATAGCGAACACTGGCGCGTAGTGATCTTCTGAAATGATCACGCGCAGTCCGTTGCTGAGACGGGTGTCGCTGAACGCAATCGGCTTGAGTGCCGATTGCGCGAACGGCGTTGCCGTCAGGAGTCCGAGAGTGACAAGGCATGCCATGAGACGGGCAGCGGGCATCGATACCTCCTCGCCTTTTGACGCGGAGGAGCTTAGCGCGGTTCGCCGTGCGTGTCGCCTGGCTCTAAGGAGTACTGAAGGAGAGCTCGCCGACCGGGCCGCGCTCTAACTGATTGATTTTATTGATCGGGTGTCCCCGGAATGATCTGTAACCTATGTCTCCGGAATGGACCATCAAAAGGTGGTCGGGGCGACTGGATTCGATCCAGCGACCTCTCGTTCCCGAACCGAGCGCTCTACCAGGCTGAGCCACGCCCCGAGGAAAATCAAGTATAACCGACCGTCGACGCCGCACCCGCCATGGCTCCAACCCTTTTTCTCAAGTTGGAGTCTAAGGACTCGTACGCAGCCGGGAAGGGATCCTATGAAACGACTGGGATTCGCTCTGGGTACCCTCGCACTCCTCGCCTACGCCGCGCCCCTCGCCGCGGGCGATCCGTTCGCCACGAAACTGTCGAAAGACAAGCAGGCGGTCCACGTCCTGAACCGCCTGACGTTCGGCCCGCGGCCCGGAGAGGTCGAGCAGGTTCGCAAGGCGGGCATCGAGAAGTGGATTCGACAGCAGCTCCATCCGGAATTGATTCCGGAGAATCCGGTGCTTGCCGAACGTCTCAAAAGCTTCGAGACGCTCCAGCTCGCCAACTGGCAGATCGCTGAAAAATACCAGCAGCCCGCGCCTGCGGGCATCGTCCTGCCGCCGCGACCGGCAATCACGCAGGTCGTCACGCCGGACCAGTTGCAGAAGCTCAATAACGGAACCGTTGACGAACGGCTGGCCGTCATCATGTCGATTCCGGCTGACCGGTTGCCGACGTTCCTCCCAAGCTTGAGTCCGGCGATGTTGCAGGGCCTGCCGGCGCTTGCCGAGCAGGCGGACAGGCTGCGGCGAGCGGACACGGAGATGCGGCAACGAGAGTTGCAGCGACTGAATCCTCCGCTCGCCCAGCTGCTGACTGCCGAGCAGCAGCGCATTGCACGGCAGGGCACGCCGAAGGAGAAACGCGACCTCCTGATGTCGTTCGATCAGGAGAAGCGGCGCCAGGTTCTGCGCCAGCTCCCGCCCAATGTGGTGAATGAGGTGCCTGAACTGCGCCGCGAGGCGCTCGCCACCCGTCAACCGCAGCAGTTCGTCAATCAGGAGCTGATTGAGGGCAAGCTGCTCCGGGCGCTCTATTCATCGCGTGAGCTCGAAGAAGTACTCGTCGACTTCTGGGTGAACCACTTCAACGTCTTCAATGGCAAGGGTCCCGTGCGCGTCCTGCTCACCAGCTACGAGCGCGACGCCATCCGGCCCCACGTTCTCGGCCATTTCCGCGACCTGCTTCTCGCGACGGCGCGCCATCCCGCGATGTTGTACTACCTCGACAACTGGCAGTCGCAGGTGCCGCGCGACGACCTCCCAGTCTTTACCGGACCCGGAGCGCCGCGACGGCCGGGTTTGAACGAGAACTACGGCCGGGAATTACTGGAGCTGCACACACTTGGTGTGGATGGCGGCTACACGCAGGACGACGTCGTTGCGGTGGCGCGCAGCTTCTCGGGCTGGACCATCTATGACGTCAACAAGTTCGCGGAATTCCAGTTCAACCCCGCGGTGCACGATCGCAAAGAAAAGATCGTGCTCGGTCACAAGATCCCCGCCGGCGGCGGCGAACAGGACGGTGTCCAGGTCATCGACATTCTGGTCAAACATCCGTCTACGGCTCGATTCATCTCGCGCAAGCTCGCCCAACGCTTCGTCGCCGACGCGCCGCCCCAGTCGCTCGTCGATCGGATGGCAGCCACCTTCACGCGGACCGACGGAGACCTGCGCGCCGTCCTCGAGACCATGTTGACATCGCGGGAGTTCCTGTCGGAGGGCGCGTGGCAGGCAAAGATGAAATCGCCGCTGGAGCTCGTCCTCAGCGCGGCTCGTGCCCTTGGTGCCGACGTGACCGATACCGGTGCACTGGCACAGCGGGTGGCGGATCTGGGACAGCCACTCTACGGAAAACTGGAGCCCACCGGCTATCCAAGCACCATCGAGGCGTGGGCCAATTCGGCGGGGCTGCTCGGTCGTATGAACTTCGCCAGCGCGCTGACCGGCGGACAAGTTGCCGGCGCCGCAGTCGATGCCGCACGGCTTCCGCGCACACCTCGTGCAGCGACCGGACTGCTTGGTGCCGGCACGCCTCGTGACTCGCTCGAGAAGGCGCTCGCCGGTGCGGCGCAGAAGGACATGTCGCCGGCCACGCTCGCCGCAGTCGTGATCGCCTCTCCCGATTTTCAACGGAGGTAGCCGTGTTCACTCGACGATCGTTTCTGCATGCCTCCGCGTTGACCGTCGGCGCCCTCGGCCTGGCGCCGTCGTGGCTGCTGCGCGCCGCCGCCCAGGCGCGCGAGAGCCGCAAGATCCTCGTGGCTATCTTCCAACGCGGCGCCGCCGACGGCTTGAACATCGTCGTTCCGTTCTCCGAGCCGCGCTACTACGAAGTCCGTCCTGGCATCGGCGTGGCGCAGCCGGGCAAGCCCAATGGCGGACTCGACCTCGATGGACGATTCGCCTTCAACCCTGTGCTGCAGCCGCTGAAGCCGTTGTGGGACACCGGACAGCTGGCGGTCGTTCACGCCGCCGGCTCCCCCGATTCGAGCCGCTCGCATTTCGATGCGCAGGACTACATGGAATGCGGCAGTCCCGGGATCAAGACGGAGGACGGATGGTTGAATCGCGCGCTGCCGCCGGATGCCGCCGGCGGGTCACCGGTCCGTGCCATTGCAGCATCGGGAGCGCAGCTGCCGCGAACATTGCGTGGAAGCCGCAGCGCCGTTGCGGTCGATAATCTCGCGCGGTTCCAGGTCTCCGACAAAAACACCGCAGAACTGCTCGAGCGTCTCTATTCGACGACGGCCGACGCCGAGATCAGCTCTCACGGCAAGGCGACCTTCGATGCCGTACGGATGATCGAATCGATACAGCGCCGCCCCTACACGCCCGCCAACGGCGCGCAGTACGGTCCGAGCGGCGAGTTCGGTCAGCGTCTGCAGCAGATTGCCAGGCTGATCAAAGCCGACGCCGGCGTGGAGGTCGCCTTCGCGGACGTCGGCGGCTGGGACCACCATGGCAACGAAAATGGTCAACTGCCGAACCTGCTTCGTCAGTTCTCAACGGCGCTCGCCGCGTTCGCGCGCGACATGGGTGATCGCATGGAAGACATCGTGCTCGTGACGATGTCCGAATTCGGGCGGACCGTTGCAGAGAATGGCAACCTCGGAACCGATCACGGGCACGGAAACGTCATGATGGTGCTCGGCGGCGCCGTAAAGGGCGGAAAAGTCTACGGCGACTGGCCGGGGCTGGCGCCCGAGCAGCTCTTCGAGAAACGCGACCTGGCGGTAACAACTGACTTCCGCGACGTGCTCGGCGAACTGGTCCGCACCCACCTCGGTCAGGATCCGACGAAGGTCTTCCCTGGTTACGAGCCGCAGAAGACTCTCGGACTTCTTCGGGCTTGAGCGGTCAACTACGAACCACGAACTCCCAACTACCAACTACCAACTACCAAAGCCCATTCAGTTGGCAGTCGGGAGTTGGGAGTTCGTATAATTCCTCGCGCATGCCCATCTATGAGTACGAGTGCCGCAGCTGCCATCACCAGTTCGAGCAGCTCCTGCGGACCGGTGATACGGCCGCGTGCCCCCGGTGCAAGAGCGCCGATCTCGAGCGTCTGCTCTCGCACGTCGCCGTCAGTTCAGAGAACACCCGCCAACTGAGCTTCAACAAGGCGCGACAGGCGGCCAAGAAGGTGCAGCGCGACAAGGATGTGGCGCAGGCGGAGTACGAGAAGAAGCACCGCGAAGAAGGGCATTGATGGAGGCACCCCTGAAGGGGTGCCCTACGAGCGCACAGGCTGATCGGTCAACGGCAGCGCCTCGACGTACTGAAGCGCATCGTGCGCCGTCATGTCGGGCTGCAGCGGTGTAATCGAGATATAGCCATCCCGCACCGCCTGGTAGTCCGACCGGTCGTGCGGCTCCCAGTCGTTCTGGCCCTCTTCGATCCAGTAATACGGGCGCTGTCGCGGATCCAGTCGTTCGTCCACCGACGTCACGTGATTTCGCTTCGCCTGCACGGTCACACGGAAACCCTTGTTGCGACCGGCGGGCACGTTGATGTTGAGCAGCGTGAACTTCGGCATGCCGCGCTCGAGCACCGCCTCCGCGACAATCGCCGCCGCCCGAGCGGACGGCCCGAACTCGGCTTCGTCGCCGATCCGTTCCGCCGAGATGGCGATGCTTGGAATCGACAGCAGGGCGCCCTCAAGCGCTCCCGACACGGTGCCTGAGTAGGTCACATCGTCTCCAAGATTCCATCCTTTGTTGATACCCGAGACGATCAACGCTGGCTTGTCTTTCAGAATGTGCGTGATCGCGATGTTGACGCAATCGGTCGGCGTGCCGTCGATCGCGAAGACATTCGGGCCGATGGTCTCGATCCGCAGCGGGCGGCGGAGCGTGAGGGCGTGGCCGATCGCGCTCGCTTCCTGAATCGGGGCCACGACCGTGATTTCGCCGAGCGGTCGCAATGCGTCCGCCAGGGCGCGAATACCCGGTGCGTGGACACCGTCGTCATTGGTCACCAGGATCCTTGTCATCTGCAATCGATCATCTCACGCGCGGCTCGATGCGCGGTGCGTCGGTGTCATTATGAGAAGCACGGCAGCCACGGCTGCCAGCGCTGCACCGGTGGTAAATGCGGACGCCGGACCGAAGCGCTCGTACAGAAACCCGAAGACGACGCTCGCCGTCAGCGCGCCGACGCCGAGCGCCGCGTTGTAATAGCCAAACGCAGTGCCGTGTCGGCCCGGCGGCGTCAAATCCGCCACGAGCGCCTTCTCAGCTCCCTCGGCCAGCGCGAAGTAGACGCCGTACAAGAGGAACCACGAGACGAAACCGGCCGCGCTCGACGCCGTCGCAAAGCCGATGTAGACGAGCGCGTAGACTCCCCAGCCGATGACAATGACCTGCTTGCGGCCGATGCGGTCCGAAAGTCCACCGCCCCACGTCGACAACGACGCCTTGACGACGTGAAGCGCTCCCCACAGCAGCGGCACGTAGGTGACGGCGCCAAGCGCGTCACCGAGGCGCAGGAGCAGAAAGGCGTCGGCGGAATTGCCGAGGCTGAAGACGAGAATCACGCCGAGCACCGCCCACAAGCGCGTCGGCAGGCGTGCGCCCGCGGCAACATCCAGGGCCGATGAGTGTGCAGTCGCAGCAGTGGGGACGACCACGGCCACACGTTCCGGCTCGCGCACGCGAAAGAGCATCACGACGGCAATCGCGCCAGGAATAGCCGTCAAGGCGAATAGCAGCCGGTACTCGCCCGGCAGGAAGTACAGGAACACCGTGGCAAGCAGCGGACCGACGATGGCGCCGGTGTGATCCATCGCGCGATGGAAGCCGAAGATGCGCCCGCGTGTAGAAGGGCTGGCATATGCGGCGAGCAACGCATCGCGCGGCGCGCCGCGGATCCCCTTCCCCGTTCGATCGAGCGCCCGGATGATCAGGACGTGAACCCAGTTGCCGGCCAGCGCAATGAGCGGCCGTGATGCGCCCGAAATGCTATATCCCGCAATCACCAGGCGCCGGCGGCGCCCGCTGCGGTCAGCCCACCAGCCGGACAGCAGTTTGAGCAGGCTGTTGACCCCTTCGGCGACTCCCTCAATGATGCCGAGCGAGGCAGGACCTGCTCGCAATACCTGCGACAGATAGATCGGCAGCAGCGGATAGATCATTTCCGTTGCTGCGTCGGTGAAGAGGCTCGTCCACCCGAGCAGCCAGACTGGCCGTGGAATCCCGTTCGAAGAGGATTCCTTCACTGGGAACTGCTCGTCAGTAGATCGCCCGTCGCGCATCGGCTGTCTTGTTCAGCAAGGTGAAGCGTGGATCCGGCCGCCGGTCTCCAAGCACCATCTGCGCAGCCAGTTCCCCGACAGCAGGGCCGTGCTTGAAGCCGTGGCCGGAGCCGCCGCCAACGAGCCAGACATTGTCGTGCTGCGGATGGCGATCGACGAGGAAGTCGCCGGTTGCCGTGTTCTCGTACGCACAGACGCGCGCCTCGACGATTGGCGCCGCGCCGAGTGCAGGGACACGCTGCGCGAGCCATTGGCGTGCCCGCTCGACACTCGACGAATCAGCCAACCGATCATCGGCGTCGGGATCGATAGGAGCGCCGTGCGCGTCTATTCCGACTTTGACACCACGTGCGTCGATGTCGGGCGTGCCGTAAATTCCTGCTGGGAAGTCAATCCACGCCGGGAAGTTCGATGGGAGGAATCGCGACTCACCGGCAGGTGTTCCGAAATACACGACCACCTGGCGCGTTGGACGGATGCGCCCGTGCAAGAGCATCGGAAAGAGCGAGGGCAGCCACGCTCCGCAGGCGAACACGAAGCCGTCGCCTGCAACGTTCGCACCGCTACGAGTGCGGACGGTGCGAATGACCGACGAATCAGGCAGTGTTTCGATGTGTTCGCGGAGGAGAGTGACGCCGCGGCCTTCCAGTTCGGCCGCAAGCGTGCGGACCGCACGTTTCGCGGCGACTACTCCACTGTCGCGTTCGAAAAGCGCCAGCTCGATGCCGGCCGGATCAATCTGGGGATAACGGCTGCGGAGTTCGCGCTGACTCAGCACGTCAACGGTTTCGCCAACGCGTTCCAGCGTTTCCTGCGTGGCAGATGTATAAGCATCTGCACCTGCCGCCATCCACAGTACGCCGGAGGAGTGCCACAGCGGTTCCGCGGCAGCCGTGCGCGCGTCGAGCTCGCGCCAGGCGATCCGCGAGCGACGCGCCATGTCTGAGTAGATGACGTCAGGTCCGTAACCGCAGCGAACGATCCGTGTCTCATCGCCTGAGCTCGACCTCGAGTGCGCGGGGCCGTAAGCGTCAACGAGCATCACCTCCGCACCGCGGTCGAGCAGGTGATGCGCCGTCCACACTCCGAACACTCCGGAGCCGACGACGACAACACGCATCGCGCAAGTCTAGCTGGTGCGGTGGTTCTGCCGCCTGGACGTGGCCCGAGCGCCGGAAGAGACTGCAGGGGTGGCTTCCGGCTTTAGCCCGGAAGAACACGCGAGGGTGTCGTACGATCAGAGCAGTGGCCACACTGCAGGACCTGCTCGTCGCTCGAACGCACGACGCCGCGCCGGAACTGGTCGAAACGCTCGACGGCGGCTCGAGCGGCAAACCACGGCTTCGCTGTTACGCGTGCGGTCACCGCTGTCCGATTCCGGACGGCGCGATGGGTGTGTGCAAGGTCCGCTTCAACGACGGCGGCCGACTGCGCGTTCCCTGGGGGTACGTTGCGGGTGTGCAGTGCGACCCCGTCGAGAAGAAACCCTTCTTCCACGCCTATCCCGGGGCGCTCGCGTACAGCTTCGGGATGCTCGGCTGCGATCTGCACTGCAGCTATTGCCAGAACTGGGTGACCTCGCAGGCTCTACGCGATCCCGACGCTTCAGCCCCGCCCCGCGACACCACGCCGCAATCGTTGGTAGAGGACGCCCTTCGCCAGCGCGCGCAGATCGTCGTCTCGACGTACAACGAGCCGCTGATCACCGTCGAGTGGGCGGTCGAAGTATTCCGGCAGGCGCGCGAACACGGTCTCGTGACCGGCTTCGTGTCGAACGGCAACGGCACCGAACGGGTGCTGGAATACCTGCGGCCGCACATCGACCTGTACAAGGTCGATCTCAAAAGCTTCGACGACCGCCACTACCGGGAACTGGGCGGCCGGCTGCAGCCGATTCTCGACACGATCGCGTGGCTGCACGACGCCGGCGTGTGGGTCGAAATCGTCACGCTGCTGATTCCCGGGTTCAACGACAGCGAAGAGGAACTGGGAGGCTTGACGCGATTCCTCGCCGGCGTCTCCCCAGACATCCCGTGGCATGTAACGGCGTTCCATCAGGACTACAGAATGCTGGACGCCGCCAACACGACACCGGCAATGCTGCGTCGCGCCGCAGATCTCGGACGAGCGGCCGGCCTCCGCTACGTCTACGCCGGCAACCTTCCCGGCCGCGTCGGCGACCTGGAGCACACAGACTGCCACGCATGCGGCGAACGGCTGATCACACGGTATGGGTATCTGATTCAGCAGTACCAGCTGACCGCAAACGGCGGCTGTCCGAAGTGCGCAACGCCGCTTCCAGGGCGCTGGCATGCCGCATTCGAAGGCCAGCGCACGGCATTCCCCTTCCTGCCGCACGATCGCACGCGACTGACGGTCCTCTAGGGCGGTCTAAAGACCGCCCTCTGCCTGCGGGCAGTGGAGGCCCACCTTTCGGTCGGCCTTTCAGCGCGACCTGCGATAATTGCTCCAGTGCTCGTCGACACCCAACAACGGCCTCTACGGAATCTGCGCCTCTCCGTGACGGACCGGTGCAATCTGCGCTGCAGCTACTGCATGCCAGAGCCCGACTACGTGTGGCTGCCGCGTGAGGACATCCTCCATTTCGAAGAGATCGAGCGGCTGATCGACATCTTCACCGCGCTTGGCGTCGACAAAGTGCGGTTGACCGGCGGCGAGCCGCTGCTGCGGCGTGACCTGCCCGATCTGATTCGCCGTTTGGCGTCGCGCTCGGCGATTCGCGATCTGGCCATGACGACCAACGGCGTGCTGCTGGCATCGCAGGCGCGCACCTTGCGCGATGCCGGCCTGCATCGTCTGACCGTCAGCCTCGACACGCTGCGCGCAGATCGATTCCGCACCCTCACGCGCTTCGACGAGCTGGGCCGCGTGCTCGAAGGCATCGCTGCCGCCGCGCCGCTGTTCCCGGGGCTCAAGCTCGACACCGTCGCGATTCGCGGCGTCAACGACGACGAACTGGTGGACCTGATCGAATTCGCTCGCTCACACCACGCCGAAGTGCGCTTCATCGAGTACATGGACGTGGGGGGCGCCACCCACTGGTCGATGGGACGTGTGCTGCCGCGCAGTGAAATGCTGACGCGCCTCGAAACGCACTACGGACCGATCACTCCGCTGTTCGAAGCGTCGTCGGCGCCAGCGGACCGCTACGCTCTCCCCGACGGAACGATATTCGGGATCATTTCATCGACGACGGAGCCGTTCTGCCATTCGTGCGACCGCAGCCGCTTGACGGCGGACGGTCTCTGGTATCTGTGTCTCTACGCGACGCACGGAACGGATTTGCGTCGTCCGCTGCGGGGAGGCGCGACGGACGAGCAGCTCGCGCAGCTCATTCGGGCGACCTGGGAAGTGCGCAGCGACCGCGGCGCCGAGGAACGACTGGCGGCGCGTGATCGCTCGCCGCTGATTCCAGTGGATCGGCTCAAGCGCGATCCACACCTCGAGATGCACACGCGCGGCGGCTGAACGCTCACGCGAATTCAGAATTCAGAATTCAGGATGCAGGATGCAGGATGCCGCGAGCCAAGTCCGGCACACTGCCTTCTTTCTGCCTTCTGCACTTCACGATGCGGGTGTCAGCCCCTTACAGTGCTCATCGAACGCAGCGGTGAGCTGTGTGGCGATCGCCGCGGCGTCGCGGTTCTCGATGTCGCGCCGCTCCATTATGAACACCAGCTTGCCGTCGCGCAGCAAGCCGATCGATGGTGACGAGGGCGGATACGGCGCGAAGTACTGACGCGCACGCTCCGTGGCCTCGATGTCACCACCGGCAAACACAGTCGTCGCCAGGTCCGGACGCCGCGCATGCTGCATCGCGAGCGAAATGCCCGGACGCGCCTTCCCTGCCGCACACCCGCACACCGAATTGACGACGATCATCACCGTGCCTTCGCTGTTCACGGCCTCGTCCACCTCCTCCGGCGTACGGAGTTCTTTGAAACCGAGGCGCGTCAACTCCGCGCGCATGGGGGCAATGAACGGTTCTGGATACGGCATCTGGTGATTGTAACGAATCCAGATACGGGGATGGAATTCCGGAGCGATGGCCGGCCCCGGGACGTTTCAGTGCAACGTGCTTGGCGTCCGCGGCGCCAACGTCTCGAGGAACGCTTCGACGTAGACGCGGTTGAATTTCCCCTGTGAGGTTTCAGTGAGCAGGTGGGTGAAGGCGTCCTCACGACTGAGCGCACCGCGGTATGGCCGTTGGGATGTCAGCGCGTCATAGACGTCGACGATGCCCACGATCTGCGCCAGCAGGGGAACAGCGTCGCCGCGAAGTCCGTCGGGGTAACCGCTCCCGTCGATCCGTTCGTGGTGACACCTGATAATCGGCCTGACGGTACGCAACGATTGCAGTGGCGCACAAAGCGTCTCGCCGATTTCCGGATGCCGTCGCATGAGCGCCGTTTCCTCGGCGGTGAGCGGGGCCGGCTTCAGCAGGACCGCGTCGGGCACGCCCACCTTTCCGATGTCGTGCAGGTAACCGCCACGATGCAGCGCGTGAAGATCCTCGTGACCGACACCGAGCGCCCGGCCCAGACGGACGGCCGTCTTGGACAGTCGCTCGCAGTGTCCCTTGGTGTACGGGTCGCGCGCTTCGATCGTCAGCGCCAGCGCCACGAACGCAGCTTCCGCGGAATCCAATTCGTCGATCAACTGCTTGACGCGTGAGAGTGAGCGAACGCGCGCACGCAGCTCGTGCGGGTGAACCGGCTTCGACAGGAACTCGTCAGCTCCGGCCTCGATGCCGTTGATGCGATCCGCCAGGTCGGTCTGACCGGACACGAGCACGACCGGGGTCAGGCGCGTCTCGGGATCGGCTTTGAGCTGACGGCACACTTCCAGGCCGTCGATGAGCGGCATCGCCACGTCAAGAAGGACGACGTCGGGCCGGTGGCGGTGCACGGCGGCGAGTGCTGACGCGCCATCCGGTGCCAGCACGACGTCATGACCATCCGCGCTCAATAGACGATGGAACAGGGAGCGGATGCTCTCGCGGTCGTCGGCGATCAGCACGCGACTCCGTCGCGGTGCGGGAATCGACTCGGTCATTCGCACGTCTCCGACGTGCGGCGGTGCAGCCGGGGTAACGCCACAATCCGGCATATCGGTAAGGGCGATATTGGCCTTTAGGCCTACATCCGGATATTCAACGTTTGTGCGCATCACCGCCTTATCTGAGCGACGAACCGTTTTCCCGGAGCCAACAACGCGCCTCGGCGTAACGCGGGTAAGCCTTGGCGACCAGGCGCCAGTACGCGGCCGAATGATCGAGACGATGCAGGTGCATCAGTTCGTGAATCAGCACGTAGTCGCGCACCCAGGGCGGCATCAGGAGCAGGCGCCAGTTGAGACAGATGTGCCCGTCGGGCCCGCACGAGCCCCAACGAGTGCGTTGGTTTCGAATGCTGACTCGCGACACCTGAAGCCCGCACGTCGCTGCCAGTGCCAGCAGTCGCGGCGGGAGGTCGACCGCGGCACGGGCGCGCAGTGCGGTTCTCTCGTCGGCAGACAACGCGGGCGCCTGCAGGCGGGCGCGTTGCGCCGCTATCCACCGCGCCTGTCCGGCGGCGAATGCCTGCGCCTCGCGCTTCGATCCACCCCGCGGGATCGTCACGCGCACCGTGCCATCGTGTTCGACCCGAATCAGGTACCGGCGCGCACGGCGGTGTCTGACAAAGCGGACCGTGTCCCTTGCAAGTTGGGAGTTGGGAGTTGGAAGTTCGTCGGGCTCGAGCGGGAGACCCAGTTGCACCGACGTCAGGATACCGCACGACTCAGGTACGATGCGTTCACCACGTGACCGAAGTCCTCGTCGTTGACGCCAGCGATCCCGATCGTGCTGCCATTGCCCACGCCGCCGCCATCCTCCGTCGTGGAGGCCTGGTCGCGTTTCCAACGGAAACCGTCTACGGACTTGGCGCCCACGCGCTCGATCGACATGCCATCAGGCGAATCTTTGAGGCGAAGGGCCGTCCGTCCTCAGATCCCCTGATCGTCCACATTCATGGCATCGCCGACCTGCAGGCACTGGCGGTGGACATCCCGATCGAGGCACACGCGCTGGCGTCTCTGTTCTGGCCAGGTCCACTGACAATGGTTCTGAAGAAGTCGCCGGTCGTACCCGACGAGGTGACCGCGGGTCTCGACACGGTTGCGATCCGGATCCCCGCGCATCCGATCGCACAGGCGCTTCTTGCGGCTACGGCGATTCCCGTAGCGGCGCCGAGCGCCAACCTGTTTTCGCGCCCGAGCCCGACCAGGGCGTCGCACGTCCTCCACGATCTCGACGGCCGGATCGACCTTGTGCTCGACGGCGGACCGACGGCGGTTGGCGTCGAGAGCACGGTTCTGGATCTGACGACGGCTCCCGTCGTCTTGCGGCCTGGCGCGGTGACCCTCGAAATGATTCGAACCGTCCTGCCTGGTGCGCAGCTCCGCCAGCGCCACGAGGCGGCCGATTCCGCGGCGATGAAGTCGCCCGGCTTGCTGTCCAGGCACTACGCTCCGCGCGCGCCCCTCACGCTATATGAAGGCTCGTCGCGGGCCGTGGCCGAGCGCATTGACGCGGACGCCCATGCAGCCGTCGCCCGCGGACTGCGTGTCGGCATCATCGCTGCCAACGACGACCGCTTTCCTGCAGAAGCATCACGTGCGCTGTTTATCGAACGTCTCGGGTCAGAAGCGGACCTCAACGTGATCGCCGCCAATCTCTACGATGCGCTGCGGCGACTCGATGATCTGTCGGTCGATCTGATCCTGGCGCGGACGTTTTCCAGTTCCTCGGGCCTCAGCGTGGCCATTCAGGATCGGCTTCGGCGCGCGGCCGCTGGCCGCATCGTCCACGCTTGAGCTGACACGGGCATACGGCTTGCGATTTCTCGAGCATGCCAAAAACAACGACTTCTCTCGAGACGCCTCTGCGCCAACAGCTCGACCGGCTGGTGGCGTTCGAGCCCCGCGACGTTCCGGTGCTGAGCCTGTATCTCGACATGCGCCCAAACGAGCACGGCCGCGACACATGGGATCTGTTCCTTCGGAAGACGTTCCCGGAACGATCGCGAACGCTGAAAGGAAACGCACGTAAGAGCTTCGATCGCGACACCGAGCGGATCCGGCGCTTTCTCGACAACGACGTCCGCAAGTCGGCCAATGGCCTGGCGGTCTTTGCCTGCGCCGCACAGGATGACTTCTTCCAGGCCATCCAGCTGAACGTCCCGATTGACGATCACTGGCTGTTCCTCGGTTCAGTGCCGCACCTCTATCCGCTGATGCGGCTGAACGACCAGTTCCCCCGCTACGCCGCCCTGCTCGTGGACACGAATTCGGCGCGCCTGTTCGTATTCGGTCTCGGTGCACTCGAAGCCGGTCGTGAAGTCAGGAATGTGAAGACACGACGGACGACGATGGGCGGCTGGTCACAGCCGCGCTACCAGCGCCATATCGAGAACTTTCATCTGCAACACATGAAGGAAGTCGTCGACGTGCTCGATCGCACCGTCCGTAACGAATCACTCAATCACATCGTCGTCGCGTGCGACGCGGTGGCCAAGCCGCTGCTGCTGGAGCAGCTGCCGCAGCATCTCGCCACCAAAGTGATCGACGTGATGGCGCTCGACATCAAGACGCCCGAGCATCAGGTATTGCACGACACGTTACAGGCACTGCGGGAACGCGACGCCGACACCGATGCCGCGCAGGTACAGCGGCTGCTCGACGCCTGGCATTCTCACGGCCTCGCCGTCGCCGGGCCCGAGGACACGATGCGTGCACTGGAGATGGGGCAGGTCGAGGAACTGATGATCACCGCTTCCCCGGCGAATCTGCGGCGGCCGGTGGCGGTGACGAGCGATATGACGGCCGCGCCGGTCGACATCGACACGACCGCGCCCAACAACGGCGACGAAGCCGATCGCCACCGCCTTGCCGACCACTTCGTCGTCCATGCGCACATGTCGGGTGCGCGTGTCCGCTTCGTCGAGGATCCGAAGCTGCTGGCTGACGTCGGCGGAGTGGGCGCGCTGTTGCGTTTCCGGATCTGAAACTTCGACCGACTGCCAACTTCCAACCTGCAAAGCCGGAGTTGCTTGGAGGTTGGCAGTTGGTTTGGAGCTGGGAGGTCATGATGAGTCGACACAACAAAGCGAACAAAAACAACTACAGCCAGGCCGGACGGCTCGAGCCGGACGAGATGGCGCGCCAGCGCGTCAGTCAGGACCAGCTGACCGAACGGTCCAAACAGAAGGAGAAGGTCATCGGAAAGGGTCGCTTCGGCGGACAGGAACCCAGCCGTCCTCGAAGCGCGCCCGAAGAATGAGCGTGATGACCTGGCCGTAGCTCCGAATTCCTTCCTCGACGCGGTTGGCTTTCAAGTAGCCGTCGTACACGCGCCAGCTTGCGCTGCGAAGGAGCGGCAGCTGGCCGCGGCGGAGCCGCTCGCTGATCGCGAGCACGTCCCGGCGCGGCCCTTCATCCATTGCATCCCAGAGCCGCCTCCGGTTGTCGACGCTGACTTCCCCGCCGATCTGCCAGTACAGGCTGAGCCACGCGCTGTACTGCGGCGGGACGCCGGCGCGGACGCACGTCAACCAGGCGACGAAGTTTGCCTCGGCCTCGTCGGCAAAACCAGCGAGGTGCGCCCATTCGTGGGCGGCGACGAACGTACGTTCGTACGGCAGCAGATCCGGATTCGCAAGAACTTCAAGAGCGAACGGGTCTACCATCCCGTCAACGGTGGTCCAGCGAAAGTACGGCCCGTAAATCGTTTTTTTCAATCGACCGGGAACTGCTGATGCCTGTCCGCTCAGGCGGGACTGCACGAAGGCGTAGGCCTGGAGCAGCTGTTCATCGCGCCGAGGGTCGTCCGCCCAGCCGACCCGGTGCGCCTGAACGTGCAACGCGTTCATGCGCCGGACGGCGTCGAGGCCTAGCGCCATTACCTCTTCGGTCGAGGGCAGAGGGCGATCGAGCACCAGCCGCTGCCCCATCGGAACCCGCCGGTAGTTCAATCCCCATATCAGCAGGAATGCGAGATAGACGACGGCAGCGACCGTCGCGACGCGACCAAGTGCCGACAGCAGCGGGCGCATGCGCCGCACGGCCACGGCGCGCCGAACCCCACGGCCCGTGACCACGACCAACCAACCAACGGCGACGATCGTCAACACGTCAAAGAGAGCAAAAGGCACCAGATTCGATACCGGCGTGATGATCCGCTGGATGTGGGGATACACAGCCAGGGAGTAGCTGCGTTCGATGGTTTCACTGTTCCAGGGAACGATGGCCGCCGCAAGCGCAAGGGCCGTGACGCCGATACGGATCCAGAGAGACACGTGAACAGAATTATGCCCGCCTGGAATATCCTTCGCGCGCAGGGAGGGTCTTGCATGGCCTGCCGTGCGCTCGTGGCAGGACTGACGGCGATCAGCGTGGCGGGATTGTCTGGGCAGCAGACCCGCACCGCCACGTCGGCGCGGACGGCCAGCATAGCCGGTCGTATCATTCACGCCGACGGTGCCGCCGCTGAAGGGGCGCGGGTGGCCGTCTACGCCGTCCGAGACGGTGCGCCTGCCGCGATTGTCGGTACCGCTACGAGTTCCTATGACGGTCGGTATGAGGTCACGGGCCTTCCCGCCGGGCGCTTTGCCGTCGGCGTCACCCCGCAGCGTATTCGCGGCTTCGGAGGCGATTCACGCCGGCTGACATCTCCGGCGGTTGAGACTTTCTATCCAGGAACGACTGACCGGGTGAAGGCGCAGCCGATCGCGGTCTTCGAAGGATTACCGACCGAAGGCATCGACGTATGGCTCGAGCCCGCCGCGCAGCGCTACTCGATTAGCGGACGAATCTCGTGGCCCGAAGGTATTGACGTGGAAAGGATCACGATGGAGTACGGGGGGCCCGACGAGGTTCATCATGGGCTCTGGTACGTCGACGATCCCGGAGGCCTGTTCACGATCGAGGGGGCGTCACGTGGCACTTACGTCCTGCTCGCGCGCGTCGACACACCGACCGGACCGCTGATCGGCCTGGCGACGACGGATGTGTTCAACGACAGCGTGCAGGACGTGCGGATTGCACTGCGCGCCCCAGGTGCTATCGAGGGCCGCGTGGTCGTCGAAGGGAGAATCGATGAGGCGTACGACCTGTCAACGCTACGGGTGATTCCCGTTCAGAAGCTCCTGACACTGTCGCCGCTCTATCCGACGGAGGAGGCGACTGTCGATCACAACGGCCGCTTCCATGTATCGAACGCAGTCGGGGCGTACACGCTCGGTGTACACGGGCTGCCGGCAGGGTGGCGTGTCCGCCGCGTCACGCGCGCGGGGGCTGCACTGGCCGACAATCAGGTCAACGTTTCCTCGGGCGAACGAGCGACAGGCATAGAAATCGTTATCGGCGACGGCGTTCGCTAGCTCAGCCGCTGCGCGGCACTTCGCTTGCTGATAAGCTCCGCACGACGGTTACGGTTGAGGAAGATTCTGTTCGTTTTCGCCGGCGGACTGGCGATCAGCGCCGCCGCATTCATCACGTGGGCAGTCCGCTCCACACCTCAGATACGCGACCGTGTCGTACAGGCGCTCAACGAGCACTTCGAGAGTCAGATTTCCCTCGCGTCGTTGAACGCGACCGTCTTCCCGCATCCTCGGGCTACCGGCACGGGGCTGACCTTCCGGCACAGGGGACGCACGGACGTTCCCCCGCTCATCAGCATCGACGCATTCGAGACATCCGCGAAGATCCCCGAACTCGTGGGCACGCCCGTCCACCTCAGCACGGTGAAGATCGACGGGATGGCGATCCGCGTTCCGCCCGGTGGATTAGGCCCGATCGACAGCGACGATCAGCCGCATGTCCCTCATCCCGCCCGGCCGTCTCCGATTCTGATCGACCGTATTGAAACGCACGCCACGCGCATCGAGATCCAGTCGCGCCGTCCGAACCGTCTTCCGCGCGTGTGGGACGTGCAGAACCTCGTGATGAAGAACTTCGGCGCCGCCGAGGGCTCGGCGTTCAACGCCGGCCTGATCAACCCGGTGCCCCGCGGCGTCGTCGACACGACGGGCATGTTCGGGCCGTGGCATGCCGACGAGCCGGGACTGACGCCCCTCAGCGGCAATTACATTTTTCAGAACGCCGACATGAACGTGATCCGTGGTCTGGACGGGACGCTGTCTTCCGCCGGCACCTATCGCGGCGTCCTGGAGCGCATCGAAGTCGATGGCACCGCCGAGATCCCCGACTTCTCACTCGACCTCGCCGGGCAGGCGGTTCCGCTCAACACGCGCTTCAAGGCGATCGTCGACGGCACCAACGGCGACACGATTCTGGACCACGTTGATGCCACGCTGAACAAGTCGAAGATCGTCGCCAAGGGCTCCGTCGTCCGGACTCAGGAGGTCAAAGGACGGCATATCGAGCTCGACGTGCGGTTGGACGGCGCCCGTCTCGAAGACCTGATGCAGCTCGCGGTGAAGGCGGCCCGACCGCCGCTCACGGGTCGTGTCGATCTCGCGACGAAGATGGTTCTGCCCGCCGGAGCGGAGGACGTTATCGATCGGTTGCGACTCGATGGCACGTTCCAGCTGGCGCAAGCGAAGTTCACCAACGTCAACGTGCAACGCCGGATTACGACGTTGAGCCGGCGCGGACGCGGCGAGGAAAACGACGAGGGGGCGGACAGCGAGCGCGTCGTCTCGAACCTGCGCGGCCGCTTCAAGCTGGCGGAGGCAACGCTCACGTTCTCGGAGCTGACGTTTGCCGTTCCAGGCTCTGTCGTGCAGCTGGCCGGTTACTACAACCTGCACACGCAGGAGATGAACTTCACCGGCGATCTGCTCACCGACGCAACGCTTGCGGACATGACCAGCGGATTCAAATCGCTGCTGGCCCGGCTCGCTCAGCCCTTCTTCCGGCGCAAAGGGGGCGGTTCGAAGCTCCCAATCAGGATCTCGGGGACACGGGAGAAGCCGGAGTTCGGCCTGGACCTCCGTCGCGTCCTGCGGCGTGGATAGACAGCGGAACGGTGGAATGCAAGATGCAAATTGCAAAATGCAAAGACCGGTGGTTGGCGCCTCGTTTTTGCATTTGCATTTTGCATTTTGCATTTTGAATTTCGTTCTGCTGCTGCTCGCAGCCTCTCCAGCGTCCGCCTACTCCGTCCTCGCCCATGAAACGGTCGTGGACGCCGCGTGGGATGATCAGCTCGCCCCGCTGTTGCGGCAGCGGTTCCCGAAAACGACTGCCGCGGATCTTCAACGCGCGCGAGCGTTTGCCTATGGCGGCTCGGTCATCCAGGACCTCGGTTACTACCCCTTTGGCAACAAGCTGTTCACCGATCTCGTCCACTACGTGCGGTCAGGAGACTTCGTGGAAGCGCTACTGCGGGAAGCGCAGACCGTTGACGAGCTGGCGTTCGCGCTTGGCGCTGTCGCTCACTACGCCTCCGACAACATCGGGCATCCAGTTGCAGTCAACAAGTCGGTGCCGATCATCTATCCGAAGCTGCGGGCGAAGTTCGGTGACGACGTGATCTACGCGGAAGACCCCAAGCGGCACGTCATGGTCGAATTCGCGTTTGACGTCGTGCAGACGGCGACAGGCGCGTACTTGCCGGATGCTCACCGTCAGCACATTGGATTTGAACTGGCGCTGCCGGTGCTCGAGCGCGCGTTCGCCGAGACCTACGGCATCGGGTTCAAAGAGCTGTTTGGCGATACCGATATGGCCATCGGCACGTTTCGCTACGCGGTCAGCCAGCTGATTCCCGAGATGACGCGGGTCGCCTGGAAACACAAGCAGGACGAAATCCGCAAACTGGCGCCCAGCGTACAGCAGAACGCGTTCCTTTATTCGTTCACGCGCAGCGATTACGAGCAGGCGTATGGAACGAAGTATCGCCGGCCGGGTCTGTTGGCGCGGTTTCTCGGGCTGCTTTCCCGGATCATGCCGAAAGTCGGACCGCTCGCCGCGCTGAAGTTCAAGGTACCGACGCCCGAGGCGGAAAAGCTGTTCGCGGAGAGCTTCCGCGAAACACGCAATCGCTATCGGTCGCTCATCGTCGACGCGCGTGACGGCCGCGTGCAGGTTCCGAACACCGACTTCGACGTCGGCCGCCCGCCGCGGTGGGGTGAGAACGCCGTCGCCGATGGCGCCTATGTCGCCCTGCTCGAGAAACTGGGCGAGCGGAACTTCACGAACGTTCCCGTTGCGTTGAGACGCGACCTCGCGGAGTTTTTCAGGGGCCTCGACCTGCCGCAACCCGACAAAGACCTGCGCAAGAAGACAGCATCGATCAGGACGTTAGCGGCGCGGTTGTGACCACCGCCGTCAGCCGCAGCCACCGCGGCTGCCGGTCGGAGCACGGTCGTCCCGGTTACCGCGACGGCGGCATCACGAGCTCTTCGACTTCGACCTGTTCGCTGACGCCGACAACGACCGTGCGCGCGTCGCGCACCGTCACGGTCCCTGGAAGAAGCACCCAGGACCGCCGTCCGGGCGCGGTTGCTGGAGTTCGCGAATCGACACCTATCAAGTAGTTACCAGGTGCAACGCGGCGGAACTCGTACGAGCCGTCGGCATTCGTCTGCGTCGCCTCGGAGACTTCGGACAAGTACGGGTCTCGCGGCGGCTTTCCGGGAACGTCGTACCAGAGGGGTCGCAGCAGACGAACTTGCAGTCCGGCGAGCGGGGAGCCGTCCGCGCCGATCACCCGCCCCGTAATTCGACCATCGGCGCGAATGAGGACAGTCACCTCTGCGCACCCGCGGACATCCCGCAGCACGACAGGCGGGGGCTTCCAGCTATAGAAACCGCTGGGGACGTCAATCGACAGCGAGTACTCCCCCGTGGGCAGCCTCACCTCGAATGTGCCGTCGGCTTTCGAACGCATCTCCTGACGAACCCCATTCCCGGCGATCACGATTCGAATCCCGCTGGAAGGCGTTTCCATCGTGCCGCCGCTCGCCGGATCAGGATCGAATCGCCGCACCGTTCCGCGGATGACGCCGGTGGCGGACGGCGTACGGCCGATGTTACGCAGGTAGTCCAGATCCTCCCGCGCGTCTTCGGTTGCGCGCGTTCTCGAGCAGATACTTGTCGCCAGGCCCTCGCGTGTGTTCGACGCATAGACGAGGTAGGTTCGTCCATGCTCGAACCCAAACCCACAATCGCCGCCCCCGGTCCCGGTGCGAACGTCTATCGTTGTCTGGCTAGCTACTCCTCGAAACGACTCGATCAACCGCATGGTCACGCGGCGGGTCAGAAAGGAAGGAATGCGGTCGGCGTCCCGAACAACGGGGAGCTGCTCAATCGAGACAACCTGCCCGACGAAAACGGTGTCGGCTGCCCAGGCCGCCTGGCAGGGCGGCCCTGCGCCCATGCAGGAGCAGGCGTCAGCGTTCGACGCAACCGTGCACAGAACGAACACGACGGGAGCGATCGCAGACAGGCGGAATCGCACGGCGATGTCCTTCGCCGGTATTAGACGCCACGTGTTCGATTGCGGCTCGTCGTGTGGGTTACCTGCGGAATGGTCTGCCGGCCGCGGCCAGCCGCTGCTCGAGCCTGGCTGTGCAGTCACAGCTCTCGCACGCCCAGTACTCTTCGCCCGTTTCATGCCGGCAGCGAGTGCGCGCGTGCGCGTCCTTGACGCTGAGCAGTTCGAAATAGGCTTCCCAGTACGGCCGCTCTTCCGCCAGCGGCGTCGCGCAGAAGCAGGTCTCGACCCACTTCACGCGGCCGTCCGCCAACTCACGCGCCTCTGCCATGTTGTGCAGGTACTCGTCACCCGCGATCGATCCTGCGCCGAGTGAGCCGTCTTCGATGGCGCGGTCGAGCGCCTCCGCCCGATCGGGCTTGACGCGGGCAGTCACCAGGTAGCGCATCGAGGTGATGTTAACCTTTTCCGGTGCGAACGGCCCGGTTGCTCTCTCTGGCACTGCTGCTGGCGGCACCTGTCGCCGCCCAGGATCCGCGCTACGAGAAGGAGGTCGCGGCGTTCGAAGCGATGGACCGGACGAGCCCGCCGCCCGCCGGGCAGATCGTTTTTGCCGGCAGCTCGACGATCGTGGACTGGGACGCCGCGAAGTACTTTCCTGACCTGACGATCATCAACCGCGGTCTCTGGGGATCATCGATGATCGATTCGGTGCGGCTGATCGATCGAATCGTCCTTCCCTACCAGCCGCGACTCGTCGTCGTCTACGCCGGCGACAACGACATCGATTCCGGGCAGACCTCCGAAGACGTGACGGTCCAGTTCGAACGATTCGTTCGCGCCATTCACGCCAAGCTACCGCAGACGCGAATCGTCTTCATCGGCATCAAGCCAAGCCCGCAGCGGTGGCTGACGATCGATCGAGCCCGCGCAACGAATGAGCGGATTCGAACGCTCTGCAGTCGGGACGATCGGCTTGCCTACCTCGACGTCGACGGCGTGATGCTCGGCTGGGACGAAAAGCCACGCAAGGAGCTGTACGCGGGCGACGGCCTCCACCTCTCCCCGCAGGGGTACCAGCTGTGGACGACGCTGCTGCGGCCCTTTCTCGTTCCCTGAACTACCGCTTCCGTACGGCCTTCTGATCGCCGTCGGCGCCGCGCACGATCACGTGGGTGACCCTGCGCTGCGCGTCGCGGACGAACTCGAAACCGCTTGGCGTCGCCGTCGACATGAAGTGTGTCTCCGACTGCGCCAGCAGTGGCAGCTTCGGCTCGTTGAGCCCACGCACGAACAACAGATCGCCGGTGGCGACGACCGCAAACTCGCGCCCGGGTGCGATCTCGTAGGTCCCGGCGTAGGTGGCGAGAAGCTGCGGGCTCAGCCTGACCTTGGTGTCACCAGTCATCCGCCGCTGGTCGCGCTCGTTCTCGCAGACATCCTCGAGCAGGTCCGTATCCGCCGCCAGCAGGCGTTCCGTCCTGATGGTGAACGGCCGGGTGAACACTTTGGGATCGTCGATCGTGATTTCGAAATCCATGTGGCCGAAATCGCGGCGTCGCATCCGCTCGGTGATGCGCAGCGCTTCGGTCTGCGGATGGCCGGCGCTGTCCAGCCACGCGCGATCGTTGAAGCCGGCGCTGGTAATCACGAACGTGTCCCCTTCCCACCTGCCCACCGAGTATCCGAGCCACGTCGGGTTCGGATCTTTCGGGAGATCGCGGCCGTCGGTGAACACCGTTCGATGCGGGCTGTTCGGCGATTCGTACAACATCAGCGTCAGTGGCTGCGTCTGGACAATGCGGACGAGATTGAAGAAGTCGTGAAACGGGACGCTCACCGGAAGGCAGCGTGCGAGTGGGCTGTCTTTACGGGAATCACGCACGCGCTGCAGAAACAACGCCTCGGCCCACGGCTGGATGTCTTCCGTGTTCAGGTCCTGCGTGATGTTGAATCGATAGAGAGGCCCGGCGCCTCTCCAGACGCCCGTCAGATCAGGCGTTCCGTCCGCCCGGCGCGGCGCCGGCGCAGTGAGATCGGGCCGGCCATCCGGCAGGCGCGGGGTCCCGGGAGTCGGGTAATTGAGCCATTGCGCGTCAGCCGGCGCGCACACCCCGGCGACCAGGACGACGAGCGCGATGAGCCTGGACTTCATGTGCACCTCCATGCGGACAGGCCACCCTAGTATTCGCCCCATTTCGTGAAGAGCGAGGCGACGGAGACGAGCGCCATCGCGTCGCCGCGGAGTGTGCGCCCGCCCAGCGTCACCAGCCGGCAGCGCGCCGACCCAATGGCGATCTCTGCAGGCGTCCAGCCGCCTTCCGGTCCGACGAGCAGGGTGGCCTCTTTCGGCGGCATCCCGTCGAGCTCGCCGACGGACACAACCTCGATCGCCGCGCCCGGCTCGACCAGCATCAACGCCGGACCCGGCAACTGCCGCTCCTCGATGAGCGAGGCGATGGCGTCGAACGGTTCGGGCTCGAGAATGACCGGCACCACCGCGCGGCCGC
>Ga0111538_10001045_pt1 | contig 38586 bp, 26 predicted proteins | sample SoiMethybrSBSTD1_FD_79669 | JGI IMG/M metagenome (GOLD analysis project Ga0111538, IMG submission 79669) | Bulk soil microbial communities from a Populus tree surrounding site in Tennessee, USA - Soil MetaG P. TD hybrid SBSTD1 (version 2)... | ecosystem: Environmental > Terrestrial > Soil >...
GGGGTCCTCGCGCAGCTGGTAGCGCCGCGCATCCTCGACGATGCCCACGACCTGGGCGCAGGGCGCGGTGTCGGCCCCGATCCGCATGCATTTGCCCAGCGCGTCCTGGCCCGGCCACAACGTGCGCGCCATCGTTTCGTTGACGATGGTCACGCGCTCCGTGGCCGCGCCTTCATCCGGACGGAATGACCTGCCGCGACGCAGCCGCGTGCCCACGGTCGCGAAGTACTCGGAGGAAACGGCCGCGATATACGGCCCGCCACCCGCCAGCTTTGGCAGGCTGTCGAAACCCGGAACGAAGAGATCAATGCCGAACGCGTTCCCGAATGGCGAACCGATCGCAATCGCCGCGCCCTCGACGTCGGATCGTTCGTGCAACCGTGCAACGGCCCGACGCTCCACATCCGCGCGCTGGACGCGCTGCCCAGGGTCCCAGCCGCCGACCCAGGCAACAGCCGCAACGAGGATGCGTTCGGAGTCGAATCCCATCGGGACGCTCCGTGCGCGCTGCAGGCTCCGGACAAAGAGTCCCGCCCCGATCAGGAGGGTCGCCGTGAGGGTAGCCTGGAGCACGGTAGGCCACGCACTCGCGCCGAGCCGGCGCCCCTGGGCGCGTCCCCGCTGGAGGGCGCTCAGCAACGAGCTGCGCGACGCGTGCACTGCCGGTGCGATTCCGACGATCAGTCCCACCACGAGCGTGACCGCGAACGCCATCCCAAGGACGCGAGCACTGACCGGCGACGACGTCCATTCGATGTTCGTCAGCAGCGATTGCCGCACCATCATCGCGATCACCGCCGCGACCAGGAGCGACACGATGCCACCTAACGTGGCAAGGACCAGGCTTTCCGTGACGAACAGCCGAGCGAGCCGTCCCCGGCCGGCGCCCAGCGCCATGCGCACGCCGACTTCCGCGCGACGGCGGATGGCGCGGGCCAGCAGGAGGTTCGCCACGTTCGAGCAGGCAATGAGCAGGACGACGAGCGTGACGCCAATCAACCAGCGCGACACCGAGACCTCGGTCGATTCCTTCCCCTCATCGGTGAACCGGATTGGCGCGGCGCTGATGCGGGCCTTCGCGATGAGCCGGTCGGACCGCCCGTCATACGTCGCGCGGTGGACGCGCGTCGCGTCTTCGGTCGCCGCGGCGTAACTCGTGCCGGGCTTGAGCCGCCCAACGACGTTCAACCATTGCCCGTTCCACGAGCGCGTCCAGTTCGAGACGCGGCCCGCGCTGACCAGGGACATCGGAACCCAGAGGTCCACACGGCCGAGCTCCACTCCGGTGAATCCCCTGGGGGCAACGCCCACGATCGTCATTGAATTGTTGTCGATGTCGATGGTCTTCCCGATGACGTCCGGGTCGGAGGCGTAGTGCGCACGCCAGAATGCGTCGCTGATCACCACGACGTGTGCCGGCCTCACGGTGTCGTCCTCGTCAGGCAGGAAAAACCGTCCGCGTGCCGCGCGAACGCCGAGGAGCGGAAAGAACCCGGCCGTCGCGGCAGCGCCATGAACGGTGCGCCCGTCCCGCCCGCGGCCCAGCGTCATGTCCTCCAGCTCGTACGCAGCGAGTCCATCGAACGCGCGCGTGTGCTGTCGCAGGTTGTCGTACAGGACGTAGCCCGCCTCGGCGAAGGTTACGTCGCCGATCGACGGACGCGTGACGGTAGTCATGATGCGAACGACGCGCTCCGGATCGGCGACATGGTCGGGGCCGCGAAGCAGCAGGCGATCGACGACACCGAACATCGCGGCGTTCGCGCCGATTCCGAGCGCCAGCGTCGCGACCGCAAAGCCGGTGAACGCTGGCTCGCGGCGCAGGCCGCGCAACGCATACTTCGTGTCCTGAAGGAGGCTGTCGAACCAGTCGCGGCCGGACATTCTGCGATCCCTCCGGTGAGCCGTGTGTTGAAGTGAAGGCACTGCGTTCTCGATTGGGCCGAATCGGCGGCGCGCTTCGACCAGTGCCTCATCGCGCGAAAGCCCCTGGCGCATGAGCTGCTCGAGGCGAAGCTCCAGGTGCAGCGCGACCTCGTGATGCACGTCGCGACGGGTCAGGTCCGCGCGCCTCAGCATGAGGTCGAAGAGCCGGCGAATGCCCGGCCGGATGTACGGCATCAGGTCGTACGCGCCGGCGCGGTGAGGATCCCGCTCACGGTCTCCGCATACCGGAGCCATTGCGTCGTCTGCGCGCGCAGGTACGCGCGTCCGGCGCTCGTGATCCTGTAGTAGCGCGCCCTCCGGTTGTTCTCGGTGACGCCCCAGTCGGCGCTGACCAGGTCGCGCTCCTCGAGCCGATAGAAAGCCTGGTAGAGCGCCGAGTCCTCGACGTCGAGCGCGCCGCCGGACCGATCCTCGAGCCAGGTCGTCACCTCGAACCCGTGCATCGGTCCCCAGCTCAACGCCTTGAGGACCAGTACGTCGAGCGTCCCTTTCACGACCGGCAGCGTGTCGGCCATCTCGCCTCCTGCAGAGTCTTCCCTTAGACTCTGTAAGAAGCGCGACCGTTGCGTCAACTATTCGGCGCGAAGCGTTTGATTCGGGTCGGCCCTGGTTGCCCGGAGCGCGGGCGCGGTACTGGCGGCGGCCGCCACCAGGAGCAGGATCAGCGCGACACCCACGAACACGATTGGATCGCGCGCTGATTGCTGGAACAGCAGCGGCTCGACAAAACGCGCGGCCCACAGCGCCAGCACAGCGCCGACGGTCGTTCCGGCGAGCGCAAACCTCATCCCCTGGCTTATGACGAGCCGGACGACGTCGCCCGACTGCGCGCCCAGCGCGATCCGAACGCCGAGTTCGTGCATGCGCTGTGTCACGTTGTATCCGATGACCGCGTAGAGGCCGATGGCCGCGACCACCAGCGCCAATCCGCCAAATGCGACGAACATCGTTGCGCCGACTTCCCACGACCGGCGGCGTTCGTCGATCACGGTATCGAGCGGCCAGGCGGTGACGTAACCCTGCCCGGGCATTATCCGCTGCAGCGCGGCTCGTATTTCCTCGACGTGATCTTCCGGCGCGACGCGCGTACGGACCAGGAGGAAGTAGCCGCGCGACCAGTCGGTTTGATCGATTGGCAGGTAGTACCGGAAGCGTTTCGGGTCCGTGAGGCTTTGCTGCACGGCATCTTCGGCGACGCCGACGACGGTGGTGCAGGGCATCGTGTCGGCCGAAACGCGAATGCATTGACCGATGGCGTCCTTTCCCGGCCACAATGTGCGAGCCATTCCTTCGCTTACGACGGCCACACGCGGCGCGCCGGCGCGATCTTCCGCGCCAAATGGGCGCCCGCGAAGAATTCGCGTTCCCATGGTGGCGAAGTAGTCCGCCGACGCTTCCTGGTACGTAAATCGTCCCAGGCGTTGCACCGAGTCGATGCCTGGGACGTAAAGGCGTGTCGAAGACGTGCTCCAGAACGGGACGCTGCTGACGAATGATGCATGTTCGACCACCGGCATCGCCTGAGCTGCCTGCAGCAATTGCCGCGACAGGCCCACCGATTCGCTGTCGCCGAGTGCCGTCCCACGCAGTTCGTGACGCAACAGGATGATTCGATCGGTATCGAATCCCAGCCGCATGGCGCGAACGCGGTTCAGGCTTCGCACGAACAGTCCCGCGCCCACGAGCAGCATCACCGACAACGCCCCCTGCGCGACGAGCAGCGCCACACGCGTGCGCGACCGCTGGTACGTGCCCTCGCGCGAGCCGGCCTTGAGTGCGACGGCCAGGTCAGCCCTGGTCGCCAGGAGGGCCGGCACCACGCCGGTGACGAGCGCCGCCAGCAATGCCGCCGCGATGGCCACGAGCAACGTGCGCGTGTCGCCGAGCAGCGAGAAGGTGACCCACTCCGGCAGGAACAGGCGGCTCAGCACCTGGCCGCCGACCTGCGCCACGACGACGCCTAACGCGCAGCCAATCAGCGCGAGGACCAGGCTCTCCGTGAGCGTCTTGGCGGCGAGCCTGGCGCGGCTCACGCCCAGCGCCAGCCGGAGCGCGACTTCGCGACGGCGGCGCAATGCGCGGCTGAGGAAGAGGTTGGCCACGTTGGCGCAGGCAATCAGCAGCACGATCAGTGCGACGCCGGTGACCCACAGGGCGGTCCGCGCCTCGAGGCTCGGATCCGGTCCGGCGGCCGTCTTCAGCGCGCCGGCGACCGCGTACGGTTTCGCGACGCTCGACGGCGGGAGCTGCGGGAAGAATCCGCGCTCGGCATCCCAGCTTCTCACATAGGCCGTGGAAAGATCTCGCGACGCCTGCTCGGCGCTGACGCCGTCCTTGCGTCGGACGATCATCTCCATCCAGCCCCAGTTGTAACGCGTGTAGTAACGTTTCGCCTCGGCGCTGGAACCGCTTCCCGCGAAGGTTGTGATCGGGATGAACGCGGCGCGCGGCTTGCCTTCGGTCACGCCCGTGAAGTTCTTCGGCACGACGCCGATGATCGTGAAGGGCTGGCTTCCAATCTGCAGCGTTTCGCCGATGACGTCGCGGCCGCCGTACTCGCTCTGCCAGAAGCCGTGGCCGAGAATCACCACCTGCGCGCCCTTCGGCGTCACGTCCTCGTCAGGCGTGAAGAAACGGCCGAGCGCGGGACGCACATCGAAGAAGGAGAAGTAGGACGCACTGACGGCCGCGATCTCGCGTTCGCGCGTGGCTTCGCCCCGCCCGATCGCGAGATTGGTGGGAAAAAACGCCGCGAACCGGTCGAACGAACTGGTCCACTCCTGAAAGTCGAGGTATCGCCTGTACTCGAAGCTGTATGTGGTGCGCAGCGCATCCCGGTCCGTCCAGCGCAGATAGACCCGGTTCACCATCGCTGCGTCGCGCAGCAATGGATATGGCCGGTACATCAGGCGATCAACGACGCCGAACATGGCCGCGTTGGCGCCGATCCCCAGCGCAAGCGTGGCGATGACGCCTGTCGAGAATCCCGGCGAGCGACGGAGGCTGCGCACGGCGTGGCGAACGTCCTGCTGCAAGTGGTCGAGCCATGGGATGGACCAGCGTTCGCGCGACTGTTCGATGGCGATCGTGGTGTTGCCCATGCGCTGCCGCGTGGAGACCGGGTCATCGGGCCGCGCGTCGCGCTCGAGTGCGTGACGGTGAAACTGAAGTTCATCGCGCAGCTCGGCGTCGAGCTTGTCGCGCCGAAACCAGTCGAGGAGCCTGCTGAGCCATTCTCGCATAGGACCTTTGTGTTGACTGCCCGTTTGCCCGCTTGCCCGTTTGCCCGTTTGCCCGGTTCAAGTGCCCATCACGCGAGCGATTGCATTGATCAGCTCCTCGAAGCCCGACTCCGAAACCCCGAGCTGCTTCCGGCCCGACGCCGTGATGGTGTAGTACCGCGCCCGCTGGTTGTTAGGCGATTGCCGCCACTCCGCCTTGATCCAGCCCTTCTGCCGCATGCGCTGCAACGCCGGATAGAGCGAACCCTCCTCGATGCGGAGGATGTCATCGGACAGGCGTTCGATCTGCCTCGCGATCGCATAGCCGTGCATCGACTGCACGCTCAGCGTCTTGAGTACGAGCATGTCGAGTGTGCCAGGGAGCAGGTCGCGGCGTGGATTGGGAGCCATGAGGGCAAAGTCGGTCTAGGGGATAGACAGACTATGCCCTCGAACCGTTGCCCGCCAGTTGTGATGGGACGGGGAAACGCTGCCAGAGCCCGCTACTTATCCACGACGCTCACCTCGCCCGGCCTTGCGCGATCGTTGCCTGACTCACGCCCTGGTTCAGCGCGGTCCCCTGGCGTCAGTGACCACGCGTTGGCGGAAATCCAGGCCGTGGCGCAAAGTCCTTCGGATGTTTGGCGAACCACCGATCTCGCCCTGAAAACCGCGCGCGCATGGTGCGCTGGGCATTCGCCTTGATCGAATTGCGCCGCTCGAGCTCACGCTGTTGGACCGCGGTCAGCGGAATGGTGCCGATGAGGCTTCGGTCCCACTCGGGCCTGAGGTACACGAAGGCGTCCATGTAATCGGCAAGGCGCCCTGACTGCTCTCCGGCACAAATGCGAAGCGACGCCGGGCCAGCCGCGTCCGGGGGAAAGCGATCACCAGGCACAAAGAACGGCTTCTCCGGATCCCCGAGGCCCGTCAGGAACGCGCGCTCCGCCGGGACGAGCTGGGTGATACGGCCCACCACCAGGAGCCTGGCTCTGCCTAACGCGGCCTCGAGGTCGCGCATGAAGTTGTTGCCCTTCCAGTGAATGTGGCAGTCACCATAGACGACGAGGGTTCGATTGCCCGGCTCCCTGGCCAGGTGCTCGACCAGGAGGTGCGGCATCAGGTTGGTCTTGAACGGATACGGCGCGAGGTCCTCGGTGACAGTCACGGTCGACCAGCCGATCCCTTCATTGCCGCCGACGAGCCGGATGCGTTTTTCCGGTGGAAGGCCGCTGTTCACCTCGCGAAGGGTTTCCGCAAAGCGGCGGACCGGCGGGAGCGTCGTCCAGAGCGTTGGCGCATCCGTATCGAACCAGATCGATGCCAACTCGCCAGGCCCGACCGGATCGAGTTGAAGGATGTAGCGGTCGAGCAGCGCCTGCTGGCCCGAGCTCGTCTGCTCCTGGACGATGTCGGTGACGCGCTGGCTGAATGACGGGCGGGTGACCAGGCACGCCAGGAACTCCTCGATCTTCTGGTCTCCGTGCGTGCTGCCGATGAAGACGAACTGGTGATCGTCGAACCTGGCGGCCAGCGAATCAGCCGTGGCGGCAGTCGCCTCGTCCTTGCACGCGCTCTGCGTCCGAACCGCCTCCTGCAGGTCGCGCGTCGCGGAGCTGGCGAGAAAGATCGTCGGGACGACAGCCAGGACGCCGAGAAGACCTTTGGTCATGCGACAGTTTGAGGGGAATCGGCGAGCAGGTCAACGCCGCCGTGTAGTCCGAAACGCGACCTTCGTGGTGTTGAAGTGCCAACGGTAGCCGTCAGTGATCCTGCCACGCTGATGCGCACGAAGCGATGCCACGACACGGCGTCGCGCAGCTGCCGATCAGGCATCGGTTTGCTTGACGGATGATCGGGTACTTGGTCGATTATTTGAAGCTCGCAGGCCTTCAAGGAGACTCCGATGCCGCCTCTCGCCTTGTTCCCCCGTTGGCGCCGATCCCTCCTTCCGATCGTCGTGCTCACCGCCGGCGCGCTGCAACTCCACGCACAGGGACGCGGCGCTGCACCGGCCGATTCGCAGGGCGGCGCAGGACGAGGCGCCTGGGACGTTACCAAGCCGCGCGGCACCACAAGGGAGATTGACTTCACCACCTCCGAAGGGACGTGGATGTCGGCCGACGTCTCGCCCGACGGTTCGTGGATCGCCTTCGACCTCCTCGGCCACATCTATCGGATGCCGGCTACCGGTGGTGAGGCAAGTGTGCTCACGCAGAACAGCGGTGTCGCGCTCAACTTTCAGCCGCGCATCTCACCCGACGGCAGGACGATCGCGTTCATCAGCGACCGGCGTGGCCAGTACAACCTGTGGGTGATGAACGCTGACGGATCAAACCCGCGAGCGGTGTTCACGGACCTCAACGCCACTGCGGTGGAGCCGGCATGGACGCCTGACGGGAACTACATCCTGGTACGCAAGGGTGGTCGCGGTGGCGGTGAAGGTGGCACTGCGCCGGGCGGCATCTGGATGTACCACAAGGGCGGCGGTCAGGGCGTTGCTATCGTAAGCGCCCCCGCTGGGGGCGGGGGCGCAGCCGGTACCGCGAATGGCTCGCCACAGTGGCCGACGATCTCCGGCGATGGACGCTTTCTTTATTACCAGGTGGCGATGACCGTGGACACCAGGTCGCCGATCTCTGGTGCCATCCAGCTTCGCCGGCTCGAGCTCAAGACCGGCGAGGCCGTCGACATCACCGCCGGCGAAAGCAGCGGCGCGGCCGCGGGCCGGTTCTCCAGCGGCGGCGGCGTCGCCCCGGAGGTCTCGCCCGATGGCCGCTGGCTTGCCTTCGCGCGGCAGATTCCCGACGGCACGATCGAGTTCAAGGGCCACAAGTACGGTCCGCGCACGGCACTCTGGATTCGCGACCTCAGGACCGGCGGCGAGCGCATGGTCATGGATCCGATCGAGACGATGGTGCCCGGGGGCTCCAAGACGTTAGGCGTGCTCCCTCGCTACGCCTGGGCGCGCGACGGCAAGAGCATCCTCATCACGCAGGGCGGCAAGTTGCGCCACCTCGACGTCGCCACGAAGAAGGTCACGACGATTCCGTTCACCGCGAGAGTGCAGCGCACGATCTCGCAGATGGCGCGACACGAGTTCCGCATCGAGGACGGCCCGCTGGCGGTCAAGTTCTTCCGGTGGCCCACCCAGTCGCGCGCCGGCGGCGTCGTCGCGTTTCAGGCCGTCGGGCGCATCTGGCTCCAGGAACCGGAGAACGGCGCGCCGCGCCGCCTGACGCCTGAGAGCTTCACGCCGCTCGAGTTCGCGCCGGCCTGGAGTCCCGATGGCCGCTCGCTCGCCTTCGTGACCTGGGACGACACCGGTCGCGGACACGTCTGGAAGGCCGCGCCGGGAAGTGCGCCGGTGCGCCTGACGAAGGAGCCGGGCGACTATGTCGATCCGGTCTGGAGCCCGGACGGCAAGTCCGTCGTCGTTGCCCGCGGCGAGGGCGCGACCGCGCGCCAGCGCACGATGACGCATAACGCGTGGTTTGAGCTGCTGCGACTTGACGCAACGCCGCCCACTGGCGGCGACACCGGCACCGTGCTCGCCACGATCAATCGACCTTCCGGAGCGGCCATCTCGAGTGAGTCGCGTCGACAGATCGTGCGTCCCTCCTTCGGACCGGACGGCCGGATCTTCTGGATCGACGAGGTCGCGGGCGGTGGTGGAGGCCGCGGAGGCACGGCACTCATGTCCGTGCGCGCCGACGGCACCGACAAGCAGGAGCACCTGAGCTTCCCGGCCGCGGACGAAATCGTGCCGTCGCCTAACGGCGATTACGTCGCGTTCCAGGAGGGCGATAACGTCTACCTCGCGTCCATCGCCTGGGGTGGCATCGGCGGCGCGGCGCAGCGGATCGAGAAGCGTCGCGGTCAGTTCCCGGTCACGCAGCTCACGCGGGACGGCGGTCTCTTCCCACGGTGGCGCGACGCCAGGACCCTCGAATACGGAAGCGGTCCGCGCTACTACGTCCACCACGTGGAAACGGGGCGCACGGATACGGTCACGCTCAAGCTCAGCGTGCCGCGCGACATCCCGAAGGGCAGCGTGGCCCTGACCAACGCGCGCATCGTCACCCTCAACAAGCGGCAGGTCATCGAGCGCGGCACCGTCGTCGTGCGCGGGAGCCGCATCGCTTGCGTGGGCGCGTGCAGCACCGCGGGCGTGGACCGCGTCGTCAACGCGTCGGGCAAGACGATCATCCCCGGCTTCGTCGACATGCACGCGCACCACTACCGCGAATGGCGCGGTATGCGCCCGCGGCGTGATTTCGAGCAGGCGATCTACCTCGCGTACGGCGTCACGACGACGCTCGATCCGTCGATGTACAGCCAGAACATGTTCCCGACCGCGGAGCTGATCGAGACCGGCGAGGCGATCGGCCCGCGCGGCTTCAGCACCGGCGACAACATCACGGCGGGCGACGCCGCGCGCGCGAACGAGATCAACAACGCGGGCGATGCGCTGGCCATGGTTCGCAAGATGGCCGACTGGGGCGCCGTCATGATCAAGCAGTACGCGCAGCCACGCCGCGACCAGCGTCAATGGATGGCGGAAGCCGTCCGCACCGTCGGTCTCACCAATGAGACGTCAGAGGGTGGGCACTTCCTCGAGGACCTCGGCTTCATCATGGATGGCCAGACCGGATGGGAGCATGCGTTCGGCGAGGTCCCGATGTACTCGGATGGCGCGAAGTTCCTCGGCAAGGCCGGCGCGACCTATTCGCCCACGCTCGTCGTCGCCGGTGGCAACACCTGGAACATCGAGTACTGGTTCCAGGCGAGCGACGTCTGGAAGGATCCGAAGCAGCGTCGCTGGTTCCCGTGGCGCGCGCTGGTTCCGCAGACGCGCATCCGCTGGCTGCGCCCGGAAACCGACTACAACTATCCGTTGGTGGCGCAGGCGATGGCCGATGTCATCGCCGAGGGCGGCTGGGGGGCGATGGGCGCGCACGGCGAGCACCACGGCCTCGGCTCGCACTGGGAGGTGTGGATGGGGGCGTCGGCGTTAGGCAATCATGCGGCGCTCGAGGTGGCCAGCCTGCACGGCGCGCGGTTCCTCGGCGCCGACAAGGACCTTGGCTCGATCGAGGTTGGCAAGCTGGCCGACCTGATGGTGCTCAACTCGAATCCACTGGACAACATCCGGAATACCATCGACGCGCGGTACGTCATGAAGGGCGGTCACCTGTACGACGCGATGTCGCTCGACGAGATCTGGCCGAAGGCGATTCCCTTCGGGCCGTATTACTGGGTGAACGACGACGCGCTGCAGCAGAACACGAAGCGGTCAGACATCTACGACAAACCGCCTCCCAGACCCTGACGGAACGTCGCCCGGTCCGTCTCTGTCGAAGCTGTACCGTCTCACGCGTTAGGCGCAGGCACTGAACCGGCCGCTCGACGACGCGGCAGGATGGGCGATGCGATCATCAGCGCGGCGTGACCGAATCGTCGCGGCGCCAGCCGCGCGCCACCCCGATCCCGAAGAGCGCCCCAATTCCAGCCAGCGCGCAACTCACGACGGGAGTGATTGGCGTGTCGAGGTTCAGGACGGCGATCGGGACCGCGATGAGGAACCCGCCGGTACCGCCAAACTGCGCACCCAGCCAATCCGCGTTGGGTAGCCACCGTACGGAAGTCAGCAACCGAATAGCCGCGGTAACGCCCAGCATTCCGCCGATCGCCGCTCCGACGAAGAGGCCCGTCCGGCCGGCTGCCCCGCCGAGTATCGACCCGACCACGGCGCCGAGTCCCGCAGCAAGCCAGGTGACGAGGAGTATCCGAAACGATTTCACGGCTGCCTCCAGTGCAGGACTCGTCCGGTCAAATTTTTCCGAGCATCGATAAGGCAGCCCATTAGTGCTTCTGGGGCTCAGCAGTCAGCGCCGCGAGCCGGGCGCGGGCAGCTTCGTAGCGTGTTTGCAGGTTCGTGTCGGCATGACGCCATGCGCGCTCGACGATGGCATAATGCGCCGCGGCGCTGTCGCGTTGACCAGCGTCATCAAAGGCGCGTGCCAGCAGCTCGTGCGTCTCGGTTCGTGTCAGGTACAGTCCTGGACCATCGAGGCCACCGTGCAATGGAGCGCGCACGATCGGAATGGCTTCAGCTGGGCGATGCAGTGCAATGAGGCTCTTCCCCAGCTCGTAGTTGACGCGTGTGTAACCGAGCGACGGCGATGTGAGCGCCGCTCGGAATTCCACCGCGGCCGTGTCCAGTCGCCCCGACTTCGCAAGGAGGAGTCCCCGCAGGAAGTGGTGCAGCTGTCGATCGCGGATGTAGTTGCTACCGCGCCCCGCAGACTCGACCGAGTCGACCAGGCGTCGCACGTGCAGCGTGTCCCCTGCCTCGGCGAATGCGGTGGCAGCCAGCGCCATGTTCCAGGCCTGGTTGCGCGCCAACGTCCCCGGGAATTGCAGTTGGAGTCCTCCTGGCGTGCGGGCCATCCGCAGGAACTGTTGCGCAGCATCCTCCGGGTGGCCGAGGTTCATCGCCAACACGGCCTCCTCTGCATCGTTATGTGCGCCGCTTTTCATCAGCCGGAACGCCTCGCGAAAGCGCCCCTGCATGCGCAGCGAGACCGCGCAGAGCCACCGGAAGTCGCCGAGGAGATCACCCGCCGCTCGCGTGAGGCCGGTCCGGCACTCTTCGTTGGCCGACTCGATGCCATCGGTCCGGAGGCTCCAGATGAGTCGCCGCAGACCTTCATCCGACGGACTTGCTCCCAACGCCATCGCGCGTGTGTATGCGGTCTCGGCTTGGGCGCGATGCCCGCCAGCCAGGCGGACTTCGGTCATCAGGCCCCACGGCTGGTTATCGTTCGGTCGAAACAACATCCAGCGACGGGCGGCCTGCTCCGCGACCTCCAGTGAATCCGCAGAGTAATAGCGGATCACCAGCTGGTAAAATGCTTCACAAAGCCGGCAGTATGCCGATTGCTCCGCTCCCGCCGCCGAGTCCAGCGCGATCGCGCGATTGAGGAGCGGAATCGCCCGGGCGGGGTCCGAGAATGCCTCCGCGCCGCGAACGAGGCCCTCCGGATCGTTAGGGTATCTGGTGATCAGCGAATCGGCGAAAGGCACCGCGGCGGGATCCGAGGTCCCCGAGCGAATGTGCGTCAGGATCAACAACCGATCACGCTCGGAGGCGTGCGAGGCCAGGCCCAGCAGGCGCTCCGGCGTCTGGTACTGATCCGGCAGATTGAGCGCGATTTCCGATCGCCAGCGGTAATACGTCGCCATGGCGAACGTCGAGTCCTCACGAACGGACGCGCTGAACAACCGATAGGCGGTCCGGGCGTCGCCCTGTGTCAACGCGCGCAAGCCTTCCTCATAAAGCCGGTACGCAATCGGCGACCGCGTGGTGGCTTCGGCGAGCGAGCCAGTGGGCGGCGCGATGCCGAGATCGGAAGCGATGACAACGGCGACGCTATCGAAGAGCGCCATGCGGTCGATGCCGTCTATCCGGTACGCTGCGCGCACGATGCCCCGCTGGATGTCGAGCCGCCGAACCTCGAATCGCAGCCTGCTTCCGCTGAGCGGAATCACCTCGCCCTCGAGAACTTGTGTCGCTCCGGCGCGGCGCGCGGCGTCCGTTCGCGCGGCGCGAGTCGTGTCACGCCCGTGCGGTATCAGCTCCAGCAGCCGTGAGTTGGCGATGACCTGCAATTGCGTGAGGCGACCGATGCTGGTCGCCAGCATCTCGCTCAACACGCTGCCGAGTTGTGCTGAATCGGGGCTCACCAGGTCGCGGACCTGACCGACGGCGAGCACTGGTGCGTTTCGGTTCGCGAAGGCAAGCGTCGCCCGCCAACCGAGTAGACCCGTCAGCGCCACCATGAGGAGCGCTGTAGCCATGGCCATGCGTCTCGGGCGTCTCGTGGTCATCGCCGGGATGGGAGACACTGCCGATGAAGAGCCAGATGATGGTGCGGCTGCGGGCGCCTCGGTTCTCGGGACGATCGGTGCGAGTTTCGCTCCGCCGGAACGGAGACGCGCGAGCAACCTGACGATTTCCGGCTCGGGATCCGTTTCCAGCTCCTTCCGGACGAGTTCCGCGTGCGACTGGCCATGCGCGAGCGCGCCAGTGCGATCTCCCCGCTGCACCAGCGCATTCATGTACCCAAGGGCGTGGGCGCTGCTTAACGGATCGATGCGCGTTAGGCGCTCCCAGTGTTCCACTGCCTCGTCCATGTGACCAGCTTCGGTCGCGGCGCGCGCGACGCGCTCGATCGCGCGCACGCCCTCCTTCGCGAGGAGAATGCGTTCGTCCTCGACCCAGCGCTCGAATTCCGGCGCGTCGTTCAGGTAGAAGCCGTCGAGGAAGGCGCCTGTGTAGAGCTGGGCGGCCCGAACCCAGTCCTGGGCCGACAACGACTTCCTGAAATCATCGACGTCGGACGTGATGCGCGCGGGATCGAGGCGCAGCTCGGAGGTCGTGGCGATGATGACTTCTTCACCGAGGTCGCTGGCCACGTTGTACAACGTTTGCGAAAGGACCGCGCGGGCCCGATCGGGGGAACTCTCCGGCCAGAGCACGGCGAGAACCTGCTCGCGAGTTCGTCCCCTGGCCCCGGCGGCGGCGAGCAAAGCGAGGATCGCCAGCCGTCGCGGTCTTACGCCATCACGGCGTGATCGGTCGTCGCCCTCGACCCAGAGTCCACCAAAGGTTCTGAGTAGCAACACGTTCCGCCAATTGAGAGCGGGTTGAGACCGCGATTGAGAGCAGGTTGAGCCGAGGCTGCCATCCTTCGCCGCGATCATAGCCCGCCCGTCGTGAGGCAGCAAGCAAGTGCCTTACGCCTCCGGGCTGTGGGCGGAGGATCATGCGACATCGAACGACAGCCGTTGAATCAGACACAAGGCGTAACCTCGGCGGTTGGGTACGGGTGGCGGTGGTTGTGTGGTGTGCCGGGGTTGCGCTGGCTGCCTCATCCGTGCGCGCGGCGCAGGGACGCGGCTCGGCGACTCCATCGGGACCTGTTGTGCACGGCCATCCGCTCAGGGCCGTGCAGCTCCTCGAGTATCGCCCGACCGGTTCCGACGCTCGCGTGCGATTCGAGTGGGACCAGGTGAGCGGCGCGCGAGAATACCGTCTCCTGGGTCGGTGGACCGGCACGGTGTCGTGGGTGGTCAAGACCCGCGAGTACGAGGTGACGGCGCGGAATGCGACGAGCTGGACGCCCCAGCGCGTGACCTACGAGGTCCTGCTACCGCTCGGGAACCACTCCTGGCGGCTGGTCGGTGTGTTCGGGCCTAACGATGTGCGCGTGATCGGCGATTCGACGCCGGTGTCGTTCGCCGTCAAATGAACATGCAACCAGCAGCGAGAGTTTCTACCGAGAAGGAGCCCATGCGAAACCCTGACCGTCGGCGCTCGGCGCCTCGGCGCGCATCACTCGAGAATGAACATGTCAGCCACTCGCCGTGAGTGACCTTCAAAAAGAGCACTACATGACGCGACATCCATGCCTAACGAGACTCGCCTCGATCGCGACGCTCTGCGTTTCGGCGTTTGCGACTCCAGCCGCGGCGCAGTTCGGGATCCGCGGAGGCATGAACCTCACGAAATTCGTCGGCGGCGACGCCGGTGAGAGCGAGGCCACCACCGGCCTCAATCTCGGCGCCTCCATTCCGCTCCTGCGCTTCGGGCCGTTGTCGATCGTGCCGGAGGTCTACTACTCCGAGAAAGGCTCGAAGCAGTTCGTTCCGGCCACCACGACGACCTTCGAGTATGGGCTGAACTACATCGAGGTTCCGGTGCTCGCCAAGCTGTCGTTCCCCCTCAAGGGAGGGCTGCGCGGCTACGTCCAGGGCGGGCCCGCCTACGCCTGGAATATCGATTGTACGATCTCTGCCACCGAGTCGGGGACCACGAACAACCTCGGTGAGTGCGGCGAGACATTCAGCTCGTTCGACACCGCGATGGAGAAGGCGGATCGCGGCATCGTGTTCGGCGGTGGACTCGACTTCACCATCCGCGGTCTCGGAGGCCTGAATCTCGATGCGCGGCTGGTACGTGGCCTCGCGCGCCTGCAGAAGGGAACCACCGGAAGCGACATCAAGAACCAGGCGTTTTCGCTGATGCTGGGCTACTACCTCGGACGCTGACTGCTACCGAAAAACAAAACGACGAACCTCTTCGGGAGGATCGATGAAAAGCCAAGCAAGATGGTGCCTCAGTCGAGCGGGCCTCTTCACGATGCTAGCGGTGCTCACGGCTGGTTTATCGCTCGCTGAAGTATCGGGCGCGCAGGCATCACCTCCGTCACCGAAGGTGTTCTTCGCGTGCTACAACAAGGGGACGGGCACCGTCTATCGGATCAAGGAGCCGGGTACTCCGCAGGCCTGCACGTCAGCACAGCATGTCGAATTCAGCTGGACCGACGGGATTGCGGGCAACGACCATGGTGCGTTGTCCGGTCTCTCGGACGACGATCACCCGCAGTACCTGCTTGCGAACGGGGCGCGAGCGCTTACCGGTGGGCTGAGTCTTGGCGGCTTCAAGCTCACGAACGTTGGCGCGGCGACCGCGAATGGTGACGCGCTGCGGTTCGAGCAGGGCCTGAAAGTCGGTGATGCCGCTTCTGGTGACCTCGGCGGGACGTATCCCAGTCCATTTATCGCGGCGCTTCGTGGGAGCCCGCTTTCGGCTGCGGCGCCGAGTGCAGCGGGTCAGGTCCTGGGGTGGGACGGCGTCGCATGGGCGCCTACGTTGCTGCCCGCGGGAATCACGGACCATGGGGCGTTAGGCGGTCTCGGAGACGATGATCACCCGCAGTACTTGCTGGCGAATGGAACGCGAAGCCTGACCGGCAACCTCAGCATGGGAGGGTTCAAGCTGACTGGTCTCGCCGCGGCAACCGCGAACGGGGACGCCCTCCGGTTTGAGCAAGGCATCAAGGCAGGCGATGCAGCCGGAGGAGATCTGGGAGGTACTTATCCGAATGCCTCGGTCCTGAAACTCCAGGGTCGTGCCGTGTCAAATACAGCGCCGAGCGCGGGGCAGGTTTTGACGTGGAATGGCGGGTCGCTGACATGGGAGCCGGCGACGCCTGCCGGCGGTGGCGGCATCTCCGGCTGGGAGAGGGTGTCACAGTCAAACGTCGTCACGTTGCCGCCCGGATCCGTGCAGACGTTGCTCCCCGCGTGCCCCGTTGGGAAGAAAGCGGTTGGAGGTGGATTCAGCAGTGCCGGTGGCATCAGCGCGCTCTCTTCCTATCCGTTCTCCGGCTCGCAATGGCTTGTGGATATCAAAAACGTCTCGCCCGTCGATTTCCCCCCCGGTTCAGTACACGCCTATGTGGTTTGCGTGACAGGGTAACCGGGTGTTCGAACACCTCCTTGCTTACGAAGCTTGCTGCGAAGAGCTCGGCTCTTCGGTGACATCGCGCTCGATGCTCGGTTCTCAAAAAGCGTTGGCGCCTAACACAATGGGAGGTAGTCCGTGAAGCATTCAACATTCCTTTCCCTGACCGCGGCGGTCTCGCTTGCGGCATGCCACGACGCCACCGCGCCGGAACTCAAGCCCGAACCAGCGGAGGCGCCCGCCACAGCTGCACTTGTCCCCGCGGTCGATAGCAGCGCGCTGTGGGCGTCCCTGGCGCTCGAAGACGCCGCCACGCGACTCCTCTCCGGCCTCGCCGACGGACACGCGCGCGCGGATCTGAAACGTGCACTCCGCGGCCTCGCAGCCAGCATCGTTAGGCATGACAGGCCGGAGGGGACGCGCGCGTATTATGAAGCAAGCCGTGCACTCGAACAGCTGCTCGAGTCGAGCGACCAGTCAACGCTTGCAGACCTCGACGCGGTCTCGCTCGCTCTTGACCGCGCTGGGCTGCTCATCGGCGCGCGCGTCGACGCGACTCGCATGTAGGCCCGCGCTGGGACTTCGCTCCGAGCCTCAGCGGCGTGTGAAGCAGCAGCGGTCGAGGTACTCGGTCAACGCCGTGGTGGCGATGACCGTGGCGCAAGCCAGGACGCTGATCAGGAATGCGAGGCCAACCACACGCCAGTTGAACGGTGGATCGCCGACGTCAGGTTCCGCGATATCGAACGGGTCGTCCACGACGCCAAACGTGAGGAGGAGGCCAAGCGTCGCCAGGCCGCCCAGTACCAGCAACCGCATAACGATCCACGGACCGTACGGTGGCTGCGGGATGAGCGCCCGTGGTTCGTGGACGAGAACCACGATGAGCGCGCCGAGACCGACAGCGATGAAGATGCCCGCGATCTGCCAGCGGAGTCGCATCGTTACACGAGGACGGTGATCAGTGGTCGCGCCGCCCTGAAGATAGCAGCGGCCGGTTAGTCCGGCACGACGTATCCTGCGTCGCCAGTCTTCCTACACTGGTTCGCAACGGAATGGGGGGCCAGAGAGGGTCAACGCGAGCGGGCGCGGAGCGGTCGAGCACATCGGTCGGCCACGATGGCGCTTGCCAAAGAGCGGTCGTACCACAGCCCTTCCGCTGCGTCAGTTCCATCGTCTATCGATGGGAGACCCCAACGAAAGCTTGCGTTCCGGTGTCCCATCGTCTATCGATGGAAGACCATGGCACAGAATTCTGAACTCCTCCCGGGAACGCTCGACCTGCTGGTCCTCCGCACGCTCGTGCGCGGCCGCATGCACGGCTACGGGATCGCCCAGCGCGTGAAGGAGCTTTCCAAGGACGTCCTGCAGGTTGGCGAGAGTTCCCTCTATCCCTCCCTCCAGCGCCTGCTGCTCGACGGTTGTGTGAAGGCAGAATGGGGAGCGTCGGAAAACAACCGGCGCGCGCGCTACTACACCCTCACGGCCGCCGGACGGCGCAGGCTCGCCGCCGAAGAGGACGAGTTCGAGCGCGTCGTGACCGCCATCCGCGCCGTACTGCGATACGCCTGACCCATGGACCATCCCGCTCGCTTCCTTCGGCGCCTCCGCCACTGGTTCCGGTTTTCTGCCCGCCAGGACGACATCCAGGACGAGGTGGCCTTTCACCGGGAAATGATCGAGCGCGACCTGCTCGCGCGTGGGCTTTCACCTGACGAGGCGCGCTTCGAAGCGCGACGACGCATGGGAAACGACACCATGATGCGAGAGAATGCGCGCGCCGTCTGGGTCGCGCCGCGACTCGAAGCGGTGCTCCAGGACGTGAAATACGCGCTGCGCTCCATGCGACGCACACCGGCACTGACCGCGGGCATCATGATGACGTTCGCGCTCGGGATCGGCGTGTCCTCCGCCGCGTTCTCACTGATCGACCGGCTGATGTTCCGCCCGCCGCCGTACATGAAGGACGCCGGCTCAGTGCATCGGGCGCGCCTCTACCGCAACAACAACAACCGCGGGGAGCAGGAAACCGGCGTCCAGTACATCCGCTACACCGACATGCTGGGGAGCTTCACCCGGTTCTCCAACGTCGCGGCCTTCGCCGGTCAGCCGATCGCGGTCGGCAAGGGTGTCGCCATCCGCCGCCTGAACGCCGCACCAGTAACGCCGTCCTTCTTCCAGTTCTTCGACGCCCCCCCTGCTGCGGGGCGCTACTTCGTCGAAGCAGAAGACCTGCCTCCCGCGGGAATCCCGGTGGTAGTACTCAGCCACGCGATGTGGACCACGGAGTACGGGGCGGCGCCTTCCGTGCTCGGCCAGCAACTCACCATCGGTGGAGTCGATCACACGATCATCGGTGTCGCGCCCAGGGGCTTTGTGGGCGTCACGCCGGATCAACCCCCGGCGATCTTCATCCCGATGGCGAGCTATGGTGCGATGCGGGCGCCCGGGCGTTGGTACTCGTCGTATGGTACCGGGATCGGCCTGCAGATCCTCGTGCGTCGCAAGCCGAACGTGAGCGTGCAGGAGGCGAGCGCCGAGCTGTCGCTCGCGTTCGAGCGCAGCTGGCGGAGCGAGGTGCAGCAACGCATCGCTGCGGGTGGAACGCCACCCGACATGAAACTGCGGGCGATCGCGGCTCCACTCCTCACGGAACGCGGCCCCAAGCGATCGGCGATCGGCACGACGGTAGTCTGGCTCTCGGGCGTGTCGCTGATCGTGCTGGTCATCGCCTGCGCGAATGTCGCGAACCTGCTCCTCGCCCGGGCCTGGGACCGTCGCCGCGAGATGGCGGTGCGCATCGCGTTAGGCGTCGGCCGCGGGCGGCTCTTTTCGCAGCTGATGGCCGAATCACTCCTGCTCGCAGTGGGAGGGGGCCTCGCGGGACTTCTCGTGGGACAGGTGGTGAACGGGCTCGTTCGTTCCTCCCTCTTTCCCGGCGCGGCGTCGGCGAGTTTGCTGGGCGACGCCAGGACGGGCGCGATCGCCGCGGCGGCGACGCTGGCGGTCGGCGTCATCGCGGGCCTGGCGCCGCTCCTCCAGGCCGGCCGCGCCGACCTGATCGAGCATCTCCGATCAGGACGGTCGGAGGCTGGACGGGGTCGCTCGTTAGGGAGGTCGATGCTGCTCGTCGTCCAGGTGACGCTGTCGGTGGTGCTGCTGGTCGGGGCCGGGCTTTTCGTGCGCAGCTGGCAGAACGCCCACGGCGTGAGACTCGGTTTCGAGCCTGATCCCGTGCTCAGCGTCAGCCTCTCGTTCGGGGTACCACTCGACAGCGCGCGTGTCGCCGCCCTCCGTGAGCACCTCGTGTCCACGGCGAGAACGATTCCCGAAGTGACACATGCGGCGTTACGCGAGTCGGTTCCGTTTGCCGGCATGTCAGGCTACCCGCTGCGCATTCCGGGAGTCGATTCGGTTTCGCAGCTCGGTCGCTTCGACATGAACGCGGTTGGACCGGACTACTTCGCGACCGTTGGGACACGCATCCTGCGGGGGCGCGGGATCGAGGAACGCGATGTCGAGGGCGCCGAACCCGTGGCGGTCGTCTCGGCGGCGATGGCCGATCGTGTCTGGCCGGGAAAGGACGCGATCGGGGAGTGCATGCAGGTGGACGAGACACCGGGATGCCGCCGGGTGGTGGGGATCGCGGAAGACATCAAGACGTTAGGCCTCACCGGCGAGCAGGAGTACTATTACTACCTGCCATCGGCGCAGTTTAGGCCCCAGGAGGGCGGGCTTTTCGTCCGCACGCGCGGCGACGCACAGCGCTTCAGTGAGCTGGTGCGACACCGGTTGCAGCAGGAAATGCCGGGAAGTTCGTACGTCACGGTGAGCTTGCTGTCAGATGGAATCTTGCGGCGCACACGCGCCTGGGATGCGGGGGTAAGGATCTTCACCGCCCTCGGCGCGCTATCGGCGATTCTCGCGGCGGTGGGACTGTACAGCCTCCTGGCCAGCGATGTCGCGCGACGCCGTCGGGAGCTCGGCGTCCGCATGGCACTTGGCGCGAACGCCCCGCGCGTCGCCGGCCGCGTTGCCGCGCGTGGAGTCGTACTGACGGCCGGTGGTGCGGCCCTTGGCTGTGCGATCGCGTCTGCCAGCGGGCGATGGGTGGGGCCGCTGCTCTTCCAGGAATCGCCACGGGACCCACTCGTGTATGCGGCCGTGTCCGTGGTCGTGCTGATGGTCGCGCTCACCGCGAGCTTCGTTCCTGCGCTTCGCGCCGCCAGCGCCGATCCGCGGGTGGCGTTGCAGGAGGAATAAACCCGTTACTTGCGAGTTCCGCATCGCGTTGCCGTCGGGATCCACGTCGTGAGCAGGGTAAGGAACTCTTCGCTGATCACTCGCCGGAACGGGCGACCTTGATACGCCTGCGTGACGAGCAGACCGTGACTCGCCTGCGGAATGATCCGACTCGTCAGGCAGCGGTTGCCGGCTCGGCCCAGCGCATGCTCCATCAACTCGATCGTGCGCTTCGGGGGAAAGACAACATCGTTTTCGCCCATGATGACGAGCGTGGGAATCCGGATGTGCTCCAGGTCGCGCGTCGGGTCGTAGTTGAACTGCAGCACGCCGTAGAGACGCAACACGGCCAGCGACCGTGCCGCGGCACCTGTGCCGTACCCGGGGAACCAGCGCACTGAATCCGCGCGCAACCGCTGCATGGTGGAGTCGAGGGCCTCCCACCCCAGGCCGGTGCGCGCAACGGCAAACTTGCGACGCTGGAAGTCCACGGCCCGCTCGATCTCACGATCGGAGAATCCGTCGCGCCGCATCAGGGCGCTTGTGCGATACGTCTCCTGCTCGGCGCCGCTCATGCCACTCCCGGCGATGCTGACCATGTACTTCACGCGCGGATCCTTCGCGGCGACTTTCGCGATCATCCATGTGCCCTGGCTCTGCCCGATCACGCCAATCCGCGCGGTGTCCACGAGGTCCGGTCGTGACGCGAGCCAGTTCACCGCGCCGCTCAGGTCTCCAGCCAGGTCGTCCCAGGATGCCAGGTCGTGCGAAGCGCCGCTCGACTCACCGACGCCGCGCTTGTCATACAACAGGGAGGCCACGCCGGCGCCGGCGAGAACTCCGGCTTCGTAGCGCCACGCATCGCGCGCATCCGGATCAGATCCGGTGACGAACACCACAACCGGCGGTCTTCGTACCACGGGCAGGACGAGAGTCGCGCCGAGCCGAAGGCTGTCGTTCGGGTTCATGAACGTGAGCCGGATTTCGCGGTCGTCAGGCTGCACGCGCCGCAGCACGATCGGTGACGTGTAACTCGTTATGCGGACCGTGCCCACGAGCTGGTCACGTCCCTCGAGCCGCGCGGTCAACGCGATTCGCTCGTCGGATGCCGGCCCCAGTCGCGAGATGTTTCCGAGTCCGATGTCCGGCGTGAACTCGAGCCGCAACTCACCGCCCCGGATGGTCGCGTACGTGCTGTCGCTGTATGGACTCGGAATGGTGAGCCCGACGATCCGCGATTCCGGCAGCGTGAACGCGATGCGAGCGCTGTCGCCGCGCTGTTCAATCGTGAGGCGGACTCCGACCGGGCGACCTGCATCGGGCTTCGTGTCCGCGACGCCGGCCCAGGTACCGTCGAAGCCCTGGGCCCGCAGGGAAGTCGCGCAGAGGAGGAGCAGGAAACCACGTGGGATCATTGCCGCCCAATGTGATCCAGCGCCGGACCAGGCGCTTGAATCGCCTGAAGGGTGGCGATGGTATTCGATGAGGATATGAGCTCAGAGCTCAGACCTTGTTTACGGACCGCCGGTACTCGGCCGGCGTCATGCGCATCGCTGCCCGGAACTGGCGCGTGAGGTGACTCTGGTCGCTGAACCCTGACGCGAATGCGATCAACGCGATCGAGTCGACCGTTGTCGCGAGCAGCAGCCGCGCGTGCTCCAGGCGCAGGCGCCTGACGAACTCCCCGGGCGAGCAGCCGTGCGCCGACCGAAAGGCCGCGCACAGGTGCACCGGATGCACACCGCACTCGGCGGCCAGCGCCGACAGCGAAGGAGGATCCACGAACTCCGATTGCAGGCGATCAACGGCACGAGCCAGCCATGCGGTTCGCGGCGAAGTCGTGCGCGCCTTCGTACGGAGCAGGAGCAGGCCGATGTCGAGAATGGCCGCGTGGACGCCTAACGATCGACCTGCATCTCCGCCGGCCAGCTCGGACCGCAACCGCCTGAGGCGCGAGGCAATCACCGATGGCGGAAGCATCCTCACCGCAGATAAGGTGACCGCGCCCAGTTCGGCGTGCATCTCCAGCGCGGCGTCGCTGATCTCGACGATCACTACTCGCGCGCCCAGGTCGCCATATTCGTTGCTGTGTGCCGCGCTTGCCGCTTTCGCGAGCAGGGCTCCCGCCCGGCAGGCATACTCTCCTTCGCGGAAACGCTCCCGGAACGCGCCATCGAGTACAGCCGTCCAGCTCGGGAACCGGTGCTCGTGTCGCGGCACGCGCGCGTTGGCGGCATATGCCGCTTCAGTGACCCGGAAGCCCCCGACTTCGACGGATGCCCTCGTGCTCCCGAACGTGACGGGCATTTGCTGTCTCATCAATCAACCCCCGATTGTACGTCGGAAATTGGACAGCCTGGGCACCGGCACTGTTTGAGCAACCCATCTCTGGATACCTGCCGACGCATCTGGCGCCGTGGCCGTGCACCACTAACCTCTACACCGTGCGCGACCGAGCACTGGAACATCCATGACCATCGACATAGCGGCGTTGCGGTCCAAGCTCGAGGCGGCGCTCGGAGTGCAGCTCCAACTCGGCGCCCTCCTGGGACAGGGAGGGTTCGCCGCCGTATTCCGCGCACACGATCCTTTCCTTGAGCGCGATGTCGCTATCAAAGTCCTGGATCCGTCGCTCGCCGTCGACGCCGCCCTCGAGGAGCAATTCCTGCACGAAGCTCGGACGATTGCCGCCGCCGAGCATCCACACATTGTGCCACTGTACTCCGCGGAGTCGACCGGAGGACTGCTGTACCTCGTCATGCGGCTCCTCCCCGGTCAGTCTCTTGTCGCTCGAATCGCCGAGGGAAAGCTGCCGGCTGCGGAGGCGGCGCGGATCGCGCTCGAGTGCGCGCGCGCGCTGGCGGCGGCGCACGCCGTTGGCGTCGTGCACCGTGACATCAAGCCCGCGAACATCCTGCTCGACGCCAACGGCAATGCGACCGTCACCGACTTCGGGATCGCGCTCGTTACCTCGCGACCTGCGCGTGAGCTCACCGGATCGACCACCGGCACGCCGCATTACATGAGCCCCGAGCAGTCGCTCGGCGAGCCAGTCGATGGACGCTCGGATGTCTACGCGTTAGGTGTCGTGCTCTACGAGATGCTCACGGGCACGCTCCCCTTCCCGGGGCGCAACGTTACCGAAGTGATGGCGAAGCACATCTCGGCACCAATCCCGAGGGTGTCGGATCGTGAGCCCGAGACGCCGGTGGCGCTCGTTCGGCTGGTGGACCGCATGTTGGCCAAAGATCCGGCGGGCCGGCCAACTGCCGCCGAGCTGGTGAAAGAACTGACCGCCGCGAACGCGCCAGACGCGCTGCTGACACCCTCGCAGGTTCGACGTCGACGCTGGAAGCGCCGCGGAATCTACCTTGCGATCGCCGCGGTGAGCGCGGGAGCCGTGATCGTCGTCGGCGTGCGCATCGCAGTGCAGTTGATGACCTTCATGGTGGGTGGCGGCGAGGGTGCCGATCCCGCGTTGCTCGCATCAGGCGATGCGGTGCCTGACTCCATCGTGCGCCGGGCACGAGAGGCGGGGATCGTGGGTGCGAACGAACGCGTGCGATTCGTTTTCATCCAGGCCAATCACACGCTCGCGGATGCGTTGCTGATGACAGACTCGGCGATCATTCGGCGCACACCCAGGGGCACCATCCGGCGCTCGCTTCAGGAGAGCGACGTCAACCTCCAGCCTATCAAACGTGGCGGGTCGGCGGGCGGACTCCTCATCGTGAAGCGGAAAGGGGCAGCTCCCGACACGCTGTATCAGGACTTGAGCGGCCGGGAGGGTTATCTGTTGATGAATGAGTTCGTGATGCAGCAACGCGCGCAGAAGCCCCGGGATTCTACCTCCAAGTAGTCGCGCGGACACTCGCGGCAGTTTCCTGTACCACGAGATCTCGAGCCGGATCAATCCAACGCGTTCTAGCGCTTCCGCTGCTTTGCCGCCTCTCGACGCAACTTCGCGAGCATTGTTCCAGTCAGCTTCCGGCAACCGCAGGCCTTCGCGTGCGCGAGATGCCAACGATGACGCTGCTCCGCCATTGGGCGCGCAGGCATCCGGTTGGCCTTATGCCACGCGGCGTTGATCACACGGAGTCCCTGCCAGTTATCGATTACAGCGACGCAGCTGCGACGACCGCCTCCACCGTGATCCCGTATTCCTTATAGAGACGCTGGTACGGCGCCGAGGCGCCGAAGTGGTCGATCCCGATCATCACGTCACCCGTGCGCATGAAGCGATGCCACGACATGGGATGCGCCGCCTCGATGATGATGCGCCTGACACCCTCGGGCAGCACCGACGCCTGGTACTCCGCCGACTGCTTCAGGAAGTACTCGTGGCTTGGCATGCTCACCACCCTGACGGCGCGACCACCTTCCTCGATGCGCTTCTGCGCCTCGAGCGCGAGCCCTACCTCAGAACCGGTGGCGATCAGCACGAGGTCAGGCTCCGCGCGCTTGGCACCCGCGTCCAGCACATACCCGCCGCGCGCGAGGTCGCTGGCCGCGCCACGATGCGAACGATCGATGAACGGCACCTTCTGCCGCGTGAGCACGAGCGCCACGGGCCCGTCCTTGTGCAACAACGCAGACCGCCACGCCTCGGCGACCTCGCCGGCATCGCCGGGCCGGATCACGGTCACGTTAGGTATGACGCGGAGCGCGGTGAGCTGCTCCACCGGCTGATGCGTGGGTCCGTCCTCGCCGAGCCCGATGGAGTCATGCGTGAAGACGTAGATCACGTGCGTGCCCATGAGCGCGGCGAGCCGGATCGCTGGGCGCATGTAGTCCGCGAAGATCAGGAACGTGCCGCCGTACGGGACAACACCGCCGTGCAGCGCCATGCCGTTCATCATCGAGGCCATGGCGTGCTCGCGGATGCCGAAATGAATGTTGCGGCCCGCGTGATTCGCCGCGCTGAAGATCGGCGAGTCCTTGATGATCGTCAGGTTCGATCCGCTCAGGTCCGCCGAACCGCCGATGAGCTCCGGCACCTTAGCCGCGATCGCGTTCAGCACGATGCCTGACGAGGCGCGCGTGGCGACGCTGCCGTTTTCGGCGTTGAAGGTCGGAATCGCCTGCTGCCACCCACCGGGCAGGTCGCCCTGGAGCCGGCGGCCAAGCTCTTTCGCGTCTATGGGATGAGCCTTCGCGTACGAGATCAGGGCCTTGCGCCACGCATCGTTGGCAAAGGCAAGGGCATCGTTTCCACGACGCCAGTGCGCGACCGCCGCTTCGGGCACCGTGAACGGCTCCGTCTCGGTCCAGCCCAGCTGCTGCTTGGCGCGCGCGACCTCCTCGACGCCTAACGCTTCACCGTGCGCCTTGGCGGTGCCGGCGCGATTGGGCGACCCGTACCCGATCACGGTCCGCACGATGACCATCGACGGCTTCGACGTCTCGGCGCGGGCAGCGGCGATGGCCGCCTCCAGTGCGTCGAGGTCATTCACGTCATCCACGCGCTGCACGTGCCAGCCATAGCCCTCGAACCGGCGGGCGGCGTCGTCGCTGTACGTGAGGTCGGTGCTGCCGTCAATCGTTATGTGGTTATCGTCATAGAACCCGATCAGTTTTCCGAGCCCGAAGTGACCCGCGAAGCTCGCGGCTTCGTGCGAGATGCCTTCCATCAGGTCGCCGTCACTGCAGATGAACCACGTGTGATGGTCGATGATCTGGTGCCCCTCTTTATTGAAGACCGCCGCCAGGTGCGCTTCGGCGGCCGCCATGCCAACGGCATTCGCGAATCCCTGGCCAAGCGGGCCGGTGGTGGTCTCGACGCCCGGCGTCAGGAAGTTCTCCGGATGCCCCGGAGTGATGCTGCCCCACTGGCGGAAATTCCTTATCTCGTCGAGCGAGATCGCGTAGCCCGACAGGTGCAGCGACGCGTACAGCAGCATCGACGCATGGCCGTTGCTGAGCACGAAGCGATCGCGATCAGGCCAGTGTGGATCCGAAGGATTGTGCTTGAGGTGCCGCGTGTAGAGGAGGTACGCCAGCGGCGCGAGCGCCATCGGCGCGCCGGGATGTCCGCTTTCTGCTTTCTGAACCGCGTCCATCGCGAGCGCGCGTATCGTGTTGATGCAGAGCGTGTCGAGAGACGTGGTCGTTGACGTCATTTGGGGGCGCGGGTCGAGGGTCGGGGGATGGCTACTTCCCTGAACGGTGTAAACTTAGCAACCGACCCAGGCCCGGTGCTCAGCATTGGCACGTCGAACCGGCCAATGGTGTAGGGAATCGTCACAACGAACGGAGATTCCTGTGCGTGTTCCACTTGTTTTAGCTATTGCGACTATCGCGGCGACCAGCTCGGCGGCGCAGTCCGATACCTCGCGCAACCCGATACCCACGATCAACGCGAGTGGCGAAGGGAGGCGCGAAGTGGCGCCCGACAAGGCCACCATCGTGCTCGGCGTCGAGACGCGATCGAAAACACCGGCCGCCGCGGCATCGGCGAATGCCGAACGGTCAACGCGGATTCGCACTGCGCTGGCGCGAGCTGGGGTCGCGGAAAAAGACATCTCCACGGCGCGTTATTCACTCCATTTCGAGCAGGGTCGGACGCCGGCCGATACCCAGTACGTCGCCATCAACATGGTCACGGTCGTGACGCAGAAGCTCGACATGGTCGGGCGGCTCATCGACACGGGACTCGGCGCGGGCGCGAACAACATCAACTCGCTCTTCTACGACCTCACCGATCGAACGGCCGCGGAGGCCGGAGCGCTCGGCGACGCCGTGGCCGACGCGAAACGCCAGGCGGAAATCATGGCCACGGCAGCCGGCGGAAGGCTCGGTGATTTGATCGAGCTCGGGACGTCCGCGCCGCGGTATCAGCCGTACGCCGACGTTGGCGTCGCCTATCGAATGGCCGCGCAGGCGCCCCCCACACCGGTGTCGCCGGGCAATGTCACGGTTACCGCGTCGGTGACCGCGCGCTGGCGTTTCGTCCCGGGACGGTGATCCTGTCGCTTGACCGCTTCGACTGCTTGATCGTCTCCTAACGCGACCGGCACCACCGCCGGTTGCGGTGAGCCGGAGGATCGGCCCGCCCGCAACTCCCTCCGGGCCGTTGGAGAGACACATGACCTCCGGTTCAACGCGGCGCTTCGCCGCGATTGCGATTGCGCTGGCTTCCTCCGCCTCGACGGCGCGCGCACAGTCGGGCCTCGAGTCCGCGATCGACCAGTACACCGCCGCCACGGTGAAAGGCTACATCCAGCCGCTGGCCGACGTGCTGGTGGCAAACCTGTCGCTCGGCTATGTCGTCAACGCGGCGCCCTCGGGCAGGCTCTCGTTCGGGTTCGAGATCGTGAGCATGGCCGCGACGATTGGCGACAACCTTCGCACCTACACGGCGAACACGCCACCCGGCTTCACGCCGAGCACGGTGCAGACACCGACAGTGTTCGGTGGTACGGCGCCGACGGTGAATCATGGGACGCTTCCCGGCGTCACGTATCGCGGCGCGGATGGCGTCTTCACTTCGCAGTATTTCCCGTCGGCCGCGCCCCAGCTCAGGGTCGGTGGCCTGTTCGGGACGGAACTCGCTGTTCGTTACGTGTCTTCGACGCTGATCCCGGTCATCGACGAGAACGACTTCCCCGAGCTCAAGCTGTTCGGCGTCGGGATCCAGCACAGCCTGTCGCGCTACGTGCCGTTGCCGGTGGACGTTTCGATCGCCGCGTCGTTCAACTCCCTCACGTTCGGCGACATCGTCGACCTGCACTCCAACGCGATCGGTGTGAACGTCGGCCGGTCGTTAGGCATGGTCGGCATCTCGTTCGGCGTCCTGTCGGAGGGCGGGTCGATGAACCTGAAGTACACATCGAACGACCCTAACGCATCGGGAAGCGTCGATGTGGACCTGGACGTGGCGCGGACGGTACGGTTCAGGGGCGGGGCGAACGTCAGCCTCGGGTTCCTGAAGCTCTTTGGCGATGCCGCGATCGGCGACATCACGAGCTATGCAGCGGGACTGAGGTTTGGGTTCTGAAAACGGACGTCGGAAGTCAGTTGTCGGATGTCGGATAAGCTGCATTCCGTTCAAATCGGAATTGATCGGCAGTGGCAGTTATCCGACATCTGACCTCCGACCTCCGACATCCTACTTTACATCAATCAGCCGACCGGACGCGTCACGCCGGACCGAATAGATCCGACCGTTGCTGATCACGAACACCGTCCGACTCGAGTTGCGAATGTCGACGAGTGGGTTCGCAGAAAGCAGTACCAGGTCCGCGACCTTGCCAGTCGCGATCGTCCCTAACGAGTCGGCCAGCCCCAGGAAGCGCGCCGGTTCCAGCGTCGCCGCGCGCAGGACTTCGAAGGGCGTCATGCCCGCCTTCGTCAGCAGCAACAGCTCCTCGTGCAGTCCGAAGCCGGGCGGGCTGTTGCGGAGCGGCGCATCGGTTCCGGTCATGACGATCACGCCGGCGCGGTAAAGCGCACCAGCCATCGCGACGCGCTTGTCGAAGAGCTCGAGGCCAACGACATCCGCGTCCGGTGGCACGCTGTCCACCATCGGAAAGATCCCTGCCACGTATTGCTTCAACGAGTCGGGCAGGTAGCGCTGCACCGAATCCCCCGGGAGGTCGCGCTTCGGCCAGCGCGCCACCTCGAGCTGCGCCGTCAGCGTGGGCACGACACGCGTGCCATTCCGGCGAAGCTTGTCGAACAGCGACGACAGGTCTGCCGAGCTGCAACGGCCCAGGGCGCCCTGCACCGTGAAGCGCGGGGCGAGTGAGACCGACTCGGCTGGTGTGCAGGCGTTAGGTATCGATAAGATGTGCTCGATGCTCGCCTGGCCGGAGTCGGACGCATTGGCCGCGCCCACGCTGCGTGACACGTGACCGGCGAACGGGATGCGCCGGGCCCGCGCTGCGCGCGCGATCGCGTAGTACGACTCGGGCGTCAGCTGGCCGTGGACCTTGATGAAGTCGACGCCGAGCCTGATGAGTGAGTCGACCGCGGGCGCGGCGTCGGCAGGGGTTTTCACGAGCAGGTGCGGGATGGGAACGTCGCCGCCTTCGAGATACGGTCCGGACGCGACGATGCGCGGACCGATCACGGTGCCGCGAGCGATATCGCGGCGCCAGGCGGTGAGCGTGGCCCAGTCGCCCGCCATGTCGCGCACTCCGGTCACGCCGTTCGCGATGTAAAGCGGCAGCACCTGCTTCCCGCCCGGCATCGCGAGGTGCACGTGCATGTCCCACAGGCCAGGAATCAGGAACTTGCCACGGCCATCGATCACTCGCGCGTTTTCCGGCACCTCCGTCGAAGCCGCCGGTCCCTCGGCGACGATGCGATTTCCGCGAATGACTACGGTGCGGTCAGGTCGTGGGTTCGGGCTCGTTCCGTCGATGACGGTGACGTTGGTGAAGGCCGTGGCGGTTTGAGCTTCCACGCCACCGGCGCAGGCCCAGACTGCGGTGCAAAGGACGGCCCCGACAAACACGTTGACACAGAGGCGCACAGAGGACTCACGGAGGCGCACGGAGTAAAAACAAAAAAGATTTATGGGGGATCGTGAGTCCAAGCCTTTGACGCGCGGGTCTCCTCTGTGCGCCTCTGCGAGACCTCCGTGTCCTCTGTGTTCAATGCCTTTTTCGAGGCTGTCGATGCGATCAAACGCCAGATGCGAGATACTTCTTCGTGGCAGCCACGATCCGATTCATGTCGTCCATCGTGTTGTACAGGTGCGGCGCAACTCGCAGGCCCGGGCGATCCTGGCCAGCGCGTTGCGTGGCCACGATGCCTTCCTTCTCGCCTAACGCCGCGTAGAACCGGCGCGGATCGAGCGCGCCCGGCTTGAAGATCACGATGTTGGCCGAGCGACCAGGCGCCGGATCCGTGTACATCTGCACGCCGTCCAGCTTCTTCAATTCGCTGATCAAGTATCCGGACAACTGACGCAGGCGCTGCTCGATCACTTTACGCCCGATCGACTCGCGGAACCGGATCGACTCGGCGAACGCCACGAGCCGCGCGTCATCGCGCTGGCCCATCCCCTCGAGCTTCTGCGAGATACCAACCGCGCCCGGGTATACGCCGATCACGCTCGGCCAGATCCTGTCGTGCACGTCCTTGTTTACGAACATCACGCCGCACTCTTTCGGGCCGCACGGCCATTTGTGCGCCGAGCCGGTGTAGAAGTCCGGCTTGATCTCGCCGAGGTTGACGTCGAGCGCGCCGAAAGTCTGCGCGCCGTCGAGCAGCGTGAGCACACCGCGCGACCTCGCCATCGCGCAGATCTCCTTCGCGGGGAAAAGATCGCCAGAGTTGCTGGAGAGGTGGGTGAAGCCAATGAGCCGCGTCCTGGGCGTAATCGCCTTCGCGAACAGGTCGACGTACGCCTCGGCGCCCGGGTGTGGTGACACCGTTGGAATGGTCGTGACCGTGAACCCGAACCGCTTCGCCTTCTCACGCCAGGCGGTCAGGTTCGTCGGGTGATTGTCGGCGTAGACGACGATTTCGTCGTCAGGGCCGAGCTGAAGACCGCTCGAGACGTAGTTGTTCCCCTCGCTGGTGTTCCGGGTGATCACGATTTCTTCCTTCGTGACGCCGAGCATGGTGGCGAGGAGGTCGCGCGCCGTTTCGCGTCCGTCGCGCATGAGGCCCGAGCGGACCGTCGGATTCGGGTTCGTCTCGTATGTCTTAGTCTGCTGGTAGAGCGACTCGACGACGGGTAGTGGCGATGGGCAGAGGTTGGCCGCGTTCACGAAGATCACGTCGCGCGGGAGCAGGTATCGTGCGCGCACATCCTGCCAGAACTTCTCGTCAGGCGCGCCGAGCAAGGGACGCGGAGGCAGGGGATCGGACGTGAAGTCGAAGTCGTCCATCGCCCACGTGCGTGAGGGCAGGAGCGCGGCTGTTCCCGAGACCGCGAAGAGCTGGGCGAACTGGCGGCGGTTCAACATGGGAGGTCGGTGGTCGGATGTCGGATGTCGGACAACTGCGACCCAAGATCAGAGCGGATTCGCCGGGTGGCAATACGAAGGCTGAAATCCGACATCTGAGAACCGACTTCCGACATCCAGGTTCACAGAGCCCGTTCAGCGAGAAGGCTGGCAAGTGCCATGATCGTCCATTGAGGGTTCACACCCGGCGCGGTCGGCAAAAGCGACCCGTCCATCACGTACAAGCCGCGCACGCCATGACGCTCGCCCGACGGCGAGCAGCCTGAGTTCTCCGGATCGACGCCCAGCCGGCACGTGCCGTTCACGTGCGCGCTGAACAGCCCCACGCGATTCGGGCTCACCGGCGCTGCCCCCATCGCCGAAAGCCCCGCTTCATCCGTGGCCCGAAGCATGGGCGTATGCAGTGAAAGCGCTTCACGCGCGCCCGCGGCGAGCTGCATCCGCGCCGCGGCCTCGATCCCCTGCCGCAGGTTCACGCGGTCGTATGGCGTGAGCGTGTGCCTGATGCGCACCCGACCGGACCGACTCACCGTCACCGACCCCATCGACTCCACTGTTCCCGATCCGTCCCGCACCAGGACGATGAGCGGAATCGAGTACTTCACGAGCTGCATGTGGCGGCGATGCTGCTCACCGAATCCCGGCATTGCGGCTGATGCGAGTGAAGGCTGGAACGAGGCGCTCTCGATCCAGAAGCCGTAGCCGTTCGCGTCGCGCCGGATGAACTCGTCGCACAGCGCCGTCTGCGGAATCCCCGAGAGCGGATACGTCTCGCGCGCGTGAAGGCCCAGCACGGCTGTCGTGGGATGCAGGCGCAGGAATCGCCCAACACCGCCACCACCCAGGCCCGATCGCTCGAGGATCACGGGAGTCGCGACGGCACCGGCGGCGAGCACCACCACCGGAGCATCGATCGCGAGTCGCGCGCGCACATCGCGCGAGCCGGGCCGCCGAATCGTCGCATGAACGCGCTTGCGTGATGGCGTTCCGTTTGGCCGGTCGCGCTCCATCAGTTCAATGCGCTCGACGGTCGCGCCGGTGTACAGGCGCGCCCCCGCGGCGAATGCGCGCGGCAGGTACGTCACCAGAGTGCTCTGCTTGGCCTCGTACCGGCAGCCTAACGCGCAGGTGCCCGCCTGCACGCACCCCCTGGCGTTGATCATCCCCGGCTTCGCCACCCAGCCTAACGCCTTGGCGCCGTCGAAGATGGCGAGGTTCGACGGCGAGTGCGCGTCGGCCGGGGGCGTTCGCGCGTGAATCTCCTCGCCGACGCGGTCGAAATGCGGCGCGAGGTCCTTCATCGAAAAACCGCGCAGCCCGACGACGCTGGACCACTCGTCGAGCACGTCGTCGCCCGGACGAAGCGACATCATCCAGTTGACCGTCGTCCCGCCTCCTACCGCTCCGCCCTGCAGCAACGTGATCGAAGCGTCGCCGGTCGTCCGCATCGCCTGCTCGGCGAACAGGCGCGGCACCATAGGCCCTTCGAGCTCGTTGAATTCCGGTGCGTCGACCCATTCGCCTTCCTCGAGCACGATCACTTCGCGTCCCGCTTCGGCGAATCTCGCGGCCGCGACGGCGCCACCGGCGCCACTCCCGATCACAACGACGTCGCACGTCAGGTTCACATCGCCCGTCGCGCCATCCGGTAGCGTTACCGCCGGCGGAACCGCCCTGGGCGCCGGCTCGGCGCCAGGAACCGAATCACGGTCGCGCTGTCGAGCGACCGGTTCTTCGTCGAGCGTGCGATCGCCTGGCAGCGGCCCTTCCCACGAAACACGCGGGCGCCGCGTGTGCAGCGGTGGATGAAGCCCCAGTTCTGTCCTGGCGCCGTCGGTGGCGTACCAGGTCGTGAGGACGAGTCGGCGGAGCGCCTGGTGCACCGATCGCGCGAGCGGAATCGCGGACACGCCCCAGGCGCCGAAGATGCGCTGCCGTGTTCGGGCCGGATGCCGGTAGAACGCAGTCGGCCGACCGGTGATGAGGAGTCCACCCAGCCGGCCACCGAACACATCCAAAGCCTGAGTGAGATCGGACCGAATGTTCGGCGGCGCCTTCCCGATGCGCTCCTCGACCAGTTCGGGCATGTCATAACCGTCCGAACCGTTCTCAAAGAGATGCGGCAGGATGGTTTGGATGAGCGCTTTGAGCGTCGCGCGCTGGAAGTCGCGGAGCCGGAACGGCGTGGGCGCGTCAGTCATCGGCGGAGGAGATACGCGTCAACCGGCCAGTCGTCCATAACTTATGGCGCGCCGCAGCCGGCCCCACGTTTCCAGAACGAGAACCTTGACCTCGGGCCTTTTTCGTGGGACCCTCCGTCTGTAGATGACCAACAGCGAACCCAACAACGAAAAGGTGGTCCGCCGCAGCGTCCGATCACTCGATGATCCGGAGACGCTCAAGTTGCTCATCCGCTCGATCGGTGAGGGCATTTACATCACCGACAGCGACGGCAGGTTCCTCGATGCGAACCCTGCCTTTCTCGAGATCTTCGGCGTGGCGTCGCTGGAAGACCTGCAGCGATTCGAGGTCCCGCAGCTTCTCGCCGATCCTGGCCGTCGCGAACAGGAGATGGCGATCCTCGCCAGCGAAGGGAGCGTTCGCGAGTTCGAGCTGGTCATCGTCAGGCCCGATGGACTCCGCCGCACGGTGCTCGATACGACGTACCAGGTCCGCGATCCCGACTCGGGTGAAGTGCACTACCACGGTGTCCTGATCGACATCACCCGTCGCAAGGAACTCGAGGACCGGCTGCGCGAGCAGCTGACGCGCGACGCGCTCACGGGCTGTTACAACCGGCGCTTCCTCTTCGATCTCGAGGAACAGTTCCGCGAGGGCGGCGAAAACGAGTGGGGATGCATCTTCATCGACATCGACCACTTCAAGCTGTACAACGACCGGCACGGACACTCGAGCGGCGACCAGGTGTTGCAGCGCATGGCGCGATTTCTCATGCGCGAAGTGCGTTCCGACGAACCCGTGATCCGGCTTGGCGGCGATGAGTTCCTGATCGTGCTGGCTGGCGAAAACTCGAACCGCACCGCCACGGTGGCCGAGCGGTTGCGACAGCAGGCGGAGCGCTCGGCACCGGTGGCGTTTTCGTTAGGCTGGGCGAAACGCGAAGGGACCGAGACGTTCGAGCAGACGATCGAGCGGGCGGACCACGTGCTGATCAACGTGCGCGTGCTCTCGAGATCCGGGGATTATGCCACGCTGCCGAACTCCATGGAGCGCCGAAAGCGGTAACTCGGTGTTTGGGGCATGGGGCATGGGGGCATGGGCCATGGGGCCATGGGGTTGCGAGATTCACCGGGAACTGGTCGAAATGGCGTGAGTACTCAGTCCGCCATGCGAGCTCTGCGACTCCTCCTCTTCGGCGCGGCAGTGTCGTGCGAGTCCGTGGTCGAAGAAGCGGGAACGGTCGAACTCACGCTCCGGCTGAAGCTGCAGCAGGGATACGACGTCGGTCCTACGCCCGGACGTGTGTTCATCTACACCGACTCGGTCGAAGGGCTGCCGACCGGCGGTGCGGCGCCTATACCGCGGGCAGCCGCGTTCCCGGAGGATGCGGCCGAGGTCTGCGTCCTGGCGACGACACCGGTCACCACGTGCACCGTGACCGTCCCGCGGTTCGGTCCCATCACGCTGATCGCCGCGGAGGCCGAAGGCGCGGTCATGGTCAAGCTCACTCCGGAGTCGCCGCAGGATACGGTGCGCGACGGACGTTACATCGAATTCACCGGGTGGACCGAGTGCCCCGATCGCGCGGAGCGGGGGCTGTGTGTCGTCAGGCCTTCGAGCGATGTGGACATCGAGGGCATTTTCCAGCTGATGCAGCAGGTGATCATCTACCAGACGGGCGCCGCGCACATGGACTACCGTCTCTATTCGGCAGGACCGACGCTCAGGGTTCCGGCGCAGAACTACAACATCCTCGACTACGCAGGTTGCCGGCGCGGGGTCCCGAATCCGTGGTTCGCGATTTTTGAAAATCCGTGCGACTCGGTTCGCGTGATGACCAGCTCACCGTACCATCGGTTCACCGCGTACGTCCCGCGCCAGACCATCGTCGGCATGTTTCCCGTAGCCGGAGCGGAGACGGAATTCGAAACCTGGACGGGTGACCCGTGCATTCGGAGCGGCATTTATTGGCCAGGCGTCTGCTCGTTCATTTCGCCGGACACGGTCGTTGGGCCGATGCGGCTGACGGTGTGGTTCACGTGGTGGGAGTGCTCCTCCGGACCTTCGGATCGCGATACAGGGAACTGTGTTTTGCGACGACCGTGACCAGAATCTTGGATGTCGGATGTCAGTAGTCGGATAAACTGCACCACCGATCAAATCCGATCTGATCGGGGGGCAGTTGTCCGACATCCGACATCTGACATCCATAATGGCATGCAGGATTTGGACTTAGCACCATGTGCAAGTCCCAGCCGCGCGGACGTCTCCTTTGCGTAACCACCAAAGGACGTTCGTATGAAATCCGCTCGTCTCAGCCTGATCGCTCTGTCGCTGGTCGCTGCCTCTGCCGGTGCCCAGGGCCGTCTTATTCCTCGCCCCTGCCCGCAACCCGTCCCGCCACCGTGCCGCGAAGGACGGTGCCCGGACGTCGTGCCGATCAGGCCGTGCATCGCACAGAACGCGATCGTGCGCACCTCGAGCCAGGTTCGCGTGGTGATGGTGAATCGCGTCCTGCGCTACGAAGTCGACGAGACGTTCATGAACACGGGCGGTGGACTCGGCGAAGCGGATTACCTGTTCCCGCTGCCCGCCGGCAGCGCGTTCGAGGACCTCAAGCTTTCGATCAACGGCGAGCTGGTCTCGGGTGAGACGATGAACGCGAACGAGGCGCGCCGGATCTACGAGGACATCGTTAGGCGCCATCGCGACCCGGCCCTGGTCGAGTGGATGGGCGCGGGCCTGCTGCGCGCGCGCATCTTCCCGATCAACCCGGGCGAAGAGAAGCGCGTCGTGGTTCGGTTCCAGTCCATTGCGCAGCGTGAAGGTGATGCGCTCCGCATCGATTACGTGCGCGGTACCGAACCGGCGCGTCCGCCAGTCGCGATGCCCGTGATCCGCGACCCGCAGCCAGCGACCGGCGAAGACCTGGAGATCGCGAACAGCTTCAACCTGACGTACGACAATTCGCGCGACTACGGCGCGCCATATTCACCGACGCACCGGTTGCGCGTGCTCGAGCGCCGCGGGCAGCGCGTCGTCACCGCATCCGGCGACGGACGCGAGGTCACGATCCTGCTGCCGCTGACACGTGCATCGACGGCGGCGGTTTCGGTGTTGACCCATCGCCCGGATTCGGATCCCGGCTTTGCGCTCATCACCATCACGCCACCGGCATCGAACAGCCGCACGACGCCGCGCGACGTCACGTTCGTCCTCGACGTTTCCGGTTCGATGCGCGGGGAAAAGCTCGAGCAGGCAAAGGCCGCCGGTCACGCGCTCTTGTCTACGCTGTCGCGCAACGACCGGTTCCGCGTGATCGATTTCTCGACAGACGTGAACAGCTTCCGCGATGACTTCGTCGCGGCGACGCCGGAGAACGTCCGCGAGGCGCGTCGTTACCTTGACGGCCTGCGCGCGGAAGGATCGACGAACATCTCCGGCGCCCTGGAAGAAGCTTTGCGCGCCGGGACACACGACGAGCGCTTGTCGCTCGTCGTGTTTCTCACGGACGGCGAGCCGACGGTGGGTGAGCGCGATCCTGACGCCATCGCCGCGATCGCATCTCGTCGCCGCGGTGACGCGCGCGTGTTCACCGTTGGCGTCAGCGCCGACGTGAACTCCGCGTTGATCGAGCGGCTGGCGGTCGAGGGTCGTGGCACGGCGCACTTCGTTCGCACCGGCGAGAACGTCGAGCGTCCGGTGTCGTTGCTTGCATCGCGCCTGACGAATCCGTTGTTGACGAACGTGCGCGTCACGGTCGATGGCGTGCGGCTGACGCAGGTGCTGCCAGCCGCGCCGCTGGACATCTTCGCGGGACAGGATCTCGTGCTCCTGGCCCGTTACGAGGGCGACGGCGACGCGACCGTGCGCATCGAAGGCCAATCGGCGACCGGTCGTGTCTCCTGGAACACGCGCGCACAGTTCGGACGGCGCGTGACGGCCAACGCCTTCGTGCCCCGGCTCTGGGCATCGCAGCGCATCGGCTGGCTGGCGGCAGAGAAGCGCCGTCGCGGCGGCAATACCGAGATGGACGCGGAGATCAAGTCGTTAGGTGAGAAGTATGGGATCCCGACCGAGTTCTCGAGCTACCTGGTCGTGGAGCCCGGGATGCAGACGCGACTGGCAAGCCGCACGCGGCAGGACGCGGCCGCGGCTGGAAATGCGGTTGCGTTGCCTGCGTCAGCGCCCGCGCCGTCCGTGCGCGAGCAATCGTTCGAGCTGTCGCGCCAGGCGGCGGCGCAGCGCGATGCCAAGTCGATCGCGGCGGTCGATTCGATGTCGGCGACGACCGGGATGCGACAGGTCGGTGTGCGCCAGTTCGTGCAGCAGGGAAAAGTGTGGACGGACCAGCGTTATGTTCCGACACAGAAGACCGTTCAGGTGAAGGCCTTCTCGCCGCTCTATTTCGAGTTGATCAAGCAGCTTCCGGAACTCAGGGAAGCGCTGGCTCTTGGTGATGAAGTGCTGGTATCAGGAAAGGACGTGGCGATCCAGGTGGGTGCCACGGGGCTCGAGCAGATGTCGCCGGTGCAACTGTCCGTACTCATAAGGGCCTGGCAATAGACATGCGGGACGACGAACTGGAACGGCTCTTCAAGTCCTATCACGCGCCGCTCGTGCGGTACCTGACGCGGCGGCTGGGTGATCGCGACTGGGCCGACGAGGTCGCGCAGGAGGTGTTCCTGCGCGCCCTCCGCCAGGACTCGTTGACCAGTGAACGCTCGTGGCTCTTTGCCGTGGCAACCAACCTCGTTCGCGA
>Ga0111538_10001046_pt1 | contig 38578 bp, 32 predicted proteins | sample SoiMethybrSBSTD1_FD_79669 | JGI IMG/M metagenome (GOLD analysis project Ga0111538, IMG submission 79669) | Bulk soil microbial communities from a Populus tree surrounding site in Tennessee, USA - Soil MetaG P. TD hybrid SBSTD1 (version 2)... | ecosystem: Environmental > Terrestrial > Soil >...
GCTCCGACGTCGGCATCGTCGTCAACTTCGCGTCGCGCGAGGTGTTGATTTGCGGCACCAGCTACGCCGGCGAAAACAAGAAGTCGATCTTCAGCGTGCTGAACTACATCCTGCCCCTCAAGGGCGTGCTGTCGATGCATTGCTCGGCCAACATCGGCTCGGGCGGAGACACGGCGTTGTTCTTCGGTCTCTCGGGTACCGGCAAGACCACGCTCTCGAGCGATCCGGATCGGCAGCTGATTGGCGACGACGAGCACGGCTGGAGCGATCGCGGCGTGTTCAACTTCGAAGGCGGCTGCTACGCGAAGACGATTCGTCTCTCCGCAGAGGCAGAGCCGCAGATTTACGCGACGACGCGGCGGTTCGGCACGGTGCTGGAGAACGTCGTGATGGATCCGCTGACGCGCACGTTGAACCTCGACGACGCATCGCTGACGGAGAACACGCGCGCCGCGTACCCGATCGAGTTCATCGACAACGCGGTGCCCTCGGGCACCGGCGGACACCCGAAGAACATCGTGATGCTGACTGCCGATGCCTACGGCGTGCTGCCGCCGATCGCGCGGCTCTCGGCCGAAGGCGCGATGTATCACTACCTCTCGGGCTACACCGCGAAGGTGGCCGGCACCGAAAAGGGCGTGACCGAGCCGAGCGCGACGTTCAGCACGTGCTTCGGCGCGCCGTTCCTGCCGCTCAACCCGAACGTCTACGCGAAACAGCTCGGCGAGCGCATCGCGAAGTACGGCTCGCGCGTGTGGCTCGTGAACACCGGCTGGACCGGCGGACCGCACGGCGTCGGCAGCCGGATGAAGATCGCCTATACGCGCGCGATGATTCGCGCCGCGCTGTCCGGCCAGCTGGATAACGTCGGGTACCAGCGCCATCCGGTCTTCAACATCGACGTGCCGACCAGCTGTCCTGAGGTGCCGGCCGCGGTGCTCGATCCGCGCGGCACGTGGACCGACAAGGCGGCCTACGACGCGCAGGCGGCGAAGCTGGCGAGGATGTTCATCGAGAACTTCAAGACCAACTTCGCGGACGCCGAACCAAAAGTCGCGGCCGCGGGCCCGGCGATCTAAAATCGCGGCGTGTCCGCCCAGTACGAGGCCGTCATCGGCCTCGAGATTCACGCGCAGCTACTGACAGCCACAAAAATCTTTTGTGGCTGTCCAACGGCCTTCGGCGCGCCGCCCAACGCACACGCGTGCCCGGTGTGCGTGGGACTGCCTGGCGCCCTTCCTGTCCTCAATCGCCACGCTGTTGATCTTGCCGTGACGGCGGCCGTCGCGCTCGGCTGCGACATCCATGAGCGCTCGGTGTTCGCGCGCAAGAACTACTTCTATCCCGACCTGCCGAAGGGCTATCAGATCTCGCAGTACGAGCAGCCGCTTGCGACCGGCGGCGGCATTGCCTTGCCGCAGTCGCTTGGCGGCAAGTTCGTGCGGTTGACGCGCATCCACATGGAAGAGGATGCCGGCAAGTCCCTGCACGAAGGGTTCGCCGATTCCGATCGCAAGACGTATCTCGATTACAACCGCAGCGGCGTGCCGCTCATCGAGATCGTGTCCGAGCCGGACATGCGTTCCGCCGAGGAAGCCGCGGTGTTCTTCGAAACCTTGCGGCAGATCCTCGTGTGGCTCGGCGTCAACGACGGCAACATGGACGAAGGCAGCCTGCGCTGCGACGCCAACGTGTCGGTGCGCCTGCAGGGCGCGGAGAAACTCGGCACCAAGACCGAGGTCAAGAACGTCAACTCGTTCCGCTATCTCGAGAAGGCGATTCAGTACGAGATCGGCCGCCACATCGACGTGATCGATCACGGCGGCAGGATCGTCCAGGAAACGCGGCTGTTCGACGCCGCGCAGGGCAAGACCTACTCGATGCGCAGCAAGGAAGAAGCGCACGACTATCGGTATTTCCCTGATCCCGATTTGCCGGCGCTCGTCGTTGACGCGGCCCGTCGCGATCGCCTGGCCGCCATGCTGCCGGAGCTTCCGGATGCCCGTCGCCGCCGCTTCATCGCGCAGTACGCGCTGCCAGAATACGATGCGGCGCTGCTCACGCAGACGCGCGGCGTCGCGGATTACTTTGAAGAGACCGCGAAGCAGTCAGGTAATGCGAAGGCGGCGAGCAACTGGGTAATGGGCGAAGTGCTGCGCAACATGAAGGAGCGCGCGATCGACATTGCCGGCGTGCCGATCACGCCGGCCGCGCTGGCCGGGCTGATCGCGATCGTCGAAAAGGGCACGATCAGCTCGACGGTCGCCAAGGACGTGTTCGCGAAGATGTACGACACCGGCCGCGCCGCGAGGGAGATCGTGGCGTCCGAGGGGTTGGCTCAGATCTCCGATTCAGCGAGCCTGGAGCCGATCGTGCGCAAAGTTGTCGGTGCCCATCCTGAAATTCTCGAAGAAATTCGTGCCGGTAAAGACCGAAAGTTCCAGTTTCTGGTCGGTCAAGTCATGAAGGAGACCAAAGGCAAGGGCGATCCCAAGCTCGTGACCGAACTTCTCCGCGCAACTCTCAACGAATAACCCGCAGGGATCGGCCGATAAGTAGATCGGCAATGAAACCCGATCATCAGGGTGCGCCCAAGGCTCACATCCTGCTCGTCGAAGACGATGAGGCGGTACGCGCCGGTGTGCGCGAATATCTCGCCGCGTCAGGATTCGAAATCAGCGAAGCCGACAGCTGCGCGACGGCGCAGACGGTGTTTCAAGGCGTGCGCGTCGATGTTGCGGTCGTCGATTTTCACCTTCCGGACGGCAACGCGATCCATCTCGTCACCGCCTTCAAGGCGATCGACCGCGACGTCCCGGTGATCGTGCTCACCGGCCACGGCTCGATCGAGCTGGCGGTTCGTACGATTCAGGCCGGCGCCGAACAGTTCCTGACCAAGCCGGTCGATCTGGCATCGCTGCGCGTCGTCATCGACAAGGCGCTCGAGAACGGACGCAACCGCCGGCAGGTCGCCGGCGACAAGGTCGGTCAGGCACGTCAAACGCACGAGCCGTTTCTCGGCACGAGCGATGCGATCCGCGCGCTCGCAACGCAGGCCTCGCGTATCGTCAAGAGTCACGCGCCGGTGCTCATTCTTGGCGAGACGGGAGCAGGCAAGGGCGTGCTCGCGCGCTGGCTGCACGCGAACGGACCGCGCGCGCGCGAACCGTATGTCGATCTGAATTGCGCCGGCCTGGCCCGCGAGCTGATCGAGTCGGAGCTCTTTGGACATGAAAAGGGCGCGTTCACGGGCGCAACCGCCGCGAAGGCCGGCCTCATCGAAGTCGCGCACCGCGGCACGGTGTTCCTGGATGAAATCGGCGACATGGATCTCGCCGTGCAGCCGAAACTGCTCAAAGTGCTGGAAGAGAAACGCTTTCGCCGCGTCGGCGACGTGCGCGAGCGGACGGTGGACGTGCGATTCATTGCCGCGGCGAACCAGGACCTTGCGAAGCGCGCCGAGGAAAAGACGTTCCGCCAGGACTTGCTGTATCGCATCAACACCGTCACGCTGCACGTGCCGGCGCTGCGCGAACGGCCAGAGGACATCCCCGTTCTCGCGGCGACGATCCTCGAGTCGCTCGCGCGCGACATGCCCTATGGCAAGCGCGTGTTGACGCCCGACGCCGTGAGCGCGCTCCAGGAGCATCATTGGACCGGCAACGCCCGCGAATTGCGGAACACGCTCGAGCATGCGGTGTTGCTGACCGATGGCGACACCATCGATGCCGCGGCACTTGGCTTGTCAGGGAGACGCCGGCCCGCGTCCACTCCAACGTCGTCCGCTGATCTGACCTTGAAGGCGGCAGAGATCCAGGAAATTTCGCGCGCGCTGCAGGCTGAAGGCGGCCGAGTGGAGCGCGCCGCGCAGCGGCTCGGCGTGCCGCGGAGCTCGCTGTATCAGAAGATCCGGAAATACGGCATCACGATTCCGAAGGCATAGCCAGCAACGCGTCGAGATCGAGCAACGCCACCGTTTCGCCGCTGACGCGGAACATTCCCGACGCGAACTCGGGGCGCGGAACATCCGGCAGCGCGTGATGCTCGTCGGCCGGATGGCACATCGTCACCTCCGAATCGATCGACAACGCGACGAGCGAGCCGTGTTGCCGGGCGCCGCATTGCGCGATCAATTGCCGGCGGTGCGGCGTGCGCGCCGCAGGCGCGCGGAAATCGATGCGCGGCACCACCGCGCTCTGCCAGCGCGTAATGCCCTCGACGTAGTCATTGCATCCAGGAACGGCGATCGACGCGGTCGGCTGGACGATCGCCGCGACTTGCCGGCCGCTCAATGCATAGCGGCACGCGGCCGACGGCGGCAGTACCGAAGTCGAAAAGATCACCGCGACTGGTTCAGGCGACGCCATCGCTCGACGTTGAACAGGCGCGAAGACGGCGTCGTGATGCGCGGTCTCGAGGCTCGACGCGCTCGACATGAGCCGATGCGGCGCCAGCAGGAGCGCCGCAATGTCGCCCACCAGCCAGACGATGCCCTCGAACCACGCCGACGCCTGGGTTCCGATGATCGGCGGCAACGGCGCGATATCGCCTTGTGCGGGCGTGGCCGTGCGCTCGATGCGATCGACCAGCCACCCGGTGAGGGCGCTGCGATCGGCGGTGATGGCGATGTGACTGCCGCGGACGCCGGCATGATCGTGCGACGCGGATCGGCCAAGCACCTCGCCGAGCGCGAACACCGGCACCTGCTGGCCGCCCAGCTTCAGAGTGCCGAGACGTCCATCCTCACCGCGATCGACGCGCATGTATTCAGCGCGCTCGACGTGGCGGACATCCGCGCTGCGAAACGCGTAGCGTTCGTGGCCGACGTTGCAGCAGAGGACACCGTCGGCGTGCAGCACCCGCGTCATTGCTTCTTCCGTAAGGCGAGCATCTGGCCGATGCGCGCGGGGGTCGCCACGTGATCGGCGGCGGTCCGATCGACAGCGCGCTCGGGCATGCTAGGCACGATGCAGCTCGCCGGATCCTGCACGTAGCATTCGCCGCCCGCGTCGCGAATCTGCTTCAGCCCCTCGGCGCCGTCATCGCCGGAGCCCGTCAGCACGATGCCGGTGGTCGCGGCGCCGAATGCCTCGGCCGCCGACGTCATCGCCATGTTGATCGATGGCCGATACACGTCTTTCGGTCCTGGCTGCACCAGCTGAATGCTGCGATCGGCGCGCACGACCAGGTGCATCGCTCCGGGCGCGATCAGGATCAGGCCGGGCTCGAGGCGCGATCCGGATTCGGCCACTTCCACGCGCAGCGGTGTGTGGCGCGACAACTGGACCGCGAACGGTTGCGTGAAGGTTGCCGGCAAGTGCTGCACGACGACGCACGGCTGTGCGAAGTCGGGAGGCAGGTGCGCGATCACATCGCTGATCGCGCGCGGTCCGCCAGTGGACGCGCCAAGAATCACCACACCGGTGTCGTCTTTGCGCGACGCAACCTTGACCGCTGCGCGCGCCGGAGCCACCGCAGCGGGGATCACCACTGCCGGAGCCGGTGCACGGAATCCCGATCGTGACGCCGCGGCGATCTTGACCTTGCTGACGATCTCCCGGCGCAGCGAGGCGCGGCTGACCGGGGCGCCGGGCGTGTACTTCAGGATGAAATCGACCGCGCCGAGCTCGAGCGCGCGAAGCGTCGTCGCCGCGGCCAGTCGCGTGACGCCGCTAATCACGACGACGGCCGTGGACGGCTCGCCCGTCACTTCTTTCAACAGGTCGAGGCCGTCGCTGCCGGGCATCTGCAAATCGAGCGTGAGTACATCGGGAGCTTCACCGCGAATCAGATCGACGGTCGCGCGGGCGTCGTGCGCCATGCCGACGACCTGGCAGTCCCCGCCCGCCTCGATGTACGAAGCCAGGAGGTGACACGTAAACGGCGAGTCATCGGCGATGGCGACACGGATCATGACGCGGCCCGCTCACCCAGCCGGCGTGAGGCCTGGACGAGCCGATCGATGTTGCGGATCAGCACGTCTTCCTGGAACGGCTTGACCATGTAGTCCGTGACGCCGAGCGCCGCGGCCTTGTCGCGGTGCTTGTCGCCGCTGCGCGAGGTCAGCATCACGATCGGCAGATCGGCGCGGCCCTTCTGCGAGCGAATCGTCGACAGGAATTCGAAGCCGTCCATGCGCGGCATCTCGATGTCGAGCAGCACGAGATCGGGCAGCCGGCTCGCGCGCTGGATCAGATCAAGGGCCTCGAGCCCGTCGCGCGCCGGCACCGGGGTCCATCCTGCCTTCTTCACGGCGACGGAGAGCACGTGACGCATGCTGAGCGAGTCGTCCACGACCATCACCGTGTACGGTTCCGGTCCCGCGGACAATCGCGGCGCGGGCTGGCGCACGACGACGGGGCCCTCAGCCGCGCCGGCCAGATCGGCCGGGTTCAGGATCAACACGACGGTGCCATCGCCGAGCAGGGTTGCACCCCAGATTCCCGGCACTCGGCGCAGGTGCGTGCCGAGCGTCTTCACCACGACGTCGCGGCTGTTCAGGATCTCGTCGACAGCCAGGGTGATGCGGCGGCTCGCGAGATTTGCGATCAGCACCGGTGGTGACAGCGGCGCATCAACGGCACGCGGCAGCCCCAGCGTTTCAGCGAGGTCGCGCAGCGGATAGGTCTGGCCATCCATCGTGCACACGCGCTCGGATCCGACCATGCTGATGGCCGTCGGATGCGGCCGGGCGATCTGTACGACCGACGCGAGAGGAAGGCCGAGCGTCTCACCACCGGAACGGATCAGCAGCACGCGCGTGATCGCCAGCGTCATCGGCACGCGCACGGAGATCGTGGTGCCCGCGCCTGGACGTGACGCCAGGTAGACGCGGCCGCCTGCGCGTGTCACCTTGGCCTTGACGACGTCCATCCCGACGCCGCGTCCCGACACTTCGGTCACGTGCTCCGCGGTGCTGAATCCCGGCTCGAAAATGTAGTTGACGATCGTCTCGTCGGTCGTCGCCGCGGCTTCGGCTTCGTTCAGGTAGCCTTTGGCGATCGCGGTGCGGCGGATACGCTCGGCGGACAGGCCGGAACCGTCGTCTTCGACTTCGATGAGGACGTCGGTGCCCTCGTGGAGCGCGCGCACGCGGATTCGCCCGCGCGCCGGTTTGCCGGCTGCGGCGCGCGACGCGGCGGACTCGATGCCGTGATCGACGGCGTTGCGCAGCAGGTGGAGCAGGGGCTCCGCCATCTGTTCGAGCAACGACTTGTCGAGCGCGACGTGGCCGCCCTCGATGACGAGATCGACCAGCTTGCCGCAGGCTTCGGCGGTCGATCGCACGGCGCGCTCGAGCTGCGTCGTCAACGAGGCCAGCGGCACCATCCGGAATTCCATCGTCTTGTCCTGGACTTCACGGGTCAGCCGGCCCAGCCGCGTCAGATCGCCGTCGAAATCGCCGATCGTGCCGGCGACGCGCGTGCCGATCGTCGCGATGTCGCTGGTGATTTCGGTGAGCTCGCGCGTCAGCAGGTGAAACTCGGTATAGCGATCGAATTCCAGATCGTCGAATCCCTGGCCGCCGGATCCCGCGGCGCCGTTCTTGCCCTGTCGCGCGGTCAGGTTGCCGGCCAGCGCGCGGACTTCGTAGTCGGACTCGAGCTTGTGCGTGACGCGGCGCAGGCGCGCGGTGCTCAGTTTCAGCTCGTCGATCTGCTCGATCAAGGCGAGGTGATGTTGTTCGAAGGTCGAACGGTTGATCACCAGCTCCGAGATGACGCGCACGAGCTCGTTGAGCCGATCGACCGGGACGCGCAGGACGTTGGCGCCGCGGCGTTCGGCGTGACGGCGCCGGCGCTCGCCGATCGGCGGCGCGGTTACAACAGGCTCCGGTGCGGCCGGGGGCGTGACCACCGCGTCTGCCGGTTCGCCCGCGGCAGGCGTGTCCAGTGCGGGTGTGACGCCGAGCAGCCGATCGAATTCGTTGAAGAGTCTGCCGACGACCGTCTGCAGGCGCGGCACATCGGCGACGCCGATGATGATGTCGTGCAGCGCATCGGACGACGACGATAAGGTGCGCACGGCCTGATCGGTAAGATTCGACGCGCCTTCATAGAGTCGATCGAGCAGATCTTCCATCCGATGGGCGAGCTTCGACGCGCCGGTATACCCGACCACGCCGGCTGCCCCCTTGAGAGTGTGAACGGCTCGACGCAGCTCCTGAAGCCGCGGGCGATCGTCGATGGCTGGATCGAGGATCGCCGTGACGCGGGCGATCGTTTCGAGATGTTCCTGCGCCTCCTGCGCAAAGATCTCGGCCAGCTCCGCGGGCACGGGCGTCGCGGGAACGACATCGAAGCCGAGGCTCGACGGCGAGGGCGCCGACGCTGCGGCCGCGACGGCAGTGGGCGCGACTGGCGTGTGCGCGACTGGCGTGTGCGCGACCGGTGTGGGCGCGATCGGTGTTGGCGCGACGGCCGCAGTGGGCTTTGGCAATTCGAGGACGGGAAGATCCGCGAGCGCGCCGAGCGGCGACGGCTCATCGACCGGCGCGATCGCTTCCACGACTTCTTTCTCGGCAGCGATTTCGCGCGTCTCAATCAGGATCAACTCGCGCAACACCACGATCGCGGCCGCTTCGTCGTCCGGCCGCAGCGACCGCAGCAGATCGAGTGCGACGGCCTCGACCGCTTCACCGGCGAGCACGGCCTCCATGTATGCCTGCAGCCGCGGCAATGCCTCGCGCGTGACGGCGATCGTGTCGTCCGTCAGTGGGCCGGAGATCCTGATCGCGTGTTCGAGGCGTTCTTCGGTCGCGTTCAACAGGTAACCCAGGGCGGCGAGGCCCATCATCGACGAGGCGCCTTTGAGCGCATGAATCAGGCGATGGGCCTCTCGCGCGCCAGCGCGACCAAGACGATCGCCCTCGGCGGCATCGAGCGCCGCGGCGATCGCCGGAAGGCTCGATCGAAATTCGTCGGTGAACGCTGCAGCGGTCGCGGCATCCAGCGGTGTCATGAGCGCACCTCGACGGCGGACTTGGGACTGCGGCGCTGAAATGCGCGGACGCCGCTGATGACGACAGGTTCGAGGCCAGGCGGTCGATCGTTCGGCGCTTCACCGGGGCCCAGGAGCAGATAGCCGTCGGGAGCGACACATGACGCCAGCCACGACACGGCGCGGGTCACGGCCGCCGGCGAAAAATAGATCAGCACGTTGTGGCATACGACGACGTCGTGGCTCGGTCGAAAGCCGTCGGGCTCGACGAGGTTGGTCGTCATGAACTTCACGCGCCGGCGGAGTGCCTCGACGATCTCGTACTCGGCGCCGGACGAGCCCGTGACCTTGGTGAAGAATTTCTGACGGTACGGCTCGGGCACCGCAGCGATCGCGCGCTGACCGTAGCGGGCCTGCCGCGCAATCTTGATCGCCTGGTGGCTGATGTCCCCGCCCCACACGGTGAAGTCTCCCGCGGCGACATCGTCCATGGCGCACATCGCGATCGAGTACGCCTCCTGGCCGGTGGAACAGCCGGCGCTCCACAGGCTCAAGCGGCTGCCGTGCGGCTTTGCGGCGCGCAGCGACGGCAGGATGTGCGCGCGCAAGGCGTCGAACGACGGCGGATGGCGGAAGAACGAGGTTTCGTGGTTCGTGAGCCGCTCGATCAGCGCGTCCCATTCAGTGCTGGCGCCTGACGGTCCGGCGAGCAACTGGTAGTACACGGTCTCGTCGCCGATACCGCGCGCGCGCATCTGGTTGTGCACGAGGCCGATCACATCGGGCATGCGGACGTGGCGAAACGTCAGGCCGCAGCGGCGCAGGATCAAGTCGTACCACGCCTGTGGCGTGACGTCGATGTCGATCCGCGCGGCTCCGGACGCAGGCTTGGACATTACCGTGCCGCAACGAGACGGGGCTGCGGGAACGGCGCCGTCTCAGCGCTCGCCGGCGGCAGCTTGAAGCGCGTCACGATCGCATTGAGGTTGTCGACGAGCAGGCCCAGCGAGTTGATCGCCGCCGCGGTCTGCTTGGTGCCGGCCGCGGTGTTGCGCGTGACCGCCGACATTTCGTTCATCGACTTGGCGACCTGCTCGGAGCCGCGTGCCTGCTGCTGCGCCGCGTCCGAGATGGCCTGGAGCAGTTCGGCCAGGCGGTTCGACACGCCCTGGATTTCGCCGAGCGCGACGCCGGCTTCGTTGGCGATGTTCGATCGATTGATCACTTCGCGCGTGGTGTCTTCCATTGCCGTCATCACTTCGGCCGTTTCGCCCTGCGTGGCCTTGACGAGCATGCCGGCGCGCTTGGTCGCCTCGGTGGCGCGATCGGCGAGGCGTTCGACTTCGTCCGCGACGATGGCGAATCCGCGGCCCGCTTCGCCGGCCATGGCGGCCTGGATCGACGCGTTCAGTGCAAGGATGCTGGTGCGATCGCCGATGTCGCCGATCAACTGGACGATCTCGCCGATTTCCTGTGAGCTCTCGCCGAGACGCTTGATGCGCTTGGCGGTTTCCTGGACCTGGTCGCGCACCGCCTTCATGCCTTCGATGGTGCGCGTCACCGCGCGGGTGCCGTGTTCGGCGTTGACGCGCGCCTGCTCGGCGACCGCGGCCGATGACGAGGCGTTCTCGGAGACGTAGTGAATCGACGCGGCCATTTCTTCGATGGCCACGGACGCTTCAACCGCCTGGGCCGCCTGATCGTCACTGCCGCTCGCGAGGTTCTCGGTGACGTCGCGCAGCTCCGACACGGCCATGCTGATCTGGCGCGAAGCTGCCTGCACCTGGCCGATGATCTGGCGGAGCTGTCCGATCATCAGGTTGAACGAATCGGCGACGGCGCCGGTGACGTCCTCGGTCACTTCGGCCTCGACGGTCAGGTCACCTTCGGCGACGCCGCTCACTTCGGCGAGGAGCTTCATCACCGCGGCCTGCATCTGATCGCGCTCCTTGCGCGAGTGCACGAGCGGCACGGTGTTGTCGAGCATCGTGTTCACCGCGCGGCCGATGCGGCCCAACTCGCTGTCATGTGACGCGGGCACGCGCCGCGACAGGTCGCCGCTCGCAACCGACTCGCAGGCGCTCGCGAGTGCGCCCGCTTCGGCGATGGCCGGACCGAACACCAGCAGGTGAAGCAGCACGGCCGCGGCGACGAAGCCGATCGCCAGCGCCGCGCCGATCGCGTAGAACGGCTGCGTGCCGGCGTTGGTGGCGCCGAGCTGCGACAAGGCAACGGCTCCGACCGAGCCCAGCACCAGGGCGACGAGGCCGAGCGTCAGAAATTCACGGGTCCTGATAGTGAGCGTTCTCAACATGATGGGTCCTTAGTGGGTCTCCGCGGACGCGGCGGCATCCACGCTCCTGGTTTCGTCGAACTGCCGGATGTCGGGGGAACGCAACAGACGATCGACGTCGAGCACCGCCACCAGCCGATCGCCGGTCGTGCAGACGCCGCTTACGAAAGGCGCGAGCGCGCCGTCGAGCGGCGATGCCGGCGCCTTGATGTCTTCGCTGTGCAGGGTGACGATGCGATCAACCGCATCGACGATCAGCCCGGTCGTGAACGGCTCGTCGAGCAGCCGGACCACCAGCATCCGGCCGGTTGCCGATGCAAACGGCGCAAGGCCAAGGTACGCGCGCACGTCGATCACCGACACGATGTCGCCGCGCAAGTTGGTGACGCCGAGCAGCCATTCCGGCACGCGCGGCACGATCGTGACGCGCGGCACGCGCTCGAGCTCGGTGACGAAGGCTTCGGGAACGGCGTAATGTGTCGAGGCGATCGAGAGCAGCACGAAGCGTCCAGCCGCTGCGGCCGGCGCAGGTGCGGGCGGCGCGTCAGCAGTGACGTCGAGCTGTTCGTCGGCGGCCACGATCGCGTCTCGCAACGTGGTCATGACTGCCTCGCCACCGCCGCCAGCAGCGCGGAGTCCTGGTACGGCTTGGCGATGTATTCATCGGCGCCTTGTTTCAGGCCCCAGAACCGATCGCTCTCCTGGCTCTTGCTGCTGACGAGAATCACCTTGATGCCGCGCGTGCTGTCCGAGGCCTTGAGGTGCCGGAGGACCTGGTAGCCGTTCATCTTCGGCAGCACGATGTCGAGGACGACCACCGGCGACGGTTCGGCCGCGATCTTTTCCAGCGCCTCTTCGCCATCGACGGCGGTGCTCACTTGATAGCCGGACCGCTGAAGCAGATTGCTCGCGGCCTGACGGCCCGTGGGACTGTCATCAACAATCAGGACGCGGCCGCGCTTCATTTCTTTCTCTCCCTGGCCTTCGGTCGATCCTTCGGCTCGTCCGCGGCCTCCGGCTTGGGCTCGTCGACCTTGTTGATGGCTTCGGTCAGTCCATCGACGAAGAGCGAGAAGGTGGCGCGCCACTCTTCGCGTTCGCGATTCGATTTGAAGAACGTGCTCGCGGTATTGCCGTAGAACGTCAACACGTCGAGCAGGGCGCGGCACAGCTCCAGGTAAAGCTGCTCGCGGCTTTCGTTGTTGTTCTTCCAGCTCTTGAGGACGCCGGCGGCGGTGGCGACCGAGATGCGGTCGCGTTCTTCGCCGAGGAGCTGCGTGTAGGGATGCTCTTCAGCCAATCGCGGCAGGACGTGCGACGGCAGCACGCCAGGATCGCTGCATCGCGCCGTGACCACGGCAACCATCGAATTGACGACGGCCGTGACGAGCAGCAGCGCGGCGACCGTGCCGCCTTCCACTTTGCCTTCCTGGAGCCGGGTCGTGTCCTGTTCGAGACGCGTCAGCTGCGTCAGCAGGTCATGCAGCAGCTGCTCGTCGCCGCTGCGTTCGCCGCCGGCGCTGGAGTGCGCGGCGCTGCTGGCGCCCGGACGCGATGCGTCAGCATCAATCACGAGGCGCGCCAGTCGATCCGTCACGGTGCGCGGCTGCGGCTCGGGATCGCGCGCGAGGCGGAATCGCCCGTCCGGCCAGCCGAGCATCTCGCACGCCGCCTCGTCGCCGGTCACCGGACCGGCCACGGCGTGGACGAGGACGCCTTCGGCGAAATACATCGCGCCCGAATCGCCGCCGCGCTGGACGCGCAGAATCGCGGTCGAGCACTCACGCGACATTACCTGCAAGAGGCTGGGCAGCGTCAGATCGACAAGATCACCCTCAACCATGGTGCGCCTCCACCTGGCAGTGGCTGGTCACGACCGCGAGCACTGCAGGCGTTTCGAACGGTTTGGTCAGATACTCGGTGGCGCCGGCCATGTGGCCTTTGACTTTGTCGAAGAAGGCGCCCTTGCCGGACAGCATGATCACCGGCACGGCCTGCGTGCGCGGATCCTGCTTGATGCGCTTGCAGACTTCGTAGCCGTCGAGATCCGGCATCGCGATGTCCAGGAGCACCAGGTTCGGCACGACCTGCTGCAGGCGCGCGAGCGCGGACGTGCCATCGGCCTCCGCGAACACGCGATAGCCCGCGCGCTCGAGCGTGAGACCAAGAATCTTTCGGATCGTTGGACTGTCATCCACCACCAGAATCGAAGGCGCCGCGCCGTTCGTGGCGGGCGCCGCCTCGACAGGTGCGGCAGGCGCGGGCAGGAATTCAGGCGCCGGCGGCGCACTGACCTCGATCGCGGCTTCGATCGGCGGCGCCGGGACTTCGATCGCGACCTCGACCGCCGGAGCGGCGTCGGCCGCCGCCGGCAGCACGGCGAGCTTGTCGAGCAGCGAGTCATCGACGTCGGCATGTCCGTTGGCTGCCGGCATTGCGGCGCTTTCGAATCGCGCGAACGCATCGCCGGGAGCCGGCAGCAGTGAGGGATCGACCTGCGGTCCGTTCAGCCAATCGAGCGCCGCCGCGATGCGCGGGTCGTCGCGATTGATCGACTGGGCGAGCTCGATCGCTTTCGCCGCTTCCGCTTTGTCTTCGGTCGTGGAGGCGAGGCCAAGCCACGATTCCACGTCACCGCCCGTGAGCTCGATCGCTTCGCGCCAGCGTTGCAGCGAGGCGTTGACCTGGCCGGCGGCCGCCAGCGCGCGCGCGCTGTCGATCAAGGTCTTGCGAAGGGCCGATCGTCCTTCTTCATGGTGCGGCGCGACACGCAACAGATCGCGAAGCGAGCGCAGCCGTTCTTCATCGCTATCCGCGAGATTGGCCAACGCCTGCCAGATCCGCACGTCGCTCGGATTGAGCTCCGCGGCTTCGCGGAAACGGCTGCGTGCTTCTTCCCGGTCATCGCCGGCAATCGTCACGGCGCGCGCGAGCAGGGCCTGCCGGAGTTGTGTGCGATGCGTCGTGTCGTCGGGCCGCAGCGCCACGAGACGGCGCAGCGCATCGATGCGATCGACCTGTGAGGCCGCCAGCTCCGCCATCGCCTGCCATGGCGCCGCGAGATCCGGCGTCAGGTCGGTCGCTTCGTTGATCAACGATCGCGTGCCGGCGCGATTGCCGGCCGCGGCCGCGCTCCGCGCCTCTGAGATCAACAACAGCGACAGCGCTTCACGAGCCGGCGCGTGCTCATCGTCGATCGCGAGGACACGACGCAGGCACGGGATCGCGGAATCCGCTGATGGCGATGCGATCGCGAGCCAGTACCACGCGATGACATCGTCCGGTGTTTCGAGGGTGACTTGCTCGAGTAGGGCGCGGGCGCGATCGAATTCGCGATTCTGCGCGGCGACGACGCCCTGTCTCAGGATCACGTTCGTGGCCGACGTGGCGTTTGCCGCGTTCATGCTCATGACGTCACGCGCTGTGCAACGTTTGTGCCTCCCGCGCGCGGACAGTACGGAGATCCACGCAACTCACAGTGTCGCTGCCAGTTGCCGTCAATCGGCGCGCTCGATCAGCGCGCCTGTCGCACGCTGTGCGGTCTGAGAGTCAGACAGCCGTCCCGTTCTTGGATGCGCGATGTGGACGATCACGTCCGACCCCCGGCATTTGCTCAGCGATCTACGTGATCACGTGTTTGTCATGCGCAGGTACGAACGTTGCAGCCGCGCAGCGGAACGGCATGCACCATATGAAAAAAGTGAAGGTCCTCATCGTTGACGACGCGATGTTGATTCGCCGGATGGTCGCGGACATTTTGTCCGCTGATCCTGCGATCGATGTGGCGGGTGAAGCCGCCAACGGCAAGATTGCGCTCCAGAAGATCGCGCAGCTGTCGCCCGATCTCGTCACGCTCGACGTCGAGATGCCCGAGATGAACGGGCTGCAGACGCTGAAGGAGATTCGCAAGACCAACCCGCGCCTGCCGGTGATCATGTTCAGCGCCGTCACCGAACGCGGCGCCAAAGACACGCTCGAAGCGCTGCATTACGGCGCGTCGGACTACGTCACGAAGCCGACAAGCGCGGCCGGGCGCGAAACCGCGCAGCAGCGCATTCGCGAAGATCTCGTGCCGAAGATCAAGTCGCTGTGCCGCCTGGTCGGCGCGCCGCAGGGACTCAAGCCCGTTGGCTCAGCGCGTTCGTCGACGGCGTTCACGCTGCGTGCGCTCGGACCCGCGATCACCGCCGATGTGATCGCCATCAGCCTCTCGACAGGAGGCCCGCAGGCGCTCGGCCAAATCGTGTCGACATTGCCGGCGAGTTTTCGCGCGCCGGTGATCGTCGTGCCGCACATGGCGGAGATGTTCACGAGGTTCTTCGCGGAGCGGCTGGCCGCGCAGACGCCGCTCAGGGTCATCGAAGTCACGGATGGCGCGCCTGTGCAGCCTGGCACGCTCTACGTTGCGCCCGCGGATTTTCACGTGACGGTGCGCAAGCGCGCCGGCGCGGCAGTGTTCGCGCTCGATCAGGCGCCGCCGCTGCATTCACATCGCCCCGCCGCTGACGTGCTGTTCAAGTCGGTGGCAGAAGCGTTTGGAGCCCGCGCGCTGGCGTTGATGCTGACCGGCATGGGGCAGGACGGCCTGCGCGGCTGTGAAGACATCACCAGCGCCGGCGGCCGCGTGCTCGTGCAGGACGAAGCGACCAGCGTGGTGTGGGAAATGGCCGGCCTCGTCGCTCGCGCCGGCCTGGCCGACGCGGTGCTGCCGCTCGGCGACATCGCCGGCGAGCTGATTCGCCGGACCACGCGCGCAGACGCTCACGACGATCGGGGCGCTGCATGAGCGCCCGGAAGAAGACGCCGAAGGCGGCGCCCGTGCGGATCGACGACGAGCTGGTGACGTTCGCCGCCGATCCGGAACTGGCGGAGATGTTCGTCGCCGACGGCCTGGATCATCTCGGGACGATCGAGCAGACGATTCTCAAGCTGGAGTCGTCGCCGGCGGATCTCAGCCTCGTCAACGATTTGTTCCGTCCGTTTCATACGATCAAGGGCAACGCCGGCGTGCTCGGCATCCACTCCGTCGAGCGATTCGCCCACACCCTCGAGACCCTGCTCGATCTCGCGCGGTCGGGTCTCCATCCACTCGGGGCCGCCGAGATCGATCTCGTCCTCACTGCGGTGGACGTCCTTCGACTCATGGTGAAGGAGCTGCCCGCGCGTGCCGCCGGCAAGGCGGTGACCGATGTGAGCTCGCGCTGTGAGGCGCTGATGGCATCGGTCGACGCGCTGATCGCCGCCGGCGCCTCGTCGCGACCGGAGCTCGTGCCCGAGCGCGCGGACGATCACGCCGACAACGCCGTGGTCTCATTCTCCGAACAAAGCACCGTCAAGGTCGGCACCTCGAAGCTGGATGCGCTGGTCGACATGGTCGGCGAGCTCGTCATCGCGCAGGCGATTCTCGCGGAGAATCCGGCCCTGCATCGCGCCGGCGACGAGCGTCTCAGCCGTCAGCTCGCGCAGGTCAGGCGGATCACGAGCGACATCCAGCGCGACGCGATGTCGATGCGCATGGTCCCGATCCGCCAGACCTTCCAGAAGATGGTCCGCCTCGTGCGCGATCTCTCGAAGACTTTCAACAAGCCCACGGCCGTCGTGGTCACGGGCGACGACACCGAGCTCGATCGCAAGCTCGTCGAACAACTCACCGATCCGCTGATGCACATGGTGAGGAACACGATCGACCATGGCGTCGAGCCGCAGGAGGTGCGCGCGGCGGCAGGGAAGCCCGCAACCGCGCAGATCCACCTCAAGGCCTTTCACCGTGCCGGCGGCGTGGTCGTGGAAATCGGCGACGACGGCGCCGGTCTCGATACCGAGCGGATCGCCGCCCGCGCCGTTGCGCAGGGACTGATTGCCGACAGCAGCGCGCTGACCGCCGCCGAGATCCACCAGATGATCTTCCGGCCGGGCTTTTCGACGGCCGAGAAGGTCACCGAACTCTCGGGACGCGGCGTTGGCATGGACGTCGTGCGCCGCAACATCGAGACGCTGCGCGGCCGGATCGAGATCCAGACCGAGCGCGGCCGGGGCACCACCTTCTCATTGCATCTGCCGCTGACGCTCGCGATCGTCGACGGCCTCGTACTGCGAGTGGGGCAGGACCGCTTTGTGATTCCGACGCCGGCCGTCCAGGAGTCATTGCGCCCGCGTCCCGAAGACGTGCACACGACCTACGGCCGCCCCTGCATGGTGCAGGTGCGCGATCGCTTGATCCCATTGCTGCATCTCGGCGATGCGTTCGGCATCCGCGGCACTCACGATCGCATTTCGGACGGCACGGTGGTGATTGCCGAAGACAACGGCCGGCCGGTCGCTCTGGTTGTCGACGAGCTGCTCGGCAAGCGCGAAGTCGTGATCCGAAGTCTCGGTGAAATGTTTCGCGGCGTCGCGGGGATTGCCGGCGGCGCCATCCTTGGCGACGGCCGCATTGGCCTGATTCTGGACACCGGCGGACTGCTGGCGCTTGCATCGCGAGCGCCATCGCCAGTCGCGGCAGAGAGGGAGATCGCATGACGACGATAGCGACCGCGGCACGCCCGTCGAGCGGCACTGGCGCGACGGCGAGCAGCGGCAAATACCTGACGTTCGTGCTGGGACGGGAGGAGTACGGCCTGCCGGTCCTCAAGGTGCGCGAAATCATCAAGGTCATGGACATCACGCATGTGCCGCAGGTGGCGGCGCACGTGCTGGGCGTGATCAACCTGCGCGGGCGCGTCATCCCGGTGATCGACTTGCGGCGCAAGTTTGGTTTCGACGCGCAGGAGCACACCGAGCGTACCTGCATCATCGTCGCCGAGGTCGCATTGGCCCAGTCGACCGTGATGATGGGCGTGGTCGTCGACGCGGTCTCGGAAGTCGTGAACGTCGCCGCGTCGGAAATCGAGAGCACGCCTGACTTCGGCGGCCAGAACGGCACCGATTACATCCTCGGGATGGCCAAGGTCAAAGGCGGCGTCAAGATCCTGCTCGACCTGGATCGGGTGCTGGGAAGCGATGGACAGCTTGCCATTCGACCAGTCTAGGGCCGCCGTCATGTCGTCCGCCGTGCGCGCTCCCGAGTTCTCCGATCGCGATCTCGCGACGATCGTCCGCCTGGTCTATGAAAAGAGCGGCATCGCGCTCCATGCCGGCAAGCGCGCGCTGGTGTCGGCGCGGCTGCAGAAGCGCCTGCGCCAGACCGGCGTCGCATCGTTCCGCGACTACGTGCAGTTGCTGCAGGCCGACACATCCGGGGACGAAGTGACCGCGATGCTCGACGCGATCACGACGAATCACACGTCGTTCTTCCGCGAGCGGCAACATTTCGACTACCTGGAGCGAGTGGTGTTGCCGCCGCTCAGGGATCGCAGCCGCGTCACGCCGATCCTCGGGTGGAGCGCGGCGTGCGCGACCGGCGAGGAGCCGTATTCGATCGCGCTGACCGCCGCGCGCGTGCTGGGCGACGAAGCCGCGCGTCGTCTGCGGCTTTTGGCGTCAGACCTGTCGAGCCGCGCGGTTACGCGCGCGAGCGAAGGCATCTACCGCGCCGATCGGCTTTCCGATCTGCCGCGCCATCTCGTGCTGAAGCATTTCCAGAAGGGCGCCGGTGTGCCGCAGGGATGCCTGCAAGTCAGCCCGCAAGTGAGACAGCTGATCGAGTTCCGCCGTCTCAACCTGCTGCATCCTGCGCCGCCGGGCCCGCCGTTCGATTTCATCTTCTGCCGGAACGTCATGATCTATTTCGATCGCGCCGCCCAACAGCGCGTGATCGACACGCTCGAGCGCCGGCTGGCGCCGGGCGGCCATCTGTTCGTCTCGCACTCCGAGGGTCTCAACGGCCTGCGCCACGGCCTGACCTGGGTCGCGCCGGCGATCTACCAGCGGGGTGAGTCATGAAGCAAGCGATCCTGTGGGCCGGTCCCGAGTGGGTGCGGCCGCCCGCACGCGAGGTCGTCGGCATCGGCGACATCGTGGTGTCCAACGTCCACGACAGCACGATCGCGACACACGCGGTCGGCAGCTGCATCGCCGTGTGCGTGGTCGATCCGGTCGCGGTCGTGGCCGGCATGGTGCACTTTCTCCTCCCTGACTCGAGCATCAACCCGCAACGCGCGGGTGAACATCCGGGCGTCTTCGCGGACACCGGCATCCCCCTGCTATTCCAGACGGCGTACTCGTACGGCCTCGTCAAGCAGCGAGCCATCGTGAAGCTCGTCGGCGGCGCGGAAATGCCGCAGACCACGAAGGGCTGGTTCAACACCGGACATCGCAACCTGCTGGCGGCGAGGAACGTGTTGTGGCGAAACGGCGTGTTCGTGGCGGCGGAGGATGTCGGTGGCACGGATGCCCGCACCGTGCACCTGTCGGTCGGCAGCGGCCGGCTGCACGTGTTCAGCGGGCGCTCGCACAAGGAACTGTAATCATGCGAATCCTGATAGTGGACGACTCGTCGATGATGCGCGCGATGATCAAGCGCGTTGTCAAGCTGACCAAGGTCCCGGTCGAGGAAATCCTCGAGGCCGGCGACGGCGCGCAGGCGCTCGCCCTGCTCGAAGCCAAAGACGTGCAGCTGCTGCTCACCGACATCAACATGCCGGTGATGAGCGGCGCTGACCTGTTGCGCAGGGTCGCCGAAGACGATCGCTGGCGCAATCTCACGCGCGTGATCATCTCGACCGACGGCTCGGAGGCCCGCCGCGAGCAGGCCGCGGGCCTCTCGGTCCGGTGCTATCTCCAGAAACCATTCAGCCCGGAGGTGCTTCGCGATGTCCTCAACGACGCCGCTGCCACTGCCCGACTTTGAGCGTGCCGTCGGCGGTGCGATCGCTCTCGCGGTCAGCACCGTCGCCGAACGCAGCTTCTTTGCCTGCGTGGATCGCAGCGAGGCGCCGGACCTCGATGATGTCAACGCGGCCGAATGGGTCGTCGCGACCATACGTTTCGACGATGGGCCGGTCTGCGGATCGCTGGCATGTTCCCTGCCGAGCGATCTGGCGCTGTGGCTCTTCGACGCCTTCAGCGGCCGCGATCCCGCGTCGCCGCTGCCGCCGCGTCATCAGCTGGACGATCTCGTCGGCGAGTTCTCCAACATGGTGTGCGGCACCTGGTTGACGCGCTGCGAAGCGCATCGCGTCTTCAAGCTGAATCCGCCGGTGATCACCCGGGTGCGGCAGCCCGAAGAGGATGGCTGCCACCGTGAGTGGCTGGCGGTCAACAACCGTCCCGTGGCGATCGATTGGGACATCGTGCGATCGCCGGGCGACGGCACCACGACAACAGGCTGGTAGCGCATGCCGTCTGCCCGTCCCAGCCGCGTGCTGATCGTCGACGACTCCGCGATCGTCAGGACCATCCTGTCGAACGCGCTGAAGTCGGAGCCCGACATCGAAGTGGTCGGTCTCGCAGCCGATCCGTTCGTGGCTCGCGACCTGATTGCGACGCAGCGGCCCGACGTGGTGACGCTCGATCTCGAAATGCCGCGCATGGACGGCCTGACGTTCCTGCGGCAGTTGATGGCCCACCATCCGCTGCCGGTGGTGATCGTCAGCAGCGTGACGCAGACGGGATCCGTGGCGAGCATCGAGGCGCTTGGCGCCGGCGCGATCGACGTGATTGCCAAGCCAGGCGGGCCGTATTCGGTCGCCGACATCGCGGACCAGTTGAAGTACCGCATTCGCGCACTGCGCTCGGGTCGAGCCGTGCATTTCGCGCGCTTGCGCCGGCCGCCGTCGGTGCGTCCGGCACCGCCGAGCCTCGCCTCGGCGCGCGGCCTGATCCTGATGGGAGCGTCGACGGGAGGCACACAGGCGATCGAGGCGCTGCTGACCAAGCTGCCGGCGGACACGCCGCCAATCCTGATCGTGCAGCACATGCCCGCGCCGTTTACGCGCGCCTTTGCGGCCAGGCTCGATCGCTGCTGCGCGATGCAGGTGGTTGAAGCCGAGGACAACGTGCCGGTGACGCGCGGCGTGGCCTACATCGCGCCCGGCGATTCGCATCTGCTGGTGACGGCGTGCGGTGGGGAACTGCGCACGGCGATCGAGCACAGCGCGCGCATCCACTATCAGCGTCCGTCGGTCGATGTGTTGTTTCAATCCGCGGCGTCTTTGCGCGGCGTGCCGATCGTCGCGTTGCTCTTGACCGGCATGGGATCGGACGGCGCCGACGGCATGGTGGCGTTACGCGAGGTCGGCGCGACGACGATCGCCGAAGACGAGCGCTCGTGCGTCGTGTTCGGGATGCCGGCGGCGGCGATCGCCAAAGGCGGCGCCACCCATGTGGCGCCCTGCAGCGCGATGCCGCGCTTGATCGCGGAGGCCCTGTCCGGCGCGCGCCCGCATCGGGCCGTTGTCCAGACTGCGGACCGCCTGCGTCCAGTGTTCAGACTCGCGCCTTAGAAGAGGGATGGGATGGTGATTTTCGGGAGCGGCGCGTGGCGATCGGCGGTGGACTCAAACTTGCTCTTCGAGCGCGGGAGAGGGAAGGAATGACGTTGTACGGCGTGAACACACTCAAGGTCATGACGGCGACTTGGATCGTGGCGATGTTGATGAGCGGCCCCGCGACGGCGCAGGACGGCTATCGGATCGTGGTCAATCCATCGAACCCGGTGTCGTCGCTGTCGAAGGGCCAGGTCTCGAGGTTGTTTCTCGACAAGACGCCGTGGGACGACGGCGCGCCGGCGGCGCCGGTCGACCTGCTGCCGGCTTCGCCGGTGCGGGAAGGATTTTCGAAGGACGTGCTCGGCCTGACCGTTCCCGCGGCGGTCGAGCGCATGATCGCGGCGACCAAGCTCGCCGGCGGCAATCCGCCGCCGGCCATGGCCTCGGATCGCGAAGTGCTGGCTTACGTGCGACTGAAGCCCGGAGCGATCGGCTACGTGTCGCTGGCCGCCGACATCACCGGCGTCAAGGTGATCGCGGTGGGCGGGAAGACCGAGCATGCGCTCGCGGGCAGCACGGCGGTGATGCCGGTCGCGGTCGGCGGACGCATCGCCATGCCGCAGCGCATCGTGCATGCGCAGCCGGTGTACCCCGCCCTCGCGCGGGTCGGCAAGGTCCAGGGCACGGTCGACATTTCCGTGGTGATCGACGCCGGCGGAAATGTCGAGCGCGCGCAAGTGGTGCGCTCGATTCCGCAGCTCGATGGCGCGGCGATCGAGGCCGTCCGGAAATGGAAATACAGCCCGACCATCGTCGATGGCGTGGCCGTGCCCGTCACGATGGTGGTGCACGTGACGTTCGCGCTGTAGCGCGCACGGGCGAACGGGAACGAAGGAGCAGTCAATGCTGGCAGTGAGACGAACAATCGGCGGGAAGCTGTATGCGGGGATGGGCGTGTTGCTGGTGCTGACCGTCCTCGAAGGCGGCGTGGCCGTGTGGGGCTCCGCGCGCGTGGCCGCCGACATCCGCGAGGTCACCCAGCGATCGGGCGAGCTGCAGCGCACGATCGCGATCTACACGTCGCTGTTCAAGCTCGAGAGCAGCGTCCGCACCATGTTATGGGCCGGTCTCGACAACGATCGCGACCTCTACGCCGCCGCGAAGCAGGCGAGCCTCGACGAGTTCGCAACCGCGAGCCGCGGCGTCGATGCCCTGCAGGGCTCGCTCACCAACAAGAGCGACCTCGAGCTGGCGCATTCCCTGAGAGAGCGCCTCGACGAGTGGAAGACGCTGCACGCGCAGATCGTCGAGATGGGCGACAGCGGGCGCGTCGCCGAGGCACTCGAGACACTGAGTAAGAAAGCCGCGCCGCTGTTTCGATCCGCCGAGGAATCGGCGCAGTCGATCGCGGACTTGATGTTCAAGTCCACCGAGGATGCGACGCGATCGTTGTCGCAGTCGCGCGCCACCACGATCATGTCGGTCGTGATCGTCATCGCGCTGGTCGTCGGCACGCTCGTCGCGTGGGTGGTCCGATCGATCAACAGCAGCCTGCGCGGCATGTCGCGCGAGCTCGGCGAGGGCGGCCAGCTCGTGGTCGAGGCGTCGGCGCAAATGTCGGCCTCGGCGCAGTCGATGTCGCAGGGCGCCGCCGAACAGGCCGCGTCGCTCGAGGAGACCTCGGCGTCGATGGAAGAGATCGCCGCGATGACCCGCACCAACGCGCACAATTCGCAGGAGGCCGCGGCGCTGATGGCCGATGCCGCGCGCGTGCTCGATCAATCGAACCAGTCGCTGGCCGACATGGTCGGCGCGATGAGCAGCATCAAGGAGTCGAGCAACCGCGTCTCCAAGATCATCAAGACGATCGACGAGATCGCCTTTCAAACCAACATCCTCGCGCTCAACGCGGCCGTGGAAGCGGCGCGCGCCGGCGAGGCCGGCATGGGCTTCGCGGTCGTCGCCGATGAAGTCCGCAACCTGGCGCAACGATCGGCGCAGGCCGCGCGCGATACCACCGCCCTCATCGAAGGCGCGATCGCGAGCTCGAGCGAAGGCAGCCAGCGCGTGTCGCAGGCGGCGGAGTCGTTCGCGGCGATCACCGAGCGCGTCACCGAGGTCAAGCGCCTCGTCGACAGCGTCAGCGTCGCCAGCGGCCAGCAGGCGCACGGCATCGAACAGGTCCTGCAGGGCATCCGGCAAATGGAGAAGGTGACGCAGACCACCGCGGCGACGGCGGAAGAAAGTGCCGCGGCGAGCGAACAACTCAGCGCCCAGGCCGGCGTGACGATGGGCCTGGTCGAGCAGCTCGAGCGAATGGTTGGGCACGACGAATTGGCGGCGCCGGTCGCGCCGGCCGTGCCCGACAAAGGACGGCGCAGCGCACGCATCTCGGTGGTGCCGGCCGGCACGTCGCGAACCACGCGGCGCGCGGCGGTGCCGGCGGATGCCAGCACGATGTTCCCGGCGGACGGCACGTACGGACAGTTCTAACCCCCTAACGAGCGCCGCGTCTGGTGACGCGGCGCGATGGTGACTGCTTATGCACGAGCAACACGAAGCCCGTCGGCGGTTCACGTTGTCATCGCGTCTCACCGTGCTGATCGTCGTCGCGACGGTCGCGTTCGGCGCCGCTGGGGCGTACCTCCAGCAACGCAGCCTGTATCGCGAAAAGGCCACCGCGACACGGCACGCCGTCGAGGTCGCGTATGGCGTGATGGAGTACTACGGCCAGCAGGCGGATGCCGGAAAGATGTCCGAGGAGGCGGCGAAGGCGGCCGCGGCCGCGGCGATCCAGGTCATGCGCTACGAGCGGACCGAGTATTTCTGGATCAACGACTTTCACCCGCGGGTGATCATGCATCCGATCAACGCCGCCCTGGTCGGCAAGGACGTCTCCACCTTCGCGGATCCGAACGGCAAGCTGATTTACATGGAAGCGGTCGCGCTCGCGAAGAATCACGGCGGCGGGCAGCTGGAATATATGTGGCCGAAGCCGGGCGAGACCGAGCCGAAGCCGAAGATTTCCTACGTGAAGCTCTATCCGCGCTGGAACTGGGTCATCGGCTCCGGCATTCACGTCGAAGACGTGCGCCAGCAGGCGTGGAGCTCGATCGCGATGTTCCTCGGCGTCGGCGCCCTCGTCATGATTGCCGCGATGTGGATGGCGCGCCACGCGATCCAGGTCGTGCGCCACACCACCAGTGCGCTGTCGGCCGGCGCCACGCAAGTCGTCGCCGCCGCGGAGCAGGTGGCCAGCGCCGCGCAATCGCTGTCGCAAGGCGCCACCGAGCAGGCGGCGTCGTTGCAACAGACCTCGGCGTCGACGGAGGAGCTGAGCGCCACGACGCGCCAGAACGCCGAGCGCTCGCGTCAGTCCGCCGATCTGGTCCGCGCCGTCGAGCGCAGCGTCGGCGACGCGAATGGCGCGCTGGCGTCGATGGCGCAGTCGATGTCGGCGATCGACGACTCGAGCTCGCAGGTCTCGAAGATCGTGAAGACCATCGACGAGATCGCGTTCCAGACCAACATCCTCGCGTTGAACGCCGCGGTGGAAGCGGCGCGCGCCGGCGAAGCCGGCATGGGCTTCGCCGTGGTCGCCGACGAGGTGCGGAACCTCGCGCAGCGCGCGGCGCTCGCCGCCCGCGACACCACCGCGCTGATCGAACGCTCCGCGGCGAGCGCGCAGGACGGCGTCTCGAAGCTCGATCGCATGTCCTCGACGATCGGCCACATCACGAACAGCGTGAAGAGCCTCAGCGCCCTGGTCGAAGAGGTCAGCGAGGCGACACGGCAACAGGCCGGCGGGCTGGAGCAGGTGCGCCAATCCGTGGTGCAGATGGAGCACGTCACGCAGACCACCGCGGCAACGGCGGAGGAGAGCGCCGCCGCGTCCGAAGAGCTGAACACGCTGGCGGCCAACGCCACTCAAATGGTCAGGGAGCTGGAGAGTCTCATTGGCGGCGCGGTCAGGCGGCCGGCGCGCGGCGCATTCGAAGGCGCAGTAGTTGGCCATCGTGCCCGGGCGTTGGCGATCCCAAGATGACGACTGGAAGGGACTCACACGGCAATGAACGACGTGTGGTTCCTTCTAGAGCAATCGTGATGATGTATTTCCTTTAAGCCGTTCAATTACAGGATTTTAGATCCACTGTTTCAGGGGTGAACACAGCCGAAGTAGGTCAGAAGGCTGGTGATTCATAACCCGCCGAAACTGACCACTATTTCACGCTAACTTAAAGGGTCAATAGTCACCCAAGTGCTTACGTCGACACAATTTTTGATAGGACTGAATGTCACTTAAGCGACTAATGAGTTTAATTGTGCCTGTTTAGGTGCTTCAACCGATCGGCGGTTGGCGCTTCAATTGCTGAACTGGGCGATCGATGCGAGCACCTTCGATGTCGATCGTCGCGAATACGGCGCGCGCGATTCCAGCTCGTACCCGTGCCCCGCGTCAGCCCATTGAAGCGGCGCTGACGAAGTTCGCGTCGGACCTCTCGCCGGCGAAGGGACAACAGTTCTTCGACCTGCTGGTCGAATACGTCGCGGCCACGCTGGGCTTCGATGGCGTCGTGGTCGGTGAATTCACCACCGGCGGCACCTCTCGATTCATTCCGATCGCCGAACACTTCCCGTCGGATATGACGGCGCGCGCGATCGTCAAGACTCACTGCGACGCGCTCGCGACGGCCGTGGCGTCACCCGGCGTCGAGCGCGCCGACGATGGCTGCACGGATGTGTCGCTGATCGGCACCGAGGGACGCGCGATCGGCGCCATCTGTGGCTTCGGCAAAGGCGGCAGCGTCGACCGAGCGACGATGCGCATGCTGTTCCGCATCATCGCGCATCGAGCGGCCGCGGAGCTCGAGCAGCAGCGCGCGCAGCGGGAGCTCGAGCGCCGCGATGCGCTCTTCATCGGCCTGATCGCGGAAGCCCATGACGTGGTCGGTGTGATCGATGCGAGCGGCGCCTTTACCGCCGTGTCGCCGGCGATCGAACGCGTGCTCGGGTATACCGCGGCGAGCTGCATCGGCATGCCCGTCATCGAGCTGGTCCACACGGTCGATCGTCCGGCGGTCGAAGCGCTGCTGGGCATCCAGGCCTCGCACGGCTACTCGATCGAAGCGCGCCTGCAGAAGAAGGACGGCGCGTGGGTGACGATGGACTTGAGTTATGCCGAGCACGAGGACATCGACGGCCGCCGCATCAAGGTCGTGAGCGCGCGTGACCTGACCGATCAGCGGCGGCTCGAGGACCGGCTGCGCCAGTCGCAAAAGACGGAAATCATCGGCCGCCTGGCTTCGGGCATCGTGCATGACTTCGGCAACATCCTCATGGTCGTCGGCTGCCACGCCGACCTGATGCGGCTGCGGACCGATCCCGATGACCCGCGTCATGCCGATGTGGATGCGATCCAGGCGGCGGTGTCGAGGGGAGCCGATCTGGCCCGGCAACTCCTCGCCTTCAGCAAGCATCGCGAGTTCGAGATGCGGCGGATGGATCTCAATACGTCGATCGAGCAGTTGGCCGCGTTGTCGCGCCGGCTCGTGGGCTCCGCCATCAAGTTGGAGACGAATCTCTCGCCGAACGCGCGATACATTGCCGCCGATGCCACGCAGATCGAGCAGATCGTGTTGAATCTCACGCTCAACGCTCGCGACGCCATGCCCAACGGCGGGAAGATCATGTTCGAGACCGCGCCGGTGGGCGAGGGCGACGTGCCGCCGGTCGTGGCGGAGGTGCCCGACGATTACGTCTGCTTCTCAGTGACCGACACGGGCTGCGGCATCCGCGAAGACGTCCTGCCGCACATCTTCGAGCCCTTGTTCACGACCAAGCAGGATGGCAGCGGCACCGGCATTGGTCTCGCGACGGTCCACGACATCGTGATGCGCCACGGCGGCTCGATCGAGGTGGAGAGCAAGGAGGGGCAGGGGGCGACGTTCCGCGTCTACTTGCCGCGCACGATCTGCCCAACCCGCAAGGAGACCTGTAAGCCTCGCGACTGAAGCTAGTAAACTACCGGCGTGATCGAGACGCAGTCCCTGTCGAAGACGTACGGTGGTGGTGAGTACGCGCTTCGCGATCTCAACCTCAAAGTCGACAAAGGTGAGTTTGCGTTTCTGACCGGGCCGAGCGGCGCCGGGAAGAGCACGCTGCTCCGCCTGCTCCTGCTCGAAGAGAGTCCCTCCGAAGGCGAGGTCATCGTCGGCGGACGGAACCTCTCTCATCTGAAGCGCGATGAGATCCAGGCTTATCGGCGCACGGTCGGCTTCGTGTTCCAGGACTTCAAGCTGATCCAGACCAAGACCATTTTCGAGAACGTGTCGTTCGTGCAGCGTGTGCTCGGCCGGCCGGTGGAAGAGCAGCGCCGCAGCACTTACCAGGTCCTCAAGTGGGTGGGGCTGCAGCACCGGCTCAATGCGCTGCCGCGAGAGCTGTCAGGCGGAGAGCAGCAGCGCGTGGCGATTGCGCGCGCTCTGGTCAACGAGCCGCATCTGGTCCTTGCCGACGAGCCAACCGGCAACCTCGATCCGGATCTGTCGCTCGAAATCATGAACCTGTTCCGCGACATGAACGCGCGCGGCACCACGGTGCTCGTGGCGACGCACGACCGCGAGCTGATCAAGTGGGTCGGCCGCCGGGTCATTCAGCTGGATCACGGCGAGATGGTCGGCGGCCCGGAGTCGCGGCTGTGAGCGTCGTCGGCTACTCCCTCGAAGAAGCGTGGGTCAGCCTGCGCCGGTCGGGACGGTCGGCGCTCGTGTCGATCGGCACGATTGCGATCGCCTTCGTCACGCTCGGCGGCTTTCTGCTGGTCTCGGTCAACGTGCAGGGCGTGCTCGATCAGTGGCTGCAGGCGGCGGAGATGTCGATCTACCTGCACGACACCGCGACTGCCGAGGATCGACTCGCGCTCGAACAGTTCCTGCGATCGCAGCCGATGGTGGCCGAGGTCGAATACGTCTCGCGGGAGCAGGCGCTCGAAAAGTTCCGCGCCGACTTTCCCGAGCTTCGCGATATCACAACCGGCGTTGGCGAGAATCCGTTTCCATCTGCCATCGAAGTGCGGCTGCGCACGGAGAATGGCGGCGATGCGGCGGCAGATAATCTCTCGAAGGAGGTCGCGGGCAGGCCTGGCGTCAGCGACATTCGCTACGACCGGCGATGGCTGCAGCGGCTGGTCGGCGCCGTGACGACCGCTCGGCTGGCGGGCGCGCTGGCGGCCGGCATTCTCATGCTCGGTGCGGCCTTTACCGTAGCGGCGGTCGTCAGGCTCTCGCTCTACGCGCGCCGTGATGAGCTCGAAATCATGCAGCTAGTTGGCGCGCCTTTTAGCTACATCCGCGGTCCGTTCGTCGTCGAAGGGCTGCTGCTTGGCGGTATTGGCGCGACCGTGGCGCTGATCGTGATTTCAATTCTGTATTCGACGCTGTCGCGGTGGCTGGGATCCGATCTTGCGGGATACGGCGGCATTGGCCAGCTGCGATTCCTCGGCATCACAGAATTCGTAATGATGCTATTAGGCGGAGTAGGGGTTGGCGCTGCGGCAGGCACCGTGGCATCGAGAGCCGTTCGATGACATACGTTGACACATCGACGTGAACCCTTTTACACTGCTGTTAATCCGATATGCCGAGGGCACGAACCCGAATCCCAGGCTTTCTGTTGGATCCCGCGACGCCGCCTACCGTTTCGGCGCTCACTGAATTTTACAGAGAAGAATTCCTCAAGCATCACAAATGCCTGCAGGCCCAGCGCGAATATTTCAGCGCCCAGGCCATTGAAAACGCAGAGAACGCCCTCCTGAAAATCATCGCCGACCTCGATCGACTCTCCGAAGATGCCAACGCAGAACACGTCGTCGCCAAGCTCCTGAAAGAGTTCGACGTGGTGACCGGTCTTTCAGGCTGGTCGGATCCCTGCAAGGTTCACTAACGTTCCCGTTTCCACTCTCAAACAGCACCTTCTTGAAATTATCCGCGCCGGTGTCGACGCGGTCAGCGCTCGTCGTGTGCTGGCTCGTGCGGTTGCCGATCGCGAGATAGCGGACGCTCTATCGGGACGCGGTCTTCACGTGATCGCCGTGGGCAAAGCCGCGGCGGCGATGGCGGCCGCGTTCGTCGCGACGCCGCACCTGGCGATCCGGCAGGCCATTGCGATCGGGACGCACGAGCATGCCGATCTGCCCGCCAGCGTCGAATGGATCGAGTCCGGTCATCCCTTTCCTGATTCAAGAAGCGAAGCGGCGGGGAGGCGGGCGCTGGCCGTTGCGGAGCGCGTGCATTCCGGCGAGGCGCTGGTCATCCTGTTGTCTGGCGGCGCCTCGGCACTGATGGCGGCGCCGATTGCCGGGATCTCACTCGCCGACAAGATCGAGACGACGCGGCTGATGATGGCGTCGGGCGCCGACATCCATGCCCTCAACACCGTGCGGCGGCACCTGTCGCGCGTCAAGGGCGGGCGGCTCGCGGCCGCCTGCGTCGGGACCACGATTACGCTGGCCATCTCGGACGTCGTCGGTGACGACCTGCATGCGATCGGTTCCGGGCCCGGCGTGCCCGATGCGACCACGTGGTCCGACGCGACAGCCGCGCTCGATCGATTCGGCGGCGATGCGCATTCGGATCGCGTTCGTGACGTAATTCGCGCGGGCATGGCCGGTGAGCTTCCCGACACCCCGAAGGCCGGTCACCCGGCACTCGCGCGCGCGGTTGCTCGCGTGATCGGCAGTCGTCTCGATGCGATGAACGGCGCGCGGACGGCTGCGCTCGAGCGCGGGTATCAGGTCTTTGAGATCATGGAGCCCGTGACCGGCGAGGCACGCGTCGCCGGACCGGAGTGGTTGGATCGCGCTCGCAAGCTGATTGGGTCTTCGGCGCGCAAGGCGTGCGTGATCTCGAGCGGCGAGACCACGGTGCGGGTCACCGGCAAAGGCATCGGCGGCCGTAATCTCGAGTTCGCCCTCTCCATCGCCGATGCGATCTCGTCCGTGCCCCACGCTGCTGCCGCAAGCATCGGCACCGACGGCATCGATGGATCATCGGGTGTTGCGGGTGGCATCGTCGACTCGACGACAATGACTCGCGCGGCGCGGGCAGGACTCGCGCCTCCGGGCAATTATCTTGCAGCGAACGACTCGTTCGCTTTTTTCGCGCCGCTGGACGATGCCGTCCGGCTGGGGCGCACCGACACGAACGTCGGAGACTTACAAGTATTTTTGATTGATGAAGGTAGAAGTTGATTGACTAAGGAAGACTTACTTCGGCTCATGCGGCAACGCGTGCCGCATCCGGCCACGCCGCGCGAGCTCTTGCGCGTGCTCAAAGTGCCTCGCGACGAGCGGACCAGCTTCAAACGCAGCCTGCGTCAGCTCGTCAACGACGGGGCGCTCATTCAAATCAAGGGCAATCGATACGGCCTGCCCGATCGCATGGACCTCGTGGTCGGAAAGCTCGACGGCCACCCATCGGGATTTGGCTTCGTCGCCCCTGAGCGGCCGGTCGAGGGCCTGGCCCGCGACATTTACGTGGCCGAGCACAACATGCAGGAAGCGATGCACGGCGATCGTGTCGTCGTTCGCATCGAGCGCTACCGCGAGGACGGCCGCGCGGAAGGGAAGATCGTCCAGGTCCTCGAGCGCGCCGCGACCACGGTCGTCGGCCGATACGTGGTCGATGCATCGGGACTGGGTTTCGTGTCGCCGTTCGACAAGCGCCTCACCACCGACATCCAGATTCCCCGCGGCGAGACGCGCGACGCCGAGCCGGGCGAAATGGTCACCGTCGAGGTCACGCGCTGGCCGACGCCGACGCGCGGGCCGGCAGGGCGGATCGTCGAGGTCCTCGGCGACATCAACGATCCCGGCGTCGATACCGAGATCATTCTCCGCAAGCACGGCATACCCGACGAGCACGGTCCGGAAGCGATCGCCGAAGCGAAACGCATCGGCAGCGCCGTCAAGGAGAAGGACATCGCCGGCCGCACCGACTTCCGCGATCGCGCCGTCGTCACGATCGACGGCGAGCACGCGCGGGACTTCGACGATGCGATCTCGATAGAGAAACTGAAGAACGGCCATTACTGGCTCGGCGTTCACATCGCCGACGTCGCGCATTACGTGCAGGAAGGCGGCGCGCTCGATCAGGAAGCGTACGAGCGTGGCACCTCGGTATATTTCCCCGAACGCGCGGTCCATATGTTCCCGTCCGAGCTGGCGACGGGGCTGTGCAGTCTCAACCCGCACGTCGATCGGCTGGTGCAGTCCTGCCTGATGGAAGTGACGCCTCGCGGTGACGTGGTCCGATACGAGATGCACGACGGCGTGATTCGCAGCGACGCGCGCATGACCTACACCGCGGTCAACGCGATTCTCACCGAGAAGGATCCTGAAACGATCCGGCAGTATCACCAGCTCGTGCCGATGTTCGAGCTGATGCGCGAGCTGTTCGAGATCCTGAACGCGCGTCGCCACCGGCGCGGCTCGGTTGACTTCGACCTTCCGGAAGCGCAGGTGATCCTCAACGAAGAGGGCTTTATCGAGGACATCGTCGCATCCGAACGCAACGTGGCGCATCGGTTGATCGAAGAATTCATGCTGCTGGCGAACGAGACGGTGGCCGGTCACCTCGAATCGCACGGCATGCCGGCGCTCTATCGCATCCACGAGCCGCCGGATCCACTGAAGGTCCTGCAGTTCGAGGAATTCATCAGCGGCTTCGGCTTTTCACTCGGCGCGCCGGAAGGCGCGGTGCGGCCGAAGCACTTCCAGAAACTCGTCGAGAAGATTCGCGGAGTGCCTGCGGAGCGTCCGATCGCCTTCCTGATGCTGCGCACCATGCAGAAGGCGCGATACGACGCGATGAACGTCGGGCACTTCGGGCTGGCGGCGGAGACCTACACGCACTTCACCTCGCCGATCCGTCGCTATCCGGACCTCGTCGTGCACCGGTTGCTGCGCGAGCAACGGCACACGAAGGTCGGCGACGAGCGCAAGGCCGAGCTCGATGAGGACTTGCCGGAGGTCGGCCGGCACACCTCCGAGATGGAGCGGCGCGCCGCGGAGGCCGAACGCGAAATCCTGCAGTGGAAGAAGGTCCGCTTCATGGCGGACAAGGTCGGCGACGTCTTCGACGGCTACATCACCGGCGTGGCGCCGTTCGGGATGTTCGTGGAATTGATCGAACACTACGTCGAAGGGTTAGTGCACGTCAGCACGATGGCGGATGACTACTATCGATACCGCGAGCAGTCGCACGCGTTGTTCGGCGAGAACACCAAGAAGACGTATCGCCTCGGCGATCAGGTGCGCGTCCAGATTGTCCGCGTCGACATGGAGCGGCGGCAGATCGATCTCGGCCTCGACGATGTTCTCGAGAAGGTCCGCAAGGACGAGCGCGCCCGCGGTCCGGCGCGCAGCTCGTCACGCCCGAAGAAGGAGCAGCGCAAGGGTACGCAGGAACAACGCCGCAAGCGCAAGCAACGTCTTGGCAAGAACGAACGAAAGCGTCGCGGGCGCTAAGATCCATATTCGGCAATGCCACACCTTGTCGTCGGGACCGCCGGGCACATCGATCACGGGAAGAGCGCGCTCGTCAGGGCGTTGACCGGCATCGATCCGGATCGACTCAAGGAAGAGAAAGCGCGCGGCATCACCATCGAGCTCGGGTTCGCGCACACCGCCGTCGGCGACACGCGAATTGCGTTCGTCGACGTGCCCGGCCACGAGCGCTTCGTGCGCACGATGCTGGCCGGCGTCGGCGGCATCGACTGCGTCCTGTTGATTGTCGCCGCCGATGAATCGGTGATGCCGCAGACGCGCGAGCATTTCGATATCTGCAGCCTGCTGCGCATTCCGCGCGGCATCGTCGTCATCACCAAGGCGGATCTCGCCGACAACGACATGCGCGCCCTCGTTCGGCAGGACGTCGCTTCGCTCGTCAAGGGTTCGTTCCTCGAAGCCGCTCCGGTGATCGAGGTGTCTTCGACGACCGGCCAGGGGCTTGATCACCTCCGCGATGCGATTGTGGAGCAGGGCTCGCGCGTCAGACAGCGGCCGGTTGACGGCGCGGCGCGCCTGCCCATCGATCGCGCGTTCTCGATGAAGGGATTCGGCACGGTCGTCACAGGCACGCTCGTCGCTGGACGCATTGCCGTTGACGATGAGCTCGTGGTGCAGCCGGGCGGACGCATCGTCAAGGTGCGAGGCGTGCAGGTGCATGGCAAGCCATCACCCGAAGCGGTCGCCGGTCAGCGCACCGCGATCAATCTGGGCGGCGTTGATGTGACGGATGTCTCCCGGGGCGAGACGATACTCGCGCCGGGAACGTTGAGCGTGACGCGCCGCGTCGATGCGGAGATCGATGTGCTGCGCGCGTCAAAACCTCTGAAGCACGGCGCGCGTGTTCGTCTCCACAACGGCACTTCAGAGGTACTGGGGCGCGTGTCGATCGCCGGCGCGTCCATCGGCGAAGTCGCGCCGGGTGGTTCCGCATTGGTGCGCGTGCGGCTGGAATCGCCAGCCGTACTCACGCGCGGCGATCGATTCATCCTCCGGGCGTATTCGCCGCCAATCACCATCGGTGGCGGCATCGTGCTGGATCCGGCGCCGACGCGTGCGGGGATCAGGACCGACGCCGGCCGCGCCAGTCTCGAAGCCCTTCGCATGCGTGCCGACTCGGGCGCCGCCATCCAGTGGGTCATCGACCACGCCGGCATCGCCGGCATCACCACGGCGTCAGTGGTCTCGCGGATGGGCGTGCCGCCATCCCACCTCGATGCCATGCTGAAACAGCTCGAGGCATCGGGCACCGTTGTGGTCAACGATCGCCTCGTCGCGGCAAGGCATCTTCAGAACGCGCAGGCCGCGCTGATCGATCGCGTGAAGGCCTCGCACCAAGCGAATCCGATGAGCGATGGCTTGTCGCGCGAGGAAGCGCGCGGCAAGGCGTTTCCGAAAGTGGCGCCGGCGATCTTCGAGCGGGTTGTCGAGGCGCTGAAGGCGAGCCGCGCGCTCGTGGGCGCTGAGCGGCTGGCGCTGCCGACGCACAAGGCGAGCGTGGCGGGCGCCGACGATCAGATCCGCGCGGCGATCATCGACGCGTATCGCGCCGGCGGCCTGAAGCCTCCCGACGCCGCGGCGGTTGAAGCGAGCGTCAAGGCGCCTCGCGCCATCATCGAGAAAGTCACCACGCTGCTCCTGCGTGAGAAGGTGCTGATGAAACTCGACACGATCGTGTTTCACGCCGGATCGTTGCAGCAGCTGAAAGAGGAAGTCGCCGCCTTGAAGGGCAGTGCGCCCGGCGGCCGCGCCACGGTGGACGTGGCGGCATTCAAGGATCGATACGGTGTGTCGAGGAAATTCGCGATTCCGCTGCTGGAATATCTTGACCGGGAGCGCGTGACGAGACGAACCGGTGATGTTCGTCTCGTGCTCTAAACCAACGCTATTTGTCGTCGTCTTTCATCGAGCTCTTGAAATTCTTGATGCCCGCGCCGATGCCCTTGCCCAGTTCGGGGAGGCGGTTCGCGCCGAAAATGAGGATCACGATCGCCAGAATAATGAGCATTTCCGGCAAACCGATGGGGCCAAACAGGGAAAACATGAGTGCTCCTTGCAGCCGCGAATCTTCCGCAACTGTGGCTCGATTGTAGCTCAGGTCTGCCTCCGGTATCCCGGAGGCCGAAGCAGGCAAAGAACTGAAGCGAAGCCACGTGTCACAAAATGGCGTCAAATACTCATGGAACTGGGTTTGCACTTGTCACGCTAAAACCCGTCAGTCACAATGGCTTTGGGCTGACTCTCAACCCTGATGGCAAAGTCTACCGGCAACAGACCGCCCGAGCTTATACGGGGATCGCAGCTGCGGCTCGACGATCGGCCGGATGAGTACAGCTTCGGCTTCGAGAGCGCGAAGTCCAAAGTCGGGGCGGGAACGTCGGTCGTCACGCACATTGCGATGATCGTTGTGGTGTTGCTGATCATCCGCTTTGCGCCTCAGGCATTGCCGCCCGAACTCGCTGATCAACTCAAGCTCGACATGCCGGTATTCCTGCCGACTCCGGGTCCGGGTGGCGGCGGCGGTGGCGGTGGCGACCCGAAACCGGAGCCTGTTCGCAAGGCCCAGGTCGAGAAGAAGAAAGATCCGATTTCGGTTCCTGCTCCGGTAACACCCGAGCCGACGCCGAAGGTGGAGGAACCGCCACCGCTGCAGATGACGGTGCCGTTCAAGCCGATGTCCGAGGCCGAGCTGACGTTGCCGGGCATTCCTACTCAGAACGCCCCGACCACGGGCGGTGCCGGCTCCGGGCCGGGCACCGGCGCCGGTTCCGGGCAGGGGTCCGGCCTTGGTCCGGGCTATGGCGGCGGATTCGGCGGTGGCGCATTTCGTCCGGGCTCGGGCGTCACGCTGCCGACCGTGCTTCGCGAGGTGAAGCCGGCGTATACCGCCGACGCCATGCGCGCCAAGGTGCAGGGCTCCGTCTGGCTCGAGTGTATCGTGATGCCCGACGGCAGCGTGGGCGAAGTCAAGGTCACGCGCTCGCTCGATCCGATTTTCGGCCTCGATCAGGAAGCCATCAAGGCCGCGAAGATGTGGAAATTTCGCCCCGGTATGCGCCAGGGTGAGCCGGTGCCCGTCATCATCACGATCGAACTGACCTTCACGCTCCGGTAATAGAATGCGCTCATGAAGCGCATCCTCTTCAGTCTCGCCCTCGCAATCCTCTTCACGGTTGACGCTTTCGCGCAGGGCGCCGCGTATCCAGCGCCGGTCGAAGGCGATTTCATCGCGCGCGACTTCGCGTTCACGAGCGGCGAGCGCCTGCCCGAGGTGAAGATCCATTACCGCACCATCGGGACGCCGCGAAAGGATGGCGACGGCGTCGTGCGTAATGGCGTGCTGATCCTGCACGGCACTGGCGGCACCGGCGGTGGATTCCTGGGCGCGAGCTACGCGGGCCGCCTCTTCGGAAAAGGGCAGCCGCTCGACGCGGAGAAGTACTTCATCATCCTGCCGGACAACGTCGGCCACGGCCAATCGAGCAAGCCGAGCGACGGCCTGCGCATGAAGTTTCCGAAGTACCGCTACACCGACATGGTGAAGCTGCAGCACGAGCTCGTCACGAAGGGCCTTGGCCTGAACAATCTCAAGCTGGTGATGGGTACGTCGATGGGCGCGATGCACGCGTGGAACTGGGGCTACATGTATCCCGGCTTTGCGGCGGGCCTGGTGCCGCTCGCCAGCAATCCGGTGGAGATCGGCGGCCGCAACCGCGTGTGGCGCAAGTTCCTGATCGATGCGATCGAAAAAGATCCGACCTGGAAGAATGGCGACTACACCGAGCAGCCGCGCGGGCTGGCCAGCGCGATCGGCTTCCTGATGATGGCGACCAGCGTGCCGCTGCAATGGCAGAAGCAGTTTCCGACCGTGGCGGCGGCGGACAAATACGTGGCGGATCAGGTCGCCGCGCGCTCGAAGAACACCGACGCGAACGACATGCTCTATTACTATCACGCGATCGAGGACTACAACCCCGCGCCGCACCTGTCGAAGATCACGTCTCATCTCCTGGCGATCAATTCCGCGGACGATTTCGTGAATCCGCCCGAGCTGCCGATGATGCAGGAGCTGATCAAGCAGGTGAAGCACGGCCGCTTCATCCTGATTCCGATCAGCGATGAGACCCGCGGCCACGGCACGCACTCTCTTCCTGCGATTTGGGGCGGGGAACTGGTAAAATTCCTCCAGGAGCTTCACTAGATCTCGGATGTCGGATCTCTGATTGCGGATTTGTCAGAAGCATTAGTTACGGCCCAGACGCTAAAAGCGGAAGTCGAGCGGCGACGCACGTTCGCAATCATTTCCCACCCGGACGCAGGCAAGACCACGCTGACTGAGAAACTCCTGCTGTACGCGGGCGCCATCGAGCTGGCCGGCGCGGTGCGCGGCAGGAAGACCGATCGCCACGTCGTGTCCGACTGGATGGACATCGAGCGCGAGCGCGGCATCTCCGTGACATCCGCGGCGGTCGAGTTCGATCTCGGCGCGCATCACCTGACGCTGCTCGACACGCCGGGTCACAAGGACTTCAGCGAAGACACCTACCGCACCCTGTTCGCCGTCGACGGCGTGGTCATGGTCATCGATGCCGCCAAGGGCATCGAGTCGCAGACGCGCAAGCTGTTCGAGGTCTGCAAGCTGCGGCGCCTGCCGGTGCTGACGTTCATCAACAAGCTCGATTTGCCGAGCCGCGATCCGTTCGACCTGCTCGACGAGATCGAGCGCGTGCTTGGCATCCACGCCGTGCCGATGAACTGGCCGATTGGCAGCGGCGACCGGTTTCGCGGCGTCTACGATTTTCAACAACGGCTCGTGCATCTCTACGATCGCAAGGATCGTGCGCATCCGGCGCCCGTGAAGGTCGGCGCGGCGGACGATCCGCAGCTCGCCGCGTTGATTGGCGAGGATGCGTGGCAGCACCTGATCGACGAAACATCGCTCGTCACCGGCGCGGGCACCGCGTTCGATCACGCGGCCTATCTCGACTTCCGCCACACGCCGGTGTTTTTCGGCAGCGCGCTCTCGAACTTCGGCCTCGAGCCTTTCCTGCAGGCGCTGACGGAGCTGGCGCCCCCGCCAAAAGGGCGCGACAGCGATCGCGGCGTGATCCCGCCCGAGACGCCGCACTTCAGCGGGTTCGTGTTCAAGATCCAGGCGAACATGAACAAGCGGCATCGCGATCGGGTCGCGTTCCTGCGCGTCTGCTCGGGCGTGTTCGAGAAAGACATGGTCATCACCAACGCGCGCGAGGGGCAGGAGATTCGCGCCGCGCGGCCGTACCGTTTCTTCGGCGGCAAGCGCGAGACGCTCGATCGCGCGTTTCCAGGCGATGTCGTCGGACTCGTGAACCCCGGTCAATTCGTCATCGGCGACACGCTCTATGCCGACGCGCCGGTGAAGTACCCGCCGATCCC
>Ga0111538_10001047_pt1 | contig 38577 bp, 31 predicted proteins | sample SoiMethybrSBSTD1_FD_79669 | JGI IMG/M metagenome (GOLD analysis project Ga0111538, IMG submission 79669) | Bulk soil microbial communities from a Populus tree surrounding site in Tennessee, USA - Soil MetaG P. TD hybrid SBSTD1 (version 2)... | ecosystem: Environmental > Terrestrial > Soil >...
CCGCGTCCGCCGCCGGCGTCGTCTCCGCCGCGTCCGCCGCGTCCGCCGGGCCATCTGCGCCGGCGCAGGCTGGCCCGGCGCAGCGCCGGCATCATCAGCAGCACGAGCGCCAGCAGCAGGCCGGCGAGCACGAAGTACGGCCACCGGGCCGAATCGCCGCCGTTTCCGGAGTCGCCGCCGAGCGCCGCGTCGTTGCCGCCGAACTGGTTGGTCGCCGGTGCGCTGGCCCCGCCCGAGGCGCCGGCGCTGGCGCGCAGGTCGTCCGGGTCCGGCGCGATGATCGGGCCGGTGGGCTGGGCCGGGTCGGGCGCCCACGCGCTGGGGGCCGATCCGGCGATCTGCCCGGGCGGTGTCGCGTCGAACGGCACCCAACCGAAGCCGTCGAAGTAGACCTCGGTCCACGCGTGCAGGTTGAAGTTGGTCAGCGTGTAGGTGTTGTCCTTCTTGTTGCTGCCGCGCGTCCATCCGAACGCGACACGCGAGGGGATGCCGACGGCCCGGACCATCCACGCCATCGCGGCGGCGTACTGCTCGCAGTAGCCCTTCCGGCCGCCCGCGGAGATGAAGTCGACCATGTCGCTGCCGCTGTTGCCCTTGACAGTGGTCAGGCTGTAGGTGAAGCCGTTCGACGGCGCGAAGAAGTCGTAGATCGCGCGCACCTTGTCGTACTGGTTGGTCTTGCCCTTCACCAGGTCAAGTGCGGTGTCCTTGACCGCCGGCACGTCCGGGAACGCGGTGTACGCCTGGCGCACCTGGTCCTCGGCGGCCAGTTCGCGGGCGGTGCGCAGGGCGTCCGGGGTGAACTCGGCGTGCACGAAGCTGAAGGTGTACTTGCGACCCTTCGCGTTGGTGCGCTTGGAGTACACGACGCCGGCGCGCTGGTCGTACAGCCAGTTGTTGCCGCCGTCGAGGCGGTCGATGTGGGCGAGCTGCGGGAAGACCGGCAGCACCTGCTCGTTGAACTGGAGGATCTCGACCTGCGCCTGGTGCGCCTTGTAGGTGACGCCGTTCGCCGCGACCTGCGTCGGCTGCGGGATGCTGTTGAGTGACCGGCCCTGCGACCAGGGCCGGTTCACGAAGCCGTTGTTGTTCAGATCCTCGGCCACGGCGAAGCGCAGATAGAACGGGTTCGGGTCGTTCGTGGTCACCTTGACCATGTCGTAGCTGCGCTCGCGGACCAGCGCACCCTGCAGGTACGAGAACAGGTTGACGTTGCCGGGGCGGCCCTGGCCGGAGCCGCTGCCCAACCCCTCGCCGACACCGGTGCCGAACCGGTCGAGCAGGCCGGTGGTCATGCCCGGCACCGCGATCGGCAGGATCACCGCGACCGCCACGCCGATGAGCGCGAGCCGCCGGCCCGCGGCCGCCAACGGCGACGGCTCCCACACGTCGATGTCGCGGCCGTCGCCGGTGAACCGTCTCCCGAAGCGGCGGACCCTGTCGACGTTGTCGGTGGCGAGCAGCCACAGGAACGCGGCGGCGGTGCAGACGAAGGCCAGGAAGCTGACGCTGGAGGTGTGCGTGCCGACCGGTACCAGGTAGATCGCGATCATCGGAATGCCGGCGATGGCCGGGCGCCGGGCGACGACGGCCGCCAGATCGACGGACAGCAGCACCGCACCGACGCCGATCGCCGCCAGGAACAGCAGCCCGTCTTCGTCGGCCACCGGCACGCCGCTCTCGCGGATCGTGACGCCCGCGGACACGAGCAGATCGTTGAACCGCTCGATGGTCGCCGGGGTCGGCACCAGCCCGAGCAGCGCCTTGCCGTCGCTGAACAGCCAGGTCAGCGTCACGATGTAGGCAGCGATCATGCCGACCGTCGGCGCCCAACCGGGTGCCCGCACGCTGCGCAGCAGCACCGCCGTCGCGGTCATGGTGCCGACCACGAGGAGCGAGCTGACGAGCCAGCTCCACCGCTCGAACACCGATGCCAGCGGCAGCGAGGCCAGCACGGTGGCGCCGGCAGCGACGAGCGTGAGGTGCCGACGTTGCGTCACTTCAATCCTCCAGAAACGGACTCCGCCATCGCCGCCCGCCAGGTGAAGCCGCGCGAGCCGCGGGCCGCCTCCGGCCACAGCGCCGCGAGCTTCGCCCCGTGCGGGACGCCGACCACCCGCCAGCCGCTGCGCAGCAGTGCCAACGCGGCGACGCCGTGTGCCCGGTCGGCCTCCTCGCGCGCCATGGTCGGCAGGTTGAGCCAGGTGGTGCTGTCGATCAGCAGGGCAAGGCAGGTGGCGCCGTTGGTGCGCAGCGACGCCAGCAGTTCGGCCTCGGCCGGGGTGATCAGCCCGAACACGCCGATGATCAGCCCGCCGTCGGTGCGGTGCTTGACCACGTCGACGAGCCGCGCGATGTCGCCCTTCTGGGAGAGCTTCACCTCGGCGAGGTGGTCGAGCAGGATGCCCTCGCCGCCGCCCTCACCGGCGTCTGCGTCGATCCCGGAGTCGGTCACCAGCCGCAGCTTGTAGCCGTTGTGCCGCAGGTGCAGGGCGACGCTGGCGGCCGCCGAGACGGCCCACTCGAAGCTCGCCGTCGGGCCCTCGCCGCGGTGGGCGAGGCTGCGCGTGTCCAGCACGACGGTGGCCCGGCTCTCCCAGGGCTGCTCCTCGCGCCGGACCATCAGCTCGCCGACCCGGGCCGTCGAGCGCCAGTGGACCCGGCGCAGGTCGTCGCCGTAGCGGTACTCGCGGGTGGCCGCGTCGTCTTCTCCGTGGACCGCGACCGAGCGCGCCCGGCTCTCACCCGCCCCGGCGTACTCGCCGGCCAGGCGCACCGACGGCAGCGGCACCACCTGCGGGATGACGGTGAGCCGGTCGACCGAAGGGAACGCCCGCACCAGCTCGCACAGCCCGAACGGGTCGGTGAGCCGGACGACGAGCGGGCCGACCTCGTACCGGCCCCGCACGTCGGCGCGCACCGTGTAGGCGACCGAGCTGGCCTGGTGCGGCCCGAGCCGCTCGAGCACCAGCCGGGGGCGGCTGCCCAGCGCGTACGGCAGCCGGTCTTCCAGGAGCATCGTCCCGGTGGGTAGCCGGGAGAGGTTCTGCAGCCGCAGCACCACGCGGGAGCTGCCGCCGACCTGCACGCGGTGCGGCTGCAACGAACGGCTGCACGACAGCTTGTACCGGGTGCGGCCCACGTACGCCGCGGCCAGCAGCGGTAGCGCCGCCAGCAGGATCGCGACGCGCAGCAGGTCCTTCTCGCCGAAGATCAGCGCCGAGACGGCGAACACGGCGGCGCCGCCGAAGAACCACCGGCCGCGCGAGGTGAGCCCGCGCAGCGCTTCGCGCATGTCATCGCCTCCGGGGGTCGTACGGGTTGACCGTGCTCTGCTGGCGGGTGCGGGTGTCGTACGGCGAACGCGGCTGCCGGTCGGTCGGCAGGGCCAGCCGGGTGACCAGGTCGGCCACGATGGAATCGGTGGTGCGGCGGGACAGCTGCGCCTCGGCGGTGGGGATGATCCGGTGCGCCAGCACCGGCACGGCGAGGTTCTGCAGGTCATCGGGGAGGACGTAGTCGCGCGCCTCGAGGGCGGCCACCGCGCGCGCCGTGCGCAGCAGGTGCAGCGACGCCCGGGGCGAGGCGCCCAGCCGCAGGTCCGGCGACTCCCTGGTCGCCGTGACCAGGTCGACGGCGTACTGCTTGATCGCGTCGGCGACGTGCACGTCGCGGACGGTCGCGACCATCCGCCGCACCATGTTCGCGTCGGACACCGGACGCAGGTCGTTCAGCGGGTCGTGGGCGCCGTGCACGTCGAGCATCGCGAGTTCGGCGCCGGCGTCCGGGTAACCCATCGCGATGCGGGCGGTGAACCGGTCGCGCTGCGCCTCGGGCAGCGGGTAGGTGCCCTCCATCTCGATGGGGTTCTGGGTGGCGACGACCATGAACGGCGTCTGCAGCGGGTAGGTCACACCGTCGACGGTGACCTGCTTCTCCTCCATGCACTCCAGCAGCGCCGACTGCGTCTTCGGCGAGGCCCGGTTGATCTCGTCGCCGACGACGATGTTCGCGAACACTGCGCCCGGCTTGAACTCGAAGTCGCGGCTCTCCTGGTTGTAGACGCTGACCCCGGTGACGTCGGAGGGAAGCAGGTCCGGCGTGAACTGGATGCGGCGCACCGTGCAGTCGATGGAGCGGGCGAGCGCCTTGGCGAGCTTGGTCTTGCCGACCCCGGGCACGTCCTCGATCAGCAGGTGGCCCTCGGCGAGCAGCACCGCGAGCGCGAGCCGCACGGTGGCGGTCTTGCCCTCGATGACCTGCTCGATGTTGCTCACGATCGCCTCGGCCATGGCGCGGAACTCCGGCGGCGGCAGCGGGTTGCCCAGCTCGTCGTACATGCGCTGTGTGGTCAACGGATCTCCTTCGTTCCGGCATGGCGCCCCACCAGTAGAGAGCCGCTGGTGTGCCGTCCGGTTGCGGAGCGATCCGCGACCGATCTCCGGCGGGTGGCGCTGGAGAAATGTGAGCGACCATCGGCGTGCTCACAGGTTATCCGTCCGATGGGGCATGCGCCGAGCGCCAAAATCGCCTGAAGAGGAACAAGTCAGGCGCAAAGTCGGTGAACCGGCACCACCGCGCGCCGTGACCGCGAATGCAACTTGCACCCTGCTGGCCGCGATGCAACCGTCCGTTCGGGTCATACATGCAGACCGATCGTCATCTCGGAGCCGCCTGCGTGGAGTGGGTAGCGCGGGGTAACGTCGTGGCGTCGGTAAGTACTGGGTGATATTCACCCATTGGTACCAGGTCTCGTTCACGCTCTGGCCGGAGCGCGGGGACGGGGGCATCGGAAGAGACGCCTCGTCTCAGGGAGCTGATGTGCCCGCATTCGACGACTGCCTCAAGCAGGTTATGGCCATCCAGGGCACCTTGCGTGCATCTCTCATCGATCATTCGAGCGGAATGACGGTGGCTGCCGCCGGCCGGGACGGTCCGGCCGGCGACTACACGGCCGTGGTCGGCCGGGACCACTTCGACCCCGAGGGCGCCGATGGTGCCGACGCCGGCGCCGACAGCGCCGACGCGGGGCCGATGGAGATCGTCCGCGCCACCATGGGCAGCCCCGCGTTCGTCGCACCGGCGACGCCCGGGTACGTGGAAGACATCGTGATCACCGCTGCCAACGGGTATCACCTGATCCACTTCGTCGTGCCCGACTTCGATGCGCGCCTGGTGCTCTACGTCTGGCTGGACCGCCTGATCGGCAACCTCGCCATGACCCAGCGCTCGCTGCACAGCATCGGCCGCCACCTAGTCGCAGCCTGAGTCGCAGCCTGAGTCGCAGCCTGAGTCGCAGCCTGAGTCGCAGCCTGAGTCGCAGCCTGAGTCGCAGCCTGAGTCGCAGCCCGAGTCGCAGCCCGACCGGCGCGACGAGCAGCGGCGGCCCGACCGTCGAGAGGTCCCTTGTGGGTGCATCCAATCCGCCGTCCACCCTGCGGCAGGCCCTGGAGCCGTGGTGCGCCGTCGGTGTCACCGGCGCGCTGCGGGTCGAGGACCCGCCCGGCGGTGCCATCTACATCGTCGACGGCCGTCTGAGCTATGCCGAATGCGGCCTGGTCAGCGGCGTCGACAAGCTGCTGACGGCATCCGGGCGGGTGCCGGCGGAGGTGTGGCGGGCCGCCGTCGCGGCCGGCCGTTCGACCGGCCGGGTCGGCGAGAGCCTGATCGCCGACGGGCACATCAGCCACAACGAACTTGCCCTCTCGGTGCTCTCGGCACTCATGGACGCCGCCTACTTCCTCTTCGACGCCGCCGTCGGCGCCCGGTTCGAGCCGGACGCCGTGAACCCGCTCGGCTCGTTCTGCGACGTCGAGTTCGCCGCGGCCTGCGCCGAGGTGGACCGCCGCCGGCGGTTGCTCACCGACGTCTGGCCGGATCCGGCGGTCGACACCGCCGCCGTGGTGCCGTCCCGCCGGCTGCGTGGCCACCAGGTCTCGCTGACCGCCGCGCAGTGGGAGATCGTCGCGAACGCCGACCGCCGCCGCAGCCCCGCCGACCTGGCGCGGCTGCTCGGCCGGGAGACGTTCGTGATGTTGCTGGAGGCCCGGCGGCTGGTCCGCGCCGGGCTGATCGAACCGGGCCGGCCCGGCGGGTCGGCGGTCGCCGAGTCGGTGGCGGCCGTGCGGGCCCGTACGGCGGCGGCGCTTGTCCGCGCGTCGGAGCAGCGCGTCGAGGCCCGGGCCGCGGTTCCGATGGCCCGGGGATCGGCCTCGGTGCCCGTCGTGACCGCCCAGGTCCCGGAAACCGGCGGCCGCGAGACCGGCGGCCGCGAGACCGGCGGCCACCGCGAATCCAGCGGCGACCGCGAGAGCGGGAACCGGCGCGAGGCCGGCGCTGACCGCGTCGGCATCGCGCGCCAAACCACCCGCGACAGCGACCGGCGCGACGCGCCGGGCCGCGACGATGCCGGCCGCGACGCCGCGGGTCGCGACGGCGAGCGGGCCAGGGAGCCGACGGTGGGGCCGATTCTGCCGCTGCCCAGGCGGCGGCTGGCCGAGCCGCACCGGTGGCCGGTGATCGCGGCCGACCAGGTGCGCGCGCCGGTCGAGGAGTGCTCGGACAGCACCCTCATGCGAATCCTGCGGGCGCTGCGGTGACGCGGTGATGTTCCTACCGCGCGGCTGGAGCCTCGTTCCGGCACCCGCGCTGCGGCGATTCATCCGAACGGGGAGGAGACGGCTGGTGGGTATCGAGCGCCAGGTGCTGGACGAACTCGCCCAGCTTCGCGTCCGGCTGCCGCAGGTGCACGGCGCGTTGGTGGCCAGCGCCGACGGCCTTCTCGTCGCGCAGGACGTGGAGGGGGTCGAGGCGGAAACCATGGCCGCGATGTCGGCGGCCTACCTGGGACTCGCCCAGCAGATCGCCCTCGGGGCGGCCTACGGCGAGTTCCAGGAGACAGTGACCCGAGCCTCGGGCGGTTACGTGGCGACCTTCGCCGCCGGCCATACCGCCCTGCTCACCGTGCTGGCCGACGCGGGAATCAACCTCGGCCTGCTCCACCACGAGGCGCGGCCGGTGGCCGTGCGGGTGGGCAAGTTGGTGGCGGACCGTCCGTCCTGACACCGCCCCGAAGAACCCAAGTTGGAGGTGACGCCGTCCTCAACTGCACAACTGCGAACCGAACAACCTACTTCCCCGACCGCGAAAGCAGGAGGACTCCATGCCCGACATGGATACGGCACTGAAGGAAGCAATGCAGATCGACGGCGCGATCGGTGTCGCCGTCGTCGACTACACCAGCGGTATGGCGCTGGGCACGCTGGGCAGCAGCAAGGAACTCGACCTGACGGTCGCGGCTGCCGGCAACACCGACGTGGTCCGCGCCAAGATGCGCACACTGGACCTGCTCAAGCTCAAGGACGAGATCGAGGACATCCTGATCACCCTGGGCACGCAGTACCACCTGATCCGCCCGCTGCGCAGCCGCGGCGGGCAGGGCCTGTTCATCTACCTGGCGCTGCTGAAGAGCCGGGCGAACCTGGCCATGGCGCGGCACCAGATCAAGAGGATCGAGGAAGACCTTCACATGTGAGCGCCGTCCGGGACCGCTGGGCCGGGCCGGTTTCCGGCCCAGCGGACACCCGCGATAAGGGACCACGAGCATCGGGGTCGATACGGTAGACTGATCCCATGTTCCGGGCATTCCGGCTTCTTAGTGAGCCGTGCTGACGTCCCTGTGACCGTCCGCACGGCAGCCCCTCCTGCGCGAGGGGCTTTTTCATGTCCGGAATCGACAGACCGAGGTGGCGACAATGAGCGAGCGTAGCGAGCGAATCATCAGCGGAGCGTTCTGCGAATGCATCGCCGAGCGAAGCGAGGCGATCGCATGAGTGAGGACATCCCTCCGTTCCGGTACACCGCCGGGATGGCCGGCGAGATCGAGACGAAGTGGCAGGACTACTGGGACGAGCACGGCACGTTCAACGCGCCGAACCCGTCCGGGCCGCTCAGCGATCCCGACCACCCGCGCGCCGGCGCCCCGAAGCTGTACGTGATGGACATGTTCCCGTACCCGTCCGGGGCGGGGCTGCACGTCGGCCACCCGCTGGGCTACATCGGCACCGACAGCTACACCCGCTACGCCCGGATGATCGGGTTCAACGTGCTGCACCCGATGGGCTTCGACGCCTACGGCCTGCCGGCCGAGCAGTACGCGGTGCAGACCGGAACGCATCCGCGCAAGACCACCGAGGAGAACATCGAGCGCTACCGGGCCCAGCTGCGGCGCCTGGGCATGGCGTACGACACCCGGCGGTCGTTCGCGACCACCGACGTCGAGTACAACCGGTGGACGCAGTGGATCTTTCTGCAGATCTTCAACTCCTGGTTCGACCCGGACGCGCGCAAGGCGCGTCCGATCGCCGAGCTGGTCGCGGAGTTCGAGGCCGGGACCCGGGCGACGCCGTCCGGCGCGGCCTGGTCGTCCCTGGACGACGTGAGCCGGCGGAAGATCGTCGACGAGCACCGGCTGGCCTACATCTCGCAGGCGCCGGTGAACTGGTGCCCCGGGCTGGGCACGGTGCTGGCCAACGAGGAGATCACCCCCGACGGGCGCAGCGAGCGCGGCAACTATCCGGTGTTCAAGCGCAACCTGAAGCAGTGGATGTTGCGGATCACCGCCTACGGTGACCGGCTGCTGGACGACCTGGACACGCTGGAGTGGCCGGAGAAGGTCAAGGCCATGCAGCGCAACTGGATCGGCCGCTCCACCGGTGCGCACATCGATTTCCCGACGCGCGAGGGCCCGATCCGGGTGTTCACCACCCGTCCGGACACGGTGTTCGGTGCGACCTACATGGTGCTGGCCCCCGAGCACGAGCTGGTCGACGCGCTGGTCCCGGCGCAGTGGCCGGCCGGCACGAAGGAGCCGTGGACCGGCGGGTACCCGTCGCCGGCGCAGGCGGTGGCCGCGTACCGGCACGAGGCGGCCGGCAAGACCGACGTCGAGCGGCAGGCCGACGCCAAGGAGAAGACCGGCGTGTTCGTCGGCGCGTTCGCGACCAACCCGGCCGACGGCGCGCAGATCCCGATCTTCATCGCCGACTACGTGCTGGCCGGCTACGGCACCGGCGCGATCATGGCGGTGCCCGGCCAGGACGAGCGCGACTGGGAGTTCGCCGAGGTATTCGACCTGCCCATCGTGCGCACGGTGCGGCCGCCGGACTCGTTCGACGGCAAGGCGTACGTCGGCGAGGGACCGGCGATCAACAGTGGCTTCCTGGACGGGCTGGGCGTCGCCGACGCCAAGGCGCGGATCATCTCGTGGCTGGAGGAGAACGGCCACGGGACCGGAGCGATCACCTACCGGCTGCGCGACTGGCTGTTCAGCCGCCAGCGGTACTGGGGCGAGCCGTTCCCGATCGTCTGGGACGAGACCGGGATGCCGGTGGCCCTGCCGGAGAGCATGCTGCCGGTCGAGCTGCCCGAGGTCGACGACTTCTCGCCGCGGATGTTCGACATCGACGACGCGGACTCGTCACCCGAGACTCCGCTGTCGCGGGCGACCGAGTGGGTCGAGGTCGAGCTGGACCTGGGCGACGGGCCGAAGCGGTACACCCGCGAGACAAATGTGATGCCGCAGTGGGCCGGCTCGTGCTGGTACGAGCTGCGCTACCTGGACCCGCACAACGGCGAAAAGGTGGTGGGCCCGGAGAACGAGGAGTACTGGATGGGCCCGCAGCGCCCGGGCGACTGCGGCGGCGTCGACCTGTACGTCGGCGGCGTCGAGCATGCGGTGCTGCACCTGCTGTACGCCCGGTTCTGGCACAAGGTGCTGTACGACCTGGGCCACATCAGCAGCTTCGAGCCGTTCCGGAAGCTGTTCAACCAGGGCTACATCCAGGCGTACGCGTACAAGGACGCGCGCGGCGTCTATGTTCCGGCCGAGGAGGTGGTCGAGCGCGAGCCCGGCCGCTGGTTCTACGGCGAGCAGGAGGTCGGCCGCGAGTACGGCAAGATCGGCAAGAGCCTGAAGAACGTGGTGACACCCGACGAGATGTGCGCCGACTACGGGGCCGACACGTTCCGGGTCTACGAGATGTCGATGGGGCCGCTGGACGTCTCGCGGCCGTGGGAGACCCGGGCGATCATCGGGTCGTTCCGGTTCCTGCAGCGGCTGTGGCGGCTGGTGGTCGACGAGCAGACCGGGTCCACCCACGTGACCGACGGGCCCACCGACGAGGAGACCCGGCGGCTGCTGCACCGCGTCATCGACGGGGTGCGCAGCGAGATGGAGGAGCTGCGCTTCAACACGGCGATCGCCAAGCTGATCGAGCTGACCAATCGCGCCACGCAGGCCGGTCCGGCCCGCGAGGTGGTCGAGCCGCTGGTGCTGATGGTCTCGCCGTTCGCGCCGCACCTGGGCGAGGAGCTGTGGCGGCGGCTGGGGCACGACGATACGGTGGCGTACGTCCCGTTCCCGCAGGCCGACCCGGCGCTGCTGGTGGCCGAGTCGGTGACCCTGCCGATCCAGGTCAACGGCAAGGTGCGGGGCCGCATCGAGGTCGCGGCCGACGCCGCCGAAGACGAGGTGCGCTCCGCAGCGCTGGCGGCGATCGCGAGCCACATCGACGGTCGGGATCCGCGCAAGGTCATCGTGGTGCCCGGTCGCATGGTCAGCGTCGTCGTCTAGCCGCGATCTTGGACTCCTGCCGGTGCCCTGGCACCGGCAGGAGTCCAAGATCCGCGAATCAGCGGATGCCGACCGCCTGGAGGCGCTCGCCGCGCAGGCGGTTCGGCCAGGTGTCGTCGACCGGTTCGAGGTCGGCGCCGGTGGCCCAGCCCACCAGCAGATCGGCGAGGCCGGGGTTGCGCGCCAGCACCGGGCCGTGCGCGTACGTGCCCAGCAGCTTGCCGGCCCAGGCGCCCTCGGTGCTGCCGTCGTTGCCGATGCCCACCCGCACGGTGACCAGCGGCTTCGCGTCGCTGCCCAGGTGGGTGCGGCCGCCGTGGTTCTCGAACCCGGTCAGCGGCGGCAGCCCGAGCGCCGGGTCGACGGTGCCCGCCAACTCGCCGACGGCGCGTGTCTCGCCCCGGTCGGAGTACAGGTCCAGCATCGACAGGCCGGCGCACTTCGCGCCCTTGGCGAAGAACGAGCTGCCGAGCAGCTGGTAGCCCGCGCACACCGCGAACACCGTCGCGCCACGCTCGGCCGCCCGGTTCAGCCCGCCGTCGGAGATCAGCCGCTCGGCGGCCAGCGCCTGCGGCCCGTCTTCGCCGCCGGCCAGCAGGTACAGGTCGCCCTGTTCGGGCACCGACTCGTTGGACTGGACCTCCACGCACTCCGCGGAGACGCCGCGCAGCTCCGCACGGCGGGCCAGGATCAGCATGTTCCCCCGGTCGCCGTAGGTCGACAGCAGGTCGGGGTAGATCCACACGATCCGCAGCGATTCAGTTGACACGGTCGAGCTCCGCTCGGATGTCCTGGAAGGCGGTGTAGTTGGCGATCACTTCCAGCCGCCCCGGCGGAACCGCGGCGACAGCCTGCGCGAACGAGCTGACGTGCTCGAACCTCACCCCGTTGACCTCCAGCCGCACGGCGAGGTCCATCGCCCGGTCGCCGGTGATGAGCACCCGCCGGCCGCGCACGGGGGAGAAGTCGACGTCGTAGAGCCACGACGTGTCCAGCCCGTCGGGGTCGCGCGCGTTGATGGCGAGCAGGGTCGGGGCGTCCTCGGCCATGTCGAACGCCTCCAGCCAGCCGGCCGGGTTCTTCGACAGCAGCAGCCGGATCACCCGGTTGTCGCGCACGACAGTCGCGTACCGCCCGGCGATCGAGGTGACCTGCGACAGCCGGGGCAGGGACTCCAGCGTCGGTGCGCCGAAGTGCGCCGCGACGGCCAGCGCCGTCGCCGCGTTGGCCCGGTTGACCCGGCCCGGCAGCTGCAGGTGCACCTCGTGGTAGACGCCCGTCGGGTCGACCACGCCGTCGTCCTTGACCTGCCACTGGGGCAGCGGGCGAACGAGATCGCCGGTAGCGCAGGCCCACATCTCGCCGTTGCGCTCGATGCGCGAGCCGCACTCGGGGCACACCCACGAGTCGTCGAGCCAGCGCTGCCCGGCCGCCACCCAGGTGACCTCGGACGCCGCCGAGGCGGCCCAGGTGACCATCGGGTCGTCGGCGTTCGCGACGACGTGTGCCGTGCGGCCGGCCTCGCTCTGCAGCATCGTGCGCCACTTGGCGGCGACGGTGGCCACCTCCTGCGCCCGGTCGAGCTGGTCGCGGCTGAGGTTCAGCAGCGCGATCAGCTCCGCCCTCGTCTTGTCCAGCACGCCGGCCAGGTAGTGCTCGTCGACCTCGAGCACCGCGAAGGGCGTCGCCCCGGCTTTGACCAGCGCGGACATGTGGCCGTGCGGCATGTTGGCGCCGAGCGAGTTGGTCGCGACGTCGCCGAGAACGCCGAGCGCGGCCGCGGTGAGCCGGGTCGTTGTCGTCTTGCCGTTGGTTCCGGAGATCAACGCGATCCGCCGGCCGGCCGCCAGGTTCGCCAGCAGGTTCGGGTCGACCAGCTGGCCGACCCGGCCGCCGATCACCGAGCCGTCGCCGCGCCCGGTGGCGCGCGACAAGGCTGCGGCGCCCTTGGTGAGCGTGCTGGCCAGGCGGGTGCGAAGAGGGAACTTCGGTGCCGTCATCCCGCTGCGGGACTCCTTCGCTGCTCGAAACCGGCGTCGCCACGCTCCGACCCGCGGAAACGGGCGGAACGTGGCGACAATACCGTGCTTGTGCTTACCTCAGGTCAGCGTGAGCGGCCATTCCTGGATGGGACGATCGGCGGCCGGCGGGTCGCCGCCGAGGCGACCGGCGTCGAACACCTGCAGTGAGTAGGTGCCGGCGGCCGGCAGCTTGATGTTGAAGTTCAACGGGACGCCCTGCTTGAGGTCCTGCGCGTTGAGCAGCTGCGCGCTGTACTCGTCGGGCGCGGTCACGGTGCCGTCCGGCAGCTTGAGCCGGAAGTTGGAGTCCCAGACGCCGTGGTCGTAGATCCCGGTCTTGTAGGACTTCAGGTCGAACGTGCAGACGACCATCGTGAAGTCCTTCTTGGCCTGCTGGTGCTCGTACGGGTAGTCGGCCCGCTGCTCGCACAGGACCACCTTGAACCCGAGCACGCCGCTGCGGACCTCCGACGTCGGCCCGAGGAGCTTCTTCGGCTCCAGCGTGGTGGCCTTCTTCGGGTCGCCCACCGGCACCTTGGCCTGCACCGCGTCGGCCGCACCGACGACGACGTCGACCTTCTTGATGTCGGTGATCGGCTTCTTGATGTCGAACGTGTAGGTGCCCTTGATCTTCTGCTGCCCGGGCAGGCTGTCCAGGTCGTCGGTGTCGCCCTTGACGATGGTGCCGTCGTAGTTGAGCGACAGCGGCGTGCTGTAGCCGACGTTGTTCTGGTTCTCCGCGGCCACGTTCTCCATCTGGACGCTGACGGTGACCTGGTCCTCCTCGGCGGCCGGGTCGTAGGCGATCGACTCGACCGTCACCTTCTTGCCGCCGTACCAGACCGTGCCGTTGACCTGGACCTGGCCGGCCTTGCCCGGCGCCGGTTGGCCGTTGGTGGGCTGGCCGGCGCCGCCGTCGTTCCCGGCGCCGCCGAGCGGGTCGGTGCCCTGGTCGCCCCTGCTCGCGTTGGTGCCGCCGCCCTTGTCGTCGTCGCTGGCGAGCTTGACCGCCGCGACCGCGCCGCCGCCCGCGAGCACGAGGAACGCGACGACGGCGACGAGGATCCACTTGACGCTGCCGCCGGACGAGCGCCGGCGCCCGGGGCCGCTCGGCCCGGCGTTCGGCCCGCCGTACGGACCGAAGCCGGGTCCGGGCGGCCCGCCGGGCCCGGACGGCGCGGCGCTGCTGGCCCACAACGGGACGCCGGGTTGTAGGCCGCCGGGCGGCCCGCCGCTGATCGGTCCGCCGCTGATCGGGGCGCCCGTGGTGGGAGAGTCGGCGGCCGGCACGGCGCTGGTGGGCATGCCCATGGTCGGCGCGCTCACCTGCGAGCCGGCCGGTGGAGTGCTGACCGGCGCGCCGGGTGCCGCGGCGTAACCGTGCGGCGGCGCGCCGAAGCCGCCGGCGGCGGGCGAGCCGAACCCGGCGGGTGCGGGTGCGCCGAAGCCGGCCGGCACGGGGGCGCCGAAGCCGCCGGGCCCGGCCGGTCCGCCGAAGCCGCCGGGCGCGCCGGCTACGCCGGCCATGTCCGGCGCGAGGCCCGGACCGCGCGGCGCCGGCACCGCGCGCAGGCTGCCCTGGGCGACGAGCAGTTCGGGCTGGTCGATCAGGGTCGGGGCGACGCCGATGCGCTGGTGCAGCAGCGTCGCGATGATCGGGATCCGGCTGGACCCGCCGACCAGGTACATCCCCGCGAGGCGGGTGGGGCCGGCCCGGTTGACGAGCGTGGCCATCAGCTCGACGGTGCGGTCGAGCAGTGGACGCGCAGCCGACTCGAACTCCTCGCGGGTGAGGTGGGTGTCGGTGTCGAACAGCGGCACGTGGACCGCGGCCGTCGGCGTGCGGGACAACTGCTCCTTGGCGGCGCGCACGTCGTCCCAGAAGGTCCGCGACGCCCGGCGTCCGATCGTGTCGGTCGGGTTCACGAGTTGGTGCCAGCGCTGCGGATCCTGGTGCCCGACCACCCGCCCGATGCGGTCGACGAGCACCGCGTCGAGGTCGAGGCCGCCGACGTCGTCGAGGCCCTCGCTCGCGAGCAGCTCCCATGCGCCGTCAGGCCGCAACCGCACTATCGACGCGTCGAACGTGCCGGCGCCGAAGTCGTAGACGGCCAGCGACTCGCCCGGGTTGACCGTGCGGCCCAGCACACCGGTGAAGTGGGCCGCCGCGGCGACCGGCTCCGGCACCACGGTGACCGACGTCAGCCCGGCCGCCGACGCCGCCTGCACGAGCACGTCCTTGCGGTGCGAGCCCCAGTTGGCGGGGTACGTGAGCACCGTCTGGGCAGGGGCGCCGCCGCTGGCCCGGACCGCCTCGGCGGCCACGCGGGTGAGCACCGCCGAGATGACGCGCGGCAGCGGGTACTCGTCGTTGCCGAGGAGGATGATCGCCTCGTCGATGCGGCGCTTCGGGTTGGGTTCGTAACGGGTCGGGTCGAGTCGTGCGCTGCGCTCGCCGTCACGGCCCGTGAGCAGCCGGCCGCCGGCGTCGGCGAACACGGCCGACGACAGCAGCGGCGACGAGTCGAAGAGCAGCGGCTGGGCACGGCCATCGGCGATCTCGATAACCGCCACGGTGTGCGTGGTGCCGAAGTCGATCCCGAGCCGGTGGCTCAAGGTGGGGGTCACGGGAACAAAGTATCGGCGCCTGTCGAGCGAAACCGGCTTCCGGTGCCGGGTGCTGCACCAACGGGCACCCCGGGCGCCGCCGAGGCCGGTTCTCCACTTTCCTCCCCGCCCCGCCCCGGCCGCTCCGGAGCGGCGCTAGGGTGCGCCCGGCCCATGCCCGGCTGGGCGATTTGCCCCGGTTACCTAAAGGGTGAATTAAGGATCTCTTGATCTACCGGCTCGTCCACGGCTCGGTCCCTCCACTCCGCCCCACCGTCTCTGACCAGCGGTTCCACGCCTCGTGTCGGTTTGTTGATCGCTTGTTTCCGGTTGCGGGTGGAGGGAAGTGGAGTACAGTGGAGCGCGTTGGTGGGTCGGGGGGCCCACCGGCCCCGGGGAGGGGGTGACGTGCCGTGTTTCTGGGTACGCACACGCCCCGCCTCGACGAGAAGGGCCGGTTGATCCTTCCGGCCAAGTTCCGCGATGAGCTGGCGGGGGGTGTCGTGATCACTAAGGGCCAGGAACGCTGCCTCTACGTGTTCCCCACCTCCGAGTTCGGCCGCATCGCGGCGCAGCTGCGCGAGCAGCCGATGACGAACAAGGCCGCCCGGGCGTACAGCCGGGTGTTCTTCGCCAGCGCACACGACGAAGTGCCCGACAAGCAGGGCCGGGTCACCATTCCCGGGCACCTGCGGGAGTACGGCGGGCTGAGCCGCGAACTCGTCGTGATCGGGGCGAGCACCCGGGTGGAGATCTGGGACAAGCAGGCCTGGGAGACGTATCTCGCCGAGAGCGAAGACGACTTCGCCGACATCGAAGAGGGGGTTCTTCCGGGCGGGTTGTAAGGCGGGGCGCACACGTTCACGCCGTACCGCGAGATCTCCCTCCGCTTGACTCCTGCCGCCACTTCCCCGGCGGCAGGCGATAGAGCGGATGGGGATCTGGCGGTACGGCGTCGTGGTCACCGGGGTCAGGTGACCAGCACAGCATGGCAACGGGGGAAACACCGCACCGGTGCGCGAACACCGGATGCGAGCCCGCCGCGGCAGGTCCGCAAGGCGCGCAACGCCGCGCGTCTCGCGGTGCAGCCGGCGGCGGCAGATGGCACGGTCCGGGCCGCGAACCCGGGCCGTCACTAGGGGGTCGGCCATGGCGCGGGGGATACACGTACCCGTTCAACTCGAGCGTTGCCTCGAGCTGCTGCGCCCGGCGCTGTCCCGGCCCGACGCCGTGCACCTCGACGCCACGCTCGGGCTCGGTGGGCACGCCGAGGCGGTGCTCGAGGCATTTCCGCAGGTGACGCTCGTCGGCATCGACCGTGACCCGCAGGCGCTCGCGCTCGCCGGCGCCCGCCTGGCGGCCCACGCCGGCCGGACGCACCTCGTGCACGCGGTATACAACGAGCTGGCCCGGGTTCTGGACTCGCTCGACGTCGAAGCGGTCAACGGAGTGCTGTTCGACCTGGGCGTCTCGTCGCTGCAACTGGACGAGGCCGGCCGCGGCTTCGCCTACAGCCAGGACGCCCCGCTGGACATGCGGATGGATCCGACCGCCGGGGTCACCGCCGCGGACGTGCTCAACACGTACCCGGCGGCCGACCTGACCCGGATCCTGCGCACGTACGGCGAGGAGCGGTTCGCGCCGCGGATCGCGGCGGCGATCGTCAGGGAACGGGCGAAGCGGCCGTTCGACATGTCGGCGCGGCTCGTGGAGCTGGTCCGGGGCGCGATCCCGGCGGCCGCGCGGCGAACCGGAGGAAACCCCGCAAAGAGAACGTTTCAGGCGCTGCGCATCGAGGTAAACGGCGAGCTGACCGCACTGGAAGAAGCGGTACCGGCGGCCCTCGACGCGCTCGCGCCCGGTGGCCGGATCGCGGTGCTCTCCTACCACTCGCTCGAGGACCGCCTGGTCAAGCAGGCGTTCGCCGAACGGGCGCGGTCGCGGGCACCGGTCGACCTGCCGGTCGAGCCGGCCGGTTACGGGCCGACGCTGCGGCTGCTCACCCGGGGCGCGGAGGCGCCGGGCGAGGCCGAGGTGGCGGCCAACCCCAGGGCCGCTTCGGCCCGGCTGCGCGCCGCGGAACGGATAGCGCCGAGCCGACCGCCGAGACAGGTCAAGGGGATGCACCAACCGGCGACCCGGCCGGCCACCGGCCGCCACCGCCGACATCGCGAACCGGAAGAGCCCAACAACCACATCACGACGGAAGGGGTGAACAGCAATGACGAGGTTTGAGCCGGGCAGCGTCCGCACCGGTCGGGCCGTGCGGGGCGAGCGTGTGCCCGCCGCGACGGGGTACTCGCACCGCGGCACCGGGCGCTCCATCGACGACGTCCGCGGCCGGGGCCGGGAGGCACTGGCGGCGACGCGGGGCGCGACCGCACTCGCGCTGTCGCCCGCAGTCGCGCCGCCGCGCCGCCGGGCGCAGCCGGCAGAGCCGATGCAGCCGGCGCAGCCGGCGCGCGATGAGCAGGTCCGCGCGACGGGCACCCGCGACAGCGGCGCCGCGCGGATTCGGACGGCGGGGCCGGCGCGCAAGCCGGTCACCGAGCCGGAGCCGCAGGCGCGGCCGACGGTGACCGTCGTCCCGCCGCTGCCGGTGTCGGCGCCGCGTGCCCCGTTCGTGACGCTGGTGCTGGTCGTGGTGATCGTCGGTGTGCTCGGCATCCTGGTGATCAACACCAAGATCAACGAAAACGCGTTCCGGCTGCACGACATCAAGGCCCAGCAGGGCGACCTGGACCGGCACGAGCAGCGGCTGCAGCTCGAGATCGCCGAGAAGGCCAGCCCGGGCAACCTGGCCGCGGCCGCGCGCCAGCTGGGGCTGGTCCGGGCCGACTCGCCGGCGTTCCTGCGCCTGCCGGACGGCCGGTCGCTCGGCGTGCCGCGCCCGGCCACCGGGCCGACCAGCGCGGCCGTGCCGGGCCAGCCCGCCAGCCAGCCCGCCGGGCAGCCCGGAGGCTGATGGTGCCGCGCAGCGATCCACCACGGGAGGACCCGCGTCGCCGCTCCACCGAGAGCGGGCGGCGCGGGTCCACCGGTGATCGCGGCGGGCTCGCCGAGGCGCGCCGGTACACCCCGCGCGGGCGCACCGTGCGGGAGAGCGCCGAGGGTCGCGGCGACCCGTTCCGGCCGGCACTGCAGGTGCTGGCCGGCGGCCGGGCCGACCCGCCACGGCGCGGCGCCAAGTCCAGCGACCGCACCGACCCACCCCGCCGGGGCGGCGGATCCGCGGGCCGGACCGACCCGCCCCGCCAGACCGACCCCCGCCGCGGCGGCACCGGCCGCGGCCGCGCCGACAGCGCGGGTCGTGAACGAAGCCGCGCCGACGGCGCGGGACATGAACGAACCCGAACCGGCAGCGCCGGCCGCGGGAGCGCCCGCGGTGAGAACCCGCGCAGGGCCAGCGCCGCAACGCGGGACCGGGCGGGAACGGCGGGCACCGGCCGGGCCGCGTCGGGTCGGCCGCGCGGTACGAAAGCCGCGCGTCCCCCCGTCCGCCCGAAAATCAATCGCGGCGCCGCGCCGCCGCGACCGGGCCGCCCGCAGCGGCGGCTGCGGGTCGCCACGGTGCTCGCGCTCGCGATGTTCTCGATCATCGCCGGGCGGCTGGTCGTCCTTCAGCTCACCGACGCGCCGGCGTACGCGGCCAAGGGGACCGCCGACCGGTTGACCCGCGAGGTGATCCCGGCCCCGCGCGGCGCGATCGTGGACCGCGACGGCAACCTGCTCGCGCACAGCGTCGAGGCCCGCTACATCTACGCGGACCCGGGCCAGGTCGAGAACCCGGAAGCCACCGCCGACGCGCTGGCGCCGCTGCTCGGCCAGGTGGGCATCCCGCGCTCGGAGCTGATCCCCAAGCTGCGCCCGCACAAGCGGACCAACGGCACCGTGGTGCGCTTCGAGTACCTGGCGCGGGGCGTCGACGTCGAGCTCGGCGACGCCGTCACCGCGCTGAACCTCGCCGGGATCCGGGTGGTCCGCGACGAACGGCGGGTGGTGCCGGGCTCGGACCTGGCCGCGTCGGTGCTCGGGTTCACCGGCAGCGACCTCACCGGGCGCGCGGGCCTGGAGGAGGCGTACGACAAGCTGCTGCGCGGCGAGAACGGCGAGCGGGTCTTCGAGGTCGGCGAGGGCAAGCTGAAGCGGGAGATTCCCGGCGGCCTGCACCGCTCGACGCCGGCCCGGCCCGGCTCCTCGCTCGAACTGACCATCGACCGGTACCTCCAGTTCCTCGTGCAGCAGACGCTGGCGGAACGGTGCCAGCAGGTGAAGGCGTCGATCGGTGCGGCCGTCGTGCTCGACGTGCAGAGCGGCGAGGTGCTCGCCCAGGCGAGCTTTCCCGGCTTCAACGCCGCCGACCCGCCGGCCAACTCCCAGCTGTGGCTCGACACCACCAGCGGGCTGATCGTCGACCCCGGCTCCACCCACAAGGCGATCGTGATGGGCGCCGCGCTGCAGGAGGGCGTGGTCACGCCGGACACGGCCGTCGTCGTGGGTCCGAAGATCGTCAAGGGCGACCGGGAGTTCGTCGACTCGCACAAGATGCCCAAGGACACCCCGATGACGCTCGCCGGCGTCATGGCGTACTCGTCGAACATCGGCACGATCCGGGTGGCCGATCAGCTCGGCGCGGACAAGCTGTACGAGTACCAGCGCCGGTTCGGGCTCGGCGAGCCGACCGGCGAGGGGCTGCCCGGCGAGGTGGCCGGGCTGGTGCGCGCACCGAAGGACTGGAGCGGCACGAGTCACGGGTCGATCCCGATCGGTAACGGCGTCTCCACGACCCCGCTGCAGATGGCGGCCGTGTACGGCGCGATCGCCAACGGCGGCACCTGGGTGCAGCCGCACCTCGTCCGGGCCACCGTCGCCCCGGACGGCAAGCGGACCCCGGCGGCGGCGCCGCAGACCCGCAAGGTGCTGGACCCCACGGTGGCCGCCCAGCTGCGGGAGCTGCTCGAGGCGCCGGTGGTGGTCAAGGGCGGCACCGGTACGCAGGCCGCGATCGCCGGCTACCGGGTGGCCGGCAAGACGGGAACCGGCGGACGCGTCGTCGACGGCAAGTACACCGACGGCTACGTGGCGTCGTTCATCGGCATGGCGCCCGCCGACGCGCCCCGCTTCGTGGTGGCCGTCTACGCATACGGGCTGGACATCACCGGTGCGACGATGGCCCCGGCGTTCAGCCAGATGATGGCCGACACGCTGATCCGCTTCAAGGTGCCGCCGACGGGCGCCGCGCCGCCCGCCTTCAAGGTCTTTCCGTAACAGGCCGTGGCACAGCGCCCGTGGCCATGCTCGGACGGCACCGCCGGTGCCGGTATGGTCTGACCCCGTGCCCGGCTATCCGCGTCCCGGTGTGGTGGCGCCCACCCGCGTCAGCGACCTCGTCGCCCTCGTCGGCGGGTCGTTACGCGGCGTCGACGCCGACGTGACGGGAGTGACGCTTGCCAGCACGGAGGTGCGGGCGGGCGACCTGTACGCCGCGCTGCCCGGCAGCCGCCGGCACGGCGCGGAGTTCGTCGGCCAGGCCATGGCGGCGGGTGCGGTTGCCGTGTTCACGGATCCTGTGGGAGTGAACCTGATCGGCGACGCCGACGTGCCGGTGATCGTGGTGGACGATCCGCGCGGTGAACTGGGACGGCTGTCCTCGGCCGTCTACGGGTATCCGAGCGAGCACCTGTCGGTGCTCGGCGTCACCGGGACGGCCGGCAAGACGTCGGTGGTGTATCTGCTGGAGGCGGGGCTGCGGGCGGCGGGCCTGCCGGCCGGGCTGATCGGCACCGTGGAGACCCGCCTCGGCGACGTCGCCGTGCCCAGCGCCCGCACCACCCCCGAGGCGACCGACCTGCACGCGCTGTTCGCGGTCGCGGTCGAGCGCGGCGTGCGGGCCGTCGCGATGGAGGTCTCCAGCCACGCGCTCAAGCTCGGCCGGGTGGGCGGCGTGCAGTTCGCCGTCGGCGGGTTCACCAACTTCGGCGTCGACCACCTCGACTTCCACCCGGGCGTCGAGGACTACTTCGCGTCCAAGGCGAAGCTTTTCGACGGGCGCAGCGCCGTCGAGGTGCTCAACCTGGACGACCCGGCGCAGGCGCCGCTGGTGCGCCCCACCACGGTGACCTACTCGGCGGCGGGTGCCGCCGGGGCCACCTGGCGCGCGGTCGAGGTCACCGCCGAGGGCTACGGGCAGCGGTTCACCGCGCTCGGCCCGGACGGCCGGAGCGTCTCGGCCCGGGTGGGGCTGCCGGGCCGGCACAACGTCGCCAACGCGCTGCTGGCGCTCGCGATCCTGGTGGCCGCCGGCGTCGACGCCCGGACCGCCGCGGACGGCATCGCCGCATGTCCGGGCGTTCCGGGACGCATGGAGCGGGTGGGTCAGCTGGGGCCGGTGCTCGGAGTGGTCGACTACGCGCACAAACCGGACTCCATCGAGGCCGTGCTGGCCGCGCTGCGATCCGTGGTGCCGGACAAGCGGATCATCTGCGTGCTCGGCGCGGGCGGGGACCGCGACCGCGGCAAGCGCCCGGTGATGGGCGCCGCGGCGGCCGCCGGATCCGACGTGCTGATCGTCACCGACGACAACCCGCGCACCGAGGACCCGGCCCGCATCCGGGCCGAGGTGCTGGCGGGCACGCGCGCCGGCCGCGCCGACGTCCGGGAGATCGCCGGGCGGCGCGCGGCGATCGGCTCGGCGGTCGCGCTGGCCGCGCCGGGCGACGTCGTCGCCGTGCTGGGCAAGGGCCACGAGAGCGGGCAGGAGATCGACGGGGTGGTGCATCCGTTCGACGACCGGGTGGAACTCGCGGCCGCGCTCGCCGCCCGCGGCGGCCCGGCCGGCGGCGCGGCACCGGAGGAAGCCCGGAGCCATCCCGCGGGAGGCGTCCGGTGATCCCGATGACGCTCGCCGACATCGCCGCGGCGGTCGGCGGAACCTTGAGCGGTGCCGACCCGTCGGCCACCGTCACCGGCACCGTCGAGTTCGACTCGCGCGCCGTCGGGGCGGGCGGCCTGTTCGCGGCGTTCGACGGCGCCAAGGTCGACGGGCACGAGTTCGCCGCGAAGGCGGTCGAGCAGGGCGCCGTCGCGGTGCTCGCGACCCGGCCGGTGGACGCGCCGGCGATCCTCGTCGACGACGCGCGTGCCGCGCTCGGCCGGCTGGCCTCCGAGGTGTTGCGGCGGCTGCCGGACCTGACGGTGATCGGGCTGACCGGCTCGTCCGGCAAGACCACCACCAAGGATCTGCTCGCCGGGCTCCTTTCGCGGCTGGGCCCGACCGTCGCCACGGCCGGCTCGTTCAACAACGAGCTCGGACTGCCGCACACGGTCCTTCGCGCAGGCGTGGACACCCGGTTCCTGGTACTGGAGATGGGCGCGCGCGGTGTCGGGCACATCCGCCACCTGTGCGAGATCGCCCCGCCGCACGTCGGCGTCGTGGTCAACGTCGGCGTCTCGCACATCGGTGAGTTCGGCTCGGTCGAGGCGATCGCCGCGGCGAAGGGCGAACTCGTCGAGGCGCTGCCGGAGGCGGGGATCGCCGTGCTCAACGCCGACGACCCGCGGGTGCGGGCGATGTCGTCGCGCACGAAGGCGGGCGTGGTGCTGGCCGGCGAGTCGGCCGCCGCGGCGGTGCGGGCGCTCGACGTCAGCCTGGACGAGCGGGGCCGGGCCGCGTACACGCTGCTGTACCAGGGCTCGGCGACACCCGTGCAACTCGCCGCCGCCGGCCGGCACCAGGTGGGCAACTCGCTGCTCGCCGCCGCCGTCGCGTTGCGGCTCGGGCTCTCGCCGGCCGAGGTCGCCGACGCCCTTACCGGTCTCAAGCTCGCCTCGGGCCGGCGCATGGACGTGTTCGACCGGCCGGACGGCGTCACGGTCATCGACGACTCGTACAACGCCAACCCGGCGTCGATGGCGGCGGCGCTGCGGGCGCTCGTCGCGATCGGCACCGGACGGCGCACGGTGGCCGTGCTCGGTTACATGGCCGAGCTCGGCGACCAGGAGCAGGCCGGCCACGAGGAGGTGGGACGCCTGGCCGCCGAGCTGGGCGTCGACCGGCTGATCGCGGTGGGACCGACCGCAGCGGCCCTGGATGCGGGCGCCGCGACGGTGACACGTTGGGGAGGGGAGTCGGTTCAGGTGACCGATCAGGATGCCGCACTGGCGTGGCTGCGGACCGGGTTGCGGCCCGGCGACGTCGTGCTGGTGAAGGGATCGCGGTACCGCACCTGGCAGGTGGCGGACGCGCTGCGCCCCGACGCCGAGCCGGCGATCACGGTACCGGCGGGTACGGCATGAGGGCCGTCTTCGTCGCCGCCGCCGTCGCGTTCCTCATCTCCATCTTCGGGACGCCACTGGCGATCCGGGCGTTCACGCGGCTGAAGGCCGACCAGCCGATCCGCACCGAGGGCCCGCAGACGCACCTGGGCAAGAAGGGCACGCCCACGATGGGCGGCGTCACGTTCATCGTCGCGACGGTGATCGCGTACATCGCCGGCCACCTGACGCTGACCACGCTGCCGCGCGAGCAGCTCAAGCCGACCGGCCCCACGGTGACCGCCGTGGTGCTGCTCGGATTGTTCGTGCTGACCGGGCTGCTCGGCTTCATCGACGACTACCTGAAGGTCACCAAGCGCAACAGCCTCGGCCTGAGCATGAAGAAGAAGCTCATCGGCCAGGCGGTGATCGGCATCGTCTTCGGGGTGATCGCGCTGTATTTCCCGAGCCATATGCGGGACCAGCGCGAGGCGTTGACCGTCGCCAGTTCCCGGATCTCCTTCGTCAAGGACATCGACTGGCTGAACATCAGCAAGATCGGTGCGATCGTGCTGTTCATCTTCATCGTGATGGCGATGTCGAACGCGGTGAACCTCACCGACGGCCTCGACGGCCTGGCCACCGGCACCTCGGTGATGGTGATCGGGGCGTACGCGGGCATCGCGTTCTGGCAGTACCGCCACTGGATCAACGATCTGAGCTACAAGGGCGCGTACTTCTACGAGGCCCGCGACCCGCTGGAGATCGCGCTGATCGCCGGCGCCTGCGCGGGAGCGTGCGTCGGGTTCCTGTGGTGGAACGCGTCGCCGGCGCGGATCTTCATGGGCGACACCGGCTCGATGGCCCTCGGCGCGCTGATCGCCGGCCTCGCGGTGGCCACAAAAACGATCTTCCTGCTGCCGATCCTCTCGGTGCTGTACGTGATCATCACGGTGACCTGGATCATGCAGATCGGCTCGTACCGGACCACCGGCCGACGGATCTTCCGGATGGTGCCGTTGCAGCACCACTTCGAGCTGGCCGGGTGGAGCGAGGTCAACATCGTGATCCGGTTCTGGATCGTCGCGGGGCTGGGCGTGATGTCGGCGCTCGGCCTGTTCTACGCCGACTTCCTCCGCGAGATGAGCGGCGCCTCGTGACCCCCAAGATCGCGTTGATCTTGCAGTTGTGGTGCCTATCGAAACGCCATGAATCAGGGCAAAGCCTGGCACCACAACTGCAAGATCAACGCGGGTGGTCGCGAGCGCGAGGCCGGCAGTGACCTACGCGGGGCGGCGGGTGCTCGTCGCGGGGGCGCGGGTCGCCGGCATCGCGTCGGCCCGGGCGCTGCTGCGCGCGGGGGCCACCGTCACGGTCGTCGACGCGGCCGCCGTCCCGGCGCTCGAGGAGCTTGCCGCGCAGGGGGCCCGGACGGCCGTCGGCACGGGGCTCGATCTCCTCGCCGGCCAGGACGAGGTGGTCGTCTCGCCCGGGTTCGCGCCGCACCACCCGCTCGCCGCGGCCGCCGTCGGGAAGGGCCTCGACGTCTACTCGGAGCCCGAACTGGCCTGGCGGCTGCGCGGGCCCGACGCCCCGGCCTGGCTGGGCATCACCGGCACGAACGGCAAGACCACGACCACCACGATGCTTGCCGCGATCCTCGCGGCAGCCGGGCTGCGTACCGCGGCGCTGGGCAACGTCGGGGAACCGCTTGTCGAGGCGACGGGGTACGACGTGCTCGCTGTCGAGCTGTCCAGCTTCCAGCTGTACTGGTCGCGGCTGCTGGCTCCGTCGGCCGGGGTGCTGCTCAACCTGGCCGAGGACCACCTCGAGTGGCACGGCACGTTCGAGCACTACACGAGCGCCAAGACGAACATCTGGCGGGCCGCGAGGCAGGGCGCCGGCACCGCCGTCGGCAACCTCGACGACCCGCTCGTCGCCGCGCTGCTCGGGCAGGTCGAGGGGGCGATCGGGTTCACGCTGGGACCGCCGGCAACCGGCGTCTACGGCGTCGCCGACGGCATGCTCGTCGACGGCGCCGGCAACGAGCTCGTCGAGGCGGCGGCGGTCCGGCCGCCGGGGCGGCACAACGTCGCCAACGCGCTGGCCGCGGCCGCGCTGGCCGGCAGCCACGGCGTCGCCCCGGCCGCGGTGCGGGCCGGCCTCGCCGGGTACGTGCCGCAGCCGCACCGCAACGCCCACGTCGACACCGTCGACGGGGTCGCGTACGTCGACGACAGCAAGGCCACCAACCCGCACGCGGCGATCGGCTCGCTGCTCGCCTACCCCCGCATCGTGTGGATCGCCGGCGGGCAGCTCAAGGGCGTCGATCCGGACGATCTGGTGGCGCGGGTGGCCGATCGGCTGGCCGGCGCCGTACTGCTGGGCGTCGATCGGGCGCTGATCGGTGCCGCATTGACCCGACACGCGCCCGAGGTCCCGGTCGTCGACGTGTCGAGCACCGATGATGGGGCCATGGGCGAGGTGGTGCGCGCGGCGGCCCGGCTGGCGACGGCCGGCGACACGGTGCTGCTCGCGCCGGCGGCCGCGTCCAAGGACATGTTCGTCAGCTTCGAGGCGCGGGGTAACGCCTTCGCCGCAGCCGTGCGGGCGCTGAAAGAGACATCGTGACGGCGCCGCCGGCTGGGACGACGACCGCAAGGCCGGGCCGGCAGACGTCGTCGCACAGCGATCTGAGCCCGGCCACCGGACCGCTGGCGGCGCTCCGCGGCATCCTCGCGCGACCGCTCGCGTCCTACTACCTGCTGCTCGCGACGGTCGGGCTGCTGGTGCTCATCGGCCTGACGATGGTGTTCTCGGCGACGAGCCTCGACAACTTCGCCAGCTTCGGGACGCCGTACAGCTCGCTGGTCAAGCAGTCGATCTCGGCCGGGATCGGCCTCCTGGCGTTCTGGATCTGCCAGCGGCTGCCGACCCGCACCTACCGCGTGATGGCGCGCACCGCGCTGATCGCGTGCTTCGCGCTCGTCGTGATGGTCGACGTGCTGGGCATGCTCTCGGCGCTGCAGACGCCGGCCGGCGAGGTGCCGCGGCCGGCGAGCATCGGGCCGATCCGGGCCGACCAGTTGTGGCTCTACCTCGGGCCGGTGCAGCTGCAGCCGTCGGAGCTGGCGAAGCTGGCATTCGCGTTGTGGGCGGCCGACATCCTGGCGCTCAAGGGCCCGGCGGTGGCGCAGTGGCGCGAGCTGGCCGTGCCGCTGTTCCCGGTGTCGGGGCTGCTGTTCCTGCTCGTCGGTTACCACGATCTCGGCACAATGCTGTGCCTGCTGGCAATGTTCATCGGCGTGCTGTGGGCGGCCGGGGTGCGGCTGCGGGTGTTCGGGGCGATGATCGGCGTCGGGCTGGTTGGTGTCATCGGGCTCGTGCTGCTGCCGGGCAAGAACGCGTACCGGATGACCCGGCTGACCGTCTGGCTGGACCTGATGTTCGACGGCGGCAGGAACACCGACGCCAGCGACGAGGCGTACCAGGCGAAGCAGGGGCTGTACGCGTTGGCGAGCGGGCGGTGGTTCGGCGTCGGGCTGGGCGAGGGCCGGCTGAAGTGGGGCCAGCTGCCCAACGGGCACAACGACTTCATCTTCGCCGTGATCGCCGAGGAGCTCGGCGTCGTCGGGTGTCTCGTGGTGCTGGCGTTGTTCGGGATGCTCGCCTATACCGGGCTGCGGATCGCGCGCCGGGTCGAGGACCCGTTCCAGCGGTTGGTCGCCGCGGCGCTGACCACCTGGCTGGTCGGCCAGGCGGTGATCAACATCGGCGGTGTGACGATGCTGCTGCCGATCACCGGCCTGCCGCTGCCGTTCATCTCCGACGGCGGCAGCGCGCTGGTGGTCGTGCTCGCCGCCGCCGGGATCCTGACCTCGTTCGCCCGCTGCGAACCGGACGCGGTGCGGGCGCTGCACGCCCGTCCGCCGCGTAAATGGGTGCGTCTACTCTGGGCACCGTTGCCGCCGCCCCCTCGGGCCGCGGCCGGCAAGGGGGGTGCGAAGTCCCGTGGGTGAGTTGCGGTCCGTGGTGCTCGCCGGTGGGGGGACCGGTGGACACATCTACCCGTTGCTGGCGTTCGCCGACTGCCTGCGCCGGCACGACGCCGGCCTGCGCATCACGTGCGTGGGCACGCCGCGCGGCCTGGAGAAGGACCTGATCCCGGCCGCCGGATACGACCTGCGGATGGTGCCGGCGTACCAGCTGCCGCGCTCCGTCAACTGGAACCTGGTCCGCACGCCCGACCGGATGTGGACGGCGTCCCGGGCCACCCGGCAGATCCTCGACGAGGTCAGCGCCGACGCGGTGGTGGGCTTCGGCGGGTACGTGGCGGTGCCGGCGTACCTCGCGGCGTGGCGGCGCAAGACACCGTTGCTGATCCACGAGAAGGACGTGCCGGTCGGGGTGGCGAACCGGCTGGGCCTGCGGCTGACGCCGCATGTGGGGCTGGGCTTCCCGCACCAGTTGACGCAGGAGCCGCGGGTGGCCGGCAAGCGGGTGGTGGGCGTGCCGTTGCGGCAGTCGATCTCCGGTTTGGACCGCGCGGCGCGGCGCGCGGAGGCGCGGGAGCACTTCGGGCTGGATCCCGACAAGCCGACCCTGTTCGTGTTCGGCGCCTCGCAGGGCGCGAAGTCGATCAACGACGCGGTGTCCGGCGCGGCGAAGGCGATCACGTCGGCCGGGGTGCAGGTGCTGCACATCGTGGGTGCGCGGAACGAGGACTTCACGGTTCCTTCGGACCTGGCGGAAAAGTACGTCGTGCTCAAGTTCCTCCGCGAGATGGAGCTGGGCTACGCGGCCGGCGACCTGGCGATCTGCCGCGGCGGCGCGATGACCTGCGCCGAGACGGCGGCGCTCGGGATGCCCGCGGTCTACGTCCCGCTGCCGTGGGGCAACGGCGAGCAGCGGCGCAACGCGCTGCCCGTGGTCGAGGCCGGCGGCGGGCTGCTCTGCGAGGACGGCGACCTCACGCCGTCGTACATCGAGTCGACTGTGGTGCCGCTGGTCCGCGACGCCGACCGGCTCGCCGCGATGAGCGCGGCCGCCGCCGGGTACGGCCGGCGCGACGGGGATGAGCAGTTGCGGAACTACCTGCTGGAGGTCGTCGGTGCAGCCGATTGATCCTGGGTTGACGGCCGAGGACCTCGGGCGGGTGCACCTCATCGGCACCGGCGGGGTCGGGATGGCCGGCCTCGCCCGGCTGCTGCTCACCCGCGGCATCCCGACGTCCGGCAGCGAACTGCGCGAATGGCCGGCGCTGGCGGGGCTGCGCGCGCTGGGCGGCACCATCTTCATGAGCCACGCGGCGTCGAACCTCGACGGCGCCGACACCGTCGTCTACTCCACCGCGATCCCCGCCGACCACCTCGAACTGGTCGAGGCGCGGGCGCGCGGGCTGCGGGTGCTGCACCGCTCGCAGGCGCTCGCCGCGGCGATGAACGACAGGCGGGCCATCGCGGTGGCCGGCACCCACGGCAAGACCACGACCACGTCGATGATCACGGTGATCCTGCAGCACGCCGGGCTGGACCCGTCGTTCGTGATCGGCGGCGAGATCTCCGAGGCCGGGTCGAACGGGCACCACGGCGGCGGGGAGTACTTCGTCGCCGAGGCCGACGAGAGCGACAGGTCGTTCCTGCTGTACCGGCCGCACGTCGCGGTGGTCACCAACATCGACGCCGACCACCTCAACACCTACGGCGACCTGGCCGGCCTGGAGGACGCGTTCGTCGAGTTCGCCGGGCTGGTGCAGCCGGGCGGCTTCGTGGTGACGTGCGCCGACGATCCCGGCGCGCGCCGGTTCGCGGCCCGGCTGTCCGGCACGGTGCAGACGTACGGCACGGCCGACGACGCCGACCTGCGCATGGCCGAGGTCGTGTCGTCCGCGCGCGGGGTGCACTACCAAGCGGTCCTCGACGGTGTCCCGCTCGGCGAGGTCAGCCTGCCGACGCCGGGCCGCCACCTCGCGCTGAACTCGGCGGCCGCGGCCCTGGTGGCGCTGCGCCTCGGCGTGCCGGCCCAGGCGATCATCGAGGCGCTGGCCGCGTTCCCCGGGGTGCGGCGCCGGTTCGAGCTCAAGGGCGTGGTGGCCGGCGTGCGGGTGTACGACGAGTACGCGTACCACCCGACGTCGATGACGGCCGCGATGCACACGCTGCGCGAGGTGGCCGGCGACGGCCGGCTGATCGTGGTGTTCCAGCCGTACCGCGTCTACCGGACGCGCGACTTCGAGACCGAGATCGCGGCCGCCCTCTCCATCGCCGACGAGGCCGTGATCATGGAAGTGTTCGGCCCCGGCGAGGTGCGCGAGCCGGGCCAGGGCGGCATCGCGCTGACCGCAGCGGTGTCGCTCCCCGACGACAGCAAGGTGTTCGTGCCCTCCTGGGAGGACGTGCCGGGTGAGGTGGCGCGGCGGGCCCGTCCCGGCGACGTGGTGGTGACGATGGGCGCGCCGCCGATCTCGTTGATGGGCGACGAGTTGCTGGGTGTGCTCGCCGCTTCCACGGAGGCGTCGGCTTCGTCTTCGACTCCGGCTTCGTCGTCGACTCCGGCGGAGGCCGCCGCGGGTGGCTGAGCCGCGCTGGCGCCTGGTCCGTGCGCGCCGCGACGCCGTACCGGCGTCGGTGCGCCGCTTCGGCGCCCGCGCCAGGCGCAACCGGCTGCGGGTCGCCGTGCCGTGGCTGGTGGCCGCCGCCGTGGTCGTCCTGGTCGGTGCCGCCGGCGTGGTCGTCTGGTTCACCCCCGCGCTGTCCGTCGACACGGTCCGGGTCGTGGGCGCCGATCTCGTGACCCCCGACGAGGTTCGCGCCGCCGCCGGCATCCGTCGCGGGACGCCGCTGGCCCGGGTGGACGTCGGCGCGGTGCACCGCCGGGTAGCGGCGCTGCCGCCCGTGCGGCGGGTACGGGTCGGCCGCGACCTGCCGGGAACCGTGGAGATCCGGGTGACCGAGCGGACCCCGGCCGCCGTGATCGAGCGCCCGGGTGGGCTCTGGATGATCGACGCGGCCGGTGTGGTCTACGCGCCGACGGCCACCCGCCCGGCGGGGCTGGCGCTGCTGCGCATCCCGTCGCCCGGGACCGGCGACGCCACCACGCGCGCGGCGCTGACGGTGCTGCGGGCGCTGCCGCCGGCGCTGCTGCAGCCGCTGGCGGTGCTGGCTGCGGACGCGCCGGCCCGGGTGCGGCTGGAACTGTCCGACGGCCGGACCATCATCTGGGGCGACTCCTCGGAGAACGAGGCGAAGGCGCGGGTGGCGCTGGTGCTGCTGGCCCGCCCCGGCAAGACGATCGACGTCAGCGCCCCCGAACTGGTGACCATCCGCTGATACCCGCTCTGCGCCCCCGTTTCCGCGATCTTGGACGTCCGTTGGCGCTTCAGCGACAGCCAACGTCCAAGATCGCGGAAACAGGTGTGATCCAGCACCCCGAAACGGGCATTTGGGCTCGCAATTTTGTCCGATTTCGTACCGTGTGGGGAGGGGTGCGAAATGGAGATCGGTGTGGAGGGGCAGATAGGGGACACAAAGGCGGCTTTGGCCAGCGACACGCCGAGAGCGGTCCTTGGATCACGCCCCGTGGCCGCCTACCTTTCTCGCAAGCATTGGTTGACATAACTCTGATCCTCAACTAAAGGTTGAGGGTTTGCCGGAACCCTCGATCAGCTGCAATAACACGGCCGCCCATGTCCGCGGTCGAATATCCGCTGGACACTCCGCGACATTCATGGAGCCGGCCATCTGCGAAGGGAAGGCAACGCCTGATGACGCATCCGCACAACTATCTCGCGGTCATCAAGGTCGTGGGCATCGGCGGCGGCGGCGTGAACGCCGTCAACCGGATGATCGAGGTCGGTCTGAAGGGCGTTGAGTTCATCGCGATCAATACCGACGCGCAGGCGCTGCTGATGAGCGACGCCGACGTCAAGCTCGACGTCGGCCGCGAACTCACCCGTGGCCTGGGCGCCGGCGCCAACCCCGACGTCGGCAAGAACGCCGCCGAGGACCACCGCGACGAGGTCGAAGAGGTGCTCAAGGGCGCCGACATGGTGTTCGTGACCTGCGGAGAGGGCGGCGGCACCGGCACCGGCGGCGCTCCCGTCGTCGCAAACATCGCCCGCAAGCTGGGGGCGCTCACCATCGGCGTGGTGACCCGGCCGTTCTCGTTCGAGGGCAAGCGCCGTCAGGTGCAGGCCGAGGCCGGCATCGAGGAACTGCGCAACCAGTGCGACACGCTGATCGTGATCCCGAACGACCGGCTGCTCGCCCTCGGCGACCGCAACATCAGCATGATGGACGCGTTCCGCCAGGCCGACCAGGTGCTGCTCTCCGGCGTCCAGGGCATCACCGACCTCATCACCACGCCCGGCCTCATCAACCTCGACTTCGCCGACGTCAAGAGCGTCATGAGCGGTGCCGGCAGCGCGCTCATGGGCATCGGCAGCGCCCGCGGCGACAACCGCGCGGTCGACGCGGCCGAGTCGGCGATCTCCAGCCCGCTGCTGGAGCAGAGCATGGACGGGGCGCGCGGCGTCCTGCTGTCCATCGCCGGCGGCTCCGACCTGGGCCTGTTCGAGATCAACGACGCGGCCCAGCTGGTCACCGACGCGGCCCACCCGGACGCCAACATCATCTTCGGCGCCGTGATCGACGACGCCCTCGGCGACGAGGTCCGGGTCACCGTGATCGCGGCCGGCTTCGACGGTGGCGCGCCGTCGTACCGGCCGGCCGACGCGCGCAAGTCCAGCCGCAACCAGCCCGTGGTGATCGAGCCGGCCGCGCCGACGCCGCCCGCGCCGAGCACCCAGCCGAGCAGCACGCCGCCGCCGCGGCGCAGCGTCCTGTTCGACGACGTCGACGTGCCGGACTTCCTCAAGAACGGCGCGTGACAGACAGAAGGCAAGAGCTGGCCCGCAATCTCGAGACGCAGCGGGCCCGGATCGCCGCGGCATGCGCCGCAGCCGGTCGGGATCCGGCCGGCATCACCCTGGTCGCGATCACCAAGACCTACCCGGTGGACGACGTCCTGCGCCTGGCGGGTCTTGGCGTCCGCGACATCGGTGAGAGCCGTGACCAGGAAGCGGCCGCCAAGGCTACGGCCGCGGCGGCCGCCGGCGCGGACGTCCGCTGGCACTTCGTCGGGCATCTGCAGCGCAACAAGTGCCGGTCGGTCGTGCGCTACGCCGACATGGTGCATTCCATCGACGGCGTTCTGCTCGCCCGGGAACTGGCAAGCGCGGCCGACCGGTACCGCGAGCACCGGCTCGACGTCCTGCTGCAGATCAGCATCGACGGGAATCCGGCCCGCGGCGGTGCGATCGAAGGGGCCGAGGATGTCGACCGCGAGGTGCGGGCGGTGCTGGACGAGATCGTTGCGCACCCGGACACATTGCGGCTGCGTGGCGTCATGGCGATCGCACCGATCCGCTGGTCGCCGCGGGCTGCGTTCGAGCGACTCGCCGACATCGGCGACTGGATCCGCGCCGAGCATCCCGACGCGACTGTCGTGTCGGCCGGCATGAGCGCCGATCTGGAGGCCGCCGTCGCGGCCGGCGCGACACACGTCCGGCTTGGCAGCGCAATCCTCGGGAATCGTGTGCCACCTGCGGTAGCCTGACCTTCGGGCACCCGAACTACAACGGTGCAATTTGCACTGGGAGTTCGCGCCGGCCGGCGGTGCCCAGCACGTCGCGCGTGCTGGCTTTGGGTGGCGCGTGCCGCGGTGCGAGTTTGGCGGCACGTCACGGGGGAGGTGTCGCATGGCGGACGGAGGAGCGCCGATGGGTGCGCTGCGCAAGGCGGGGGTGTGGCTGGGACTCGTCGAGGACGACGACGACCGCGGCTACGACGACCGGTCCTACCGCGGATACGGCGACGACTACGCCGACGACGAGGACGACGACGCCCCCGTGGTCGCCCCGCGGGCCAGGATCGGCAGCGATCGGCTGAACGGCGACCGGCTGAGTGTGAGCGAGCGGCTGGGGGAGCGGGCACCGGACCGTAGCGAGTCGGTCCGTCCGGAGCGGCAGACCGTCCGGTCCATCACCCGTCCGACGTCGACGGTGAGCTACCCGACCCGGGACAGTCTCGCCCTTGCGCCGCGAACCGCCGTAGCCGAACGGGTGAATCCTTCCGACGAGGAGGACCGCGGCCGCTACCAGATCACGACACTGCACCCCACCACGTATAACGAGGCGCGCACCATCGGTGAGCACTTCCGCGACGGGGTGCCGGTGATCATGAATCTCACCGAGATGGACGAAGCGGATGCGAAACGTTTGGTGGACTTCGCGGCCGGACTCGCGTTCGGCCTGCGCGGTACGATCGAGCGCGTCACCAACCGTGTGTTCCTGCTTTCGCCCGCAAATGTCCAGGTCACAGCCGAAGACAAGGCGCGGATAGCGGAGGGCGGGTTCTTCAACCAGAGCTGAGCGAGGCCAACGGCTACCGTGCTAGCGATCACCTTGCAGGTGCTGTACCTGCTGCTCTACGTCTTCTTCCTGACGCTGATCGCCAGGTTCATCATGGGCTACGTGCTCACGTTCGGCCGGCGCTGGCAACCGGGCCGGGGAGCGGCGGCCGCGATGGAAGTCGTGTGGAGCGTCACTGATCCGCCCCTGAAAGCGTTGAGGCGGGTGATCCCGCCGCTTCGGCTTGGTACGGTGAGCCTCGACCTGAGCTCCCTTGTGCTGCTGGTTATCCTGTTCGTGCTGATGGACTTCGTGGTAAGGCCCCTGATCACTTCGGTAGCACTTGCCGGAGCGTGATTGGCCACGCGGTCGAAACCGACCCGAGGAGTATCGATGCCGCTGACCCCGGCCGACGTCCACAACGTCGCGTTCAAGAAACCCCCGATCGGCAAGCGGGGGTACGACGAGGAGGAGGTCGACGCCTTCCTTGACGAGGTCGAGCGCGAGCTCGCCCGTCTGATCGAGGAGAACAACGAGCTGCGCGCGCAGCTCGAGCGGGGCGGCGGCGGTCGCCCGGCCGGTCCCGGGGCTGACCCACGGCTCGCCTCCGAGCTTGCGGAGACCAAGTCCCAGCTCGACCGGCTGCAGCGGGAGAAAGCGCAGGCCGAGCAGGCGGCCCGTGGCATGCAGGCCGAGATCGAGCAGCTGCGCTCGCAGGGCGCCGGCAGCGGCAGCATGAGCGCCGGCGAGGGCGAGCAGCAGGCACTTCGGGTGCTGATGATGGCCCAGCGCACCGCCGACGACCACGTCAACGACGCCCGGCGCGAGGCCGACAAACTGTTGGCCGACGCCCGCGCGAAGGCCGAAGAGGTCACCCGCGACGCCCGCGCCAAGGCCGACGCGCTCGAGCGCGACGCCCGTCAGCGTCACACCGACGCGATCAGCGGCCTCGACGCCAAGCGCACCGCGCTGCAGAAGCACATCGAGGAGCTCAAGCAGTTCGAGCGCGAGTACCGCACGCGGCTCAAGGCATACCTGGAGAGCCAGCTGCGCGACCTCGAGGGCCGGGGCCAGGGCCTGGAGGCGGAGCTCCAGCGTTCCGACAACTCGAACCGCGCCACCAACAGCGGTGGTCTGGCGGCGGCGAGCCTTGCCGGTTCGTACAGCGGGCGCGACGGGAGCCGGTAACCCGCAAGTACACCCGCACGAACACGTAACGGCGCCGGCCCGCAGGGCCCGGCGCCGTTTCCGTCGCTCGACCTGATTCGTTTGACCCCCGACGGGGCAGCCAGAGTCGGGGCAGCCGTAGTGGGCCGGAAGGGTGAGCAGTGACAGTCGTTAGCCTGGTGCTGATCGTGGGGGCGGTCGTCCTTCTCGGTTATGGTCTGCTCGAAGGGTCGAACCTGTATCTCGTCGCCTCGATCCTGACGAGCCTGATCGCCGCGCTGGCGCTCGTCATCGGCTCGCGGCGCAGCGGGCGCGCGGCGGTCGCCGCGGCCATCGAGCAGGAGGAGGCGGCCCGCAACACGCGCCGCCGGGTGCGCCAGGACAGGCTCGTCGGCGCCGGGGTCGGCGGTGGAACGGCCGGCCGGACCGGCGAACGGGTGCCGCCCAGCGACGAGTACACCGACCACGACGACCTTGCTCGCGGTGCCACCCACGAGACGACGCTGATGGACGTCGGCCGGCGCGGCGGCGTCCCGGCCCAGGCGGCGGGTGAGCGCCCCTACCAGGCCGAGTACGACTCCTACGACGACGATGACGACGATGACGACGAGGAGTTCGAGGACGACCCGGCCGACGAGCCGCCGGCGCAGCGGGTCTCCGACGCCGAGGCCTCGCGCGTCGCCCAGCTCGACGACGACGTCCTGGTGATCGACGGCCGCCCCCGCTACCACCTGCCCGGGTGCGTCCACCTGCTCGGCCGCGAGCACGAGTCGCTGCCGGTGAGCGAGGCGGTGGAGCTCGGCTTCACGCCGTGCGGCCTGTGCGAGCCGGACAGCACGCTGCTGGCCCGGTCCCGGCGCGGCTGAGCGGTCGGCTCAGTCCGGGCACCCCCGGCCGGGCGCCGCCTCGACAATGGGGCATGGCCACGATCGCGGTGCGGGTGAAGCCCGGCTCGTCCCGGGTGCGGGTCGGCGGGCGGTACGACGGTCCGCTCGGGCCGGCCCTCGTGGTCGCGGTCACGGCGCCGCCCGTCGACGGGCGCGCGACCGAGGCGACGCTGCGGGCGCTCGCGGCCGCACTGCGCGTCAAGCCGGCGACGCTGTCGGTGCGCGCCGGCACGACGAGTCGCGATAAGGTCATCGCCGTGACCGACGCGCCCCCCGACCTGCAGGATCGGGTGGCACGCCTGCGCGACACCCAACCGTGAACGAGCCGATCAATGTTGCGCTGCTCATTGCGGCGGTGGTGCTGCTCGTCGCGGTCGCGGCGCTGCGGCTGTCGAGCCGGCTCGGACTGCCCAGTCTTCTGGTCTTCCTCGCGCTCGGCATGGCGCTGGGCCCGGTCGGCCTCGGCGTCCAGTTCACCGACGCGGAGCTCACCCGCACGCTCGGGCTCTGCGCGCTGGTCGTCATCATCGCCGAGGGCGGCCTGACCGCCCGGTGGAGCGAACTGCGCCCGGTGCTGTTCCCGGCGCTCGTGCTCTCGACGGTCGGCGTCGCAGTGAGCGTGGCGGTCGTCGCCGTCGCGGCGCACCTGCTGCTCGGCCTGGACTGGCGGCTGGCCTGGCTGTACGGCGCCGTGCTCTCGTCGACCGATGCGGCCGCCGTCTTCGCGACGCTGCGCCGGCTGCGCATCCGGCCCCGGCTCGCCGCGCTGCTGGAGGCGGAGTCCGGCATCAACGACGCGCCGGTGGTGCTGCTCGTGCTCGCGCTGTCGGTCACCGACGCCACCGCCGAGGTGCGGCCGTGGTGGGTGCACGGGCTGATCGCCGGCTACGAACTCGTCGCGGGTGGGCTGCTCGGTGTCGCCGTCGGCTTCAGCGGCGGCTGGCTGCTCCGGCGGGCCGCGCTCCCGGCGGCCGGTCTCTACCCGCTGGCGACCGTCGGCCTGACCGTGTTGGCGTACTCGGTCGGGCTGGCGGCGCACGCGTCGGGGTTCCTCGCCGTCTACGTGTGCGGGGTCGTGCTCGGCAACTCGCAGCTGCCGCACCGGCGCGCGGTGCTCGGGTTCGCCGACGGGCTGGCGTGGCTGGCCCAGATCGGCCTGTTCGTGCTGCTCGGGCTGCTCGTCGAGCCGTCGGATCTGGGTCCGGCCGTGGTGTCGGCGCTGTTGATCGGGCTCGTGTTGCTGGTGCTGGCCCGGCCGCTGTCCGTCCTCTTCTCGCTGACGCCGTTCCGCTACCGCATCGGCGACCAGGGCTTCGTCTCGTGGGCCGGCCTGCGCGGCGCGGTGCCGATCGTCCTGGCGACGATCCCGCTCTCGGCCGGGGTGCCGGGCGCGACGGCGCTGTTCAATGTCGTGTTCGTGCTCGTCGTGGTGTACACGCTGGCACAGGGCACGTCGCTGCGCCGGGCGGCACGCTGGCTCGGAGTGGTCGCGCCGGCCGAGACCACCGACCTGGAGGTCGACGCCGCTCCGCTGGAGCGGATGCGCGCCGACCTGCTCCAGTTGGACATCCCGCTCGGCTCGAAGCTCGCCGGCGTGCACATCGACGAGCTGCGGCTGCCCGAGGGCGCCGCGATCATGCTGGTGACCCGGGTGGAGGGGGCGTTCGTGCCGGCTCCGCACACGCGGCTGCGCACCCACGACAGCCTGCTGATCGTCGCGACCGAGGAGGCGCGCGCGGCGACCGAGCGGCGGCTGCGGGCGGTCAGCCGGCGCGGCCGCCTGGCCCGGTGGTTCGCCGACTTGGGAGAGGACGTCCCGCATTCGCGGTGACAAAAGCACGCAAAATATCCGCTTCAGCTCAACGAGGCGGCTATGATCTTCGCGAATGTGCGGTTATGCACCTGTCGCGGCCGTCGATGGGTGTACAACTGCACATTGGTCGCGATCTGGTTGGCGAGATGGATTGGCACCGTCGGTGGTGGGTACACCACTCGGCAGCCTCGCGAAAGCGAGGCGAATATCGTCCGAATTGGGCGAACTGGTGTGGCATGGTTGGCGGGCGCCGGTACATTCCGTATTCTTGCCACCCACTGGAGTGCGCGGTGCGACCACCGCGCGCCCGTTTTTCATCTGGGGGACGTATGGCCGAGCGGGCATCCGCGACGCGTAAGGCAGGTGGGCGAGCCGCCCCGGCCGACGCCGCGATGCGCCGCCCCGCGCCGGCGCGGGCCACCAAGGCCGCTCCCGCGAAGAAGACGGCGAAGAGCACGGTGACGACGGGCGCGAGCAAGAAGGCCGCCCCGACGGCAAAGCCCGCCCCGAAGTCGGCGAACGGGGCCGCTGCTTCGAATCCGGGCATCGCCAAGGCGAGCGCCGCGAGGTCCGGCACCGCGAAGGCCGCCGCGAGCAAGGCCGCCGCCGCGACCAAGGCCGGCACGAAGACCGCCGCGAGCAAGGCCGCCCCCGCGAGGGCCGCCGGTACCGCGAGGGCCGCCGGTACCGCGAGGGCCGCCGGTACCGCGAAGGCCGCCGCCACGAAGGCCGCCGCCACGAAGGCCGCCGCCACGAAGGCCGCCGCCACGAAGGCCGCCGCCACGAAG
>Ga0111538_10001053_pt1 | contig 38442 bp, 33 predicted proteins | sample SoiMethybrSBSTD1_FD_79669 | JGI IMG/M metagenome (GOLD analysis project Ga0111538, IMG submission 79669) | Bulk soil microbial communities from a Populus tree surrounding site in Tennessee, USA - Soil MetaG P. TD hybrid SBSTD1 (version 2)... | ecosystem: Environmental > Terrestrial > Soil >...
CGGGCTCGGGATCGGTTCGGGCTCGGGATCGGGCTCGGGCTCGGGCTCGCGCTTGGGAGCGCGAGCGGCTCGGGCTCGGGCTCGGGCTCGCGCTTGGGAGCGCGAGCGGCTCGGGCTCTAGCCGCCGGTGGAGATGTGCTGGTAGTCGGTGGGGTCGTCCCAGTCGCCGCCCCACTGCCAGCCGATGTCGAGGAGAGTGCGGGTGACGGGGTCGGGGCGGGTGATCATGCCCGGGCGGATGAGGGAGCGGTCGGCGTAGTCCTCGCCCGCGGCGGGGAGGACGACGTCGTCGCTGACGTAGGGGTTCTGCACCGGGTTGATGTCGATGGCGACGCCGAAGGAGTGGCGCGAGAGGGCGCCGCCGCCGGTGACCTCGCGGCAGTTGAAGGCGGAGGTGTTGTTGTCGGCCATCGAGGCGTCGTCGTCGCCGCCGTAGGCGTCGACCCGCACCATGCGCGCGATGGGGAACTGCTCCAGGTAGAGGCGCTCGAAGAGGAGCTCGACGGCGTCGGCGACCTCGGCGGCGACGACCAGCTCGCCGCGGTGGATGGCGCCGTCGAAGCCCCAGTGGGGCAGGGAGACCAGGCGCAGGGTGTCGAAGGAGGGGCAGGGGAGCTCCTCGTGCCACGAGCTGCCGGTCATCTCGGCGCGCAGCTCGGGTGACAGCGCGGACACCGTCGCCGCGAAGTCGGCGAAGCAGATCTCGGCGACCGTGCCGCAGCCGGCGCTGTCGCCGTCGGCGGTGCAGGTGCACTCGCCGCAGCTGCCGTGGCCCTCGATCCAGGCGCCGTCGCAACACTGGAACGACGGCGAGCAGGCGCCGTCGCCGAAGCGCCCGCCGTAGCTGTGGACGCAGCCGCCCTCACCGGGATCGGGGATGCAGGTGCATCCCGCAACGCCAGGAGCGCACCCGCCCACCCCGCTGCCGCCGCCGTCCGCCTCGCCCGGCGCGCCGCCACCGTCCGCGCCGTCGCCGCCGCTCTTGCCCGCGGGCGCGAACGAGCACCCGACGAGAGTCGACCAGGCGAGCGCGGCGAGAGCGAGTGTGCCGACGGCCGGACCCCTGCGCACGCCTGGCGATTTAGCAGCCCTCGTGCCGCGCTCCGCCGGCAGGGACAACGGCGACTTGCGGGGACCGGGCCGGGGAAGCCGCGCGCCAGTGCAACCTCCCCACTGCACTCGGGTGGCCACCAGCGTTGCCGGCAACTCGAGAAGCGTCCCCTCGTGAGCTTGCGATATCGCGGGCCTTCGGCCCTGGCGCGTGGCGTGCTGAGTGGCTGGGCATGCGTCTCCGGCACGGGGTCATCGTCGCGACTGTGCTCCTGGCCACGGCCAACCTGGTGTCCTGCTCGGTCCTGGGCGGCGACAGCGGCGGCGATTGCAACGGAGGCAAGTGCGACGACCTCGACTGTGACGCTCCCGGTGTGGCGCTGGTGGCCGCCTTCCCGGGCACGGGCCTCAAGTATCCGGTCGCGGTCAAGCAGTCGCCGGACGAGCGCGACGCTCGCTTCTACGTGGTCGAGAAGGGCGGCCGCATCCTCGCCATCGAGCCCTCGAGCAAGGGCGTGCTCGACCGCGCCGCGTCGACCGAACCCATTCTCGATATCCAGCAGAGTTGCGCCGAGAAGGTGGAGAACACCTGCGTCTACCGCCAGGCCTCGGGCGAGATGGGCTGGGAAGAGGGCATGCTCGACATGGCCTTCCACCCGAAGTTCCCCGAGCGACCCTTCGTCTACGTGACCTACATCGCCGGCCGCGGCGACGTGATGATCTGGCGCCTGTCGCGCTTCACCGCCTCGTTCAGCGACTCCGACAAGGTGAAGTTCCGGCTCGACGCCTCGAGCGAACTCGTCATGCTCACCGACCGCAAGCCGGAGGACACCCACAACGGCGGCTCGCTCGCGGTCGGCCCCGACGGATTCCTCTACGCCTCGGTCGGCGACGGCGGCGGCGTCCTCTCGGAGCAGGCGCAGAACCCGAACACCATCTTCGGCTCGGTCCTGCGCATCGACATCGACAGTGACTGCGAGCGCGGCTACGCCATCCCGGCCGACAACCCGTTCGCCGCGCCGGACCTCGGCCCCGGCGACTGCAACCTGGCCGGCCAGGGCGGCCGTCCGGAGATCTACGCCTGGGGCATCCGCAACCCGTGGCGCATGAGCTTCGACCGCGAGACCGGCGATCTCTGGGAAGCCGAGGTCGGCCAGGACTCGCGCGAGGAGGTCAACCTGGTGGTCAAGGGCGGCAACTACGGCTACCCGATGCTCGAGGCCAACCTGCCGACCCCGAAGAACCGCCCCGAGGTGTGCAAGGCCGGCTGCTCGGGCCTGCGCGCCCCCGAGATCGAGATCTTCCACGAGGGCCAGGCGGGCACCCCGCCCGACGCGCCGGTCGGCAACTCGGTCACCGGCGGCTACGTCTATCGCCCGGGCGACAGCGTGCGCGACGCCGACCGCCTGACCGGCCTCGAGGGCTTCTACCTCTACGGCGACTTCATGACCACCGAGATCTGGGCCTACCGGAAGGGCTCGGGCAAGAAGCCCTTCATCGTGGCGCGCACCGGCAAGCGGGTGGCCGCCTTCGGCGAGGATCGCGCCGGCAACCTCTACGTCCTCGATCACCAGGCGTCGGGCGCGCTCTACCTCCTGGCGCCCGGCCCCTGCCAGTCGTTCGAACGGCCGGACAACTTCTACGCCTTCCTCAGCCGCGACGGCATCGGCAGCGAACAGGACGCCCTGTCCTACTACGCCGCGCTCGGCATCGACCCGCTCGGCTACACCCTCACCGAGTGGCAGAAGGACACCTTCGGGGTCGAGGTCGAGGCCTGCTTCGCCGACCAGCCGCCCTCGGGCTGCGCGGGCATCGCCAAGGCCTACTACAAGAACGACATGGACCTCGGCTTCTGGCGCGAGATGTACTGCTCGAAGACCATCGGCAAGAACCAGGGCGGCTGCATGGTGCGCAACTGGCGCGAGGAGAACGCTCTGGTGGTGAGCGGCGGCGGCGGCCTCGAGAACCTCGGCACCGTGGCCATGAGCGTCAGCCCGGAGGGCTTCACCCGGTTCTACGCCTTCGGGCCCGACGGCAAGATCAGCCCGGTCGCCGTGCTCGACAGCGAGGGCAAGAAGGCGGTGCCCAACCTGTGCACGCCGTGTCACGGCGGCACCCGCTGGGTGCCCGGCGCCGCCAGCGCCGACATCGGGGCCATCTTCCGCGAGTTCGAGCCGTCGCTCTTCAAGATGCGCGACGGCAGCACCGCCGAGTTCCCCGGCATCAACGAACAGCAGTACGACAAGGAGCTCTTCGACCTCAACCAGGCGGTCCTGTCGGCCAACCGATCGCTCCACGCCGAGGCGGACGGGGCGCCGGCCGACTTCGACAAGTGGCGCGACGCCGTCATCGACTACATCGACAACGGCATCTACGAGTCGGAGGATCCGGCCGCGCCGGTCTCGCGCCGGGTGACCGACGCCGTCCACATCCCGGCCTCGTGGGCCGACGGCGGCAGCGACGCGCAGATCGCCGCCAAGGAGCAGCTGTGGATGAACGTGGTGCACCCGTACTGCATGGGCTGCCACCGGACCAACACCAAGAACTTCGCCGAGTACTCGAACTTCGCCGGCCTCGCCGCGGTGCAGGGCACGAAGTCGCTGCTGGAGGCCTACACCAGCGGCGCCACCGACGACAGCAAGCGCGCGCTCGCGTTCATGCCGCAGGCCGAGCTCATGTTCAAGAACTTCCAGGCCGGCGTCGCCGGCCAGATCGAGGTCGACGTCGCCGCCTCGGTCAGGACCTGGCTGCAACAGGTCATCAACCCGAGCGGCCCGGTCTGCGAGGTGAGCTTCACCGTGCGCGCGCCCACCCGTCCGGGTCAGGACGTCTTCATCGTCGGCAACGTCGGAACGCTCGGCGACTGGGAGCCGCAGAACGGCCTGCCTCTCGAGTTCCAGCAGTGCACCGACGGCTCCTGCAACCTCTCGGTCTGGCGCGGCAGCGCTTCGCTCCTGCGCAATACCTCGGTCGAGTTCAAGGCCATCATGCTCCAGTTCAACAACGGCGGCCCGCCGACCGTCATCTGGGAGGACGCCATCGGCAACCGCAAGACCGACGTCCCCGACTCGGGCAGCTCGGTCTGCGAGCAGGAAGTCGCGCTCCAGTTCAACGATCCGTAGTTGGGATACTCTCCGTGCCATGAGCACGGGGACGATGAGGCGATGTGCGCTCGCTGCGGCGCTGGTCTTGGCTTGCGAGGGGAAGGGGGAGGAGCGGAAGACGGCTGGCCAGCCGCCGGCCAGCCCCGGACCCGCCACACCGGCGGCGCCCGGCGGAGCCGGAGCCGCGGCAGGCGCCGGCGACACCGCCCCGCGCACCATCGCGGCGGCCCCGCCGCCCAGGCTGCTCGACCAGCCGGTCGAGCGCCGGCTCTACTCCGACCGCATCGAGGCGAGCTCGTTCCTCTGGACCGACTGGAACAAGTTCCAGGAGAACTACCACCCGAACTACATCCTCGACGGTGACCCGGCGACCGCGTGGGTCGAGGGGGCCGATTCGAGCGGCGCGGGGGAGTGGGTGAGGATCCACCTCTCGCCGGTGGAAGGCGCCAGCAAGATCCGGCTGCGCATCCAGAACGGCTATCACAAGTCGAAGGAGCTGTTCCGCAAGAACGCGCGGCTCAAGAAGGTGGAGGTGGTCGCGCTGCCCGGCAACACCACGCACCCCGCGCAGCTGGCGGATTCGATGGAGTGGCAGGAGGTCACCTTCGAGCAGCCACCCGGCAAGCTCGAGGCGATCGAGCTGCGCGCCCGCGAGGTCTACGAGGGCTCGAAGTACACCGACCTCTGTGTCTCCGACCTCGAGATCTACGTCACCGGTCTCACCGCCGAGAATCCGGCCTTCGAGAAGTCGAAGCTCGACCAGCTGCTCCAGTGGAAGACCAACCGCCTGGCGGCCGCCAAGATCCTCGGCAGCGCGAGCGCCAGCGAGCTGCCCATCCTGCCCGGCTACCGCGTGGTGTCCGGCGACAAGGTCGACTTCGACCTCAAGGACGACGGCAAGCCGAACCACGAGCTGCGCGGCGCGATCGCGCTGGCGGTGCCGAAGGGCGCGCCCTCCGAGGCGGCCAGCCAGGCGTCGGCCGCGCTGGCGGGCAACTTCAAGGACTGGGTGCGGATCCAGGTGGTGGCGCGCCACCCGGTCGACCTCCCCGACGTCGACGGCCTGCACCCCGCCGACGACGAGGAGATGGTGTACGGCGGCCCGGAGAAGGCGCTCGTCCTGCCGTCCTCGCAGCACGGTGTTCTCCTGCAGAGCGGCGCGCTCAGCACCTTCGACACCAAGGGCGCGAATCCGATGAACGACACGAAGTGCACGCGGGGTCACAGCGAGTTCATGCGCCCGCCGCGCGCCGCCGGCGCCGGCCCCGCGCTGCGCGAGCTCTTGCACGTCCGCTGCGTCACCGAGGAGACCCGCGAGGGCGAGGCGACCTACATGGTCTGGCAGGTGCTCGAGTTCGACGCCGAGGGAAACCTGATCCTGGTCGCCGGGCCGAACGGCGTCGTGACCTGGCTGGACTGGAAGAAGGGCGACAAGGGAGCCCCGGTCCTGTCGGGTGGCGGTCGTCTGCGCGGACCGCTGGTGGACAAGCTGATCGACGCCCGGGTGGTCGCCGCGGACTGATGCGTGAGGGTCGCCCTGGGCATGGCCGTGGCGGTCGCCGCGGTGGTCGCAGTGGCCGGCGCCGCCGGTGAGGAGCCGGCGCGCGCGCCCGGGGCGCGGCGTGCCGACCTCGGCGACTGCGCTGCCTGTCATCCGGCCGAATGGCAGGAGTGGGCCGGCTCGCGCCACGCCGCCGCCTGGACCGACCCGGTGTTCCAGGCCGAGTTCGCCCACGGCCGGCCGGCCTGGTGCGTCGGCTGCCACGCCCCGCTCGCCGCCGATCCGACCGCGCCCGACCGCGCGAGCGCCGACCAGGGCGTCGGCTGCGCCGGCTGTCACCGGAGGCAAGGCCGTCTGGTCTCGGCGCGACGGAGCGAGCGCTCGCCGCACGACACCGCGGTCGATCCCGGCTTCGGCGCGCCCGATTTCTGCGCCCGCTGTCACGAGTTCAACTTCCCGGTTCTCGGCGAGCGCGGCCGCCTTCTCCGCTACACCGACGAGCCGATGCAGGCGACGGTCAGCCAGTGGCGCGCCAGCCGGATCTCGCGCGAGGTCGGCTGCACCGACTGCCACGGGGTGTCTCCCGCCGGCCACGCCTTCCGCGGCTCGCACGATCCGGACCTGGTGGCCTCCGCCGTCGCGGTCGACCTCTGCCGGGCGGGCGGCGCCATCGAGGTCGCGCTCGCCAACCGCGGCGCCGGCCACAACGTCCCGTCGGGCGGCGTGCACCGGCGGATCGTCCTGCGCGCCTGGGCCTCACGCGCGCCCGAGCGTCTGGCCGAGCGGACGTTCGGGCGGCGCTTCCGGCCGCTCCCCGGCGGCGGCAAGCAGACGTTGTCGGACACCACCCTGGCGCCCGGTGAGGTCCGCCGCCACCGCTTCGCCCTCGCCGCGCTCGGGGCGGACCCCCTCGTCAACCTCGAGCTTCGCTACATCTATGCGCTCGACGAGCGCGCCGACCTGCCGCCCGGCACCGACGTCTCCCGGGTCTTCTGGAGCCGGCGGATCGACCCGGCCGCGCTCGCGCCCTGCCGCTCAGCGCGGGTCGGGCAGTAGCTCGATCTCCGGCACGCCGCCCTTGCCCAGCCGGATCTCCATCGGCACCGCGAAGATGTTCCGCTGGAAGCGACCGAGCTCGCCGTTCGGCTTCGAGTAGTCCACCTCCGGACGGATCGCCTTGTCGACTCCGTGGAAGACGGCCCAGTATTTGCCGCCACCGTCGCGGATGACATGGGCACGGCCGACCCACGACAGCCCGTAGCGCTTCTTGAGGTCGGCGGCGAAGCCGCGCAGCACCACCCGGCCGCCCGCGCGGTCGACATACGGCACGTGCGGCCCGATGCCGCTGCCCTTGCGCCAGGCGAAGTGGATGTCGTAGTTGTCGCTGTTGAAGTCGCCCGAGCTGAAGCTCACGAACGAGTAGTCCTGCCCGTTCAGTCGCGCCTCGAACGGGCGCGGCCCCTCGACCAGGAGGTCGCCATTCGACCGCTGGCCGATCGGCTGCCCCTTCCACTCGGTGCCGAGGATCTTCACCTTGCGCGCCGACGCGGTGAAGGGATCGAGCATCCGGCGCGCGAAGATCTCGGTCCTGAGCGGATGCTCGGAGACGATCTCCTCGTGGAAGAGCCAGGTCTCGCTCACCCGGCGGCCCTTCACACGCCGCGTCACGGTCTTGAAGTGATGGCCGTAGGCGTGGCCGATCATGCTCGGCTGTCCGCCGTCCGGCACCGGATTGAACAGCGGCGAGGCCCGCCGCACCCACGCGCCCTCGCGGTCGCGGGTGAATGGGTAGATGCGCCGGTTCCAGTTGTCGGCCGGCCAGCGCGGACGCGCACGCCCCTCGGTCGGCGTCATCGTGCCGCCGTAGAGGACCTCGCTGCCGTCGGGCCAGCGGTGGATGAGCTGGTCCCATGATGCCTCGTCGGCGAATGAATCGGCGGACGGGATGCGCCGCACCGCGAAGGCGCCGCCGCGCAGGAAGTCGTCGAGGCTGGCGAACTCGAGGTAGTTCTCGAACGTGCCGTAGACCTGGACCCGGCCGTCGGGCAGGACGTCGACGTACGGGTCGGCCGGGGCGCGGAAGTCGAACTCGGTCTGGCCGATCGCCAGGTCGCGCCCGGTGATCTGCCGGATACCGCCCCGGTGATCGGCGCGCCGCAGCGTGCGCCGCATGCGGCCGCGGGGCGCCAGCGAGCGGACCGGCCGCCGGATTCCGACCCGCACGCGCGGCCGCACCCGGGCTGGCCGGCGCGGCGCGATCCGACCGATCGTCCGGCTCGGCGCCCGCCCGGCGGAGACCTCGGTCTCGGCGGCCGACAGCGCGATCGCCGCGCTCAGGACCGCGATCGAGAGAGTCGTCCTCGCCATGGCCGGCCGGGTGAAGCAGGACCGATGCCACACGGGGACGGGGCCAAGCCCGCGAACCTGCGCGGGCGTGGCCACCGGGATGGCCAGGTCCGCTGGCTGGTGCCGCTGCCCCCGCGCCGGCGATCAGAGCGACGGCAGCCCGCGCCAGCGCCCGAGCGGGAACGCCTGCTCGATGCGGGCGATCTCGTCCTCGTCGAGCGCGAGCGCGCCGGCCGCGCAGTTGGCGGCGACCCGGTCGGGATCTGCCGACTTGGGAATCGCGAACACCGCCTCGCTGCGGCTGAGGAACGCGAGGGCCACCGCGTGGGCGGTGACGCCGCGGGCCCGCGCGATGTCGGCCAGCACCCGGCCGCCGGCGCTCTCTGCCGACGGGAAGTCGCCGCAGCCGAACGGACTGTAGGCGACCAGCGCGACCCGGTGCGCCTCGCACCAGGGCAGGACGCCGTGCTCGATGGTGCGGTTCTTCAGGTGGTAGAGGACCTGGTTGCAGGCGATCCGCCCCTCGCCCGCCACCGTCACCGCCTCGTCGAGATCGTCGGTGTCGAAGTTGCTCACGCCCCAGGCGAGGATCTTTCCGTCGGCGCGCAGCCGCTCGAAGGCGCGGAAGGTCTCCTCGAGCGGATGTCGGCCGCGCCAGTGCAGCATGTAGAGGTCGAGCCGATCGGTGGCCAGGCGGCGCAGGCTGCGCTCGCAGGCGGCGATGGTGCCGTCGAGGCTGGCGTTCTCCGGCAGCACCTTGGAGGCGAGGAACACCCGCTCGCGCAGGCCGCCGGCCAGCGCCTCGGCGAGCATCTCCTCGACCCGGCCGCGGCCGTAGAGCTCCGCAGTGTCGATGTGGCTGGCGCCGAGCTCGACGGCGCGCCGGATCGCCGCGATGGCCGAGCGCCGGTCGTCCTGCTCGAGCTGCCAGGTGCCGTGGCCGATGACCGGAACCTCGCGGCCGGTCGGTCCGAATCGCCGCTGGTTCACGGCTTCACTTCCTCCAGCTTGCCGCCCACCAGCTGGTAGCGGTGCGCGCCGGGCAGCGGGCAGGAGCTCCCCGCGATGGGACCCGCCTGTCGACCGGTCCGGGCGATCGTCCCCTCGACCAGGATGTGCCGGATGCCGTCGGCGCCGTCGCTCAGCGCGTGCTGTGAGCTGCACTGGACGGTCCGCGAGGCGGTCATCGCCTTCGCTCCGGTGTTGTCGTAGGCCAGCCGGAGCGTCCCGACCTCGACGATGCGGGCGCCGTCGAGCCGAAAGACCGCCAGCGTGGTCGCCGTGACCGCGACCTGATTCCACTCCTGCAGCTGGAGCAGCTCGTCGATGCCGTCGGCGTCGAGGTCGGCCACCTCCCAGCCGTCGCCGGCGCCGGTGTCGAAGCGGTCGGCCGCCGCCGACGAGCTCGGCTGGCGCGCCGCGATGACACCGCCGCCGTCGACCCTGAGCACCTCGATCCGTTCCTCGCTGTCCTCGTCGGAGGTGTCGATGAAGGCGTCGATCAGCCAGCCGGGCGTGCGAAAGCGGCCGCGCGTGCAGGCGACCAGATCGACCGACGCGTCGGGCGGCACCTCCCAGAGCTCGCGCAGCCGCGGCACCAGATCGCTCTCGGGCGGGCAGGCCGGCACCGGCGCGCCCTCGTCGATGCCGCCGACCGGCAGCGTGCCGCCGTGGGTGTGGCGAAGATCCGGCGGCGCCTCGCCGCGGTGATCGCTGGTCGGCGAGGTCGGCGGCGCCGAGCTCGACGGCCCGGAGCAGGACGCCAGCACCAGGAGCGCGAACCAGCGACGACGCACCGCCGGGTCGTATCACAGACGCGACGGGCGCCAGCCGCTGGCCGACCCGGCGCTCGGCCGGGCTCCACTGAATCTCGTCACCTGGGCCTTCTGGTCTGACCGACTGAACGGCCAGTCATTTCAACTCCGCGACTTTGTTCCCTGTTTGCGTTGACTGAGTCGCACATCCGTCGCCATTCTGCGCCCCATGAAGCGAAGGGTGGGACGCATCATGGCCATTTCTGCGCTCGCGATGAGCGCGATTTCTTGCGGAAGCTCCGGCGGGGACGGAGGCGCCGGCGACGGGGATGGCGACCACGGGGACATCTGCACGCCGGGCCAGAAGTACTGCGGCGGCCCGGACGACAGCGAGATCTGGGAGTGCAACGACGACGGCACCGGCGGAATGTTCGTCGAGGCCTGCCCGTCCGATCTCTCGTGCTCGTACGGCGCGTGCGTCACGCCGTGCGACAAGGCGGCCGCCGATCCGTCGAACGTCGGCTGCGAGTTCTGGGCGGTCGATCTCGACAACGAGGCGTTCGACACCGAGCTCGGGGTCTCCAACGACGCCGCCGCCCAGCAGTTCGCGGTGGCGGTGGCCAACGAGAACGACACGCCGGTCGACGTGACGGTGTCGAAGAACACCGCCCGCTTCGGCGACCCGATCGAGGAGAGCGTGGTCACCACGGTGACGGTGCCGGGCAACGACATGGTGCGCATCGACCTGCCGCAGCGCGAGGTCGACGGCACCATGGGGCAGAACGGCGGCTACTCGCGCGGCTCGGGCTCGGGCACGTTCGTGAGCTCGCACGCCTATCGCATCGTGTCGACCGGCCCGGTGGTGGCCTACCAGTTCAATCCGATCGTGCAGCAGTTCTCCAACGACGCCTCGGTGCTGATCCCGGTGCAGGCGCTCGGCAGCGACTACTACGTCATCGGATGGCCGACCGCCAATGCCTGCGGCCCGGCCTCCGGCCCGCTCCACATGGACAGCATCCCCGACCACACCGCCGTCACCGTGGTGGGCGTGTTGCCCGACACCCAGGTGGACGTCCTGCCGACCCATCCGGTCAAGGCGGCGGGCGGCCCCTCGGGTCTACCGATCGCGGCGACCGGCCGCGGTGCGTCGGTCAGCGCCGCCATCGGCCCCTACGACGTCGTCAACCTCGAGTCGGATCAGCCGGAGGTCGACATCCAGCAGTGCTTCAACTACCTCGATCGCGACGGCGACTTCACCGGCACCGTGGTGCGCTCGAGCAAGCCGGTCGCCGTCTTCACCAGCCTCGAGCGCGGAATCGGCCTCGGCGGCGCCCATCCGCCCGATCCGCCCGACTGGGACGGCAACGACTGCTGCACAGACCACATGGAGGAGCAGATGCTGCCGACCACCGCGCTCGGCTGGCAGTTCACCGTCAACCGGAGCCCCATCCGGTCGACCGACCCGAACTACGTCGAGCCGGACATCTACCGCATCCTCGGCACCGTCGACGGCACCGTGGTGACCACCAACCTGCCGAGCCCGTACGATCGCATCAACCTCGACGCCGGCAAGCAGAAGACGTTCCACGCCTACCGCGGCTTCACCGCCAAGGCGGAGGGTGGCGCCATCGTCCTGGCCCAGGTGCTGGTCAGCCAGGGATTGATTCCCCAGGGCGGCATCGGCGATCCGGACCTCATCGTCTTCCCGCCGGCCGAGCAGCACCGCGACCACTACCTGTTCCTGGTTCCGCCGACCTGGGAGATGAACTACATGGCGCTGGCGTTCCCCGAGGGCTCCATGGTGTCGGTCGACGGCCTCGGCCTCGAGATGATGAACGGCTGCTACGACGGCGAGATCGGCGAGATGGAGGGGGCGGTCTATCGCCAGGTGACCTGCGCGGTGAGCGAGGGCGCGCATCGCGTCGAGTCGGATCGCCCGCTCGGCCTCACCGTCTACGGCTACTACAACGTCGGCTCCTACGGCTATCCCGGCGGCTCCGACGTGGAGGTCATCAACCCCGTCGAGTAGCGTGCTACCGTCGGGGGCATGAGCGAGGAGCAGCCGCGCGACGAGCGGACCGAGATCACCATGTCCCAGGTCGAGAGCCTCGGACTCCGGGCGCTCGCGACGGCGCACTCGTTCGCCGCGGCGATCCGCCTGGCCCCGACGCTCGCGGTCAAGAAGGCGCTGGTCGAGTACGTCTGGGAGGAGCTGCGCCGCTTCGAGAGCGCGTCCGATCTGTACGTCGAGCTGGCGCCCTACGGCGACCTGCACCAGGCGGTGTGCGAGCGCCTGGCCGAGGTGCCGGCCCCGGAGAGCTGGCTCGAGGTGACCGTGGTGCAGTTCCTCTACGATCGGGCCGGCCTCATCCAGCTGCGCGAGCTGGCCGAGTCGAGCGACCCCCGGGTGGCGCGCGTGGCCGGCCGCATCCTGGAGGGGGAGCGGATGCACGCCTTCCTGGGCGGTGAGGGGGGGAACGCGCTGCGCAACATGCTGATCGGCGATCCCGACCGGACCATCGCGGCGCAGAAGTACGTCGACCGCTGGCTCGCCCATTCGCTGCGCTCGTTCGGCCGGCCCGGGACGGCCCGCAGCCGGCGTGCCATCGAGCTCGGCCTCCGGCGCCGCGACAGCGCGGAGGTGGTCCGCGACTACCTCGCCGAGCTCGAACCGATCGTCCAGGCCTGCGGCCTCCGGCTGCCGAGCCGCGAGATCATGGGCCTCGAGCTTCCGCCCGGCCTCGGCCTCGCCTGACTGGCGGCCCGCCCCCGGGGCGGGATATCCTCGGCCCCGCCATGCAGCAGGTCGAAAACGAATACTTGGGCGGGAGGAAGGCCAAGCTGTGGACCTACATCATCCTGCTCGGGGTGCTGGTCCTCGGCGTGGTGGTGGTCAACTTCGCCTGGAAGAACCCGAAGCTCGCCGAGAGCGGGATCGAGTCGTTCCTCGGCCTGCCCTCCTGGGTCTTCCCGATCGTCAGCGGGGTCATCGGCATCCTCATCTTCTGGCTCGGGCTGAAGATCGAGAGTGACTGGCCCGAGGCGCTGGGCGCCTTGCTCATCGCCGGTTCGGTGGCCGCGGGCGAGATGCTGGTCGGCTGGAATCACTTCGCCCTCGGCGGGCTGGTCGTGGTCCCCTACGTGATCCCGATCGTGACCTTCCTCATCCTGCTGGCGATCGGAATGAACAAGAGCCGGTGACCGGCGATCCGATGCTGCGTCCCTCGCTCCGTGCCGCGGCAGTGCTCGCGCTGGTGAGCGCCGACCTGGTCATCGGCGCGGCCGGCTGCACACGCCGGAACGAGGACTTCTGCTGTACGACGGTGGCGGCCTGCGAACGCCACGGCGGCGACGGCGAGCTCGTGAGGTGTCCGGCCGATTCAGATCGGCCGTATTGCGACAACGAGCACCGGACCTGCATCGAGCCGCCCGGGACGCCGTGCGGCCCCGAGGGGGAGTGCGCGGATCCCGACACGCCCATCTGCTTCGACGGGCTCTGCGTCGAGTGCGGCGGAGCGGCCGACTGTCCCTTCTCCGACCCGGTGTGCGGGGAGGCGGACCACCAGTGCGAGTCGTGCAGCGAGGCCTCGGACTGCGGCGCCTTCGCCGACCGGCCGTTCTGCGACGGCGGCGCCTGCGTCGGCTGCCGCAACGGCGACGACTGCCAGGCGGCCAGCGCGCCCATCTGCGACGAGGTCGACGGCACCTGCCGCGGCTGCACGTCCGGCGCCGAGTGCGACAGCGATGTGTGCGACTGGGTGAGCGGCGGCTGCGTGGACGAGCGCGACGTCCTCTACGTGGCGACCGACGGCAGCGGGGACAGCTGCACGCGCGACGATCCGTGCGACTCGGTCATGCAGGCGGTGGCGCTGGCGAGCGGCGGGCAGACCTGGATCCTGATGGCGGAGGGTTCCTACCAGGAGACGGTTTCGATCGACGGAGAGACCATCCGCATCGTCGCCGACGGCGCCGACATCCGGCCGTCCACCATCGACTCGGCGGCCTTCGATGTGCGCGGCGGGGCCGACCTGCGCATCAGCGGACTCCACATCCACGACGCCGACGGCAACGGCGACGGCCCGGGCGACGGCGTCTATTGCACCAACACCGGCGGCGCCTCCACCCTGCTGCTCGACCGCGTGCAGATCGACGGCAACGACGACCAGGGGGTGGACGCCAACAGCTGCGACCTCACCATCAGCCGCAGCACGCTGTCCGACAACCGGCGTGGCGGCATCTCGCTCGACAGCGTCGACTTCGACATCACCAACAACTTCATCGTCGCGAACGGCTCCGGGTCGGTGAGCGCCGGCGTGCTGATCGACAAGAACCCGCCCGCCCGCGGCCGCCTCGAGCACAACACGATCGCCGCCAATATCAACCCGGCGGGATCGCCGTCCGGCATCCGCTGCGTCCTGGTCGGCAACCCGATCGCGTTCCGCAACAACATCGTCTTCGGCAACCAGGGCTCGGCCACCCAGGTGGACGGCGAGAACTGCGAGCACCGCTACTCGGTCATCGGGCCGAACGGCGTGTCGGGCGACGGCAACATCGCGACCCCGCCCGATTTCGTCAGCGAGACCGACTTCCACCTGATGGCGGGTTCCAGCGGTATCGACGCCGCCGAGGAGAGCGACGTCGCCATCGACGTCGACGGCCAGCCGCGCCCCGGCGGCGACCAGAACGACATCGGCGCCGACGAGCTGCCGTAGCGGCGGCGCGCGCTCGCCGCCCGCCGGTCACAGGCGGCGCAGCGGGGTGAGGCGGAGGACGAGCGGGAGGGCGACCCCGCCGTCGGCCAGCTCGCCGTGGCGGTACTGCGAGCGGATGTAGAGGAGCTTGGCCCGCCTCTCGCGCGCGGTGAGCTGCTCGTATCCGTCGGGCATCCGGTCGCGGACGACCGCGTAGGGGAACTTCTTCGCGAAGGCCTTCGAGGAGGCGGCGGTGTCGGAGCCGATGAGCAGGAGCTTGTGGTACTGGGCGCGCTTGCCGGTGGCGATGAACTCCTCGAACGACTGCTGGCGGCCGTAGAGTGCGTCGAGCAGGACGACCTGGGCGAGCAGCTTGTTGTCGACCCAGCCGGACAGGGTGCGGTAGGCGCCGCTGTGCCCGACCGCGATGGTCGGTCCGTCGGGCAGCCGGATGTTGGCGCGCGCCACCTCGCGGCGCAGCTCGACCAGAGAGCTCCACACCACGCCCTGGTCGGGGCCGGCCGGTGCCTCGGGCACGATGAACAGGGCGTTCTGCCGGCTCTGGCGGAACTGCCGGGCCAGCCGGTGGCGTCTCCAGGCCGCGTCGGCGTCGGTCCAGTAGCCGTGCACGTAGACCACGGTGCCGGCGCTCGCGCGGTCGTAGCCCGGCGGCACCCAGACGTGGATCGGCCCGCGGCTCGACTGGATGCGCCAGTGGATGCCGCCCTCGAGCGGCTCCTCGCTCTTGCCCGGTCGCCCGGCGTGGGCCGCCGAGGCGGTCGCGAGCGCGAGCAGGGTGAGGACAGCGCGCGCCGCGATCACGGGGTCTGGCGGTGCGTGACGAGCAGGTGGAAGTTGCCGACCCGGTCGGGGTAGCCGTAGCGGAAGGGGACCTTGCGGAACGGCTGCTCTTGCCAGAGGTGGACGAAGGCGTTGCCGTGCTGGGCGTTGGCCTTGAGGAAGGCGCCGGTGAACTTGCCGTAGGTGACCTGCGCCAGCCCGGCCTTGCGCGCGTGCGCCGGCGGGATGCCGGTCGAGTCGGACACCATGAAGACCGCGCTCTTCGACAGGTAGGCGCGGATGAGCGAGAAGTTGGCGTTCCACAGCAGGTAGCTGGCCGCCTTGGTCATCGCGGCCACCTCGCCCTTGCTGGACAGATGCTTCTCGACCGCCGAGCCGCCGAAGTGCTTGTCGTCCAGGTTGGCGGCGATGTGGCGGTGAACGACCAGCGGCCCGCCCTCGCCGCGGCGGAAGACCAGCTCGACGTTGGAGAAGGCGATCGAGTGGTCGGTGTTGGACCAGGTCGACTTCTTCTTCTTCGCGGTGGTGCTGGCGAGGGCGGCGATCTCCTCCTCGCTGTAGTAGTGCAGCGAGCCGTCCTCTTCGAGGCGGAAGTAGCGCAGCGAGACCGGCTGGTACTCGAACACGCTGAGCGCGGTCAGGAAGAAGGCCACCTGGCCGGGCAGGGGGCCGCGCTGCATCTTCTGGAGGTTCAGACTGCTCGAGTCGTGCAGGGCCAGGAGGCCGCGGATGGCGGCGCGGAAGTCGCCGAGCGTCCGCTGCAGCTGCCAGGGCTCGAGCGCCGCCAGCCGCGTCGGGTCGCCGGCGTGCTCGAGCGACATGGTGGTGATCTCGGTCGCGTCGGGATAGGTGACCAGGGCGGAGGCGAGGTCGCCGCCGCCGAACGGATAGACGACGTCCTCCGGCAGATCGGCCGGGCGCAGCTTGGCGATGAAGGGGATCGCCTTGTCGACGTAGCGGGCCTTGAATCGCTTCTTCTGCACCGCGAGGTCCGCGCAGTGGCGCTCCACCACCTTGGTCCAGGCGGCCGGGACCTCCACACCGTTGTCGGCGCAGGCGACCACCCGGTGCAGGAGGCCGAGCTCGGCCTCGAAGTTGTGGCCGGCCCCTTCGGTCGAGGCGGCCGGCAGCGAGGGCGACGGTGCGTCGGCGCGCGCTTCCGGCAGCGCGGCGGCGAGCAGGACGACCGGGAGGATCGAGGCGAACGATTTCACGGCTGAAAACCGGTGCGAGCCTTCACTTTATTACCACGCTCATGAACGCCCACCCTACGGCTGAATCAAGGTCTCGTTGCGGCGCTCGACTCGGACAACCAAGCTAGCGTAATGGCCCGGTGGCGACGCACGCTGCCTGTCGGCGCCGAGGTGGTCCGGGAAGGTGCCAGCCCCACACCCGCCGGTGTTCATTTCCGGCTGTGGGCCCCCGCCGCGACGACGGCGGAGGTGGTGCTCGAGGGGCCGTCGCAGTCGGGATCGTTCCCGCTCGAGCCGGAGGGAACCGGCGGCTATTTTTCTGGCCTGGTCCGCCACGCGCACGCCGGCCTGCTCTATCGCTACCGGCTGAGCCACCTCCCCGACCAGCTCCTGCCCGACCCGGCGTCGCGGTTTCAGCCGGACGGTCCCTTCGGGCCGTCCCAGGTGGTCGATCCCGGCGCGTTCGCCTGGAGCGACGGCGCGTGGCGCGGCATCGAGCCGCACCGCCACGTCTTCTACGAGATGCACCCCGGGACCTTCACGCCCGAAGGGACCTGGCGCGCCGCCGCCGCCGCCCTCGACCACGTCGCCGACCTCGGCGCCACCACCATCGAGCTCCTGCCGATCGCCGATTTCGCCGGACGCTTCGGCTGGGGCTACGACGGCGTCAACCTGTTCGCGCCGACCCGGCTGTACGGCGGCCCCGACGACCTGCGCGCGTTCGTCGACCGCGCCCACGCGCTCGGCCTCGCGGTCGTGCTCGACGTCGTCTACAACCACCTCGGCCCGCGGGGAAACTTCCTCTTCCAGATCGCCCCCGCCTACCGCAGCGAGCGCCACGCCAGCGAGTGGGGCGACACCTTCAACTTCGACGGCGAGGACGCCGGGCCGGTGCGCGAGCTGGTCCTGGCCAACGCCGGCTACTGGATCGACGAGTTCCACCTCGACGGCCTCCGCCTCGATGCCATCCAGGCCATCCACGACGGGTCACCCGAGCACATCGTCGCCGCCATCCAGCGCCGCGCACGCGACGCGGCGCCCGGCCGCCGCGTCCTGGTCATCGGCGAGAACGAGCCGCAGGAGGACATCAACCTGCGCTCCCCCGACGAGGGAGGCCGCGGCCTCGACGCGCTGTGGAACGACGACTTCCACCACAGCGCGCACGTGGCCGCCACCGGCCACCAGGAGGCCTACTTCCACGGCTACCGCGGCGACCCGCAGGAGCTCGTCTCGGCGGTCAAGTACGGCTACCTCTACCAGGGCCAGGTGTACGCCTGGCAGCGGAACCCGCGCGGCAGCCCCGTCCTCGACCTCGCGCCCGGCCGCTTCGTCCACTACCTGGAGAACCACGACCAGGTCGCCAACACCGGCACCGGCGTTCGCCTGCACCGGCAGACCAGCCCGGGCCGCCTGCGGGCGCTGACCGCCCTCCTCCTCCTCACCCCCGGCCTGCCGCTCCTGTTTCAGGGGCAGGAGCTGGCCACTCTGCGCCCGTGGCGCTACTTCGCCGATCACGAGGGCGACCTGGCCCGCGAGGTCGCGCGCGGCCGCGCCGACTTCCTCGCCCAGTTCGCCAGCCTGCGGACACCCGAGGGCCGGGCCGCCCTGGTCGATCCCACCGACCGGCGCGCGGTCCGCGAGTGCGTGCTCGATCTCCTCGAGCGCGACGCGGACGGACACCGCGAGGTGTTCGACCTCCACCGCGATCTCCTGCGCCTCCGCCGCGACAACCCGCTGTTCACCGATCAGCGCCCCGGCGCCCGCGACGGCGCCGTCCTCGGTCTCGAGGCATTCGCCATTCGCCTGCTGGGCAGCGATCCACTGCTCGATCGCCTGCTCCTGGTCAACCTCGGCCGGCTTCTCCGCCTGCGCTCGCCGGCCGAGCCGCTCCTGGCGCCGCCATTCGACGCCACCTGGGAGCTCGAGTGGTCGTCAGAGGACCCGCGCTACGGCGGTCGCGGCACCCCGCCGCCGGTCACCCGGGCCGGGTACTGGCTCCCCGCGCACGCCGCCCTGCTCCTGGCGCCCGCTGCCGGGACGTCGCTCCGGATCGAGCCGCAACCGTCGCAGCATGGGGGCGCGATGTCGGCCGATCCAGACTGGGATCCGGACCTGACTCCATGAACGCACCGATTCGCACCCTGCCAGCCGGCCTGAGCGGCGATGACCTCGCGGTCCGCGAGTGGCTGGTCTGCAACGGACTGGGCGGCTACGCCTCCGGCACCGTCGCCGGGGTGAACACGCGACGCTACCACGGCCTCCTGGTCGCCGCGCTGCCCAATCCGCTCGGCCGCGTGATGATGTTCAACCACCTCGGCGAGCAGATCCGGCTGGCCGACGGCACGCGCCACTCGCTGCCGGGAGCCTCGCCCGACGGCGCGATGCCGGAGCGCTGCCTCGAGCTCGCCGAGTTCAGGCTCGAATCCGGCCTCCCGGTCTGGCTGCTGCGCGGCGCCGGCGTCGCCATCGAGCGCCGCCTGATCCTGCCGCACGGGCAGAACACCGTCTACCTCCACTACCGACTGCTCGATGGACCGCCGGTGCGGATCGAGCTGCGCCCGGCCGTCCACTTCCGCTCGCATGACGCGCCGGTCTCGCTCGAGCTCGGCGAGCCGTACGTGCTCACCGCCAGCGACGGCCGCTTCGAGCTGCGCGGCGCCGGCGATCTCCCGCCGCTGCGCCTGCGCACGATCGGCCGGCAGGCCGCCTTCCTGGTGGACGGGCGGCGCACGCCCGAGATGCTCTACCCGATCGAGGAGAGCCGAGGCTACGAGTCGCGCGGACAGCTGTACACGCCCGGCGCGTTTCGCGCCGAGCTCGCCGCCGACAGCCCGGTGACCGTGATCGGCTCGGTCGAGCCCTGGGAGACCAGCACCATCCTGTCGGTCGACGATGCGCTGGCCGCCGAGCTCGAGCGGCGCCGCGGGCTCATCGAGGCCGCCGTGCCCGCCGCGCGCGAAGGGGTGGCCGCCGAGCTGGTGCTGGCCGCCGATCAGTTCCTCATCAATCCGGTCGGCCGGCAGGCGGACCACGTGCGCGCCCGCGCCGAAGGGGACTCCGTGCGCACGGTCATCGCGGGCTATCACTGGTTCACCGACTGGGGGCGCGACACCATGATCAGCCTCGAGGGGCTGACGCTGGCGACCGGCCGCGCGCTCGAGGCCGGCTACATCATCCGGACCTTTGCCCACTACGTCCGCGATGGCCTGATCCCCAACCTCTTCCCCGAGGGGGCCTCGCAGGGGCTCTATCACACCGCCGACGCGACGCTGTGGTTCTTCCACGCGGTCGACCGGTATCTCCGGCACAGTCGCGACCAGCACACGCTGCGCCGCATCCTGCCGATCCTGATCGACATCGTCGACCACCACGTGCGCGGCACCTTCTTCGGCATCGGCGTCGACCCGGCCGACGGCCTCCTGCGCCAGGGAGCCCCCGGCTATCAGCTCACCTGGATGGACGCCAAGGCGGGCGACTGGGTGGTGACGCCGAGGCGGGGCAAGGCCGTCGAGATCAACGCGCTCTGGTACAACGCGCTGCGCCTGATGCAGGTCTGGCTGGCCGAGAACCACGACCCGGTGCGCGCCGGCGAGATGCGCGAGCGCGCCGACCGCGTGCGGGACTCCTTCAACCGGCGCTTCTGGTGCGAGGAGGCGGGCCACCTGTACGATCTGGTCGACGGCGAGGCGGGCGACGACCCGGCCCTGCGCCCCAACCAGCTCTTCGCCATCTCGCTGCCCAACCCGGTCCTGGCTCAGGCGCGCTGGATCGCGGTCCTCGAGTCGTGTCGCCGCGCGCTCTTGACTCCGGTCGGTCTCCGCTCGCTGGCTCCCGAGCACCGCGACTACAAGCCGACCTACCACGGCGACCTCTTGACCCGCGACGCCGCCTACCACCAGGGCACCGTGTGGAGCTGGCTGATCGGCCCGTTCGTCGACGCCCACCTGCGCGTCCACCCCGACGACTGCGCCACGGCGCGCGCGCTGCTCGACGGCCTGGTCGCCCACCTGGGCGACGCCGGCATCGGGACGGTGAGCGAGGTGTTCGACGCCCAGGAGCCGTTCACGCCGCGCGGTTGTATGGCGCAGGCGTGGGGCGTGGCAGAGCTCCTGCGCTGCTTCGTCGCCACCGCGCCTCCTCCACCTCCTCGTTGATGACCGCTCCGATCAGGATGACGAGCGAGCTGAGGTAGAACCAGAGCAGGACGATCATCACGCCGCCGAAGGCGCCGTACAGGCCGCTGTAGTTGGCCACCCGATCGACGTAGAGCGAGAGGGCGTAGGAGCCGGCCAGCCAGGCGAGCCCGGAGAACAGCGTGCCGCCGAGCAGGTGGCGCGGTGGACGGACCGGCCCCACCCGGTAGAGCACCGCGAGCCCGCCCATGACGAGCAGGAGCAGCGCGGGCCAGCGGGTGAAGGCGATGATCGCCGCGGTGTCGGCTTCCAGTCGCACGAGGCGGAAGGCAGTCGGCAGCACCACGATGAGGGCGACGGCGATGACCACGGTGATCATCGCCCCGAGGCCGAGCGCCAGGGCGATGGCGGTCCGGCGCAGGAACGAGCGATCGTCGGGTGTGCGGTGGACCATGTTCAGCGCGGTCATGAGCGAGCGGACACCGCCGGTGGCGCCGAAGACGGCGAGCACCAGCGCGAAGGCGGTGGCCAGCCCGAGCGTGGGGGCCGGCGTGTCGGCGGCGGCGCGCAGCTGGTCGGCGACCACGGTCACGACCGCGGGCGGCACCACCCGCTCGAGCGGTGCCACCTGGGCCGCGATGTCGGCCGGATTCGAGCCCAGGCTGTAGATGGCGACGATGCTGGCGATGGCCGGCATGAGCGAGAGGATGGCGAACAGCGCCACCCCACCGGCGACGATCGAGATGTCCTCATGAATGAGGCGATAGACGACACGGCCGAGCGCGAGCCGCCACACCGCGAACCAGCCTCGCAGCCGGTCGCGCGCCGGTTCATGCCAGGTTGTCTGGGGCGGAAGCGCGCTCGCGTGGCCCATTCTCGGTAGGCGAGCAAGTCGCGTACCCAAGGCTGTTACAATGACCCCGTGGCGAGCAACCGCGCGGTCGTGAACTGGCTGCGCAAGAGTCGCGCCGCCCCGCGTGGACAGGAGCTGGCTCGCGTCGGGCAGCCGGTCGATCACCCGGAGCTGCGCAAGGTGGTCGAGGATCTCGCCTGGCTCGGGATCAAGAACCGGTTCAAGTTCGTCTGGTCGGATGACGGCTCCGGGGTCGAGGAGGATGCCCCCACCGTCATTCACGTCCTCGGCACGCTGGTCAAGGCCGACGAGGCGCCGCCCGAGGTGCACGCTGCGGCCGAGCGGGTGGTGGCGCTCGATCTCGGCGGCGTCGTCCGCCACGAGCTCGGCCACTCGCTCCTGTTCCAGCGGCCGCTGGTGGCCCGTTCACCCGGCTTCCGCCGCCTGTTCGGCGACGTCGGCGTCGCCTATCGGGTGGGCAACCCGGTGGACGAGGTGCTGCGCCGGATGGCGCGCGGCGGGCTGCGCAATCCGCGCTACCGGCGCGTGGTGTCGCTCTACGCCGCCACCCACCCGCACGAGAAGTTCGCGGAGGCGATTCGCGTCGCGCTCGCCTATCGCGGCGACGATCGCGAGCTGGTCGCCTGGTCGCACCACCACGACACCGACCAGGTCGTCCTCGATCAGCTGCTGTTCGCCGGCGCGTTCCTGCGCGCCTGGGGTGGCTGACAACCGGCCGGGATCCGTGGTAGCCACGGGGAATGCGGTTCTCCCTGGCAATTCTCGTGTTGCTGGTCATCGGGTGCAGCGGCGGCGGCAAGAAGGACACGACCGAGCCCGGTGGCGGCGGTGGCGGCGGCGGCGGTGGCGGCGGTGGCGGCGGCGGCGGCGGACCGGTCACGCTGGTGTCGGTCAACGCCGATGGCGGCTCCTGCGTCGCGGTGGTCAAGGACGCCTCGGGAGAGGAGCAGTCGCACGCGGCGGCGAGCGATCTCTGTCCCGGCGGCACCAAGGACGCCAGCAACCTGGTCGGCAAGACGGTCAACCTCGAGATGGGGACCGCCGCGGGCGGCGAGGGCCCGTCGCTGCCGGCCGGCGAGGATCCCTGCCGCGATATCGCGCCGCCCTGCGGCGGCGACGCCAGCGGCACCGTTCAGATGGTCGTCGGCATCACCGCCGCCAGCTAGACAAACAGGACGCCGAGCACGCCGCCACCGCGCGAGACGTTGACCACCGGGAACGGGGCGGCGCGCCCGAGGATCCCGATGCGGCGCGGCGAGGTGAACAGCCCGTAGTTGGTGTAGAAGCGCTCGAGCGCGACGCGCGCGCCGCGCAGCACCGGCGATCGCAGGGTCGCGCCCGGGATCCAGGTCTGGACCACGGCCGGCTCGACCCCGCGCAGCGCGCGGGCGATGGCGCGCTCCCAGCTCGCGGCGGATGTGTCGCGCCCGATGAGGATGCCCTCGCCGCCGCACGAGCGGTTCGGCTTGAGGACCAGACGGGTGCGGTGGCGGCGCGCGTGGGCCGCGAGGTCGACCCGGCGGCCGTCGGGGCCGTCGGTGAAGCGCTCGCCGAGGAGGCGGGTCCACGGCACGTGGCGCCGGAACACGGCCCGCTCGGCGCGGGTGAAGCGCGCGGCGAAGCGCTCCGAGCTCCACACCTCGAGCAGGCTCTTGTGGTCGAGATCGCCCTCGATGGGCGAGAGGACCTGTCCGCGCCGCACCGCCTCGCGCATCGCGCGCAGCGGCCGGCGCTCCTCCTCCTCGATGAGCAGCATGTCGCGCAGCTCGATGGCGCGGTAGACGACGTCGACCCGCCGCCGCCCGACATGCAGCTCGTCGCGCCGGAACGAAAGCTGGCGCGGGTCGCACACGCTCGCCTGGTGCCCCATCCGCTCGAGCCGGTGGACCAGCGTTGGCCCCTCGGTGATGCCGGCCTCCCAGTCGCGATCCTCCAGCCACACCACCGAGAGCCCGCCGCTGGGCGAGCTCCCCATCCGGCGCGCATGCGCCCGGCACAGCTCGAGCCAGACGTCGCTCATCGGGAAGGACGGCCGCAGCCCGCGCGCCGCCCCGACCGCGCGCACCTGGCCGAGCACGGTCTCGGAGGTGGCCGGACCGTAGTGGATGCCGCCCACCGCGCAGCCGTTGAGCTCGAGCAGCGCCGCCCCGCGCGCCCCGCCCCGCCCGGGATCGATGTTGACGTCGAACCGTCCCACCACCGGCCCGGCGCGCCGCGGGCTCAGCGCCAGCCACTCCTCCTCGGCCGGCTCCAGCGGCAGGACGGCGCGCAGCTCGGGATCGCTCCGCCGCGCCGCGGCGGTCCGATCGAACGCCCCCATCAGCACGCGGCAGACCCGGTGCAGGTAGCGCTCGTCGCTGGCGGGCAGCACCGCCGGCGCCAGCAGGATCGGCATGATCTCGGTCCGCCCATCCTCCTGCGTGTAGGTGAGCTCTCTCGCGCGCGACAGCTCGACGACCTCGCGGTGCATCCGCCGCAGGCCGGAGGCGCCGAGCTCACGCATCCGCCGGACGATGTCCTCCTGCAGCGCCCCGGCGCCGACTGCGCGTGCCATGAGCACTCAGTATCGCGCGGGAATAAGCCAGAATGCACCGGCGTGGCATCGAATGTGCCCCGGGCCGCCGCCCTGCGCCGCCTCCTCGCCCTCGCCGTCCTGCTGGCCGGCTGCGACTCTGCCGGACCTCGGCCGCCGCACGCCACCCCGGTGCCGCCGCTCGAGTACGACCAGCTGCGCGCCGAGCTCTCGCACGAGCGCGCCGCGCTGGCCGAGGCCTGGCGCAGCGCCGCCGACGACGGCGCGCGCACCGCCGTCCGCGAGCGGGCCGCCGGCCTCCTCCTCCGCCGGCTGCGCGATGACCTGCTTCCGGCCTGGAACGGCACCCCGTGGTCCTTCTCCGGCACCGCCGGCGCGCCCGGCGACCGGCCGATCGCCTGCGGCTACTTCGTCTCCACCGCCCTCGAGCACGCCGGCCTGGCGGTCGAGCGCCGCCGCCTCGCCCAGCAGGCGGCCGAGGACATCATCCTCACGCTGGTCCCCGAGTCGCGCATCGCGCGCTTCAAGCGGGTCCCGCTCGACGGGTTCGTGGCCGCGGTCGCCCACCGCGGCGACGGCCTCTACCTGGTCGGCCTCGACTATCACGTCGGCTTCCTGGTGGTGGAGCGCGGCCAGGTCTACTTCCACCATGCATCCAACGTTGCCGGTGCGGTGGTCCGCGAGCCCGCCCTCACCTCGGCAGCGCTGGCGCGCTCGAGCTACCGGGTGGTCGGCAAGATGCTCGACCCCACCCTGGTCGAGGCCTGGCTCGAAGGCCGGGCGATACCCACGCGCGACAGGCACCGGGGCCCCGGGTAGGAGAGGTGGGGCGCCGGGGCCCCAAGGCTGACGGCGACCGCGGGGAAACGCGCAGAATCGCGCGGCCCCCTCCCGGCATCGGGCTTGCTTCAACCACCACGCGGGGTGGCTCGCATGGTGGGAATCACTCGACTCCTGAGCACGAGCGCAGCCGCGGCGCTCCTCGGCGGCTGCTTCCTCGACATCGATTTCAAGGGCACCAGCTTTCTGTGCGAGAGCGACCCGACCTGCCCGGCGGGATACACCTGCGTCGACGGCCGCTGCGTCGAAGGGAGCGGGGAGACCCCGGACGGCGGCGGCGGCGGCGGCGGAACGCCGGACGGCGGCGGTGGCGGCGGCCCGGTCGCCGATCTCGCCTTTCGCCGCCAGCTCACCTTCAACAACGGCGAGCGCGGCGGGCTCGACGGCTTCCCGCTCATGGTGCAGCTCGACCCGACCCGCATCGAGTACGACGCGGTGCGCGCCGACGGGGCCGACATCCAGTTCCGCGACGCCGACGGCACCACCACGTTGCCGCACGAGATCGAGACCTGGAACCCCGGCGGGACGTCGATCCTCTGGGTCCAGGTGCCGCGCATCGACGAGAACTCGACCGCGGATCACGTCTTCATGTACTACGGCAACCCGGACGTCACGGTCGAAGAGAACGAGGACGCCGTGTGGACCGCCTACCGCGCGGTCTACCACCTGAACCAGGCGGGCGGCTCCGAGGTCGACGACTCGACCGCGCAGAATTTCGACGGCACCGTGGTGGGCGGCGCCGAGCTGGTCGAAGGACGCGTCGGGCAGGCCTACCAGTTCAACGGCACCAACCAGTACCTCGAGCTCGGGGCCAACCGCTCCATCGTCTCGGGCGTCGCCGGCGTCACCGCCGAGGCGTGGCTGGCGCCCGGCACGCTGGTGAACCCGGCCATCGCGCTCGGCATCTCGATCAACGGCGGCAACAACTCGCGCGTCCAGCTGCGGGTGCTGGCCGATCTCACCTTCAACGCCGGAGCGCGCACGCAGGACGCCGGCGACCTGCTCGCGCTCGACGGTCCTGCCGTCCCGACCGAGCAGTGGACCTGGGTGGCGGTCGCGCTCGACTTCGCCGGCGACTCGATCACCATCTATCAGAACGGCGAGCAGGCGGCGGCGACCAGCGGGCTCGGCTTCGCCGCGGCCACCCCCGACACCACCTCCGACACCTCGGTCATCGGGGTGGACGAGAACCTGACCCAGAACTTCTGGCTCGGCCGCCTCGACGAGGTGCGTCTGGCCACCGAGCCGATGTCGGCCGACTGGGTATCGGCCCAGTTCGCCGCGATGAGCGACGCGCTGGTCAGCTTCGGGCCGGCAGAGGCTCTGTAGCTGTCGCGGTCGCCGGCGCGCGGGCCGGCTTCCTCCGCGCCCGCCGGGCCAGGTCCTGGCGCTCGCGCTCGGTGCCGGCGTACGGGCGGCGGGTCCCCATCAGGATGTCGAACCAGGGCCGGGTGACGCACCAGTTGGCGTGCTGATCGGGTCCCATGTGATGATCGTAGTGCCAGGGCAGGTGCTTGCGCGCCCACGCCGGATCGAGATGGGCCCGCTTGTGCTTGCGGTAGTAATCGGCCGCGCTGTAGACGAACGTACCGACCAGAAATGGCGCCACCGGGAACAGCGGCAGGACGGCAGCGCTCACCGCGGCGAGCGCCAGCGCCTCCTTGCCCTGCGGGTTCCAGGCGAACACCGAGCGGTGGTAGGCGGGGTCGTAGTGGCCGTTCTTCCGCGCGTTCCGGTGGTGCTCGTGCCAGTGGAAGCTCCAGAAGCTCTCGCGCCTGGCGCCCAGCCCGTGCAGGACGTACTTGTGCATCGCCCATTCGCTGGCATTGGCGAGAAACAGACCCACGGGAATTCCGATCACGGCTAAAATGGTGACTGAGTAGTCGCAACATGTCAACTGCGAAACGCCCACCCGGCCGGCGCCGTGCCGGCGCCCTCGGTCCGCCCTTGCGCCCGCCGCGGCTGCCGCTTCACCGCCCCGGCCCGGCCGGCGGCACCCGGGACGCCAACCGGCGCGCCCGGCTGGCCCAGATCGCCGACGCCGCCCTCGACCTCTTCCTCGAGCAGGGCGTTCCCGCCGTCTCCATCGATCAGATCGTCGAGCGCGCCGGGGTCGCCAAGGGCAGTTTCTACCGCTACTTCCGCGACAAGGAGGAGCTGGTCGGCGCGCTCCTCGAGCCCCTCGAGCTCGCGATCGGCAAGGCCTTCACCGACTGCCGGTCGGCGCTCTCGCGCGCGTCCAGCGCCGAGGAGCTGTCGGCCAGTTACCTCGATCTTGCGCGGTCGGTGGCGATGGCCATCGCGGCGCAGCCGCGTGCGGCACTCCTGTACTTGCAGGAGGCTCGGGGGCCGGCGGCCGGAGCGCGAGCGCCCCTCCGACGGCTGGCCGACGACATCGCCGACCGGGCGGAGCAGCTCAGCCGACACGCGTGCGATCACGGCCTCCTGCGCCAGTTCGATCCGCGGGTCCAGGGGCTGGTCGTGCTGGGCGCAGTCGAGCGACTGCTCTACGAATTCCTGTCCGGACGCCGCATCGCGGCGCGACCCGAGGCGGTCTCGGCGATGGTCGTGTCCATCATCCTCGACGGTGTGCGCCAGCGCCCGCCCTGATCGAATCGCCGGGTGACGAGTGCGGAGCACGCGGTCATACTCGACATGTGCCGTTCAGATCGCAGCCGTTCGTCGAGCGCTGCGCGGCATGTGACGAGGCCGCACGTCGGGTCTGTCCGCGCTGTCGCGCCCCCGTCTGTCTGTCGCACAGCTGCGAGCCCTACGGCTGCTGCGAGGTGTGCGCGACGGACATTTACTTCGCGGTGAGCAAGGCGGGCAGGCGGCAGATGCTGGGCGGCAGCGCGGTTGCGGCGGTGTCGACCGCCGGCCTCTACGCCCTGTACGCCCTTCACGTCTTCCCGGTGGTCGCCGCCGGCATCCTGGTCCTCGGCGTCTGCAGCGGGTTCGGCGCCATGCTGTGGGGCGGGGCGGTCTCGCCCCGGCTGGTCGACCGCTCGCTGCGCAAGCAGCTCAAGCACCCGGCGCTGCTCCCCGAGCCGCCCATCTCCGGGTGACGGGTCAGGGCCCGGTGGGTCTCGGCGAGCGCATCGCCGCCGCCTGGCGCGCGCGCGCCGGGCTCGGCAGCTGCTGCCGCGTGCTGCACGGCTGGGGCGAGGGCTGTCCGGGGCTGAAGATCGATCGCTATGGCGACGCCGCCGTGGTCGAGCACTCGCCCGAGCTGGCGCCGCTCGCCCTCTCCGAGCTGCTCGCCGCGCTCGACGACTGCCACCGGTTCGACGCCGTGGTCGCCCGGCCGCGCGGGTTCGGCGCGGCGCCGGTCGCGCTGCGCGGATCGCTCGAGCGGCGCGTGGTGGTCGAGGACGGCGTCCGCTTCTCGATCGACCTGGCGCGGGCCGGCAATCCCGGCCTCTACCTGGACGCGCGCCCGGCGCGCGGCTGGATCCGGGCGCACAGCGCCGGCCGCCGGGTCCTCAACCTGTTCGCCTTCTCGGGCAGCCTCGGGGTGGTGGCAGCGCTGGGCGGCGCCCGCTCGGTGACCCACGTCGACAGCCACCCGGGCGCGCTCGACTGGTGCCGGCACAACAGCGAGCTCAACGGCATCGCGGTCGATCGGCGCGACCTGGCGCGGATGAACATCTACCAGCACCTCCGGCGCGCTCAGGCCGGCCGCCAGCACTACGACGCCATCCTGCTCGACCCACCGCCGGGCCCGGCCGAGCCGCGGCCCAAGGACCGGACACCGGGCCAGCGCGGAGTGGCGGCCCTGGCGCCGCTGTGCGCACGCATGCTGGCCCCCGGCGGCTGGCTCCTCTGCTTCTTCCATCACGACCGGCGGCCGCGCGAGGAGATCGAGGCGGAGATCGCCGCCGCCGCCCCGCTCGAGGTCCTCTGGCAGGGTGGGGCCGGGGCCGATTTCCCCGAGCCGGATCCGGCGCGCGCGCTGCGTGTCACCGCGTTCGTTAAGATCGGGTCATGAATCGCCTCGTCCGCTGGTTCCTCCAGGGCCTCATCTACTTCGTGCCGATCGCCCTGACCGTGTTCGTCCTGGTGGCCAGCTTCCGCGCGATCGATCGCGGGCTGGGCGGTCTCCTCGGGGTCGAGGTGCCCGGCGTCGGCGTCCTGATCCTGATCGTGGTCGTGACCACGCTCGGCTTCCTCCTGTCCAACTTCCTGTCGCGCCGGATCCTGGGCCTCTTCGAGCGCCTGCTCGACCGCTTGCCGCTGGTCAAGCTGCTCCACACCTCGGTCAAGGACCTGATGGGTGCCTTCGTCGGCGACCAGCGCCGCTTCGACCAGCCGGTCGCCGTCGAGATCACGCCGGGCAGCGACGTCCACGCCTTCGGCTTCGTCACGCGCGACTCGCTGGCCGACCTCGGGCTGGGCGACGAGCTGGTCGCGGTCTACCTGCCGCAGTCCTACAACTTCGCCGGCCAGCTCATCGCCATTCCGCGCGGCCGCGTGCGCAAGATCGCGCACGACGCGTCGGAGATGATGGCCTTCGTCGTCTCCGGCGGCGTCTCCGGCAAGCGGCTGCCAGGATGAGCGGGCTCTCTACTCGGTCGGCTCGTCGTCCGGCTCCGGCTGGCCGCCCGCCTTCGCGGGCTGGCCGCCCGCCTTCGGTGGCTCGCCGCCCGCCTTCGGTGGCTCGCCGGCGGTCGGCGGCGGTCCGCCAGCCTTCGGCTTGAAGGTGGACTTCGCCACCTTGTTGTTGATCGGCTTGACCGAGCGGAGGAAGGCGACGATCCCCTTCACGTCCTCGTCCTCCAGCCGGTACCAGCCGGTCTGATAGAGCGCCATCGGCCCCATGATCGGCTTGCCGTCCTTCTTCTTCATCTCGCGCAGCGCGATCGCGATCTGCTCGTCGCTCCAGCTGCCGATGCCGGTCTTCTTGTCGGGCGTGATGTTGCTCGAGTAGAGGACGCCCTCTCCCATGAGCGGCAGCTCCATCGGGAAGCCGCCGGCGAACGCCTTCGACATGTCCGGCATGCCGTTCTTGCCCGGCGGGGTGTGGCACATGACGCAGTGCATGAGCGATGTGAAGTAGGCGCCGCGCGCCACCGGGTCGTCGCCCGGCGGCTTGCCGGCCGGCTTGGGCGCCGGGATGTCGGGCAGCTTGAGGTCGGTCGCGCGCTCGACCTTGTTGGCGACCGCAGGCACGGTGCGCAGGAAGGCGACCAGCGCCTTGCCGTCGGCGTCCGACATCACGTTGTAGAACAGGTAGGGCATGATCGGCTTGATGTGGCTGCCGTCGGCGCGCTTGCCCTCGCGCACTGCGGCGATGATCTGCTCGTCGGTCCACTTGCCGATGCCGGTCTCGGGATCCGGCGTGATGTTGGGCGAGCGCCAGGTCCCGAACTTCTCTGGCACCTCGAGGCCGCCGGCCCAGGCCTTGTTCATGTCGGGCGCTCCGGTCGGACCGAACGGCGTGTGGCAGAACATGCAGCCGGCCACGTCGGCCAGGTACTTTCCGCGCTCGACCAGCGCCGGATCGGCCGCCGGCTTGTCGGTGGCCGGCGGCGCGTCGGTCGCCGGGCTGTCGGTCGTCGCGGTGCCGCCGGCCGGCGTATCTCCGGCAGGCTCGGCCTTCTTCTTGTCCTTCTTGCAGCCGGTCGTCGCAGTCACGGCCGCGAGCGCCGCGATCGCCCAAAGAGCGCGCATGAGACTCCTCCCTCGATCCCGCCCCCTGGGATCGAACGGTCTACTGTACACGCTCTGACGCCGGGCCGTCACACGCCGACGATGGAACGGACACGGTCGCTCCCTACAGTTCCGCCGTGACGAGGTGGCACTTCGCCCGCGGGCTGGCCGCCATTTTTGCGCTGGCCGCCTGCGACGCGGAGCCGGATCGCGCTGCCTGGCTGACCGCCATGCCCACGCCCGCGCAGCTCCTCGCCATTCCGCTCCTCCGCATGAGCCTGGCCGGCCATGCCCTACGCCCTTTCGCAATGCGGTGACGCGCGCGAAAAATCCTGGTCGCATTCTGCGCCGGGGCCGTTTACCTTCGCGCGCTGTGCGTGCGGTCAATTCGTTTCGCTTCCGACTCGCTCTCTCGCTCCTCGTGCCGGCGGCCTGCTCGACCGGCCCGACCGACACGCTGGTCGTCGGTCCCGGCCATATCGAAGACGAGGTCAAGGCCGACGGCAGCGGCACCAGCGGGCCGCGCGCCGAGCTCAAGGTGCTGGTCGACCAGGACGCCATCGACGACGTTCGCGATGACCTCGGCCTCGACGAGGATCTGGCCGAGGAGCGAGCGATCTGGTTCTACGACACCGAGGAGCTGGCGCTCTTCGAGGCCGGCGCCATCCTTCGCGCCCGCAGCGTTCACCACGACGACGACGACTCCACCGTGAAGATCCGGCCGCTCGAGGCGGATCAGGTCGACCCGGCCTGGTTCCTCGACGAGGGCTTCAAGTGCGAGCTCGACGCCAACCCGGTCTCCGCGACCTCGTCCTGCTCCTACACCACCGAGCAGGAGGAGGACCAGATCGAGGAGGTGGCCGACGGCGAGCGCGACCTCGACACTCTCTTCTCGTCCGAGCAGGAAGACTTCCTCGCCGCGCACGGGCCGTCCTTCTACTGGTACTGGGAGGATCTGCTGCCGCTCGGCCCGGTCGACGCGCTGGTCTGGAAGATGGAGTCGGACAGCCTCGAGTTCGAGATCACCGCCGAGCACTGGGACCTGCCGGGCGAGGAGATGCTCGAGCTGTCGATCAAGGTCGATCTGAGCGAGGCGGACCAGCGGATGAGCGAGTTCCTCGACTGGCTCGCCTACCACGACGTGCCGCTGTCAGCCGAGCAGGAGAGCAAGACCCGCCGCGCGCTCGAGGCGCTGCGCGGCGAGTACGGCAGCGCGGAGTACTAGCGCTCCTTCTCCTTGAGCTTGGCGAGGATCATCTCGCCGAGGCTCATCTTCCCCTCGACCAGGAACTTCTGCTCCGGCCCCACCGGGCGCTGCTCGCGCGGCGGCCGGTCCTGGTTCTGGCGCGGTGGCCCGCCGCCGCCCTGCCGCGGCGGGCGCGGCCCCTGGCCCTGTCCCTGCTGCGGCGGTCGGCGATCGCCGCCGCGCGGACCACCCGGTCCACCACCTTGCGGGCGCGGACCACTGCCGCCGCCTCCCTGATAGCGCGGCCGATCGCCGCCGCGGCGCTCGGCCGGCGGCAGCGTGCGGCGCAGCTCCTCGAGCCGGTCGCGGGTCGAGTGGATGTGGCGGCGCAGGCGCGGCGCGTCCTGCCGGAGCGCGGTGCGCAGCATCTCGACCGCCTGGTTGAGGTAGCGGTGCGCCTCGTTCGGCTGGATGGCCGGACGCTTCGCCTTCTCGACCAGGATCTGGGCCAGGTTGTGGAGCAGGAGAGCGCTCTGGCCCACCTTGTCGAGCCCCTTGCGGTAGGCGCGCTCCGCCTTGTCGAGGTCCTTCTCCGCCTCGTGATACCAGGTGCCGCGCGCATTCCAGGTGGCTTCGGCGTCGCCGAGCTCGTCGGCTCGGTCCCACTCGGCTTCCGACGCCTCGCGGTCGCTGAACCACAGCGTCTGGGCCATGAGCGTGCGGTAGAAGGGGAGCTGGCCGAGCTTGGGCTCGAGCGCGGGCAGGAGCGCCGCCATCGCCTGCACGAACTCGGCCTCGGGCGCGAGCTGGTGGAGGTCGAACATCAGCGTGGCGAAGCCCATGCGCACGAGGTGGAGGAGCCGTTCGTCCTCGCCTTCCTCGAGCTCGCCGCGGCTGGCCACCGAGCGGACCGCCTGGGTGATGATCGAGATGACCTCGTCGTAGCGCTTCTCGCGGCGCGCCGCGTTGGCCGCGACGAACCAGTACTCGATGTGTGGCGCCTCGCGATCGGTGCCGAGACGGACCAGCTGATTGCCGACGTCCGACTCGCCGATGGCGAAGGCGAGCTCGGCCAGAGGCGGCCCTACCTCGGGGTACTTGGCCGCGAGCTCGACGAGCTTGCGCAGCGGGATGATCCGGTCGGCCCCGGCGCGCCCGCCACCGCCACCACCACCGCCACCGCCGCCGCCACCACCACCGCCACCGCCGCCGCGCCGCTCGCCTCGGCCGCCGCGTTGCTCGCTTCCCCGGGCCGCCGCATGGTCGTCAGCCTCGCCATGCTCGCCATCCGCCGCGGCCGCCGGCTGGTCCTCGTCATCGTCGGCCTGCTCGTCCGTCCGGCCGTCGAGCTGCTCGTCCGGCGGGCTGTCCGGCTGCTCGTCCGGCCCGCCTGCCAGCTGCTCCTCCGCCTGCTCGTCCGCCTGCTCGTCGGCCGTCGCCTGTTCCCCGGGCTGCTCGTCGGTGACGTCGTGCTGGTCTGCCACCTCGCGTGCATACCACGATCAGCCAGGCGGGTGGCCGGCGGCAGATCGAGTTGCCGGCAGGACGCGCGCGATTCTCGGGGTCTGGCGCGGCACGAGCCGTGCTTTGTCACCCGACGATGCGCCGCCTGTTGCTCCTCGCCGCCACCCTCGCTCTCGCTGCCTGCGGCGTCGAGCCATCGGAGGAACCTGGCGGTGCCGGTGGCAAGGCGGATGACCCGACCGGCGACCCGGCTCTGGTCGCGGCCGCCACCGCCAACCTGGCCCGGGTCTCGGCCGAGATCGACCGCACCCACCTGGCCAGCTACGGCCTCGACGGCGAGACCGCCGACCAGTTCTTCGAGGCGCTCGAGCTCGAGTACGCCACCAGCGAGCCGGACCAGTTCGACGCCCGGCTGCGCGCGCTCGCCTCGATGATCTTCTTCGCCGCGCCCGACATCCTGCCCCCCGAGGGCGGCAAGACGACCCCGTTCCACGGCCTCGACATGGACCAGTTCGAGGCCCTCATGTCGATCGAGGACCGCGTCTGGGCCGAGCTGGTGGACCGCAACGGCGGCTCGGGCGACGGCGTGCGGCCGTTCTCGGTCTGCGAGACCAGGTACATGATCGAGACCTTCGTCCGCCCGCGCGTCGCGTTCGAGTCGATGGCCGACTACACGACCGGCTACCAGGCGTTCGCCGCCGCCTGCCCGCAGGCGGATCTCGACGAGTGGTACAACTTCCGCGGCCTCGGCGGTCTCCGGCCGAGCTGGGTCGAGTCCAACATCATGGACCGGTTTCTCCGGCGCATGGCCTCGCGCTGTCAGGGACCCGACCCCGGCTGGGAAGCCGAGTGCGCCCGCTGGGACGAGGACCGGCTGGCCTACCGCCTCGACAAGAACCGCGAGATGGCCGCGCGCTTCATGCACTACGACCCGGCGCAGGAGGCGCGGCTGGCCGACACGTCCGACGAGGTGGTGCTGTTCGAGGATCGCACCGGCGACGGGGTCGCCGAGTTCCTGATGAACGGTCCGGCCAAGCTCAAGTCGGGCGAGCCGATCGACTTCGAGGTGATGAAGACCGGCGACTTCACCGGGCTCATGAAGGCGCACGTCGGTGACACCATGGTCTCGGTCCGCGGCGAGAACCTGTTCGCCGACGGCGCCGCGCACCCGGATGTCACCGCGGAGCTGGTCGCGCAGGACGACATGGGTCTCACGACCATCTTCTCGGATCCGACCGGCTGCACCGGCGACCACCCGACCCCGGAGGAGTGTCCGATCCTCGAGCGGTTCTTCATCCTCATCGACCGGCACGAGGACTTCTACCAGACCTACACCTCGCTGCGGCCCGACTCGGCGAGCATCTCGTCGCAGCCGTCGCCGCTGGTGGCCTGCTCGATCACCCTCGAGGCGGCCCACGCGTGGGACACCGCCGGCACCCCGCCGGGCGGCAGCGCCGGCTTCATCTTCCTCATGCGGATCCCGTTCAAGCAGATCCTGGCGGGCAGCGAGACCAGCGTCGCGACGCTCGAGCCGGGGCCCGACGTGCTGTCGATCGGCGACCTCTACGCCGGCGAGGAGCTCGACATGAGCCGCGTGTGGCTCGACATCGCCACCCTGTCGCACAACGCGTTCGCCAGCGAGCACGAGATCTCGAAGTTCGGCGCGGTGCCGGCGGAGCAGATCGAGGGCATCCTGGTGGTCCGCAAGCCGGCCGCGATGGACGACTGATGCGGCGCCTGTCCATCGCGCTGCCCATCGCGCTGGCCCTGGCCGCCGGCTGCGCCGGCATGGCCGAGGAAGACGACGGCTCCGGCCCGGGTGGCAAGGCGGACGATCCGAGCGAGTCGGGGGCCGCGCTGCCCGACCCCAACGCCAGCGAGCCGCCGCCGGTCGACTGGCTGCCGCCGCCGGTCGATGAGTGGCCGGACGCCTACGTCGTCTTCAACAACACCGGCTGCGCTCGCGCCTGCGGCAAGGAGGATCAGGACGCGCTCAAGAGCCGCAGCGTGATGGTGAAGATGATCGTGGCCGCGATCCACTCGGTGAAGGAGGGCGGCACCATCCGGGTCGCCAACTTCAACATCTCGAGCTCGAGCGGCGTCACCCCGGTGGTCGACGCGCTCGTCTTCGCCATGCGCGAGCGGGGCGCCACCGTCGAGATCGCGATGGACTCGGCCCAGGACGTGGCCGAGAGCCGCACGAACCAGCTGGCCGGCGAGGGGGCGGACGTCCGCTTCAGCCGCGGCCTCCGCTTCGAGTCGTCATTCGACGGCTCCGAGCAGTTCGGCATCCTGCACAGCAAGATGGTCATCGTCGACGACCAGGTGCTGTTCACCGGCTCGAACAACTTCTCCTCCTCGGGCTTCGTGACCAACGAGGAGAACAGCGTCGTCCTGCGCGCGCCGGCCCACGGCGATCGGGTCCGAGCCTTCATCTGCGACTTCGACGCGATGTTCGCCTCCGGCTCTCGACCGGGCGAGGAGCCGAAGCCGGACGACGACCCGGCTCGCAAGGCCGCCATCGCCTCGCTCGACGGCTGCATGACCGACGACGCCTGGTTCCCGCCCGCCAGCCTCCTCACCAGCGGCAAGTCGGTGACCTTCGGAGTCCTGTTTGGCGCCATCGCCGGCGCCGTGGAGTCGGTCGACATATCGCCCGACATGCTCGCCCACCCGGGCCTGGTGGCCGCCCTGCTCGATCGGGCGCGCGAGGCCGTGGCGGATGGCGCCCCGTTCCGCGCCCGGGTGGTGCTCGATGCCTCACCCGAGGCGCTCGGCAACCCGGCCTTCGGCCAGTGTCTGGAGGACGCGGCCGCCGCCGAGAAGCTCCCCATCGAGGTCCGCTACTGGCAGGGCAACGAGGAGATCTTCCAGCTCCTGCACCACAAGATGATGGTGATCGACGCCGAGGGCGACGACCCGATGGTGTTCAACGGCTCGGCCAACTACTCGACCAAGGCGCTCAAGTTCAGCTTCGAGAACGTCGCTCGCTACCGGGGCGACGCATTCGCCGAGCTCGATCACCACTTCGCGGCCCGGTTCGAGCGGATCTTCGAAGAGGCCGAGACGGCGGCCGACCTGTCGGCACGCGGCACGGTCGTCCCGAACTGCCCGATCCCGGATCTTTGATCACCGGAACGGTGGGGTAGCTCACTCCCGATCCCGACCGGTTTGAATTCGGGCCCCAAATTTACCGTCCGAGGCTCCGACGGGTATTCTCACGCGCACACACGGCGCAAAAAGAGGAGGAGCCTCGATGTCTGCTAAGACTTTCCTAGTTCTTTCGGCCTGCCTGGGTCTGGCGGTCGTCGCGGGTGGCTGCCGCGCACACGCCAAGGCCACCGTAAGCTCCGGCCCGCCCCCGGCGCGCCATGTCCACGAGGCCCCGCCGCCGCCGCCGGCAGCGTGGGATCCCGCGGGCTGGGAGCTCCTCGGCGAGACCTGGGTGGAGGGCAAATCCGACGCCGACAAGATCCACGTCGGCAAGAAGGAGGGCCGCTTCACCAAGCTCATGGTCGTGGTGGAGAAGAGCGACCTCGAGATGATGGACATGACGATCGAATTCGGCAACGGCCAGAAGGTGTCGCCGGAGGTTCGCCAGTTCTTCCGCGAGAACACCCGCACCCGCGCCATCGACCTGCCGGGTGAGAAGCGCTTCATCAAGAACATCACCTTCCACTACGGCAACCTGCCCGGTGGCGGCCGCGCCCGCGTCGCGGTCTACGGCAAGCTGGGCGAGGAAGGGGCTGCGCCTCCGCCGCCCGCGCCGGTCCTCAAGGCCAACTTCGACACCGCCGGCTGGGTGCTGCTCGGTGAGCGCGTGGTCGAGGGCAAGGGTGACTTCGACAACATCGCGGTCGGCAAGGTGGAGGGCAAGTTCACCAAGCTGATGGTCGTGGTCGAGGACAGCGATCTCGAGATGCACGACATGGAGATCACCTTCGGCAACGGCAAGAAGATGAAGCCGGCGGTCAAGCACTTCTTCCGCGAGGCCGACCGCACCCGCGCCATCGACCTGCCGGGTAACAAGCGGTTCATCAAGAACCTCAAGTTCTGGTACAGCAACCTGCCGGGCGGTGGGAAGGCCCGCGTGGCGGTCTACGGCAAGCAGGGCTAGCGGCTGCTACCGATCGGAATCGATGCGCGGCGTCCTCCCGGACGCCGCGTTGCATTTTCGGGGCAGTCGAGCCCGGTTCGCGCCACCCAGTTCTGGCCCGCGGTGTGCAAGTCCTCTTGCCATGCAGCACCCCGAGTCCATCTGCATCGCCGACATGATGACCCGCGACCCGGTCACTCTCGGGGAGCGCACCACGGCCGCCCGCGCCCTCGCCGTGCTCGACGAGGTCGGCGTCCGCCACCTGCCGGTCGTCGATCACGGTCACAACCTGGTCGGCGTCCTCTCCCAGCGCGACCTGCTCGCCGCGGTGCGCGCCGGCGACGGCCACACCCAGCTGACCGCCATCATGCAGCCGGACGTCGTCGCCGTCACGCCCGACACCCCGGCCCACGAGGTCGCCTACCTCATGCTGCACCACGGCTACGGCTGCATCCCGGTCATCGACCGCGACGGCCACCTGGTCGGTATCGCGACCGACGCCGACTTCGTCCGCGTAGCCTACGCCGCCCTCGGCGGCAAGGTCCCCGTCGACGAGCGCGAGAGCGAAGAAAAGGAAGCCGGCGCCGTCTAGCTCAGCCGGCCGGCTCGTCCCCATCGAACGCCTCGAACGGCGGCGGGTAGTCGTAGATCAGCTCGGCGCCGTGTAGCCATCGCTTGTATCCGTACTTGGCCTCGAGCTGCTGACCTGTCTCCGGCAAGTCGCTCACGTACACCTTCGCTCCGGTCCAGTCGTAACCGGCGACGCGCACGGGATCGGGTGCGGCGTTTTCCGCCAGGGACACATGGATGAGTGAGTCCAGATAGGGCGATGCCGCGAGCGCTTCGAAGCCGCTCAATCCGATTCGATTGCAGCGAAGATCGAGCCAGCGCAGGTTGCGGATGTATGGCGAGCTCGCAAGCAGCTCGACATGACCATCACCCATCGAACTCTCCCGGATGCTTAGCCCGACGAGGCGCTCGACGAAGGGACAGGCGGCGAGCTCCGCGATGGCGTGGGCGTCTCCCTGCAGGCCGAGGTGGCGTACCGGGAAGATCGAGAACAGCTGCTCTGCACGCTCGAGGAAGACCGCGGCATCCATGCCCGCGAAGCTGACGAAGCCGCGAGCGAAACCCCATCCCTTCAGCCACCCGAGCGACCGCGCGGGCTCCTCCCAGTCGCGCTCGTTCGCCAGGAACAGGCGTATGCCCGACTCGGGGAGCTCCACC
>Ga0111538_10001054_pt1 | contig 38436 bp, 28 predicted proteins | sample SoiMethybrSBSTD1_FD_79669 | JGI IMG/M metagenome (GOLD analysis project Ga0111538, IMG submission 79669) | Bulk soil microbial communities from a Populus tree surrounding site in Tennessee, USA - Soil MetaG P. TD hybrid SBSTD1 (version 2)... | ecosystem: Environmental > Terrestrial > Soil >...
GGCCTGAACCCAACTTGGCGCCTTGGGCTACGACGCCAGTTGGCTGACCTTCCTGGCCTCGCCGTCGAGACCGTGCGGTAGTCGGGTAGTCGGAGCCGGCGGTAGCTGGCGCGTGTCCTGCGCGCTACCCTTCCGGGCCGCCATGAAGAAGGCCCTCGCATCCTCGTTCGTGGTTCTTGCCTGCTGCATGCAAGCCATGGCACAGGGCGCCGCGGCGAAGGACCCACTCGAGTTCATCGCGCGCGCCGAACGCCTGTTCGCGGCCACGCAGAACGAAGATGGAATCCTGCTGCTGTGGGATGCTCTCGAGCTGCTGCGACAACATCCCGAGCAACCGACGAGCGCCGCAGGGATCGCCGCGGCCTTGAAGCTGCTGCAAGCGAACGATCCGCTGCACGGCGACCGTCTCGCGGCGTTCACCGCATTCGCGCGCACGCAGGTCGATCTCGCGACCCTCTACCGCGGGAAGAAGTGGCACAGCGCCGCCGCGGCCCAGCTCAACGTCGCCGACCGCTTCGACCCGACCGCGGGCACCAAGGAGCGCGCCCAGTTCGATGCGGCGAAGGCGAAGTCGGCGGAACCACCGGTCGCGGCGACACCAACGCTGCTGCAGCGCGAGTCGGTCTTGCGCGGCTTTGGCCCTTGGCAAGAACGCGGCGACACGCTCGAGTGCGGCGCACACGAGGCCCAGACGGGTTGGTTCGACTGGATCGTCAACGCGAAGCACGCCGACTGCGAGCTGTCGGTCGAGTTCCGCAGCAGTGATCCGAAGGCGGCACACGACTGCGCGCTGCTCGTCGGCGTCGACAGTTCGCCCTTCTACCAGGTCATCGCCGCCTACTACCCCGAGGATACCTGCTATGACCTGGTGATCTTCGAGCACACGGACAGTGATGCGAAGCGTCTCGTCAACCGCGACGTCCAGGTGCTGCCCACTCCGGATGGATTCCATCGGCTGACGTTCCGCGTGCAAGGGACGATCCTGTACGCGCGCCTCGACGCCGCGCCGCCCCTCGAGGTGAAAGTTGCCGACGCCCCGCGTGGTCACTTCGGCCTGACCGTCGGGATCAAGAACCAGGCCTCGGTGCCAATCACGCTGCGCAATCTGCGCATCGGACCGTGGCCGCCGCTCACCGAGGAGGAGGCGAAGCTCGAGGCGAACGCGGCGACGCGGGAGCGCGTCACGAAGACCATCGATGCGGCAACCGGGCTGATCAAGGCGAAGCCCGAGGTCGCGACGCTGCGATTGCGCGCCACGCGCGGCGACCTGAACACGCTCCCGGCGAGCGCTCTGCGCAGCAGCCTGACCAAGACGATCGAGGATCTGCTGAACAAGAGCGACCTGCTGCATCCGCGGTGGAAGAAGGTCGCACAGGAAGGTGCGCGCTCCCTCATTGCCATCGCCGATCGCTACGCCGCCGCTAGGCAGGTCCGTGCGGCGGGTCGACTCGTTACGATGGCAGCCGGTGTCGATCCCGAGGGTTGTGCCGCGCGTTTGATCGCAGCGAGCCAGGCAGTAGAGGCGTGGGAAAAGGAGCACAAGCGCTGACACGAGCGAGGCTCGTGTGCGTTCAGCCTGGAACACCGCCACGGCCCCGATCAGCGCCACGAAGCCGCCCTTGCCCACCCCGAGGGGATCGCCCCGCACGCGGCGCACGTGGGTGCCGACACCGCGCACAGCGCCCCGAACAGGTAGGCCTGCAGGATGCGGCCCGCAGAGCCTACTCCAGCCCCGATTCCGCCCCAGGAAGGGCCTCCCGCGGCTGCGCCAGGTTGTGCCAGGTTGTGACCAACCCGATTGCACACTGGATTGCACACTCGCCGATCCGCGAAACACGCACACGCGAGAAACCCCACTTTCGTGGCCGAACTCGCGCGAAGAGGGTGGTAGGCCCTGCAGGACTCGAACCTGCAACCAGGCGGGTATGAGCCGCCAGCTCTAACCATTGAGCTAAGGGCCTCTCAGGCGACGATATACCATGCGGCCCCCGTTCCGCGATGGCCACGCTCGACCACGACGATCTCCTCCCGCTCCTGCGCGCGCTCCAGACGGATATCCGCTCGGTGCTGCGCGAGCACATGCGCAACCAGGAACCCACGGTCTGGTCGCGCACGGTCCGCGACGAATCGGGCGACACGATCTTCGGCATCGACGCGGCCGTCGAAGACATCCTGCTCCATCACTGCGAGGTCTGGGGCCAGCAACAACACTTCGTGCTCGTCGCCGAGGGCCTGACACCAGGCGGCATCGAGTTCGGCAAGCCTGGCCTCGGCGGGCCGCCGTTCCGGCTGCTCGTCGATCCGATCGATGGCACGCGCGGCCTGATGTTCGACAAACGCTCCGCGTGGTGCCTCATGGGCGCAGCTCCCGACCGCGGCGAGCGCACGCGCTTGCACGACATCGAAGTCGCGGTCATGACCGAGCTGCCGACCACACGCCAATCGACCAGCGACGTGTTGTGGGCGATCGCCGGCAACGGCGCGCACGGCGAACGGCACGACCTGGGCACCAACTCCTCGCGGCCGCTCGCGATCGTGCCGAGCCAGGCGACGAGCCTGCTGCACGGCTTTGCGACCGTGGCGAACTACTTTCCGGGCGGCAAGGAACTGACCTCGCGCGTCGAGGAGGCGATCCTCGTGCGCGCGTTGGGGCGATGGAATCCCGAGAAGGCCGAGGTCTACACCGACCAGTACATCAGCTCGGGCGGTCAGCTCGCCGAAGTCGCGCTCGGACGCGATCGCTTCGTGCTCGACGTGCGTCCGCTCGTGCACCGAAAGCTAGGCGTCGCGTCTTCGCTGTGCAGCCGCCCTTACGACCTGGCGACGGTGCGGATCGCACAGGAAGCAGGTTGCGTCGTCTGCGATCCGTATGGCGGACCGCTCGATGCCCCGCTCGACACGACGACGAACGTCGCGTTCGCGGTCTACGCGAACCAGCACCTCGCCGACCAGCTGATCCCGATCGTGCGCGAAGAAGTGCGCCGTCACCTCGACTAGGAACGTCGCCAGCCGTCGACCTGCACGATGCGGTCCTCTTCTGCGATCCACGCCGACAGCTGGCCGCCATACACGCAGCCGGTGTCGAGCCCGATGCACTGCGGGCGCACGACGAGCCCGCGCCGCGCCCAGTGCCCGAAGATCACGCGCTTCTCGCCACGATAGAAATCGTCCCACGGCCGGAACGGCGGACCCGGCGGTGGCCAGTCGTCTCGCGGGCGCGTGCCGTCGGCGTCGCAGTAGCGCACGTTGACCGCGTAGTTCGCTTCCACCGTGTCGAGCGCCCGCAGCTTCGCTTCATCCCACTTCGGATGCAGCCCACCGTGCACCATGATCACGTCGTCGAAGACGCGCACGAACGGCTGCGAACGCAGCCAGGCGCGCATCGGCTTCTCGCCCTTGCCCTTGTCGAGCCAGTGCAGGTCGTGGTTGCCGAGCACGGGCTCGGCGCCGAGCTCCATGAGCAAGTCGAGCGTTCCCGGCGAATCGGGACCCTTGTTGACGAGATCGCCGACCGGCAGCAGGCGGTCGCGACCGCGCACGTATGCGACGGCCGCGAGCAGCCGTTCGAGCGGCTCGCGACAACCCTGAATGTCGCCGATGAAGATCCGGCGCATCAACGACTCGCTTGGGACATGAGAATGGTGGCCGCTGTCTTGCGGGTTGAACAGCCGCGTGCATTGTTCCGTCTGCTCGCTGCGGCTCAACGCCCAAAGCCGCGCCGCCGGACCACGCCCGCCACTCCATGACCCGACTGATCCGCGCCGCCGGCTCGATCTCGGCTCTCACCCTGCTGTCGCGCATCCTCGGGCTCTGGCGCGACCGTTTGATGGCGCAGACGCTGGGCGCCGGCTGGGTGCAGGGTTCGTTCCTGATCGCTTGGATGCTGCCGAACCTGATGCGGCGCCTGCTCGGGGAGGGCGCGCTGTCGGCGTCGTTCATGCCGGCCTACCTGAAGGCCAGGAAGAGCGGCGACGCGCAGGCGGCAAAGAAGCTGCTGGCCGACGTGGCCGGCACCGTCATCACGATCCTGACACCGCTCTGCCTCGCGGTCGCGGTCTTGAGCCTCGTATGGCCGGCCGAGTGGCTGCCGGCCCCCGCGGAGGGCGGCGTCGCGGCGATACGGCTGCTGCTCGCGATGAACGCGATCCTGTTCGTCTACGCGCTGCCGATCTGCCTCACGGCCGTGCTCTCGGGCGCGCTCAACTCGCTCGGCTACTTCGCGCTGCCTGCCGCGGTGCCGATCGTGCTGAACGTGTTCTGGATCGCCGCCATGCTGCTTGCGAAGCCGCTCGGCATCACGGTCCACGTCGAGATCGCGAACTTCGCCGCGTGGTGCCTCTTCGTGGGTGGTTTCGCGCAGCTGCTGCTCGTGATCACGCCGCTGTGGCGGTGTGGCGAGCTGATGCGGCCGCGGCTCGGACTGCCAAAGCGCGGCACCGCCGCGTTCGGCGTGTTCGCCGCGATGGGGCCGATGGTGCTCGGCATGTCGCTGAACCAGGTGAGCGGTCTGCTCGATCAGCTCATGGCCTGGTTCCTCGTGGGGCCGGGTGCGGTCACCTACATCTATCTCGCGAACCGCCTGCTGTTGTTCCCGCATGCGCTGACCGCGATCTCCGTGGCAGTGGCCGTGTTCCCGCGGCTCGCGAGCCAGGCGGTCGACGCGGACAAGCAGTCGTTGCGGCAGACGCTCGACCTCGCGGCGGCGGCGACGATCCTCGTGACCCTGCCCGCGTCGTGCGGCCTCATCGTGCTGGGCGACGACGTCGTTCGCGTGTTGTTCCAGGGTGGCCATTTCGCGGAAGGTGACGCGTGGCAGACCGTGCTGACGTCGTCGTGCCTCGTCGCGGGCCTGCCGTTCATCGGTCTCGCGCAGCTCTACGCGCGTGCCTTCTACGCAGTCGGCGACGCCGGCACTCCGGCGCGGCTCGCAGCCCGTCTCGTGGTCCTCAACGCGGGGCTGAACCTGCTGCTCGTGCTCACGACCGGGCTCGGCGCGGCCGCGCTGACGCTGGCGAGCAGTCTGTCATCGCTCGCGAACGCAGTGTTGCTCGCGCGGGGCTTCCACCGGCACGCACCACCCGGCAATCGACTGGCCGGAGCGTGGTCGCGTTCGATCCTCGCGACGGCCGTGATGTGCGCTGTCTTGCCGTTCGTGAAGGTCGCGCCACCCGGCAGCACGCTGCTGTCCCGCGCGCTCGGCAACGTCGCGCTGCCGATCGGCGTCGGCGTGCTCGTCTATCTGCTGGTCCACGTCCTGCTGCGCTCACCCGAGCTGCGCGCGCTGCGGCGCAGCCAGGGCAGCGAGGGGAGCTGAGCTCACTCGATGCGTTCGAACTCGAGGTAGCTGCTGCTGTCCTGGAAGATGCGCAGGCGGCCGCCCGCGAGCTCGACGCGGCGGAGTTCGACGAGGCCCGGGCGTTCGACGTGGATGTCGCCTTTGCTGTCGGTGAAGTAGCCGAGCTTGAGCTCGCAGCGCATGAACTCGTCTTCGGGCTTCCAGGTGCGCACGCCGGACCGCAGCAGCGGCTGGTCGGGATCGGTTCCGGCTCCGGCGATGCAGAGGAACATGTGCCGGTTCGTGATCGCGACGTAGCCGCGACTCGATTGCACGTCGGTCTGGCCGGCGGCGATGCGCTTCCTGAGCTCGTAGACACCTTCGAGCTTGTGGGCAGGCGGTTTGCCGACAACCTGGTTGGCCGGCGGCTTGTCGGGCGCGGGTGCGGGCGCGGGCGCGGACACAGGCTTTGGCTCCTGGCCTTGCGGCCATGCGGACAAGAGCCCGGCAGTCGCGAGGAGCCACGGCACGATGATGCGGGTGAACATGACCGCAAAGATAGCGCGGCCACACCCGCTCGCCGCGGCCGATTGGAAGCTGCGGGGTTGCAGCGAACGCCGCTGGCGGCGAGTCTCTGAAGAGCGATGCACATCTACCTGCTGCGGCACGGCGTTGCCGAGGATGGGAGCGCCACGGTCCCCGACCGCGACCGGGCCCTCACCGAAGATGGGCGCAAGCGGCTGCAGCGGGCAGCTCCGACGTGGCGGCAGCTCGTGGAGAGCCCGGAAGTCGTGTTCGTGAGCCCGCTGCGGCGGGCCATCGAGACGGCCGCGGTGTTCACCGAGGCCGTGCGGTTTTCGGGCGAGCAACACGTCGAGGATGCGCTCGTCCCCGAGGCACCGCCTGCGCTCTGCATGGGCCTGCTCGAGGGCGAGGCCTGGTCGGGCACGAAGAGCGTCGCCGTGGTCGGCCACGAGCCGAACCTCGGCTACCTGCTCGGCCTGCTGCTGACCGGACACCCGCGACAACCGATCCCGCTCAAGAAGGGCATGTTGGTCGGCGTCGAGACCGAGTCGAGCGCGAGCCTCGTCGCTGCGCTGCGCTTCTCGCTGACGCAGAAGGTCGCCGCGCAGCTCGCGTGAGTCGCTGTCAGCGGGTGCGCTGGCTCGGGTGCAGCACGATGCCTTCGAGTCCGGTCGCCGGCACGGTGATCTCCTCGCACTGGTATTGCACGCCGGGTTCCTGCTCGCCGAACGAGGCGTGGAGCCGGACCCGGTAGACACCGGGCGCCAGCTCGTCGGACGAGAAGTTGCCGGTGTCGGCGTCGATGCCGGCACCGTCGACGTAGTCCCCGACGGCATCTGCCGCAGCGTTCGCAGCGTTCGCCGGCACCTTGTAGAAGCCGATCCACGACCACCGCGGCTTCTTCGACGCGAAGACCTGCAGGTCGACGCGACCCTTCACGACGAGCGAGTGCTGCAGCTGGAGGCGCAGCCCCTCGACGGGCGCGCCGCTGCTCACTTCGATGCCCTCGAGGCGACCTCGCGTCGAGTCCTTGCCGCGCGAGTTCGCGCTGAGCGTCCACGTACCCGAGGTCACCTGCTTGAACGTGAACGCGCCCTCGGCATCGGTCACGGTGTTGAGCCACAACCCGCTCTGCTTCACGCCCTTCATCTGGCCCTGCGCCTGGATGAACACTCCCGCGGCCGGCAGGCCGTCCGGCAGCAAGCAGACGCCCGACATCGAGGCCGTCGTGACGTCGATCGCGACTTCCTTCGCTTCGGCCTGCTCGAGCTTGACGTTCGCCGAATAGAGGTTGCCGCCCGGACCCATGAAGATCCCCGAGTCGCTCGAGCTGTTGACGCTGAGCCAGAGGTCGCCGGCGGGCAACGTGCCGAGCTCGAAGCGCCCACGCGCATCGACCTTGGCCGAGTAGCGCCGGTTGTTCGCATAGGCAGTGACGAAGGCGCCGACTGCGAACCTTCCATCCACCATCACCGATCCGGACACGGTGCCGGTCGGCCCTTCGATCGGTTTCTCGCCGGCCTCGAGCTGGACCTCGGTCGTCTGGCCCGACGTGATCTCGAACCGCTCCTCCTTCGCGTTGCGCATCAAGTACATGTCCTGCGCGAGCGTGAACACGCCGCCCGGAGATTGCAGCGTGTCGAGCGACTTGATCGCGTGGATCTGGTAGCTGCCGGGCTGCAGAGCCGCGACGGTGAACGACCCGTCGAGACCCGGCGTGAGGAACCCGGGAACCTGCTCGAGCGGTCCGCGGACTTCGTTGCCGCGCTGGCGCAGCAGCGCGACCGTGAACTTGCCCGGTGTCGGTGGCTTGCCGTTCTCGGTCAGCGTGCCGCGCAGTGCTCCTGGTTGCAGCATGTGCAACACGACCTCTTCGTTCACCTTGACCTCGCCGTTCGCGACGCCCCAGCGCGGATGGTCGGCGCTCACGCGCAAGGACTCTCCCTGCAAGCGATCGATGACGAGCACGCCGTCCTGGTCCGTGCGGCCGCACTTGATCGGCATCTCGACGGCGCGCGTGCCACGCGCTTCGGCGTAGATCGTCGCGTTGCGGATCGGCTTGTCTTCGTGGTCGTGCACACGCACCGTGAAGATCGTCGGCGCCTTCAACTGCAGCAGGGTCGTCACGTCGGTCGTCGTGATCTCGAGGTTCGCGAACGCCATCGCGAGACCCGGCGCATCGGCGACGAGCATGTAGGGGCCGGGATTCAGGTTCTCGAGCCGCCACTTGCCCTCGGCCACTGGCTTCTGCCGCTCGCGCAGGTCGACGGGCGGCACGAAACCGAGCAGGCTCATCTCGGCGGCGCCGTTTCCGGCCCTGCCGGGCAGCAGTCGGAAGCGAGGTTCCGCGACCGGTGCGCCGTCCGCGAGCGTCACGGTCACGTTCACGGCAAACGTCGCGGGCAGCGTGACGACGACGTCGCCGAACACCGGCTGCGGTTCGGCCATGATCCACGGATGGCCGGCACCGCGGCGCGCCGCGACGGTGACCTTGCCCGGACTGAACCCCTGGCCCTGGAAGCGGCCATCGGCGTCGGTGACCCCGAGTCGCTGCGCGAGATCGACGGGCACCATCGCCAGCGTCGATCCCGCGAGGATCTCCGCGCCCGCGACTGGCTTGCCGGCGGTGTCGAGCACCTTGCCCGAGAGCTCTTCGCCGCGCTTCATCTTGATGCGGCCGGCGTCCTTCTCCTGCCCGGCGCGCGCCTGGATGCTCGGCTTCACGTCGGACAGATAACCGCGCATCGTCGTGGCCAGCATGTTGCTGCCAGGCATGACGCCGACGAGCCGGAAGCGGCCCGCGCTGTCGGTGAAAGCGCTCGGGATCGGCAGGCTGTCGAACGCGCCCTTCACCCACTTCGGCATCTCCACGACGCGCACCGGCGCGTTGGGTTCGCGGATCAACACCGCGCCCTCGGGATCGAAGCGTTCGGCCGGAAAGAATGCGGCGACCGAGCCCGGCAGGTCGGCGGCGCGCACGAGCGCTCCCGGCAGCGGACCGCCTTCCTCGTCGAGCACCGTGCCGGTGATCACGCAAGCGTCCGGCAGCAGCACGTCGCCGAGGTCGACGATCTCGCCGGGCGACGGCAAACGCGTGATCAGCTGGTGCATCGGTGCATCCGTGCCGATCCCCGCGTGCAGCAGGTAGAACGCGCGCGGCCAGACCCCCGTGATCAGGAAGGTGCCGTCCTTTCCGGTCCTGGTCTCCCCCGCGATGTACTGCGGTTCGTAGGCGGGCCCGTCGGCGAAGAGGTCGAAGCCTTCCGGAAGAACCGAATCGAGCGCGCCGCGAAACAGCCGCACGCCGCAGTCCGCGACTGCCGTCTTCTGGTGGTCGACCACGCGGCCCTTGAAGCCCGTCAGACCCGCTCGGATCTCGGGGTCGTCGAGCACGGAGGCCACCTTGGTCTTGACGCTCTCGCGTTGCGTCGCGCCCGCATTCGCACTCTGCACCGTCGTCGACACTGCGCTGGCCTGCGACTCGATCGTGCCGGCCTCCGTGTTCGCCGTCGGACCGGGCGGGGGCGGCGGCGGCGCATCACCGCGCATGAACAACCAACCAGCCCCGACCAGGACGGCGAGAGCGACGATCAGGGCCAACACGAGCGAGCGCTGCATCCTTTACCTCCGCAGGAGAACTGCGGTTGTAGCCGAGCCGAATTCGGAACTGCTGTCAGATTCCACGGGAGTTGCGACCCTCGTGCGAGCGCCAGAACGCGAAGGTGGCCAGCACGATGGCATGGTCGATCTCGCCGCGACCCAGCATCTCGTCGAGCCCGGTCACCGGCACGGTCACGACTTCGATGTCCTCGCCGGGGTCCATGCAGAGGCCGCCGACGGGCCGGCACCCGGTCGCAAGGTAGGCAAAACACCGGTTCGTCATCATCGAGGGGTTCGGGTTCATGACGCCGATCTGCTCGAGCTGCGCCGCTTCGTAGCCGGTCTCCTCGCGCAACTCGCGCGCAGCCGCGCGGTCCGGGGCCTCGCCGGGATCGACGAGGCCGCCCGGGATCTCGAGCGACACGCGTCCGCTGCCGTGGCGGAACTGACGCACCATCACGATCTGTCGATCGTCCGTGATCGGCAGCACGTTGACCCAGTCCGGCGTGTCGAGCAGGAAGAAGCCGATGTCAGCGCCCGTTCGCGGCGAACGGCGCCGCGACTTGAGCACGTGGAACACCTTGTAACGCAGCAGCGTCTCGTCGCTGAGCCGTTCCCAGTCGTGGATCACAGCGAGCATGGTAGCGACGAGGAATCCCGGAACGACCCTGACGCGGTGTCTGGACGCGTCGATTGACGGATTTCCCTTCAGTCCTGTCACGGGTTTTCCGAAGCATCAATCCACCTGCTCCCCGACCGCGCAGGGCGACGAGAGCCTCGAAATGGGACACCTGAACCGCCGCAAGTCCGTCATCGTCGATGCATCCGCACAGAGACGGATGATCCTCGGAATCTCCGTGCTGCCGCTGGCCGTGATGCTGATTGCCGCGATCGCGATGTGGTTCTTCGGCAACCGCCTGTTCGAAGAGGCCAAGGACAGTAATGCCGACCTGCCGTCCCTCGGCGTGCTGACGATGATCCAGTATCTGTTCGTCGTCACCACGGGGGCCCTCGCAGTGATCCAAGCGGTGCGCTACAGCAATCGCGTCATCGGTCCGGCCGTGCGGATCAAGCGCTCGCTGCAGCAGATCCGGGCAGGCGATCTCGAGACGCCGATCAAGCTGCGCAGGGGCGACGCGCTGACCGATGTCGCCGACGAGTTGAACCGGCTCATGGAACATCTGCGGCGCAACACGCCAGCCAAGACTCCTGTGAGCACCGAGAAACCCGAGGCAGACTCCGCGCTCGAGGTCGAGCATGCCCAATGAACCAACAGCTGCCCTGAAACCCGCGACGCCTGGCGGCGAAGCCGGTTTCTCGCTGGTCGAACTGATGATCGCCACAGTCGTGATGGTGATCGGCCTCGTCGGCATCATGAATTCCTGCGTGCACCTGAACGCGCTGCAGCGTCTCGACGCCGAGGTGGCCCTGTCCTACCGCGCTTGCATGCGGAACCTCGAGGAAGTGCGCGCGATGCCGATGGCCACGATCTTGACGATGAACGGCGCCGGCTTCGACATCCCCGGCGCGAACGGCGCAACGAAGGCGCTGCGCGCGCAGAAGGGGGACGTCGACGGCATGCCGGGCCAGATCACCGTGGTGCGCCTAGCCACGGACGCCGGGCGGAGTCTGTATCAGATCACCGCGACCGCGAAGTGGCAGGGCGCGAGCGGCAACTCCTCGGTGGAGTTGATGACCATGGTAGGAGGCATACTGTGACTTTCTCTTCGCGCCGTGCGGCCGGCATGACGCTGGTCGAAGTCACCGTCGTGCTCGCGCTCGCGTTGCCGGTGATTCTCGTGGTGACCAACGCGACCCGGGCGGTTGCTGGATCGTTCCGGGCCACCGAGACCTCTTCCCGCGAATCCGCGATCGCACAGAAGGCCATCGCCGCTCTCGACAGCATCTTGCGCGGCGGCCGCTGCGCAACGCTGCAGGTGATCGCGAACGCCAAGGACGTCACCGAGCTGCGTGCGGTCAAGGTCGGGGACTGGTGCTCGATGATTCAGGCCGATCCGAGGACGCGGCTGCGCCTCGACACCACCACGGGGCAGACGGGCCCGAAGCTGGTGATACCGGTGGTGTCGAACGAGCTCGCGTTCGTGCCGGACCCCAAGGATCCGACCGACACCAAAGACAACGACAAGGACGGTCTGTTCGACGAGGGCACGCTGCAGTGGACGCACAACGGCTTCACGAGCGTGATCGCAACGAACCTCGAGGTCTGCACCTTCCAACTCGCCGGGCGGGCCATCCAGGTCACGCTGCAGTTCGCCACACCCGGCAACGGCGGCAAGTGGCGGCGTACGACGTTCAAGCACACGGTCCGGTTGAACAACCCATGAGCAGTGGTCTCTCCTTCCCCCGCGCGACTTCGCGCGCCGAGCACGGCTCGGTCCTCGTGACCGTGCTGGTCGTCTTGATTCCGTTGCTGCTCGTGATCGGTTCGACGATCACGCTGTTCACGTCCCGCAACAGCAAACTGCTGAACGAGATCCAGCAGGAGAAAGCTCTGCTCGCAGCGTCGGCCGGCGTCGAGCTGGCGTGCCAGAGCGCACAGGCCGGCTCGCTGGTCTCGGGGAAGTCCGTCGCGACCAACCTCGGCAAGGGCCTCGCTGTCACGTATGTGGCCACCTACCTCGGCAACGACACCGTAGACAACGACAACGACGGGCTGGTCGACGAAGCCGACGAGCGGGCCTTCGAGGTCATCTCCAACGGCACGAACGGCCGCGTGCACCGGCGCGTGTCGTCGATCCTGACGGAGAATGGCCTGCTGCCGCCGTTCTCGGCCGCGATCCTGACCCTGGGTCTGCCGACGATCAAGACCAGCGGCAGTTCGCGCGTATCCGGCCTCGACACGATGATCAGCGGCCTTCCCGCACCGGTGCCAGCCAACGTCCAGGGCATTGCGACGGAGCCTCCGAACACGGGCGCCCAGCTGAAGGCCAACTACACGGGGGGCGGTAGCAGTGTCGTGAACGGCCTCACGGCGACGCCGAGCATCGGCGCCATCGCCTCGCCGTACAACCTGCCGGGCCTCTCGGCCGTCGTCCGCAACCGGGCGACCAACGTGCTCACCCCTGGCGCGACCGTCAAGGACATGGGCAACGCGCTCACGAACGACTGGCGGCTCACCTATTGCCCCGGAGATCTGACGGTCCAGGGAGTCAGGGGCGCGGGCATTCTGCTCGTGACCGGCAACCTGCAGATCACCGGCGGCTGGCGGTTCGACGGCCTCATCATCGTCATGGGCACGCTGTCCCTCGCCGGCGGCCCCATCGTCAACGGCGCGATCATCCAGGGCAAGAATGGCGGCTCGATCAAAACCTCGGGCGGCGCCATCGTTCGCTACTCGGCGGAAGCCTTGAACAAGATCAAGGCCCTGATTCCCCCCGACTACAACGTCGAGAGCTGGCGTGAGATCGCGCGATGACGGACATCCGACTGACCAGGGAGCAGTGGTTCGCGCAGCGCGCAGCGCGCGAGCAGCGCATCGCGGGCTTGTATCAACGGCGCCAGCGGCTCCTGCTCGGGGGCGTCCTGTTCGCCTGCGTCGCAGCTTCGATCGCGGCTTTGCTGTGGATCGCTCCCGGTAGTAGCCCAGCTCCGGTCGCCGAGCGCAGGATCGTGAGCTCCGAGCTCACGTCGGTACTGGAACAACTGCGCAGCGGGGTTGCGCAGCGCACGATCGAGCGCGTGGTGCCACGCAGCTTGACGGCGGAGCGCTGCGAGCGCGAGCTCCCGGCCGTGCTCGCCGACCGCAGCAGTCCGCTGTTCCTGCCCGCCGTGCTGCTGGCCGGGCACTTCGGCCTCGCATCACTCGCTCCGCAGCTGCGCGCGTCGTTGCCCACGCAGGACGCCGAAACCAATCGCCAGCTCGTGCTCACGATCCAACAGCTGCAACCATGGTCCGACAACGACCTCTGCGAGTTGCTCGGGTCCGACGCGCCGGGCGTCGTCGCAGCCGCGGCCACGGTCTGCGCGAAGCGTCCGGGACAGCCGCCCGAGAAGATCCTGTCGGCGCTCTGCGGGAACGCACCCGAAGCGCGGCAAGCGGCGCTGGAGGCAATTCCGTCGACGCCGAGCGACGACTTCGCCGCGGCCCTTGCCTCTCAGATGCAGTTCACGCCCACCAATGAAATCGGCGAGGCCCTCGAAGTGATCCTTCGTTGCCAGCACAACAAGGCAGTCGAGAAGATCCTCTACGAACGCCTGACCGAGGTCGGCGAGGGATGCGACAAGGCGCTGTCGGCTCTGGCGAAGCACGGTGAACATCTCGAGCATCCCGCCACCGTGCTCGCGATCGCCAAGGATGGGTCGCGCTCGGTGACCACGCGATCACGGGCTCTGTATTGCCTCGAACGAACCGGCGCCGCGGTCCCCCCGGAGGTGCTGACGTCGCTCTACCCGGAGCATCCGGCGCTCGACTATTTCGCCGCGCGCATGCTCTTGCGCGCCGGATACCCGGAAGGCGTGCAGCTGCTGGTGCGCATCCTGGACTCCTCGGCCGAAGACGAGCCTCCGCAGCGCATCGTCGCGCAGGCGAAGGTCGGCGCCCGCCAGCTGCTCGCCCACCTCACCGACACGAGCCCCTACGACGAGCCTCGCATCTGGAAGGAGTGGGCCAGCGCGAATCCGAAAGTCAAAGTGGACGCGCTGCCGGATCCGCGGATCGATCTCGACGCGGAATTCGCGCCGCAATGACGCGCGACAGCCGGCTCATTGAGCCAGGCGCAGTCCGTTGATGGTCTTTCCGGCCGTGGCTTCGACGTCGATCCTGCCCGCGGCAGTCTCGGCGCCGACGAGCGTCAGCTTGCCGGGACCGAAGCGGCTCGTCTCGAGCGCGAAGGCGCCGTCGGTGCCGGTCGTTGCGACCAGCGGCAATTCGAGCGTAGCGCCCTCGAGCACGCGCCGGCCCGGAATGCCCCCTGGCGCGATCTGCTGCGCCGGCTGCCAGCGCACGGTCGCATTGACCACGGGGCGCCCTTCGGCATCGACCACGACGCCCTGCAACATGCTGCTGAGTCCCTTCTCGAGGCGGACCGACGGCGTGCCGGGCCACAGGTCGTACTCGGCGAACGGCGAGCCCGGCTCGACGAGCTCGGCATAGGACTGGTGGCCGAGCGCCTGCACGAGCAGCTTCGCGGCCGTCGTGCCCGTTGCGGCCAGCACGAACGTGCCATCGGTTTTACTCGTCGCCGTCACGGGCGCACCGGCTCCGGGTGACCACACGATCGTCGCTCCCGCCAACGGAGTCAGCTCGGGGCGGCTGCGCACGCGACCGCGCAGACTCGTTTGTGGCAGCGGTTGCAACGCGATTCGCACTCCACCCGCCGGAGCAGTCAACGGTCCGACCGCCTGCGGCTCGCAATCGCCGTGACGCACGTTCAGTGTGACGCGACCGGGCGGCAGCGGGCCGATCGCGAACGCGCCGTCGGCCGCCGTCGTCGCGACGAGACCCAACGGTTCGCCGCCTTGCACGGTCAGCTCCGCCTGCAACAACGGAGCCGAGGTCGCCGCGTTGACCACGAGACCGCTCACGGTCTCGCCGCGCACGAGCTGGATCCGCACGGTTTCACCCACCGCACCGGCCGGGCCTTCGATGCGGAGCTCCGAGCTGCCGACGAGACCGCCCGGGGTCGCGACCTCGAGCGTGAACACGCCAGGGCACACGAAGCGCACTTCGGCGCCGTCGGCGAGCCGGTGCACGCGGTTCTCGGCGAACGAACCGAGCTGCACGGGCACCGAATCGCACGCCGGCATGCCGGCCAGCATCGTGTGCTCGGTCCACGCGCGCTGCAGCAGCGTGTCCCCGGCCGGCACCGGCGACCGAGCGGTACTCGGTTCGCGCGGCCGGAAGCGCACGAACGCTTCGGCCACGCCCTTGTGCTCGGGATCCACGAAGTGCAAGGACCGCCGCCGCGACCAGACGTCGCGCACGAGCAGGACCTGTTGTGGCTCGGCTTCCGTCGAACCGAGCCGCGTCGGCACGAGGCGCAGCAGGTAGCCATCGAACACGACGGCGAGCTGTTCGCGGTCCGCGAGCGGCAGGCCCGCGAGCCCTCGTTCGTCCGTGAATCCGATCTCGGCGCCACCCTGCACCCGACGCACCGCGGCCCCTGCGATCGGCTTCGTCGTCGCGTGGTCGACGACCTGCAGCCAGGCCGACGGCGCGTCCGCGAGTCCCTCGATGTGCGGGCGCAGCGGTTCGGTGCGCGTCGCGACCGTGCCCCTGCCAAGGGGCGCGTCGGGCGCCGCGTCGCGCGCCGCACCTGCGGACGAGCTCGCGTCGACCTGCGCGCCGGTGCCGCCCGCACCTGGCGGCGCGACTTCGGCGCCCGACAGCCATGCCGCAGGACCACCGGTAATCCACAACACGGCACCGAGCGCCAAGAGCACGCAGAACACGACCAGGGCACGCATCGAAGGCGCGCCAGCATACCCCGCCCTATGCTCAGTGCGCCTTGCTGCCTTCGTCCGCCGCCACCTCGATGACCCCGTTCTGCAACGTCGCCTGGCGGCTGCTGGTCGGCTGTGCGTTCGCGGCGGCGCTCGTGTTCCTGCTCGCCGCGGGCCAGCGCGTCTTCTATCCGCACGAGCTCGAGTGGATGGAAGGCGCGATGGTCGACCACAGCGCCCGCGTCGCGGACGGTCTGCCGCTCTATTGCGCGCCCGGCCCCGAACACGTGCCGTTCCTCTATGCGCCGCTGATGTTCTGGCTCGGCGGGTTGTCGATGAAGCTCGGGCTGCCGGGACTGCTCGCGCTGCGTCTCGTCGCGACCGCAGCGACGATCGGTACGACGATGCTGATCGGGCACTGGGTGCGACGCGAAACCGGCAAGTCAGTGCCGGGTCTCGTCGCGATGGGCATGTTCCTCGGCGGCTACGGGTGGCTCGCGTGGTGGTACGACCTCGCGCGCAACGACACGCTGTTCGTGCTGCCGTGCCTCGGCGCTGCCTACGTGCTGCGCCACGGCACAAAGCGACGCTGGCTGCTCGCGGCCGCGCTCGCGACCACGGCTGTCCTCGCGAAGCAATCGGCGCTGATGTGGCTGCCCGCGATCGGCATCGGTGCCTTGTGCCACGACTGGCGCAACGCGTTGCGTTTTGGCGCGGCGACGCTCGCGGGCATCGCCGCGGTGTTCGCGCTGATGCACTGGACGAGCGACGGGTGGTCGACGTTCTTCCTGTTCGAGATGCCGCGGCACCACGGCTGGAACGGCGAGCGCAAGCTGCTCTTCTGGACCGAGGATCTGCGGCCGATGTGGGCGCTCATCGGCCTCGGTCTGCTCGGCTTCGTGCTGCAGTGGCGCGCCGGGAAACGCGGCGACGCGCTGTTCCTCGCGGCCGTCGGCAGCGGCGGTCTCGTCACGTCGTGGTTCTCGCGCCTGCACGTCGGCGGCTTCGACAACGTGCTGCTCTACGGCTTCGCGGGCGCGTGCGTGCTCGGGCCGGCGGCCGCGGCCGCCGCGAACACGCGCCGGCTCCAACTTGCCGTGCCGCTGCTGCTGCTCGTGCAGTTCGTCTCCCTCGGGCTCGCTGCGACACGGCCCTCGAGCGCGGACAGTTGCTGGCCGCGCACCACGCGCTACGCGATGCTGCCTTCGCCGGCGCACCGCCGGGCCCACGAAGAACTGCTCGCGTTCGTGAAGAGCCAACCGGGTCCCGTGTGGATCCCCGCGCACGGCGACATCAGTGCGCAGGCTGGCAAGAGCCGCTTCGCGCACGGCCAGGCGATCTTCGACCTGCTGCAGCTGCTGCCGCGGTTACCCGACGGCATGTTCGATCTCGACGCGTTGCGCGACCGCAAGAAGCTCGCGCATCTGTCCGAACGCGCGCAGCGGGCCCTGGCCGACCTGCTCGATCGCTCCGAACAGGCACTGCGGGAGAAGCGGTTCGCCGCGATCGTCATCGACGCGATCGGCGCCAATGCCTTCGAACACCTGTTCTTTGCGGGGCTCGCCGGTGCGGACGGTCAGCGCGGCACCGACGACGATCCGTATGTGCGTCTGCCAGATCCGCTGCTCACGGAACCGCGCGCGATCAACGGGTTGTCCGGCCGCGAAGTGCATTCGCCCTACGCGCTCGTGCGGCGGTGAAGCGGTCAACCGCGCACGATCGTGATGTCGCCGCGCGAGAGCGGCATCGGCACGCGCCGCTGGTGGCCGTCGCGGGTCTGCAGTAGCAGCCAGGCCGCTGTATCGCTGATCATCAAGTCGGGGGAGCGCCCGTTCTCGATCGCATACTGCGTGTTGCTCTCGGTGCTGCCCTGGCCGAGCTGCCGCGTGATGCGCATCGGCTTCTCGTTGGCGTCGAGCACACGCAGCGACAGCGCGGCCGCCACACCGGGAAGCGCCTCGTAGCGGAAGCGACACAGGCACGCGAGTTTGATCTGCAGGTTCACACCCGGATCGTCGGCCGGCAGTTCGTGGTAATAGCCGTCGACGTCCTTGCCGTCGAAACGCAACAGCAGGTTCTCGCGCGGCACGTCCTTGAACTCGAAGCTCCCGTCGGGTCCCGAACGGACCTGCCCGCCGGTCTGGAAGGAGGCCCTGCCCGGCACCTCGTGCACGCGCATCGACAGCCGCACGCGCACGTCGGCGATCGGCATGTCGCGGCGATCGACCACACGCCCCCAGACGCGCTCGCGCTTCTCCGCGTTCGGAACGGTGAACACGTACTGCGTCGCACCGGCGGGGATCGCTTCGCTGATCACGGTGCGCAGCGTGCGTTCGTTCCACGCGCGCAGCACGTAGTCGTGCCCACGCCGCAGGCCATTGATGCGGAACGCGCCGTCCTTGCCGATCTTCTGCAGGTTCGGATTCACGACCTGGTCGTGCCCGGTCTGCCCCAGCCGCGGGTCCTGTCTCTGCGAGCGGCCACCGGCGGCCAGATCCTCCGCGAGCATGTTCGGGAAGCTGACCAAGCCGCAGTCGGTGCCGCGGTAGAGCTCGAGCTGCCAGCCTTCGCACGGCGCGCCGCCGACTTCCATCAACCATCCGTCGATCGTCGACGACCTGCGGGGCAGGACGACTTCGAGCACGTCGTCCGACCGGAACTCCGGAGTCAGTGCGAGATCTTCGATCACCGCGGGTTCGTAGCCTTCGACCGTCGCCACGAGATCGTCGTCGCGCCCGGTGCGGTCGCGTTGCACGATGAACGACCCGTCCGGTTCCACTTGCACCTCGGTGGCACCGACGCGCACGTGGGCCCCGTTGGCCGGCGCACGCGTGTCGAACAACACGCGGCCCTGCAGTTGGCCCGTGCCCGGGACGACGGCGCGCTCCCCGTGCGGAGCAGGTGGCGGGTTCGCGCTCTCGACACGTTCGCGTTCGAGCGCCGGCATGTCCTCGGCAGTCACGACCTCCGTGACGGCCTCGGGAGGCTTCGACGTCGACGCCGGAGCCTGCCCCTCGCCGTCGGTCGGCAACGGTTCGCTGCCCGACCACGGCACGAGCAGCAGCCCCGCGATCAGGACCGCCGCGGCGACCACGGCGATGATCCATCGATGCGCGGTGGAGTCCATCTGTGGTCCTTATCGATGCGCGGTGGAGTCCATCTGGATTCTTCCTGCTCGCGCGGGCATTCGCGAGTGGATGCGGCAGGAACGCCGGCCCGCCGCGCCGCCGCGGGCGCCGCTCTTGCTGCTTGCGTGACGCACCCGCGCTCGCTAGCTTCCGCCCCCCCGTGTTCCCCGGGAACGCGGTCAAGTGCGGGCAGATAGCTCAGTTGGTAGAGCACAGCACTGAAAATGCTGGGGTCGCCAGTTCAACTCTGGCTCTGCCCACCACTGTGGAAGGTCGAGGGAGGACTGGCCGCGTTCCGAGGCGGCCATGCCATGGCCCGGGCACGGTTCCACTTTGCTCCGCGTGCACTCGCAGCCACTCGCGCATTACGTTGCTGCCATGCTCGTTCCCGAACCCGGCGCAGCATTCTGGTCGCGGCCGAAGCGTGTGCTGTTCCGCTTCGTGTTCGTCTACCTGCTGCTCTACATCCTGCCGTTCCCGTTCGACCTGATCGGCGACCTGATCCCGCAGGTCGAGACCGCAGTCGACGACTACGGCAACGGATCGGACGCCGTGCTGGCATGGTTTGGCAAGAACGTGCTCTTCATCGAGCAGGACCTTGCCCGATTCGAGACCGGCAGCAGCGACACGACTCGCGACTACGTGGCGCTCGCGATGCACACGACCTTCGCAGTCATCATCGCCGGGATCTGGTCGCTGCTGGCGCGCCGGTCGAACCACGCGCGGCTCGCCGACCTGCTGCGGACCTACGTGAGGTTCGCTCTCGGCGTCGCGATGCTCGGCTACGGGAACGCCAAGTTCTTCGGCGGGCAGTTCGCGAGCAGCGACGGCCTCTGGTTGGTTTCGACGTGGGGCGACTCGTCGCCGATGGGAGTCGTCTGGAACTTCATGTCATCATCACCGGTCTTCACAGCCTTCACCGGCATCGCGGAGTGCCTCGCGGGAGTGCTGCTGTTCTGGCGGCGGACGACGACGCTCGGCGCCATGGTGATCAGTGTCGTGATGTGCAGCGTCGTGCTGCTCAACTTCTGCTACGACGTGCCGGTCAAGCTCCACTCGACGCACCTGCTGTTGATGGCGATCGGACTGCTGCTGCGAGATGCACCGTGCCTCGCGGACGTGTTGTTGTGGCACCGCCCGTCGCAGCCGCTGCCGCTGCGATTGCCGTTGTCTGCCTGGATCTTCTGGCCCGAGCGTGTGGTCAAGTTCGCAGTCGTCTGCTTCATCCTGTTCAGCTACGGCCAACCCGTCTACCAGCGCTGGCAGAATCTCGCTGCGCCTGCGGGACCCCTCGACGGACTCTACGAAGTCGCCGAGTTCGTGCGGAACGGCGCCATCGTCCCACCACTGCCGGCCGACGCTACGCGATGGCGGCACGTGTTCGTGAGCAGGACGTCATACGATCCAGACCATCAGGTGGAAGAGCTCGCGCAGCTCGCGATGTCCGACGGCAAGACGCGCGCCGAATACCAGGTGACGGTCGATACGGCGCAGTCGACGGTGACCTTCAAGCCGAAGATGAAGCCGGGGAGCGAGGCACAAGCGTCGCCACCGATCGTGCTCAAGTATCGCCGGGAGACTGCGACTGCGGGCAAGCCCACAGCAGCCGAAGCCGCCGCTCCGGCCGAAGGGACACGAGCCGTCGAGGCACCCGCCAAGCCCGAGCAGCTGGCGCCTCCGGCGCCGACAGCCCCCGCTGCGGCGCCGACTCCGGCGCCAGCAGTCGCGTCGGAGCCGGCCGCACCCTTGCTCGTGCTCGAGGGCACCTACCAGGGTGCGGCGATCACCGTCAAGTTGCGCGAGCTGCGCGGCGACTCGTTCCTGCTGCGCAACCGCGGCTTCCACTGGATCAGCGAACACCCGTTCATGAAGTGAACGGCGCACCGGCGCGTTCGCGTCGGGTACGGAATCGAGACTTCTGCGAGATCCTCGGAACGCCCCCTGGCCGGGGGCGTTCGGGCCGCCCTTTTTCCAAACCAGTCGAGACATGACCCCGCTGCGCTCCCTCTGCTTCGCTTTCCTCACGCCGGCCATCATGCTGCAACCCGCGATGGCCCAGACGCCGACGGATGCCGAGCGACTTGCTGCCGCCTGCAACCAGTTCGCGGCGGACCTGCACGTGAAGCTCTCGGCGAAGGGATCGCCGACGAGCTCGCCCGCGAGCATCTCGATCGCGCTGCTGATGCTGCTGCCGGCGGCGCGCGCGGAGACGGCGCGCGAGATGGCGAGTCTGCTGCACCTGCCCGACGACCTCGCTGGCGAACGGCTGCAAACCGCCGCGCGGAAGCTGCTCGAAGGTGTGGGCTTCCTGGCCGACAAGGAGAAGGGCACGGACAAGAAGTCGGACGAGCGCCCGGTGCTCGTGATGACGAACGACGTCTGGGTGCAGAACGGCCTCGACCTCGTTCCCGCCTACGTCGAGCTGTTGCGCACTTCGTTCGCGGCCGGACAGGGTACGCTCGATTTCCACGCCGATACCGAGGCTGCGCGCAAGAAGATCAATGCGCACATCGCAAACGCGACGAACCAGCGCATCGCCGAGCTGCTCGCGCCCGGCGTGCTGACCGCGGAAACGCGCGTCGTGCTCACGAACGCGCTGTGGTGGAAGGGCGCGTGGCAGCAGCGCTTCCACGTCGAGTCCACGCTCGAAGCGCCGTTCCAACTCGCCAGTGGCGCGAGCGTGAACGTGCCGACGATGCGTCACACGGAGCACCACGGCTACGCGGAGGGAGACGAGTGGCAGGTCCTGACGATGGGGTTCCGGGCGAGCCGCATCGTGTGCGACATCGTGCTGCCGAAGAAGGGCTGTTCGCTGGCCTCTGCCGAAGTCGTGGTGCGCGCCGGCGACTACGTGAAGTCGATGACTGGCGAGAACGTCGAAGTGCGGCTGCCACGCTTCAAGGCCGAGGCCACGCATTCGCTGCGGGCACCGCTGCAAGAGCTCGGCATGCGGGCCGCGTTCGGGCAGCAAGCGGACTTCTCGGGCATGCACGCGGGCACCGGACCGGCCGACCGGTTCTGCGTCAGCGAGGTCGTGCACAAGGCGTGGGTCGCGATCGACGAGAACGGCGCCGAAGCCGCGGCTGCGACCGCTGTCACGCTCGTACCGACCTCGGCCGTGCAGCAGGCGCCACCAAAGGAGTTCCACGCCGATCGCCCGTTCGCGTTCGTGCTGCGCGATACGGCGACCGGTCTCGTGTTGTTCGTCGGCCGCGTCGAAGATCCGCGCGCCAACCAGGGCTGAAGCTTCGAACGCGCGCTGCTGGCCAACCTCCCGGCAGTGCATACACTGCCGTCCATGAACCTCGAGGCCACCACCGTCGCCGAGTATCTGGCGTCCCTTCCCGCCGACCGTCGCGAGGCCATCGCCGCCGTGCGCGAGGTGATCCTCGCGAACCTCGACCAGGACTACGAGGAGACGATGCAATACGGAATGATCAGCTACGCGGTGTCGGCCTGTGCATTCCCCGCGGACTTCCCATACGACCCGAAGCATCCGCTGCCGTTCGCGGCGCTCGCCTCGCAGAAGGACTACATGTCCGTCTACCTGATGGGCGTCTACTCGGACGACGGCAACGAGCACGCGGACTGGTTCCGCAAGTCGTGGGCGAAAGCCGGCAAGAAGCTCGACATGGGGAAGTGCTGCGTGCGCTTCACGAAGCTCGAGGACGTCGCACTCGACGTGCTCGGCGAAGCGATCCGGCGCATCCCGGCCAAGAACTACGTCGAGTTCCACACGCAGGCCATCTCGCAGCTGGGCAGCGCAGCAACGCCTCCTGCGAAGCCGACCGCAGAGCCCGAGGCAGTGACGGCGAAGCCCCTGTCGAAGGAACACGGGAAGCCCGCCTCGAAATCTGCTCCGAGGTCTGCTCCGAAGACTGCTCCGAAGACTGCCTCGAAGCCACACGCGAAGGCGCCTGCGAAGAAAGTCGCGAAGCCGACCGCCAAGAAGACCACGAAGCACCCCGCGAAGACGTTCGCGAAGAAAACCGCGAAGCACGCCGCGAAGCGCCGCTGAACGACAGCCGCTGACGCATCGATCGAGGCGACGCCTAGCCGGTGCGAACCGCGGTCAGCCAGCCGTGGCGGTCCTCCGCCTGCCCGCGCACGATCGAGAAGAAGGTCTGCTGCAAGGCCTTCGTCAAGGGTCCGCGCTTGCCGTCGCCGACCGGCAGCCCGTCGACGGACCGGATAGGCGTCACTTCCGCGGCCGTCCCGGTCAAGAACGCCTCGTCGGCCGTGTACAGCGTCTCGCGCGGCAGGTGCTGCTCGACGACCGGGATGTCGACGTCGCGGGCCAGTTGCATCACGAGGGTTCGCGTGACACCCGCCAGGATCGACGAGGCGACGGGCGGTGTCGACAGCTTGCCCTTGTGCACGAGGAAGACGTTCTGACCCGTGCCTTCGCTGACGTTGCCGCCGATGTCGAGCACGATCGCCTCCTGGAAGCCGCGTTGCTTCGCTTCGCTGACCGCGAGCGCGGAGTTCACGTAATTGCCGGCGCACTTCGCCATCGCCGGCAACGTGTCGGGCGCCATGCGTCGCCAGCTCGAGACGCCGACGTCGATGCCGTGCTCGAGCGCTGTGGACTCGTCCTTGCGGACCCAGGGGAACGTCGCGATCGCGACCTCGACGGGGCACTCCTCGGGCCACACGCCGAGCGCGCCGTAGCCGCGATAGACGAGCGGCCGGATGTAGCAGGCGTCCGGTGCGTTCGCGCGGATGGTGTCGATGATCCCGCTGCGGATCGCGGCGGGTGAATACGGGATCGGCAGCCGCAGGATCTTGCACGAGTGGAACAGTCGCTCGACGTGCGCATCGAGCGCCACGACGGCCGGCCCGCGCGGCGTGGCGTAGGCGCGGATTCCCTCGAACGCGCTGGATGCATAGTGCAGCGCATGCGTCAGCACGTGCACCTGGGCCTTGTCCCACGCGACGAGTTCGCCGTTCCACCAGATCTTGGGTTGGGGGATGAGCTTCATGGCGCCGCGAAGTCTAGCGAGAAGCGCGTCGGCTCGGCGCACACTTCTCTTCACGGCCGGCCGCTGGTGGAATGCATGCATGCTGTCCGTCCGCTCCCGAGTGCCGTGCGTCGCAATGCTCTTGTCCGCATGCACGGGCACGGCCCCCGTTCCGTCCAGAGCCCCCGAATACGCGCTGACCCATCAGGAGCTGCTGCCTCTCCGCGATCAGAACCACGCATACCGATGGCACAACATCATGCAGGAGGTCGCGGCGCGCGACGTGGAACGCAACGGCGCGCGCCCCCCCGTGCTGTCGCGGCAGATGATGATCTGGGCCGTGTCGATGTTCGACGCCTGGGCGGCCTACGACGACAAGGCGGTCGGCAGCCGGCTCGGCGGCAGCCTGCGCCGCCCGCCCGCGGAGCGCACGCTCGCGAACAAGAACAAGGCGATCGCCCACGCGAGCTATCGGGCGCTGCTCGGCGTCTACGCGCCCGATGCCGCCTTCCTGCGCGAGCGCATGCAGGCGCTCGACTACGACCCCGACGACACGTCGACAGACCCGACCACGCCACAGGGGATCGGCAACATCACAGCCGCAGCGGTGCTCGCCTACCGCATGCACGACGGCAGCAACCAGCTCGGCGACGAACCCGGCAGCGACGGCACGTCCTACGGCGACTACACGAACTACAAACCAGTGAACCCGCCCGATCGCATCGTCGATCCGGACCGCTGGCAGCCGATCACGTTCACGCGTCCCGACGGCACGAAGTTCACGCCGGGCTTCCTCGTGCCGCACTGGTATCGCGTCGAGCCGTTCGCGCTCGAATCGTCGGCGCAGTTCCGCGCCGAGCCGTTGCCGCTGACGACCACGAACGATGCGCTGCTGCGCGAGCAGACCGCCACCGTGCTGGCGATGAACGATTCGCTGACGCCGCAGCAGAAGGCCATGGTCGAGTTCATGCGCGATGGTCCGCGATCGACCGGCCAGAGCGGGCACTGGTTGCGTTTTGCGCAGGACGTGTCGCGGCGCGACCATCACGATCTCGATCGCGACGTGAAGCTCTACTTCGCGATCGCCGTCGCCGCGTTCGATGCGTTCATCGCGTGCTGGGAGACGAAGCGCCACTACGACAGCTCGCGGCCGTGGACCTTGGTGCGCCACTACTACCGCGGCCAGAAGGTGAAGGGCTGGGCGGGACCGCAGGGAGGCGTCGTCGAGATGCCGGCCGAAGAATGGCATCCGTACTCGCCATACGTGTTCATCACGCCGCCGTTCCCCGGCTACACGAGCGGGCACGCCACGGTCAGCGGCGCATGTTCGAAGGTGCTCGAGCTGTTCACGGGCAGCGATCGCTATGGCGTCAAGGAAGTGCGCAATTGCTGCACGCTGACCGAGACGGCGCAGGGCGATCAGGTCGCGCTCGACCTGCCGACGTTCTCCGCGACAGCCGAGATGGCCGCCATGTCGCGCGCGCTGGGTGGTTATCACATCCCGATCGACAACGAGGTCGGGCTGCGCATCGGCCGCGAACTCGCGGTCTGGTCCTGGCCGAAGTACTGCAGCTACTGGGAAGGGACCGCGACCGTGCGGCCCGCGCGAGCCGCGCCGCCCCGCTGACAGGCGCGATCAGCGCCTCCCGGCTTTCTCTTCGAGTGCGGTGAGGCGCTGCACCACCTGCTCGTGCAGCTGCGCGAGCGCGTCTATCCGCACCGCAAGACCGGTCTTTGCCTCGGGCGGCTGCGGCACGTCGGCCGTCTGCAGCAGCATCAGCGCGTTGGCGACTTGGTCCTGCGGACCGCTGAGCAGGATCATCGTCTGGTTCCCGAGGCTGCACAGGGTCAACGCACCGGCCGAGTTGCCAGATGCGGCGAAGCACCGACTCAGGTTGCCGGTGACCAGTTCCGCGTTCGTGTGCTTGAGCGTCCACACGACGCTGACGAACTGCCGCAGCGTCGGGCGGGCCAGCACCTGCTCGGGGGAACGCTGCACGGCGCGCATCGGAATCTCGCGCGCGCGTTGGCCATACATCGACAGCACTTCATAGACGCGCTTTGGTTCGTCGAGCGGGACGAGGGCCAGGCCGCGCGCCCACAACAGGCTCGTGAGCAGTTCCTCGCACCCGTCGCGATCGGTGACGACCGGCAGCTGGAGCTCGACGACCGGTCCCGACGGCGCGTCTGCCCCTGCGGCGGCGCCCGGTGCCGCTGGCCCGCGGGTCCTTTGACTCTTGGCAGGCATCAACTCGCCGTCGTCGACGAGGATGTTGCGCTGCAGGTAGGCGCCGCAGCGTTCGATCAGCGTGCGCAGTTCGACGACGCCGGGCTCGAACACGAACGGCGCTTTGGTCGCAGGCGGCTTGTCCGCGGGGCGCGCCGACTCGTTCTGGCCGTTCGCAGCGGCGACAACGGTGGAAAGGGTCAGAAGGATGAGCAGTCGCATGGAGCCTCCGGGGTAGTGCTGCATCGGACGGCCTCGACGTTCGCGACTTCCCGCCGCGAGGTCAGCGCGTCGGGTGATCACCGGAGGACGGCCGTGGTCCTGCCGAGGCCGTACCGCGCCTCCACTTCGCCGCCACGCACGATGCACTCGAACTCTATGTCCCTCCCGACTTCGATGTCTTCTGGCAGCCGGAGCGACAACACGATGGCCTGCGCTTCGTTGCCCGCCGCGACGCGTGCGGCGCTTCCAGGGAGGCTGCGATCGCCACACCGAGCCTGCACCTGGAGCTCACAGCCCGCGCGGGTCTGCACGAGCACGTGGACCGGCACCAGAGACCCCACGAACGGCCGCGTGCGCGCGACCCGTGCGTAGCAGATCGTCGTGCCGGGCCAGACTTCGCGAGGCCAGCTCGCATCGAGCTCGAGCGGTACGAGCGCGCCATCGTTCCACCCGACCGTGTAGGTGTTGACGAGGGGCTGCCGCGCCGCGGCAGCCGCAGCGAGCTCGCGCAGCACCGCTTCCCACTCCTGCGTGCTCGACACCGCCCCGCGCAGGTTGGCACCCGGCGGCGCGAACGCCTGCATGAACTTGAACTCGGTGAACCCGTTGAGCAACGCGAACGCGCCTTCGTAGACGCCCGGTGCGTCGACGACGCGGATCGGCTGCTGCGTCGTCGAGGCGACCTGGCCGATCTCGTGCTCGAGATGCTCGTAGACTCTGGCCGCGCGCAGCCACGATCGACGATTTCCGTCGAGCACGATCGCGTGCGCGAGCACGAGCACGGCGAGTGCGGCCCCGCGCGCGCGCAGCGGCAGCATCGCGATACCGAGTCCGAACAGCGCGGCGAGACCGAGGGAAGCTTCGTAGGTGTAGCGCACGTTCTGGAGTGTGCCGAGGTCGAGGGGCTCGAGCCCGATGCCCGCGACGTAACCGAGCAGCACCAGCACGACACCGAGACCGAGAACGGAGCGGATCGACGCAGCGCGCCATGCCCACGACGCCGCGAGGAGCAGGCTGCCGTGCAGCAGCCAGAGCGCCGCCGTCCACGCGGGCGACACGTAGCTCGAGTGCACGGGCGCCACGAGCACCGCCGCCCAATCACCGCACACCTCGGTCGTGATGCGTTGCAGCTTCCAGCCGTAGTTCCGGCCCGAGCCCCACGTGCCCAGCACGTGCGCGCGCCACGCCAACCACAGAAAGCAGGCCAGCAGCATCGGCGCCACCGCACGCAGCGCGGCCAACGCGCGCGCCAGCACATGACCGCCGGTTCGTGCGCGATGCCAGGCGAGAACGGCCGCCAGCGGCAACACGAGCACCGCTGATTCCTTGCTGCCGATCGCGAGCACGGCGGCCGCCGCCGCGAGCCACAGCAGCGCCGCGCGCGACCTGCCGTTGTGCGCCATGGCCACGTCGAGCACGAGCAACGCCCCCGTCAGGAAGAAACCCGACTGAGGGCTCGTGCGCGCCGCGATCCAGTGGGTCGCCTCGCTGTGTCCGGGCCAACCAACGAAGGCCACGGCCGCGGCCAGGGCAAGCGCGACGGAGCCCGACAGCCTCCGCAGCACCTGGAACCAGAGCAGCGCCGTGGCGCAGTGCAGCATCGAGTTGACGACGTGGTAACCGAAGGCCTGGGCCCCGAACCAGGGCTGCTCGAGCCAGAAGCCCAGCTCGATGAAGGGGCGATACAGCGCACGCACGGAATCCGGCGGCACTTCGGGCGCGAAGATGCTCTCGAACGTCCACGCGCCGCGATGCCGCAGGATCGCCGCGCCGATCAGCTCGTGGTCGTCCGCGAGCAGGCCGACCTGGGTCCAGGCCGCAGCCCCAGTCGCCAGATGAACGGAAGTCACCAGCAACAGGGCCACGACGAAGTGCATCCGCACGTCACTCTACGCGGGTTCGCCGAGCCCGCCAAAGCAGCCCTGCACCATCGCGGTCGGGAAATGCGCGAAAATCAGAATAGTTCTGGGGCCGGTGCAATGACCTCGCCCTCGCCGACTGGCGCTTCGCCACCGGCAGCGTTCTCTCCCCTGGAGGCCTCATGTTCGCGCGTTCCCTTGTCGTCGTCTGTCTTGCCGCCTGCTGTGCCGCCCCGCTCCGGGCTCAGGTCGTGATCCCCGAGAGCGCCATGGAGAACTTCGACCGCGCCAACACGCAGATCGAAGCCGCCGAGAAGGCCCTGGCCGCCGCGAAGAAGGAACTGCGTCAGATGCGCGCCGCGATGCAGAAGGCGCAGGCGAGCCACGAACGCGAGATGGAAAACACGCAACGCGAGAACGAGAAGGAACAGCAGAAGCTGCGGCGCGACCTCGAACGCACGCAGAAGGCGCTCGAGAAGCAACGGCGCGAAGTCGAGATCCGGGAAGCGCAGCAGAACGAGCAGGAAGGACAGGTCCGCGCCGCCGTCGCCCAGGAGCTCGAGCGCGCGCACGAGGAGCTCGCGACCGCAGTCCAGGCCCTCAGCGACGATGCCCCGAAGGCCGCGCGCGACAGTCTCGAACGCAGCCAGAACCGCCTGCAAGGCGCGATCAACCGGGCCGCGCGCGGCCGCAGTGGCAACTGTTCCCCGCCGCGGCGCACGATCGTGAACAAGGCCACCGTGGTGTCCGTGCCGAGCCCCGTGACCGACGTTTCGGTCACGACCTGCCCGGCCTGCCCCGACAGCCCCGCTGTCGTCAGCGTTCCTGCCGCGGAATCGGCGCTGTGCCCGGTCGTGGTTCCGACGCCGCCCGCGTCGACATGCCCTGTGCCGGTCTCGACGCCGACGCCCGCCGCTGCTCCCACGCCGGCCCCCGCCCCGACGCCGGCCAAGCCCGCACGACTGATCAACTGACGGGCCTGGGCCCCATTCGGGGGTGAGCCCAGAGTGCGCTGAGAGGGCCGGTCCGACCGCGAGCGGACCGGCCCTCGTTTCGTCTCGGTCCCCTGCCGCCCTTGGGCTCCCTGGTTGCGTCGCAGCCACCCCTGGATCCGACTGGACCAGACCGGCCGAGAGCCCGCAGCCATGGGCGCTGCCCCTTTCCTTCAAGGCCAGCCGCGATTCGGCCGATGCCATTGGCGGCAGGGCAGTCTCCGGCCGTGCCGCCAGCCAGTGCTCGCTGACGAGGCCATGCCAACAACCGAAGTCGACACGACAGCACGCGCGCGCATCGCGCAGGTGTTCCGCTACCTGCAGGAGTTGCACCGGATCAAGACGCCGCCGATCGTGCAGCTCGACCAGCGCGAGTGGGTGTTGCGCTTCGATCGGCTGCCCCGCACTCCTCACGTCGAGCTCGGGTTCCAGTTCGACGGCGCCGGTTGCATGGCCGCCGACACCGGCCACGACGCGTCCGGGTTCGTGCTGCGCGTCGAGCGTCCGACCGAGACCGAGTGCCCCGAGCCGTCGGTGATCCTGAAGAACTGGCTGAAGGCCGAGTATCGCGACCCCGCGGCCACACCCGACGAGGTCGTCAAGAAGACGCTGAAGGTGCCCGGCGGCGCGCGGCAGGGGTTCGCGGCATCGGCCGAACGCGTCGAAGCGTTCGAGAAATGGAGCGCCGAGCGCGCGGCCTGGGCAACCTCGGCGCTGCAGATCGCCGACACCTACCGCGTGTTCTCGGACCTGTTCGACCTCTACGCGCGGTTCGAGCGCGAGTCGGAGAAGTATCAGCTCTATCTCGCCGACGGCATCTTCGAGGTCGCGCACGAGGAGGGCGCCGTGCACCATCCGCTGCTGCTGCAGCGCGTCGAGCTGCGCTTCGACCCCGCGGTGCCCGAGTTCAGGATCGTCGACTCGTCAGCGCCACCCGAGGTCTACACGCCGCTGCTGCGCCACCTGGGCATCGACGGTCGCGCGATCCAGCAGGTCGTCGACGCGGTCGCGGCCGGGCTGGTGCATCCTCTGGCGGGCGAGGAGACCAGCGCGTTCCTGCGCGACCTCGCACAGCGGTTCTGGACCGATGGCCAGTTCTGCGACGAGCCGCAGCCGCCGGCATGGACGGGCACGCCGCGGATCGTGCGCGCTCCGCACCTGATCCTCGGCAACCGCACGTATGGCCTCGCCGAGAACATCGGCCGCTACCTCGATTCGATCGAGCAGGGCGCCGAGCTGCCGGAGTCGCTGCTGCGCATCGTCGGCGTCGATCGCAAGCGCGCGCCCGCCCCCCCCGACACGCCACCGCCCGAGGTCCTGCTGACGAAGCCGGCCAACCAGGAGCAGATCGAGGTCATCCAGCGTCTCGAGGAACGCGGCGCCGTGCTCGTGCAGGGCCCGCCCGGGACCGGCAAGAGCCACACGATCGCGAACCTGATCGGGCACCTGCTCGCGCAGGACAAAAGCATCCTGGTCACGAGCCACGCCTCGAAGGCGCTGCGCGTCGTGCGCGAGAAGCTGGCGCCGACGCTGCAGCCGCTGTGCGTCAGCGCGCTCCACAGCGACGAGGACAGCACGCGCCAGCTCGAGGAGTCGATCACCGGCATCGTCAACACGCTGGCCTCGACCAGCGAGAAGAAGCTCGACAACGAGCTGCAGAAGCTCGGCGAGCACCGGCGTGAGCTGCTGGCGCAACAGCAGCAACTGCAGCAGGAGCTGTTCACCGCGGTCGTCGACGAACACCGGCAGCTCGAGCTGCACGGCGAGAAGTTGTCGCCGGCCGAGGTCGCGCGGCGGCTCGCGGAGTGGCGCGGCAAGCACGACTGGATCCCGGGCCCCGTCGCCGCCGACGCCGAGCTGCCGCTAGATGCGGCGGAATTCGCGGAGCTGTACGAGCTCGTGGCCGAGCTCTCTGCCGAGCAGGAGTCGATGGCGGGCGCAGTGCTGCCGGACGCAGCCGCGTTCCCGACCCCGAAGGACTTCGCGGCGCTGCTCGACGAGCTGGCCGCGCTCGAGAAGGCGCGCGCCGACGTCGGCAGCGAGATGTGGAAGCACGAGCAGCAGGATCCCGACAGCTTCCCGGAGCTGCTGAAGCGGCTGCGACAGAAGGTCGAGATCCTGCACGACCGCACTGACTGGGTGCGCGACTGCCTCGACGCGGGGCGCGCGGGCGGGCCGCGCCAACAGGCCTGGCTCGACCTCGCCGCACACCTCACGGCTTGCGCCGAGCAGATCCCCACCTACGAGACCCTGGCGCTCGAGTATGGGCCCGAGCTCGAGGACGGGGACTACCCGGAACAGCTGGCCACGACCTGCACGCGACTCGCCGAGCACCTCGAAGGTGGTGGATCGCTCGACACGTTCACGGACTGGGGCCAGAGCGAGTGGGCGGAGCTGATGCAGCGCACGCGTGTCCGCGGCGCGCCGCCGGAGACCGCCGAGCACTTCTATGCGCTGGCCGCCGAGCTCGCGATCCGCGAGCTGCGGGCCGGTCTGCTGCGGCGATGGGACGCCGTGATGGCACCGCTCGGGGCGCCGGACGCCGCGTCGCTGGGCAAGCGCCCCGAGGTCAAGGCGCTGCGGCACGCGGCCGCCATCCAGCAAGCGCTGGACTGGCACCATCACACATGGACCCCGTGCGAGCAGGAGCTGGACGGCATCGGCCTCGACTGGCGGCGCCTGCTGAAGGCCACCGCACACCCGGGGGCCGCGGGCGTCGATGCGAACGCGGCGATCCTGGCGCTGGTGGAAGAACAGCTCGAGCCGGTGCTGCAAACGCGGCAACGCCAGCTGCGTTTGCTCGACCTGCGGCGCGGACGCGACGGCTGGCTCGCGGCGCTCGACTCGCTGCCGAAGCAGAAGCCGCTGCAAGCGCTGCTGCAGCGGTTCCGCGCCGGCATCAAGAAGGGCGACTACGACAGTTATGCCGGCGCCTGGCAGGAGTTCGCGCAGCTGCGCGAAGCGCACGGCCGGCTGCAGCGCAAGAACGAGTTGCTGGCAAAGCTCGACCCGGTGGCCCCGCAGTGGACCAAAGCACTGCGCGAACGGCGGGCTCCGCACGCGACCGGCCGCATCCCCGGCGACCTCGAGCACTCGTGGCTGTTCGCGCAGTGGTCGAGCCTGATACAGCAACGGGCCAAGATCGACCTGGACAAGCTGCAGGAGAAGCTCGACGCGACCAACGAGAAGCTGTTCGAGCGCACCGCGCGCCACGTCGAGAAGAGTTCCTGGCTCGCGCAGCTGCACCGCACCGGGCTCCCCGAGCAGCAGGCGCTGACCGGCTGGCTGCAGCTGCAGAAGAAGATCGGCAAGGGCAACGGCAAGCACGTGCCGCGGCTCAAGGAAGAAGCGGGCCGAGCGCTGTCGCGCTGCCGGACCGCCGTGCCGGTCTGGATCATGCCGCTCTCGCGCGTGCTCGAGTCGTTCGACCTGACCACGACGCGCTTCGACGTCGTGATCCTCGACGAGGCGAGCCAGTGCGACGTGATGGGACTGCTCGCGCTCGCGCTCGGGCGCGAAGTCGTCGTCGTCGGCGACCACGAGCAGGTCAGCCCGTACGCGGTCGGCCTCGCGACCGACCGCATCCGTGCTTTGATCGACGAGTTGCTGCCCGACGTGCCGAACCGCCAGCTCTACGACGGCAAGACCTCGGTCTACGACCTGGCCCAGCAGTCGTTCGGCGGCACGATCCGGCTGCTCGAGCACTTCCGCTGCGTGCCGGACATCATCCGGTTCAGCAACGACCTCTGCTACAACGGCGAGATCCGCGCGCTGCGCGAAGCGGGCTCGACGCGCGTGAAGCCGGCGCTGGTGGCTCACCGCGTCAAGAAGGGCGTCGATCACGACGGCATCAACGAGCAGGAGGCGCAGGAGATCGCCGCGCTGGTGGCTGCCGTCTGCCGGCTCGAGGAGTACGACGACTCCAGCATCGGCGTGATCTCGATGGTCGGCACCGACCAGGCCGTCTACATCGACTCGATCCTGCGCAGCCGGCTCAGCACGACCGAGTATCGGCGCCGCCAGATCCTGTGCGGCAACGCTTCGCAGTTCCAGGGTGACGAGCGCGACGTGATCTTCATCTCGATGGTGAACTCGCCGGGCAGCCATCCGCTGGCGCTGCGCCAGCGCGACGACGCGCGCAAGGTGTTCAACGTCGCGGCCAGCCGCGCACGCGACCAGCTCTGGATCGTGCACTCGCTCGATCCGCGCCGCGACCTGAAGGCCGGCGACCTGCGCCTGCAGCTGATCCAGCACGCCGAGGGTCGCGAGCGGGCGCAGAAGGGCGGCGGGGCGCGCGCCCCGCGCTTCGCATCCGACTTCGAGCGCGACCTCTGCGGAGGCCTCAGCGCCGCCGGCTACCAGGTCCTGCGCCACTACGCGGTCGGCGACGCCGTCATCGAGCTCGTCGTCGAGGGCAAGGGAGGCCGCCGCGTCGCCGTGCAGTGCGACGGCGACCGGCTGCTGACCGACGAAGAGGTCCAGCAGATGCTGCAGTGGCAGCTCTCGCTGCGACGCCTGGGCTGGGAGTTCGTGCGCATGCGCGCCTCCGAGGCGATGCTCGGATTCGACCAGGCGTTCCAGCGCCTGTGCACGCGGCTGCGCGACCGCGGCGTCCAGCCGCTGCCCGATCGCACGCAGGCTGCCCCCGACGCGGAACCGGCCGACCCGTTGCAGCAGAAGGTGGTGCGCCGCGCCGAGCAGATCCGCAGCCGCTGGCAGGTGCCGTCGCACGCCGAGGTGCAGGCCGCCACCAAGAAGCAGGTCGAAGACGACCTCGGCACGGACGACGACGACGACGGCGGCGCGAAGTAGCGCGGGCAGCGCGACCGTCGGCTGTTCTTGTGGGCCAACGTGCCGGTGTTGGCCGCGGCGATCGGCTTCCAGCTGTTCACGCAGTCTGCCGTGTTCCCAGGGACCGCCGTGAACGCGTTCGGCGCGATCCCGAGCAACGGCGTGAGGGGCACGCTCGGCGACGTGTGATTCGCACAGGTAAAGACCTGAGTGCACAGCAAACACAGCGGCCGCGGCAGTCTTCGGGCTGTCGCGGCCGCTCGCATTTCGCTGGCCGGATCGGCAAGTGTTCATCGCGCTGGCGTCTTCGCGGTGTCGACGGCGTGAACCTGGTCATCTGCGTCTGCAGGTATCCTCGCGGGGTCGCCGAGCTCCCCGGCGACTCACCTCCCTGGAGACCAACACCATGCTTCATCATCGTTCGCTACTCGCAGTCGCAGTACTCGCAACGACGACGTTCGCACAGACCACCGTTCTTCCGACCAGCGCTGCCACCGTTGGGGGAAGCACTGCGAACGTGTTCCCTTGGGGAACCACTGCCTATCCGGGCATGCGCATCATGTGCATCTACGACAGCTCGCACTTCACCGGAGCGACGCCGCCGATCACGTCGCCGATCCTCATCACCAGCCTCAAGTGGCGGGCCAACGACGTCGCCACCACGTCATCGTGGGTTGGCGGTACGTATCCGAACGCGACGGTCAGGTTGGCAACGGCTGCCGTCGACTACACCGCGGCGTCGACGAACTGGGCCTCGAACGTCAGCCCCGATGTGACGGTCGTCTACACCGGCTCCGTGACGGTGAACGGCGGTACCGGCGCCGGCGTCGGCGTGCCAGGTCCTTACCACGTCACGATCACGTTGCCGACGCCGTTCTTCTACGACCCGAACGCCGGTGACCTGGTCGTGGACACCGAGCACGTCCCCAGTGCCTACACCGGCGGCACGCTGCCAGCCCTGGACGTGCACATCCCCGGCGTCAATGCCAGTCGCGTCTACGCCAGCTCCATGTATCCGACTGCCAACGGCGTCGACTCGAACGCCGACGTGATGGAGATCGGCTACACGACACCCGCTGGAACGCCTGCCACGAACCTGGTCATCGGCCAGGGCTGCATCCGCTCGTACACTTCCTTCTACGAGTTCTTCTCGTCGCCCGCGAACTTCGACCTCGCGGGCACCGGCATCATGATGATCCCGGCCAGCGGCGGTGGTTATGTCGTCACGCAGGGCGGCTCGTTCATGCCCGTCGGTACGGTCCAGACCACGCCGACTGCTTTGCCACTCGGTGACGACGCAGAGGTGGTGCAGCCGCTCACCGTCGGCACGTTCGTCGGGCCATCCGGTTCTTGGACCAGTGTCGCCGTCATCTCGAACGGCATCATCTCCCAGGCCGCGGGCAACACGCTGGTTGCCGCGCCGAACCCGAACACGATGCTCGCAGGCCCGCAGACGGGTTTCTACAGCCAGGGCGACTTCGAACCTGTCGGCAGCCCCACGGGCAGCGGCACGATCTGGTTCGAAGAGTCTTCGTCGGTGATCACCATCACGTGGGACAACGTGAAGAGCTGGAACACCACCGGGCTCAATACCTTCCAGTTCCAGCTCTACCCGTCTGGCGTAGTGAACATGGTGTGGGTCAGCATGACCCCGCTCGGCGCCAACGGCGGCCTCATGGTCGGCTACTCGCCGGCCGGTCCGAGCCTGAATCCGGGCGGCATGGATCTCACGACGCTGGCAACGACTTCCCTGACGCTCGGCACGACTGACATCGCGCCGCTGGGACTCCTCGCCGGCAGTCGTCCGATCCTCGGCACGAACTGGAACCTGACCACGGTCCAGGTTCCGGCCACCGGCGTCTTCGGCGTCGACATCTTCGGTGTCGCGGACCCCGGCATCATGGACCTGGGCTTCCTCGGGATGCCTGGCTGCCAACTGCGCACGACGCCCGACGTGATCGTCGGTCCCTGGGTGGTCGGCGGCGCGACGCACAACTACAGCTTCGCGATACCGTCGCAGCCGACACTGATCGGCTTCCAGCTGTTCACGCAGTCGGCCGTGTGGCAGGTGCCGCCCGCGAACGCGTTCGGCGCGATCCTCAGCAACGGCATCAGGGGCACGCTCGGCAACGTGTAACCGCCCGGGCAAGAGCCTGAGTGCTCGGCAAACACAGAGGTCGCGGCAGCCTTCGTGCTGTCGCGGCCGCGGCGGCACGAGGTCGAAGCGGCCGCGGTTGACGCGGTCGTCGAGGTCGAGGAAGCTGGCGCCGTGGGTTCCGGGTGGTCCGGGACGCCTACGATCTGCCGATCAGCCACTCCGGACGCGACTCCGCCGGGGGCTGGGTCTCCTGGTCGCGACTGCGTCTCGGTCACGTGCCATCTTCCGGTATCGCTTCTTCAAGTGAGCGTCGTTGCCGCGTGTTGCGCGCCATTCGATGGGTGATCGGTTCGTTGCTGCTCTGGCAAGCTGCTGCCGCCGCTTGGTCCCTGGGCAACGACGTGGTCGCGATGCCGTTCGCGGTGATCCGATCGGCGCTGATGGCGAGCGACGAGGAACGGCTCCGGGCGGCATTCGGTGAAGACGCTGCGATCGTCGTCGCGCTGCTGCAAACACCGCCGCCGTCGGGGGTGCTGTTCGCGCGCCAGGTCGTCGAGACGCTCGATGACGTGCGTCGAGAGGCGGTCGACGAAGCGGACCTGCACGCCCGCGTCGAGGTCCGAATCGCCCGCTGGCGTTTGCTCGCCAAGATCCGCTGCCTGCTGCTGGCCACCACCGTGTTCGCAACTGCGCCCGATCCGATCGCTTCGATCGAAGCGGCCGCGGCGAGCGGGCACGAACCATGGTTGCTGGTGATCGACGGCGACGAAGCACCTTCCGGACGCCCGGGGTGGGAGCAGTTGGTATCCAATCCACGGTTCTCGACATGGCGGTTCCGGAAGGCGTCCTGAGCTGGCTCTGGGTCGCGACCGCCTGCGTCGTGGTGCCGGCCGCTGCCGGACGTGCGGTGCTGGCCGCCCTCGGCCTCGGCAACGCGCCGGGTGCCGTGGTGCTGTGGTGCCATGGCTACGTGGTGGGCCAGGGCATGGCCGCGGTGTTGGTCGCGCTCTGGCTGTGGGCAGGGCAGCCGGTGCCCGGCGTGGTCCTCCCGTTCTTGCTGGTGGCCATCGCCTGCTGCCGCCGCCGTCTGGCCGACGCGCCAGCGCGGTGGCCGCCGTGGCTGCGTGTTGCGGTCGTTTTCGTCGTGGTCGCGTTCGTGTTCGCGTGCCTGCGCACCAACGTGCTGCCAATCATTCACGCCGACGAAGGCGAGATGTGGACCGCCAAGGCGAAGGTGCTGTACGGGCGCCCGATGGGTTCGCTCGCCGCCGGGTTGCCTTGGGTCGGGCATGCCGACTATCCGAGCCTGAACCCGCTGTTGCAGGTCAGCGCGTTCGCCGCCAGCGGCCGGGTTCTGCTCACCGAGAGCCGCCTGCCGTTGCAGGCCTTCGGTATCGTGGTGGTGCTGTTGCTGGCTGGTGGCGTGGCTGCCCGGACCCGCCAGTGGCTTGCCGTCGCCGCCGTCGTGGCTTGCGCGGCGACGCTCGGTTCCGCTGCCGCGACCAGCGCCTACGCCGACACGTTGCTGGCCTGCACGCTGCTGGCCACGGTGGACGCGCTGGTGCGCTGGCGCGACGAGGGTGATCCCGCGTGGTGGCGGATCGCCTGCATCGCCGCGGGCACCATGCTGGCCAGCAAGAACGAAGGCTTGATGTGGACGGCGCTGGTCTCGATCTGCGCCTGTGCCACGTCGTGGTCGTGGTTTCGGCAGCGGCGGCCGCTGCGTCGTCGCGAGCTCGGCTGGCTGCTGGTTCCGATCGCCGTCGTGCTCGCGGGGCAGGTCTTCAACGCAGTGCACGGTCTGCACAATGACCTGGTGGGAGCGAACGCTGCCGGCCGCGGCCCGTTTGGCCGCCTGCTCGACCATTTCGACGAGCGGGTGCCGATGGTGTTCGGAAAGTTCGGCCGCATGCTGGTCGATCCAGCACCACACCGGCTGCTGCCGGCGCTGTGCGTCGTGGCTGGTTTCGTGGCTGCACTTGCCGGTGGTCGCCGCTTTCTGCAGAGTCAGGCGGCGCTCGTCGTCGGTTGCGTCGTCGGGGGCCTGGTCGTCTACATGACCGTGTTCCTCACGTCGCCCTCCGATGTCGGTTGGCATCTCGCCGTGGCCGCGGAGCGCATCGTCGAACACCTGGTACCGCTGGCGGCCTACGGCTGCTGCCTGACGATTGCGCCCGTCGTGCGTTGATCCGGCCGACGTTCCCCCACCCGATCCACGACGCGCCCGGACACCTGGCGAAAAAGCGGTGACGGGGGGCCCTGATGCGGCTAGAGCCGCTGCTGGTGGCAATCGTCCCGCCGCCATCCCTCCCCTCGGTTCCGGAATCGCCGCCCGAGCCTGGCGGCACAGGAGCAA